>Ga0181538_10003942_pt1 | contig 14194 bp, 16 predicted proteins | sample PEATcosm2014_Bin_40_FD_119773 | JGI IMG/M metagenome (GOLD analysis project Ga0181538, IMG submission 119773) | Peatland microbial communities from MTU Mesocosm Facility, Houghton, MI, USA - PEATcosm2014_Bin23_30_metaG | ecosystem: Environmental > Terrestrial > Soil > Wetlands > Peat | place...
GGCAGGTGCGTCCTGTGTGGGTATTGTAAGTGCTTCCGAGCGATGGAGTTTCATCATAGGGATAGGGCGAGTAAGGAATCGTCCATCTCCGTGCTAATCGCCGCTGAAACTCGGAAAGGTCCGTTCACGGATGCGATCATCGAGAATATCTGGTGGCAGGTTGTGGACGAACTGAAGAAATGTGTGCTGTTGTGTTCTAATTGCCACAGAGAAGTGGAGGCGGGTGTTTCGGAGGTCGCATGGCAAGGAAGCGAAAAAAGTTGCGGGGTCTGGACTACAGTTCCCAAGAATATTGGGAGAAGTTGTTGACCCAAGAGGGATTGTCGATGGAGCGAGGTCGAAGCCATAAACTCAACTACGTCGGGACGGGGTCTACCTTAGAATCTATCGAGGGCGAACTGCGGACGGACACGGGGCGAATTAAGCCCAAATTGACGGACTAATGCGCACTATTTTATCTTCTTTCGTTTCAACCCTTTAAGGGGTTTAACTACCTGAAAAGGGGAGGATATAAGGCGAAAGTGCGCTTTTTGTGGAGAGGTAAATAAAAGACAAGTTTTGGCACGCAGCCGCCCACGAATTGAGTAACGCGTAGCGCACCTCAAACTCAGTAAAGGCTGCAAATTTCAGTAACAAGTCGGTTGGTCCTCTATGCAGAGGATAGGCATCGTCAGTAATGGCGTTCGCTGAAGAGTGCTCACCGCACCGCCTCCTTTCTCTCGGTTGCTGATGGAAGAATAGGGTAGTCCATCAGGTAAAAACGTGCTCGCCTATTCAGAGTAGGGCACGATTCCAGAAATTTCTACGACAGACGGTGGTGACCTCCTCCTCTGCTGGCCCAAAGTCAGCGGACACCACCGAGATTAGAAGCGGACTCCCGATGCCAGTCGGTTGAGTCCGCTTTGCTTTTTAATGGAGGAGCCATGCGTATCTATGTGCTGGGCGGCTCGGGTGTGCTCGGGCAAGTTTTAATCAAACAACTTTCTCAGCATGTCATTGCGGCACCCGGCGTATCTGAACCCCGCATCGATGTTGGGGATTACGTCGCTCTATGCCAGTCAATTCTTCAGTTCGCGCCTGATGCTATTGTTAATCTTGCCGCTCTTATCGGTTTAGAAAATTGCGCTCAACATTCTGCAGAGGCGTTGCGTGTCAACGCGCTTGGGGCGGCGAACGTCGCACTTATCGCATCAGAACTCGACATCTCTCTCCTTTATCTGAGCACATCAAGTGTCCTTAATCCGACTTCGGTGTATGGCAAGACAAAATTGATGGGAGAACAAGTCACGCGGTCACTCGCCAAACATTTCATTGTCCGTGCGGCTCGGTTTTTTGGGAGCCTCACAGAAGGTGCGACTGGTCTAAACAAAGTTCTGCATCGAATAAAAGCGGGAGAAGAAGTTTCGGTAGTCGGGGACGCTCAAGTCTCTCTCACCTACATCCCAGACCTCTGCGTGGCAATCGAAACGATTTTACAGTCAGGTAGATACGGGACATATCACGTCGCATGTGAGGGCGAAACGACTCTCTATGACGTAGCGGCGAAGTTTGCTTCTCAATTAGGAAACGGGGCACGTGTTCATCGTGTGGATGCGGCATTCTTTGCAAAAGATTATTCTGTTGTTCGACCGTCGCGTGAGATTCTGATGAATACTTCCATCGCTGGGTTTCAATCAAGACACTGGACGAAATGTTTGGAGGAGATGCAATGAAGGTTCTCATCGCCATCATGAGTTGGGACGGTGCAGCGGTGAACGGCGACGAGCAAGCTCAACGAGACACGTGGTTGCAGGACGTTGCTCAGTATCCGAACGTAGATTACAAGTTTTTCATCGGGGACGACTCGCCCTCGACTGCGGAAGATGAGGCGATGTTGTTGCGCCGCTCTGCGGAGCACGGACATCCGAACACCAAGATTCTGAATGCACTGGCGAAGCATGAATTCACTCCCCAACCAGACGAGGTCATCCTCCACGCCCCGGATGATTATGAACACGGAACCTGCAAGATGCGGGAACTTTTCCGCTGGGCGATTGAGCGTGATTACGACTTTATCTTTCTCTGCTGCACAGACACGTACGTCAATGTATCTCGCCTGATGAATTCGGGCTTTGAGAAATACGACTACTGCGGTTTGAGCATTGGTTACGGCAAGGGTGGACAGGGAGTTTGGCACAGCAACAAGGCGGCGAGAGTCATCGTCACAGGTCGGATCAACGACTGGGCGTGGGATCGCTGGGTTGGCGCTGTCCTAGAACATAGCGGCATTCATCTCCATGATGATCGACGCTACGTTGACTATCCTCAGTACCCACAGCCTCACAACGATTTCATTACGTCGCACCTCGCTGAATCCTGCGCATACGATAATGCGCTCATGCGGAAGATTCACCCTTCTACGGATGTTGTAATCTCTGCGACACAGGGATACGATTGGGATAGGCTGCATGCTTATGCGAACTCTCTCGTACGAAGCGGGTTTAGCGGAACAAAACTTTTCTTCGTTGATGGAATTACGCAACGTGCGCGACAAAATCTGCTGCGCCTCGGATTCACTCTCGTAGACTTTCATGCGGACAACTCGAAGCCGTTCGTGACTTCTCGTTTCGCTCCGGTCGTGAAGTACCTTGCAGAGAACGCGTCTCGTTTTCGATATATCATTTGGGTAGATTGTCGAGACTTAGTCTTTCAGACAGACCCTTCAGCGTGGCTGGAGAAGCATCTTGCCCCGCACAAAATACTTGGGGCATCGGAATGTTGTCGTATTAAAGACGAGCCGCTGAATGATCAGTGGGTTCGCACAGCAGTTCCGCATGAGGCCGATTGGGTTCGTGAACACGACGTGTTATGCGGGGGGACGGTCGCAGGCGAAGTGGAGACGATGAAATTGTTTTTCGATCGTATGCAGACTTTGCTCAATGAGCACGGGGGTGTTGACCAACCTCTCCTCAACTATCTTTTTCGCATGGCACCTTTCACAGAGATGAGTCGCGCTCCGAAGATGGCGGAAGGGTGGACGGCAACTGCGGGCTGGTGCCTTGCATGCGCGGAGCGTTGGGTTCGTACCGATGAAGCACCTGTACTTGACAAGAAATCGGGCACAGCGCTCACGCCAAACGGCAAGACGCCTTTTGTGATTCTACATCAGTATGATCGTAACGGCGATTGGCAGTGGATTGTGAGTCAGAAGTACAAAGACGATCCACAATCCTCGATACAACCACACCCGACTGTGTCCAAAGCAGCGCCTCAACGTGCGCGGTACGCAGCGGACGGTTTGACACTTGATTGGTTTGATACGCATCCGAGGGGGTAACATGCCAAAACTTCTGGTCGCAATAATGACCTGTCACTCGGCGGATTATCGCGAGAAGGACGACGGGCTGACGATAGATTGGTTCGATGCTACTCGATGCAAGGATGTGAATGCGCGGAGACAGGCGATCCGAGCGACGTGGAAGAAAGAGTTTGAACGGCTTGGAATTGATGTCAAGTTTTTTCTCGGGAAAACGAATGCCCGTGAGCCGCTGGACGACGAAGTCTTCGTTGACTCAGGCGACCGATACCACGACAACTCGTATAAGTTGAAACGCATGTGCGCGTACGCGCTTGAGAACGGTTACGATTACATGTTGCGGTTGGACGACGATGTTTACATTTACCCTGATCGTATTCTGGCGACTGAGTGGGCGCAACACGATTACGCGGGCGCACCGTGCGGAGGGTTTCTTATTGGCGCGGTCAAATTTCTTAGCCGCCGTGCGATGACCCTCATCCGCGATGCACAGGTCACCCACTGGGCGGACGATGCGTGGGTCGGCTGCGTGATGCGCGACAATCGAATCTCGATGCACACGATGCGAAGTTTTCATTGCAAGTTGGGCGACGAATATTACGTCCAGCCCGAAAGAGTTCCGAACAACCATCAGTGGTCTGCGTTTCATTCCTGTTATCCCAGCGTCATCAAGACTCTATGGGAGCGGGATCACGGCCCGTGTGATGCGCCGAATGTGGGTATGGGCGCGAAGGGCACAAAATCGACTTCTCAACCATACGTAAAGGTGAAGCCGATTCAGATTGGCCCCGACGCACCTGTTGTACCGGGACGATTAAAGTATGCATCCGATGGCTTGACCGTCGATTGGTGGGCTACTCACGAAAGATAAGGAGATTTTATGGCAGCAGTTCTTGAACCAAATGGTGCGGCGGCATCGGGGCAGCAACCCGCAGGCGTCGTAGCGCAGTATCAGATCGACGCAGTTGACGGCAACGCGGATGCAGCAGGCGTTGGCGTCACCCCGTACGACAGCGGAACAATTCTGGGCACCGTGCCTCCGGGCAAGGCTGGATTGAAGTTGGTTAATGGCACCGTGCAGCGTGCATCGCAGATCGTTGCGGATGCCACCCCCGGCGTCGTGGGCAACGCACTGGTCAGTTCTTACTCACAGCCGAGTGCAACGGTGGGCAGCGGAATTCCCGTACCCCCGACAGGTTCGCACGCCAGCGACGGGCTCTCTCTGTCGCCTGAACGCGAGTAATTGACACCATCGCAGGGGACGCCCTGCTTTGAGGGGCACGTGACGTAAAAATTCCGTGCCCCCGCGTGTTTCTGGAGACTTATGTCGGATCATTATTCAGACCCAAGCCTCAAGAAGTGGTATCGGATCATTAATCGGAAGTTCTTCAACAACGAACTGCCCGACAATGTTATCGTACGCTGGGCACGAGCAGGCGAAGAGAAAGATGTCGCCTCTTGCTCCCCCATCGACAACCCCGACAACAAGAACAAGTATCTCATCCTGCTCAACAAGGCGAAGAACCCTACAGCGTCTATCAAGCTGTCCGCACTGGCACACGAAATGGTTCACGTCGCGACACAGTACAAGGATGATCACGGCCCTGCATTCGATGAGTGGCACGAGAAACTGACTCAGCGTGGCCTGTTCCGTAAAGGTGCGGTCCTGTCGCAAATCACACTGTTCTAACCAAAATCTGGAGGAGATATGGCGAGACATCGCAGAGATGAAGAGATCGTCATCTCGCTACTCAAGCAATTTGCTCGGGACAAGAAGTGTCCGATAATTCTTCGCGTGTACTGCACCACCGTTCTCGCAGTCATCACGAAGATGATCGAAGAGAAAAATCTCGCTACGATCCCCGGCGTGCCGCGATACAATCGATCCCTGTCCGTTCCCGAGGTTGAGTTACCCGAGGCAGAGATGCCAGAGCCCCAAGAAGTTGTTTCGGATTTTGTAAGTTCGCTAGGAGGGGCACGTGGCAATTCCTAAACTCACATTCACGGTCACAGCAGCACAGACAGCCGCATTCGCCAAGGCGTGGGACAGCGGCGGAATCAAGATCATCCTCGATCAAACCTCGATTCAATTCGCGACGGACTGGGCGAACATTGCCCTGAAGTCATTCGTCGCAGACATGGCAGCACAGGTTGCGAAAGTCGCAGAGGCGAAACTGGCAGCGCAGAAGGCGCACCAGACCTCACCTGAGAATGCCGCACAGACGGACGCCGTTGCAACACAGGCGGTCCCGTCCGCTCCGCAGGGAGGTATTATCCTGACGGACTAAGGAATCACATGGCAAACATTTCTACGATGGGTCGTGCAACATACACCATGACAGTTCAGGATGTCGCTAACGGCTTTTTCGCCGTTCCCATTCTTTGGGATACCCCCTTCAATGACACGAATTATATTTGTTCGTGGTCGATTCTCGATGAGTACTTCCCTGTACCGACGCTTGACTTCGGACAGGGCGACATCCATTACAAACGGGGCGATGGATTTATAGCGGTCGTGACTATCCCCGGTGCTGCGCCCATCGTGCAGGGCCAGTGGGACGACTTTGACGAGGATGCTTCTATCGTTCTCTCGTTTCAGCCCTTGCAATCTACGATGTATGCTGTCTCAATTTATCTGAATCCCAAAGTGGGCGAGAATAGTGCGAACTTCGCAGGCGATGCGATGCAAGTGAATATCTCTTGGCAGGGTGAGCCGCCTGACGGCGTCATTACTTTCTCTCCAACAGACACAATCATCACCGCACAGGGCAACCCTGCATCAAACACATCACCGTTTTACGCGGCTGCTGGTGGGGCACCTATCACGCTGACAACTGAGTTCACGACTTATAGCATAGCGGGCAGCGTTCCGACAAGCACTTGGTTTGTCACAGGTTCGTTTTCTGGAACCCCGTGGGTTTCAGGCACCACAATCACTCAAGTGGGCGGTGCCACCGCCGAGTATTACGGCACGTTTAACAACGGCGGATTAGCGATTATTTACAAGATTTTGACAGGCAGCGATAATGGTGGGAATTGGTCGCACGGTGGAGTTACCTTCACCACTACTGGAACACCCACACAGCCGTCGCCATTTATTTACGGCCCTTCTGGGGGAATTTTACAGCAGGCAGTTACGGGCGCGAGTGGGGCTGAGTTAGATGCTCTTTCTGGAACAGGTATTCAGCACGTAGGTCCGGGGATTACAGGCGGAACACCTGATGCAACGCATGTGTGGATTGATGTCGTCACTGGCGGGGTACTCATCCCATCCGCAGTTCCGACGCTCGATACGTTCCATTACCACATCAGTGCTCGCATCGTTCAAATGCCGAACAACGCTAGTGCTCCGCAAGCGGGAGCACAGGTCACAATTGAGGCAATGGCAAGTCACCGATAGAGGAGGGGCAGTGAAGCCCAAAACACTTCGTGCTGCCCTTAACCAGATTCAAGATATGCTCGACGGGCAAGAGTACTCTGCCGCGCTCTGGGACGTTCTCGTCGCACTTCGTGGCCCCGATTCTCGGAACCGTAAGATCAAGAACGCAACGACTGCCCTGATCCGCACCACTGCCTTTCCGAAGCAGCCTTGCCTCGAACGCAGCGTCTTCGCAGTCGCAGACTCGCCCCGATTGGCGAAGCGGCGACGGAAGATGCTCCGCAAGGAAAAAGATTTCAATCACTTCCGTGAGCACGTCATTGACGCCTTCGCTGCACTTGATCTAAAACTGGAGGAGACGAATGAGCTACAAGCCCATTCTCGAAGAGATCATACCGAAGTTGTGGGTCGGTGACAAAGAGGGTTACCCCATCGCGGAGCGGCGAGGCTATTCAATCCTCGCAGCCTGCAAGGATGGTTCTGGGGACTGCCATCGTGCGGTCCTTGGATATACGAGCCTCGGGGCACCGAAGGACAAGAATTACTACTTCTATCGGTCAGATGAGAAGCACATGGCTCTCAATCTCATTGATGTCGAAGACCCTGAGATGATTCCGAGTGAAGTCGTTGACGCTGGCCTTCGATTCATGAAGGAACGTTACGACGCTGGCGACAAAGTTTTTTCGCATTGCATCGCGGGACACACGCGTGGTCCGACGATGATGCTCATGTTCCTCCGAACTATCGGGGAGATGGGCGATAGTTTTTTAGGAGCCGAGCGAAAGTTTCGCTCTCTGTATCCAGACTACGATCCCGGCAATGGGATGAGGATACACGCCCGTAATCGATGGGCGAGTTTACCCCGATTCTTCAAAGGATAATTATGGCATTCGATCCAGCCCAAACGTTGAACCCCGGCGACCAACCGACCGGCGAGGCAGTGAAGGCTCGTCGCCAAGCGATGCAGGAATTGAATCCAAAAATCCCCGCATCAGTGACCGTCACGCCTTCGACTGAACCGTCCGCCCAGCCTGCTACGCCGAAGGCGAAAGCACGCAGCATTCCAGCACCGGGGCCTTACGGGACGCAGGGGAAAGAAAAGCGGATGGACGTATCCGACATGGTGAGGCCACTCGGGTCACTTAAGAAGGGCACACCGAGTGTCCCGAAGACAGGAATTTACAAATTGCACGAAGGCGAGAAAGTCACGCCTGAGAAAGACAATCCAGATAGCAAAAAGGGAGATCACATGGCAACGCCTTACGACATGATTACGGCTGGCAGTAAAAAGCCCAAGAAAGAGATCAAAGAGATGGTGCATTCCAAGTCCCATAACGGAAAGCACATCGTCACGCACAAGCATCATTCTCCGACGCATCACCCTGATGAGACGCATGTGTTCGAGGACATGCAGGGTGTTCACGATCACATGGATGCACACGACGCTGGTACAGATGGGGCGGCTCCGATGACAGCAGCACCGTCACCGATGCCGGAACCCGCTGCACCCAACGCAGCCGCAGGGGCAGCACCAGCCGCACCCGCGATGTAAGTTTACCCCACAGCGTAAATTTACTCGCCAGTAAATAAGGCATTAGGAGTAAATCTAGCACGGAGGAGTTGTGAAGACCGAATACTTGGATGAGTTGTATCAGAAGCATCTACACGACAAGAACTACCAGTATCGGGATTGCACTCCAGAACAAATCACAGAGATGGCGGTCGCCAGCGTTAAACGGCTGACGCCTGAGCATCGCGAGAAGCTGACGAAGGTCTGCAAGACTTACGGTCTTGAGGACGGCGAGACGGTAGCACGATATCGCTTCCTCGCCCAGACTAACCTGTTCTTCCTCTGCAAACTGCTGGAGAAGTACAAGGATACGACTGACCGCGAGTACGTCTTCACGGATGGCACAGTTCACAACACCCACGAAGAAATCTGCAACGACTTTTTCGTTCGCAAGAATCCGACATTCAAGACATTCAAAGAGTTCGCCATCCAGTACATCGATAAGAAGGAACGCCTCCTATTAGTCCCTCGTGGCGGCTTCAAGTCATCTATTGATATGGCGGACTGCGTCCAGTGGATCATCTGTTTCCCCGAGATTACGATCCTCGTGCTGACAGGCGTCCTTAAGTTGGCGAATGACTTCGTCGGTGAGATCAAGGGGCACTTCACGCTCGAAGAGGGTGGCACAACTGATATCTTCGGTAAGAAGCAGTTGCGACCGCGCAGGATGAATGACGGAACCCTTAGTCTATTTCAGGTACTTTTTCCTGAACATTGTATTCCTGCTGATGATGGCAAAAGTTCCGAGTACCAGACTCCCGCCGTTGGCATGGTCGAGAAGGAACCGACCGTGTTCGCTGCGTCCATTGAGCAGAACCTTGCTGGATGGCACGTCTGCATTCAGAAACTCGATGACGTGGTGACAGAAGAAAACTCCCAGACTGTTGATCGGATGAAAAACATCAACAAGAAGGTCAGCATTGATCGTGCTATTCTCCACCCGTTCGGATTCTACGATAAGATCGGAACGTGGTACGACTCTGAAGATACGTACGGTCAGGACATTAGAAACAGGGACAAGTACCTCATCGAAGGTGAAGACTTTCCGATGAAGGTTTACATTCGTGCCGCGTGGTGGGCGAACGACGCCGCGAAGAAACTTGGCAAGATCGACGATGAGATGTTGGAGACGGATTACGAACTCTGGTTCAATGAGCCGGGGAACCCTCACTCCCTCGATTACAAGAAACTCCACGATCTTCGTAAGACCGATCCGTGGTTCGCGATCAAGTATCTGAATGACCCAACTCAGATGCACGTCATCAAGTTCCCGAAGGAACTGCTGGTGCGTCGGACAGTCAACGCGATGGAACTCCCCTCAACAGGGATGATTGTTACCTGCGTGGATACAGCCTACTCAACGAAGAGTTGGGCGGACTACACGGTCATCCTCACCGCTCTTATTTATGGCGGTCGATTCTACATTATAGACATGAAGCGGGGCAAGTACAACGAGTATGAACTCCCGCAGATGATCGCAGCGACGGCACTCCAGTGGCGACCGAAGCGCATCTGCATTGAAGAATCGGGCGCAATCAAGTACATCCAGCGAGAAGTCTATCGAGAGATGGACAAGCTGAAAGTTCGGGTTCCGATTGAACTAGTGCCGCTTGGACAGGGCAGCAAGCTGAACTCGAAGAAAGTCAAGGCAGGTCCAGTGCTCCGCTTCCTCGGAGACGACAGACTTCGGTTCATCAACACATGTCCCGGTCTGAATGATCTGTACGATGAGATGTCGAAGTTCGGGACCGCAGCCAGCACACACGATGACATCGTGGATGCTATGTCGATCCTTGTCAACCAGTTCTCGGATTATGCGGACATTGAAGGTAAGATGACTTCCGCCGCTCACGACTTTGTGCCGGACATGAAGGGCAAGTCCTTCTACGACCAAACATACGGTGACGGGAAGTACGCAAAGTACAACGCACATAACGCGGCGTTGGAATTTCCCGACATGGCCCCAAGTGAATTGGCACAACAGGCAGCGATGGATGCTGCGGAGGCGGCTAACGATCCCCTCAACGACTTGTTCTCGTAGGAAAGGACGATATGGCAGAAGCAATTGTTGACGGTGTCGGTATCGTCCCTGACGGGAATGCGAACCAGCAGATCACAGCACAAAGTTTTACCGTTGATGGAGAAACAAAAACGGTCGATGTAGACCTCGCACTCGTCGTTCAGAGTGCGGCGATGGCGAAGGCATTCATTGCCAACCGCCAGTGGACATTACTGTGGCGGGATGCGGACCTTCTGTACCAATCGCCCCGTCCAATGACGGTATACGAGAACACGTACGTTCTTGAACCGAATGTGCAGCGTTTCACTGTTGCGAAGGTCTGTAATGCGGTTGTACCGCAACTCTATAAGGGCCTGTTCTACGACGACCCTCCGATGCTCCTACGCCCACGTCCGGGCACGAGCCAGAAAGTCATTGATGCGAAGACAGCGATGTTTTCGTTCATCATGGACAAGTGTGCTTTCAAGACCCAGACTAAGTGGGGCCTTGAACAGATGGCACATCTGGGCACGAGCATTTACAAGTGGGGATATGACTGGCAAGAGGTGATCTCCTACAAACGCAAGGCGACGACACTGAGCATCGATCACGGAGACTCCGCGACAGTCGGTGCAACGACAGTGTTGCCGACTGACGCCCCGCCCGACATCACACAGGAAGTTCGCACGATCCCGATCCCATTCTTCGAGTGGCGTCCTCTGGACAAAGTTCTGGTCGATCCACAGTTGAGTGTCTCTGACATTCGCAAGGCTGGATGGGTTGTCGATGTCCGCTACATGGACTGGTATCAACTCGACGATCTGTGCAAGGCGATTGGACAGGCGAAGGCAGACGGCGAGCAGGGCGAAGCGATCACAGGTTGGCGATTGCCGACTCTCGCTGAACGCAACGCGATCTGGAACAACCCTCCGAAAGCACAGACTCTGGAGACAGAGCAGGCGACTTATATCGAGGGCGTTGTTCACCACGCCGAGCGCAACAACATGAAGTCTAGCCCTGATCCGCATCGGACCAAGCTGGAAGTTCTTGAGTACTGGGACAAGGGTCGTCAAATTCGCGTCCTGAACCAAGAAAAAGTTATCTTTGTCGGCAAGAATGAGTTTCATCAGATTCCATTCCTGTCCGCCAACTGGTGGAACCGGCCACGAGCGTTCTACGGCATGGGTCTTGGACTCATCGTCGGTCAGAATCAACGCGTCGATCAGGGAACCATCAACGCCATCCTCAAGATTTTGAGCTACGGCGTAAACCCCATCTATCTCCGCAATCGTACTGACGATGCTCCCACTCAGACTATTCGTACTGGGCTTGGCAAGATCATGTCTTGTACGGATGTTGAGAAGTCTTGGAAACTGCTGGAAACTCCGAAGATGCCTGCTGACATTTGGGCAGCGTTGAAGGAATCAGAACAGGCAACCGAGTCTTCATCTGGTGCAGATCAGATGCTCGTGCAGGGTAGTTCCGCAGGGCCGCGATCCTCGATGGGTCGTACGGCAGGCGGTGCAAACATCCTCGCTGGGGCAAGTGCAACCCGACTGGACGGTCCTCTCGACAACTTCATCGAGCAGGTATTCAAACCGTTCCTTGGCATCATTGACATGCTCGTGTTCAACGTCATGTCGGATGCATCGATTTACCACATCCTCGGCAAAGAGCAGGGTGGAGACTTCCTGAACGATTTCAACCTTCAGGACTTCCACAACGCCCAGATTGAGTATGAGGTGTTGGCTGGATCGTCGCTCGCCGCAAAGCGAACGATGGCACAGTCGATGGTTATGCTCACGCAGATTCTCGATAATCCACAGATTCAGCAGTCACTGGCTGACATCAACGAAGAGTACATCGACTTCAAGCCGATCATCGGCATGTGGCTCGAAGCCTCGGAGTGGAAGAATAAGAACGACATCATCAAGAAGATGACGCCAGCGATGATCCAGAAACGCAATGCGAACTCCAAAGCCGCCATGATGCAGCAGCAGATGCAGGCCAAGCAGCAAGGCGACCAACAGAAGTTCACGCAGAAGCAGGAACTGGAAGATCAGGCATCGGACAATCGTATCAAACGCGACATCACTCGTGAGGCTGCAAAGGCAAGCGGGATGAGCGAAGCGGTTGAAGGCGAACCAAGTCCGCAGGGTCTTGAAGGGCAGATGCCCACTGTTGTATAAAGCGTGAGTGTGCATCCTCATCTGATGCACCCCGCACTGCGGGGGTCCGTGAGGAGCCGCAGAGATAATTTCTTGGAGGAGAGATGATTAAGCCGAGCGATGGGTCAAATGTGTTCAAACCGACTTTCAAGCTGGACGAGCGGAAGCTGGGCATCATGGCAGCAGCCGTCAAGCAAGAATGGTTTGACATCCTCCAGCTAATGATGGAGGAGGAGATTCGGTTGATGAATATACGGGCGATCAACGCTGAAGACGAGGTCGAGCAAGTCAAATTGCTGCGACTCGTTAAAGCCGCCAGTATGTTTTACTCAGGCATCATGCAACACATCGCGGAGATCACTGCGATTGATGCTTACAACCAATCAGGTGTTGGAAGCCCTGACAATCCTGAAATTCCTCAGTACACCGAGGAGTTCGCTACGCCTGTTGAAGAAGAAAGTCAAATTTAGGAGGAGATATGAGTTTAACATTAGCCGATATCGACAACATGCCGTCTGCGGAGTATAAGCAGAAGTTGCAGCATGATCCCGCATTTGTGGCAGAGGTCGAAGCCCTATTCAAGGGTCCGCAAGCTGTGGCACTCGCAGTCCAACCCGAGGGTGAATCGATTGACCCCTCAATGCCCGACCGTCCCACAACTTCGGGCAAGCCCGTACAGACATCTGTTCGGGATCGCGTTGAGCGCCCTGTGGAAACATCAGCAACACCCGCCCCGACAGCAGGCGGTCAGGCTCCGGTGCCAGTCGCACCCGTGGAGTCGATCTACGAGTATCAGCCATTGGATGAGCACAATCGTCCGATGGGCGGGAAACAAGTCATCAAGTATCGCACACCCGATGAACTGACTCAGAAGTTAGTTGAGCAGAACACGTCCATCCTGCGTCAGTTGCGAAAAGTCTCTCGCGAGAATTTACGCAATACCCCAGCGGAGACTGTGTCGCCGGACGCCGCACGATACACAGTAACAGAATTGAAGCCGAAAGAACTGACCGCCGATGAGCGGTTTCAGATCACACAAGACATGAACGACCCGGAGAAGTTTGCTTCGGCTCGCGACCGTCTCCTTGAGTCGGCTGTGGGAGTTACTCCCGCCGAGTTGCGTCGGATGCTGAATGACCAGCAGATGACGATTCTGCAACTTCGGGCGAAGGAAAACTTCCTTGCATTTGCAGGACAACAGACGTTCCTTACGGGCGATCAATCGACCGATCAAGAGAACGCACAAACTCTGACGGATTGGATGTTCAAGAACAAGCTAGCACCAACCGTCGAAAATTTTGAATTAGCTAGTTCGAGACTTCGTTCAGCCGGATTGCTGAATGAAGCACCTGTCGTGCAACAGGTGCCCGTGCCGCAGCCTATCGCTGTCGTGCCCGTGGAGACAGTGGTTCCGCAAGCGCAGGAACCAGTGGTGCCGCCCGTTCGGATTAACGTGCAGGAGCCAGTGCAACCAAAGCGACATAGTCAAGTACCGTCAGGCTTGAACGACCGAGTGTCTTCAGCCAGTGGAGTAGCAACAACCTCTGCGACGGAAATTTCTTTGACTCTTGCTGACATTGATAAGATGTCTGCCGATCAATACAAGAAAGCAGCGAGAAATCCTGAGTTCTTGAAAACGGTCAACCGTCTCGAAAAAGAGGCGACTGAACGGCGACGACAGCGTGCGAATTAATGTCCCAATAAGGTAGAAAAATATGAGTGGATTTTCCCCATCAGGAAACCAACTTTCCAACCTGCCCCAGTCCACGGTGAAGTATTACGA
>Ga0181538_10003943_pt1 | contig 14193 bp, 15 predicted proteins | sample PEATcosm2014_Bin_40_FD_119773 | JGI IMG/M metagenome (GOLD analysis project Ga0181538, IMG submission 119773) | Peatland microbial communities from MTU Mesocosm Facility, Houghton, MI, USA - PEATcosm2014_Bin23_30_metaG | ecosystem: Environmental > Terrestrial > Soil > Wetlands > Peat | place...
GCTCGCATGGCCAGACGTGGGCGCCAAGCCACTTCTAGCGAACTGCTACTAGCGCGGGTCGCGGCATTTCCGTCGCCGAACTGCCCGAAATGCTTTCGTCGTCGGCATGCAGCTGGAAGGCGTCGTGCAGGACTTGTGCGGCCCGGCCGACATCGGCAGCCAGGACGTGACATGAGACCCGGTTTGGCGTGCAGGTGATCAGCTGCGCGTGGATGCCGCTGTTTTCCAGGGCGGACAGGATGATCGCGGTGATGTCGGACCGGTTGACCACCATGGAGCTGACCGCGCTGACGCTGCCGAGGTCGTCGCGGACGGACACGTCCAGGTCCATCGCGGCCATCGCCGCGGTCACCTGGGCGCAGCCGACGCCGGGAACGGTGAACCGCACGCTGCGTTCGTCGTGCAGGATCAGGCCGATGGCGAGTCCGCGCTGGGCCATGGCCGCGGTAACCATGGCCGGGGACGGGCAGGAGACGGTATACACCGGGTCGTGCCCGGTGTGTGCGATCCCGGCGATCCGCTCGTCCTCGAGCGCGGAGATCTGGCGGCGGATCCAGGTTCCGGGCTCGGAAGTGAAGCTGGACCGGACATGTATGTCGATGTCGTGGGCCGCGGCAAGCTCGACCGCTCGTGCCTGCAACACTCGCGCTCCGGCGTCGGCCAGCTGGAGCATCTCTTCGTGGCTGATCGCGGTGAGCTTGCGGGCGTCGGGTACCACCCGGGGATCCGCGGTGAACACCCCGGGTACATCGGTGAAGATGTCGCATTCGCGGGCGCCGAGCGCCGAGGCGAGGGCGATCGCGGTGGCGTCTGAGCCGCCGCGGCCCAGCGTGGTGACGTCACCGTGGCCGGACACCCCCTGGAATCCGGCGACGAGCACGATTGCGCCTTCGTCTAGCGCCCTAATGATCCGCTGGGGGCGGATCTGCTGCAGCCGCGCGTTGCCGTGAGCGTCGTCCGTGCAGATCCCGGCCTGCACGCCGGTCAGCGAGACCGCGCGTTCCCCGAGGTCGTGCACGGCGATCGCGGCGAGCGCGCAGGACGTCATCTCACCGACGGACAGCAGCGCGTCCAGTTCCCGCGGCTGCGGCTCGGTGGACAGGCCATAGGCCTGCCGGACGAGCTCATCGGTGGTCCCGCCCATCGCGGACAGAACCGCGACCACCTGCGCGCCCTGGCGCCGGGCGGCCACCAGCCGCTCGGCGACCGCGCGGAGCCGGCCGGCGTCGGCGACCGACGTGCCACCGAATTTCCACACAACGCGCCTGGGCGCGGGGCCGGCACCCCTTGCGGCAGGCAGGACCGACTCCGGCTCGGTCAGGCCAGGGGACGTCATTGGGCCCTCAATTACTGTCATGACTGCTCTAACCTCTCCCAGCTTCCAGTTCCGCTTGGACCGTCGTGACGGCCGACGCGATAATCGCGAGCGCGTCGTTGGTGGTACGCCGCGTCACATTCAGCGGCGGGAGTATCCGTACGACGCTGTCTTCCCGGCCGCCGATCTCGAGGATCAGGCCGCGCCGCAGCGCGGCGCGTTGCACGCGTGCGGCGACCTCGCTTGCGGTCACCGACGCGGCCGGATAAGCGGCCATCTCCATGCCGAGGATCAGCCCGAGTCCGCGTACGTCACTGATCAGGCTGGTGGACTGTTGCAGCTCATCCAGCCCGGTCAGCAGGTGCCAGCCCTGAGCCCGCACGTTGTCCAGCAGGTTTTCCCGCCGGAGGACCTCAAGGTAGGCGTTGCCGCTGGCGAACGCGAGGTTGTTGCCGCGGAACGTGCCGATGTGACTGCCGGGCCCCCAGCGGTCCAGGCGGCTGCGGTACAAGATCACCGACACCGGCAGGCCAAGGCCGGAAAGGCCCTTGGACGCGATGATCACGTCCGGCTCGATACCGTACTGCTCGAACGCATACCACGTGCCGGTGCGCCCGCAGCCGGTCTGCACCTCATCGACGATCAGCGGGATGTCCAGCTCCCGGGCGACCGCGGCGACCCGCTGGACGAAATCGGCCGGTGCCGGAATGGACCCGCCCTCACCCTGAACGAGCTCCATGATGATCGCCGCGGGCTTGGGCACGCCGCCGTGGGTGTCGTGCAGGGTATTGACCAGCAGCTGCGCGCAATTGGTCGCGCAGGTATCTGGGCGGAGCCCGAGCGGGCAGCGGTGACAATACGCGTAGGGCGCGAAATGTGTCCCGGCCAGCAGATTAGGCAGGCCCTCCTTGGGATGAGTTTCCGAGGTGAGCGACATCGCGCCCTGGGTCGAGCCATGGTAGGAGCCCTGGAACGCGACCACATCGCCGCGGCCGGTCGCTTTCTTGCACAGCTTGATGGCGGCCTCGACGGCATCGCTTCCGGTCGGCCCGCAAAAATGAATCTTCATATCGCCGCGGATGGCGGCCGGCAGCATGGCCAGCTGGTTTCGCTTGAACTCCTCCCGCACCGGGGTGGGGAAGTCCAGACCATGCGTCAGCCGGGTCAGCTGATCCTGAACCGCAGCGACCAGCGCGGGATGATTGTGCCCCAGCGCCAGCACCCCGGCGCCGGTCAGGAAGTCGATGTACACCCGGCCGTCCACGTCGGTGATATAGGAACCCGACGCTTCAGCGATCGCCACCGGCAACCGCCGCGGATACGTCCGCGCGCTCGACTCATTGGCCTCCTGACTGGCCAGCAGCGCTCGCCCATTCGGCCCCGGAACCGAAAGATCCACTTCCACCGGACGCACGGGCGCTTCGATTACCGTCATGACTGTTACCCTCAGCTTTCCGAGCCGTACACGATCAGAATGTCGCCACCGGCGGCAGGCATGCTCGTCACGATGGATCTCCTTTAGGCGTACGGCAACCAATGCGGCCCGCCGCCGTTTCGTAGGTCCTAACAGCCGAGCGGGGCCGCCTCCCCGTGTGACCCGTTGAGGCCGGGCCCTATGTCTACTCGGAGGCGAGCAGACGGTGTGTGATACATTCCTGGCCGCTTCGGGCCAGATGAATGAGATACGAAAGTCGGGGGCGGAAAGGTTCTATGCTGCGGGCAAATAATCTGGGGAAATTTTCCGGCGTGGGTGTGAACCGTTCACGTGCTGCTTCCACGTTGCGGCGGCATCGCCGGGCAGCTTTAGTGAGCTGATGCCAGGCTGGTGCGCCTCCAGGTCGGCCCAGAACAGTTTGCCGAGCAGGTCGGCCAGGCGCTGCAGCAAGGAGAAGTCCATCGTTGCCCGGCGTTCGCGCAGGTAGTCGACGAGTACGTCGGGGACTGGCCGGCAGGCGGTGTGATGGGAGTGGCCAGACCCGACCCCGTGAAGCCGGGCTGCGCATGAAGGGGATCGCGATCGACATCACGCCACGATGCCGAGGCCCTGGGGATATGAGGCTGAGGCTGGGGGGATGATGGGCTCCCCATGCCGAGATCGACTGTGCATACTGGATAAGCGGCGACCGTAGATGCCTTGCAACTGAGGCGGGCGCCGCCTCAACCAGGAATGGTCTCGGATTCGAAAAGATCCGGGATCGGCGTGAACCGTTCGGCAGATAGGCGTCGTAACAACCTGGTGAAGGGAACTGACGGTGTCGGTAACCCAGGCCGCAGAACGGCTCGCGGCCGAGGAGGCAGACCTTGTTGCCCGGATTGCCGCTGGTGACGTTGGGTCCCCGGTAGCCGAGCTTTACCGGAGGTACGGCAAGCGTCTCTACCGGTTCGGCGTGCAGAAGCTCGGCAACGAAGGCTTGGCCGAGGAGATGGTTCAGGAGACTTTTGTGAGGCTATGGCGAACGGCAGGCAGGTTCGACGCCAACAAGGCCAGCGTCGGCACCTACCTGTACGTGATGGCCCGCAGCGTCGCCGCCGACATCCGCAAGCGCCCGTCGTCGCGCCCACTGCTTCTGGCAGAGGACGTCGATGTCCCTTCCCAGCCTGACAGCGTTGATCAGATACTTGACAGCATGATCGTCCGGGAGGCTTTCGAAACCTTGAGGCCAGGCCACGCCGAAGTGATACGCCTCGCCCAAGAGGAAGGGCTCACACAGTCACAGATCGCCGAGCGGCTCGGCCTGCCGCTGGGCACGGTCAAGACACGCACTTTTCATGGGATGCGGGCCCTGCGGACTGCTCTGATCGAGCGAGGTTTCCATGCTGTATGACGCCCAGCACGCCCTCGAACACCCCGAGGTCGCCGCATGGGTACTCGGAGCCCTGGACCCCGACGACCTCGCGGCCTTCGAGGAACACCTCCAGTATTGCGAACAGTGCCAAGCAGAAGCAGCCGAGTTCGCCCCGGTAGGCGAAGGCCTCAAACTCGCCGCTCCGGCGGTCACGCCTCCCGCCGACCTGGAACTCAAGACCGTCTCCGCCGTCCAGTACGCAGCCATGGCACAGTGGCGGACCGAACCCGAGCCCGGGTCACGGCCTGAACTCGTCCCGAAGCCGAGCTCGACGGGCAAAGCGAGCCGCTGGTGGCATCTCCACTGGACCAATCCCCTGCTGTCCGTCGTCACCGCCCTGGGCGCCGCAGCGCTGACCGCGGCCGCATTCATCGGCGTTCAGCTCAGCCAGATCGCCGCTCCGGCGGTGGTGGCATCGTTCGACCTCAAGGCCCAGCCCGGCCAGCACGGATCAGCGATGGCAGCCGCCCGCGACGTCACCGGCGGCTACGCAATTCAGCTCACCGTGAAGAACCTGCCCAAGCTCCGCAACGGCCAGTTCTACGAGTGCTGGTATGCGGGCCAGAACAACCGGCCCGGGAATCCGGAGCTCATCACGGCGGGCACGTTCGCCGCCAGCAACGGCACGTTCAACATGTGGAGCGCCGCCGACCCAGCCAAGTTCAAGACCATGCAGATCACGGTCGAGCAGGCCGGCAACGCCAGCCAGCCCGGCAAGATCATACTCAGCGGCATCGCCCAGGCCAGCACCTAAGGACCGGGTGCATCCGCGGGAGCACACGTCGCCAAACCGGCCGTTTCCGGAACTCTCCGATCCCGGCCCTGCGTCGCGCGACGTCTTGCCCTAGGTAGATGCCCGGCCGTGGCCCTAGATGGCGGTGACTATCCAGGGCCGCGTGTTCCCGTTGAGGGCGCCGTCGGCCATCGCGAGCAAGCTACTCGCCATCACCGGAACTTTCCACGTACCAAGTTCGGAAGTACCGGACTCCCCTCTCTGCCAATCGGATGTGAACCGTTACGCCATTGTCCGTCGTATCTCATTCATCTGGCCCGCAGCGGCCGGGGATGTATCACACAGCGTCTGTTCGCCTCTGAGCAGATATCAGGCCCGCGTCAGCGGGCCACACGGGGATGGCGGCACCGCGCCAACTGCCGGTGCAGCATGCCTAAAAGCAGACCCATTGTGGCGGGCCTGCTCCGAGGAGGCGGCGTCGCCCACGCCAGCACCGCGGTCGCGGTGGCGCGGGCGGCACTAGATGCCGATCACCGCAGGAACAGTTTTAAAGCTCAGAAAGCGAGATGGGACCGATGAGCTGGCTTGACGAGATGGAAGCGGCCGACTCAGCCTACCCAGGCGACGTTTCATACCCGGCGGCCGGGACCCGCGCCGGACGGAGTCTGTACCAGCTACGCGCCGGGCTGGATGACGAGCACCTGAACGCGGCCAGGGACCTCATCGCCGACTGGTACGCCCGCCAGGCCAACCACGTCAACGAGGCCGGACCCGGCGGTTCCGGCCGGGACCGGCGGCCGGTCCGCGACCCCGAAGCCAGCGCTCGGCAGATCGGTCTCCGCGCCAGCATCCCCCAGCCGCACGAGCACGAGTCATCGGAGTATCAGACAGACGCCGCGGCGTCGAGCCGGTGACCCAGTGTCCCTCGCCCAGCTGAGCGTGCGAGGGACTGGGAGCGCCGGTCAGCGGGTCAGGCCGGGGCAGGGGTGGTGGTCTCGGAGAGCACCTCGGTCTCCGGGGGAACGCGGCGGGTGTGCATGAACCCGACGATTGACAGGATCAGCAGGAGCCCGGGACCGATGAAGGACGCGATCGCGGCCCACAGCGCGATCTGGCCCATCTTCCAGAACGCATACGAGGTCAGCAGCAGCCCGCGCAGGGTGGTGCCGCGGAACACGAGGTTGACCTGGGTGGCCAGCGCGACGTTCTTCGGCTGGGCCAGCGACTCAGCCGACAGCTGCGAATAGGTCTTACCGCCACCGATCGTAACCAGGTGCACCGCTATGAAGTGGTCAGCCCAGGTCTCGGCCTGGGCGCCGTTGGTCATCAGCTGCCCGGCGTACGGTTTCATGGCAGCGGCGTCGGTGGCCGGCAGCGCCTTAATCGCAGCGCTGTTGGCCGCCGGGAAGACGATGTCCTGCGCGGCCAGCTGGTTGTGCACCTGGCTGTCCACGAACGAGTTGGCCCACAACAGCAGCCCGCCAGCCACCAGCAGGACGACTGCCAGGACCAGTCCCGCTGTGGACGTCAGCACGTCGAACGTCCTTCTGCGCACCTGAGGTGCCTCCTTAGCATCAGTACTGGACCTGAGACAGACCCTGCTGAACCTGCGTTGCTGGGCGTAGTGGCAACGGCGTTGGATTGACAGGCGTAAAGCTTCCACGAACCGGCTGATGATGGGGGGACCAGATTGAATTACGACGTCGTGGTCATCGGGGGCGGCCCCGCGGGGTCCGTGGCGGCCATTCAGGCAGCGCAATTGGGTGCGCGGACGTTGCTGGCGGAGAAGAACGGCGTACTCGGGGGGACAACCACCAGCGCCGCCATCAATGTTCCGGGCCTGTTTCACGCGTGGGGCAGACAGGTGATCGCCGGCATCGGCTGGCAGCTGGTGAACCGCGCCGTGCAGCTCGCGGGTGACCGCTTGCCCGACTTCAGGCTTTACCACAGGCCCCCCAATATGCTCCAGGTACGCGTCAACGCCTCTATCTATGCGGCGCTGCTCGACGAGGCCGTGCTCGGCTCGGGTGCCACGCTTGCGCTGCACACCATGCTTGCCGCTGTCGACAGGCAGGCGGGGGAATGGCGCGTGACCTTGTGCGGTAAAGAAGGGTTGCGCGACGAGCGCGCCCGCGTGCTGGTGGACTGCAGTGGGGATGCGAATGCCGTGGCGCTGGCGGGTTTCGGGCTGGAGCGAAATGAGGAGCTCCAGCCGGGGACGCTCAACGTCAGGCTGAGCGGATATGATCCGGCCAGCCTGGACTACACGTCTCTCGATCGCGCCTACGAAGACGCGGTGGCCGCGGGTTCGCTGCTGCCGGGCGATCTCGCCATGCACGGCGACGGGGTGCGGACCTTCCTGCGTCAGCGAGGCGAGAACTCTATGAACGTCACGGGGATCGACGCCAGCACCAGCGCGGGCCGCACGGCGACAGAGGTCGCCGCGCGTGAGGTGCTAATGCGGATCTACCGCTTCCTGCGCGGGCAGCCGGGCCTGGAGAACCTGACGATCGACTTCACCGCCGCGGAGTGCGGTATACGTGAGAGCTGCACGATCCGCGGGAAAAAGCGGATCACCGCCCGGGATTATGCCAGCGGGCGATCGTGGGACGACGCGATCTGCTACAGCTTCTACCCGATCGACGTTCACCGCCCCGGCGGCGACGGGATCGATCTGCAGCCGCTGGAAGAAGGGACGTTCCCGACTATTCCCCGGGGAGCGATGCTCCCCAGCGGCAGTGCGTGGCTCCTGGCCGCTGGCCGCTGCATTGCGGGCGACCAGGAGGCGAGCTCGGCCTACCGCGTGCAAGCAACATGCATGGCGACGGGTCAGGCGGCGGGCGCGATGGCGGCCCTGTCGGCGCAGTCGGATGTCGAGCCCGGGGAACTGGCCATCGGCGACATTCACAAGGCGCTTCGGGCACATGGTGCCATCGTGCCGGGCGACATTCGGTGATACGACAGCCGCATCAGCTCTCCGGGGACTTCGCGACCGCTGGCCCGGGGCGTGCCAGGTCAGGCGGCGGCCGACTCGCGGCAGATGTGGCAGTCCTGTTCATATCCGGTCAGGCTGGTGGCCACCATGTGCCCATTGTCCGCTGCGGCGGGACCGCCATAGCAGGCGCGTGCCAGCGCGTCCGTCATATCGCGCCCGCGTGCCGCATAGCCAGGAATGACGTGATCGAGGTGGGCACGGTAATGTGACCGGGACCTCGCCAGCTTCTCGAACAGGGCGTAGAGAGAAGCAGCGGACAGGTCTCGTGCCGGGAGCATCCAGCCGTCGAGGCTCAAGTCGCGCATGATCCCTTGTGTCTTGTGCTCATACCCGATGGCGATGCAGGGAACACGGGCAGTCAGGGCGAAGATAACCGAATGGAACCGGTTGCCCACGAGGTAGTCCAGGTCGGCGATGAACGAGGCCACATCCCGGAAGTCAGCCTCGGTTTCCAGCAGGATCGGCCGGGTCTGCCCGCGGCACAGCCGGTCGACCGATCGCGACGCGATGCGGTCGTCGTCCCGTCGATCAGCGGCGGTGGCCAACGGAACGATCACCACGCGGTGGCCGGGGAGTGCGTGGACCTGGTCCACGAACGCCGCAAGCTCCGCTTCGAGGGATGCCTGCTGCCCGGATGGCAGGCAGCGGCGCACCGTGACGCCGACCAGAGTGTCGCCGGCGCCGACGCCGTGCGATGCCCGCCATGCGTGCTGGTCGGCCCGGGCCCGCCTGGGCGGGTCGAGGCTGAAGGCAGAATCGACCGCACGGCGCGCGACGCCAGTCGGCAGCCGCAGCTTCGTCAGTTCCGCCATGCTGATGTCTTCGCGAGCCAGAACCAGGCGTGCCCGCCTGAGCGTCTTCGCCACGATCCATGTCACCAGCTTCCCGTCGAACGGGCCGTAGGACTGTGGCGCGCACACGACCGGCGTGCCGAGCCGTCCCGCCAGAATCAGCGGCAGCAACTGGTAAATGACCCGGGGGCCAAGCCCCGGTCGGGCGGCTCCTTGCAGGTACCCGCCCGCCACCACCAGCGAGACCAGCAGGTCGGCCCGCTCGATCGCTGCCAGTTCCGCGCTGACTTCCGCCGGAAGCCACGCAGCGGGCTTGCGGTACCACCGGGCGGGGGCGACGAACCACGACATCCCGATGGCAAGGACCACCGCCCTGCGGGCGGTGCGGCGAAGATGCGAGACACGTTCGTCATCTGCGTACCGGCGCATCGAGCCGAGGTTCCGCACGCCTTCGAAATTTCGATGACGCCGCGGATCTTCCATGCCGGCTATTTCAACCCGGCATCCTGGGAATGCTCTTTCCACGTGCAGGATAATTGCGTGAAGCAATGCGGCGTCGCCGGCGTTCTGCCGTGCGTAGCCACCCACTATCAAGACATTGCGCTGAGTAGCCATTTGCTAGTCCACGATTCTTCCGCAGGTAGCGTACTGCTGACAGGAAATCTATTGAGACGTTATGGCCTGGCAATCTTACCGAAATGCCGGTTAGGGGCATTCGCCGGATCTGGGGAGATTCCCTGGGCGGGGGCGAATCCGTCCCGAATTCACCTGTGGTGATCCTTCCGTATCGCAGGGTATAACCCGTTGGGCGCACGACGTTCGCGGTCGCTTCAGAAGAAACAACAAAGCCGTGGCCTGAATTGGATTTATTCAACTTGCCTCCTCAGTCTCGCCAGCTCTAGCCAGAGGCAAACAGCAGGATGCTGTGACTCTGGTCACATGCCAGGCCGTGCCAGGTTGGCTTGAGAATTCATTCGCCACTGCATGGCGCTGCCGTGGGATGCGACAGCGGGGGTCCCGTGCGCCGTCGGCCGGTGCGGGTCGCGGGCGGCTGGGGTCTTTCTCGTGGCCGGGCAGCGATCGCGGGGCGGAAGGTGCACAGGTGCGCTGGCGTGCCGCTCGCCTTCACCGGTGCCGCTTGGCCGTTTGAGGCCGTGCTTAAGTCTGGTGCCGGAGCCCCCGGCAATTCCCTGGAAGCGTGGACACCTCCCTTTAGCGGATTCTTATAATTTCGGTTCGTTTTCTGATTATCGAACATCAATTCACCTCTGGTTCCTGGCGTCCGTTTGTGCGCTCGTCGGCGCCGGCCTGCTCGACGATGCCGATGAACTCGTGGTGCCGGGCTTGGCGTGTAGGCGGAGATCCGCAGGCCGGTGTCGGCGGACGCAGCTCACCGTGTTCGTCACTCCGCCAAATGGCCGCGGTTGACTGCATTATGCTGTCAATGATGCTAAAATCACTTCATGACTGCGCTTACCATCCGGGATGTCTCCGACGACGCCGTACGCACCATGAAGATCCGCGCGGCGCAGGCGGGCCAGTCCTTGCAGGCATACCTCCGCGGCCTGATCGAGAAAGAGGCCGCGAAGCCCACCGTGGCGGAAGCCGTGGAGCGAGCCCGTAGGGAGGCAACCGCTAACATCAGCACCGCCGACATTCTCACGGCCATCGACGAAGGCAGGGCCGGACGTTGACCGTCGTTGACTGCTCTGCCACGGTCGAACTGCTGGCGGCGAAGACGCAGGCGGGAGAATCCATCGCACAGCGGCTGACCACAGCGCAGACCCTGTACGCACCGTACATACTCGACGGGGAAGTTATCTCCGCGCTGCTCGGGCTCATGCGAGGGAGGAAGATCACCGAACGAGAAGCCGAAGCGGCGCTCTTTAATTACCGCGCGTTCCCCATCGAGCGGCAAGACGTACTTCCCTTGTGGCCACGCATCAAGAGCCTCTACGCCAACCTGTCCGCCTGCAACGCGCAGTACGTCGCCCTAGCCGAAGCCCTCCACGTCTCTTTGGTCACCGCCGATGCCCGTATCGACCGAAGCGGAGCGGCCCGCTGCGGAGTCGAAGTCTTCGGCGCACACCTCTGACCGCGCACCGGGGACTGTGGGACTGTAATAAGCTGACCGTCCCATCTCATTAACACGGTGGATTGACGCTTCGGGGTTCCCCTCAAACCGTGGAGACTTCCTCTGCCGTGACCGGGCGGCCTGGGGGCCGGGCGCCTGGTAGGTCACTTGCTGGGCGGTTGCAGCAGGATTGGGAGAGCCAAGACGAACAGGGTGAAGGACGTCAGTATCGGCCACAGTAGTCCGTAGCGGGTCATAAACGCTCCCGCCCCGGCACTGACCGCGAAGATGACGATGGACAAGCTTCGCCGCACCGCACGGGGATTGTTTCCGCCCCCCAGCGTCGAATCCGCCAGCAGGCCTGTCAGCGTCAGGGTCATGAGGTTGGTGGCAAGGTCACGGATCCCCCAGCGGCGCAGGAGAGCATTTTGGATGCCCATCGCGAACGAGAGGATCCCGATCACCAGGTAACGGGCGTGGCTGGTCGGTCCGGGGTGGGTCAGCGCGACGACGAGCGCGGCAACGCCGATTAGGCTTCCGTCGCTGGCGAAGCCGGCACGCCGACCCGTCTCCCCGGCCCGCACTAGCCGGCCGCCGGCCACCGCCCCCACGACAAAAGAAGTGAGGGCCACCACATAGGGCAACACCATGCCGCCGAAGGCCGACGTGAGCTGGCGGGCACCGCGAGCACCCACGGAGAAGGCTAGGAGGACGATGTTACCGGTCATGATCTCGACAAAAACATGACCAAGCCCCAGAAAGCTGGCGGCATCGAGCAGCCCGCAGATGGCGCTGATGGCATAGACGCCCACCGTCAACGGGGGCCGCGGGATGGACCGTATCCTGACCGCCAGAGCGGGCGTGCCCGGGCGGTCAGGCGGGGGCACGATCTTGGGTATGGGGTCGTGGGGTTTGTCCGGCATTCCCCTTTCGTAGCATTCGCAGCGAGCCGACGCCCCCGGCCGGGCCGCTTCACGCCGGTGGAGTTCACCGGTCTGATGGTGACCCCGTACGTGAACGACGCCAACCGGCTGGCCTACTCGCTGAAAGCGACGGGCGTGCGGGCTCCCTCGCGCGGCTTCGGCCGCCCGGCTGAGAACAAGGACGCGGCGTCGGTCCGGTTCTGCCCGGACGGCCCGGCCGGGGTCGAGTCGTTCGTCCGGCTGACCGGCCGCACCTACATCTGCCGCCACACCCACGGCGACTGCGCGCCGATCCTGGCGATCGACGACGCGCCCGCCAGGGTGTCGCTGACCGTAGCTACTGATCCGGCATACAGTACAGCGCGGAAGTACAGCAACGCACCCTGACAATCGCCAGCCTGCACGACCGCCGGCACACCTAGCTAGCTGGGACGACGGCGAAACGCCCAGCGGCGCCGCTAGTTCGGGACGAAGAGGTTGACAAGGCAAAGCAGCAACGCCGATAGACGGGGGTCGGACAGGGGCCAACTACCGAGAGTTCAGACACCCCGCGTGGTCAGCGGCACCGCTTCGTTCTATTCGTTGGAGTTCCACGCGATCTCGAAGAGATGCCCATCCGGATCGGTGAAGTACCCGGAGTAGACGCCGAACGGGCGGATATGAGCGGGCGCGGTCAGTGTGCCTCCGGCGGCTTCGACTTGCCGGAGCAGCTTGTCGACCTCTGCCTGTGATTCAGCGGGGACGCCCAGGCTGAACTCGGTGGAGCTGGGCGGGCCGGGCGGCAGGCTGGCGTCCTTGGCGAGGTTGGTCCGTTCGTACAAGCCGAGCAGCAGGCCTCCGTCCAGATTGAAGAAAGCGATCGTTCCGTCGGCGCCGGTAACCTCGTCGTGGAACTCCTGCCCGACGATGCCCTCGGTCGGCCAGCCCAAACCGTCACGGTAGAAGGCGACTGACCGGTCGAGATCGTCTACAGCCAGAGTGATGAAGAAGACCTTTGCTTGCAATGCATCTCCCATCCAGTCGCGGCCGGGCCGGTGGTCGTCGGGCCCGCGTGGGTGGTTAGAGTCTGCCCGGAAGCACCGACATTCTGGACGAGCCTCGAGGCCGCTGGGTAGCGCGAAGGCCAGCGAGCCCACCGATGCTCCGAGCCGCGTGGGACATGCGCGGGACGATCCCATGTTCGCGGCAGGCCGACCGGCACCTCGCCCCATGACGGAAACCGGCAGCGGCCAGTCCGATGGGAGGTTGGCGACTGAGAGCAACGGTGACAGCAACTGCAGCGTCCACTGGCTACCAGCGGCGACTCGCGACAATGCCTAACGCCGGCGCGTCCTCGATGACGTCGGCTACCTGGCACTGCACCGCGAGCCTGGTCTACGGTGTCTCACATGGTCTCGTCCTTCCGGTTTGGCGGGGGGATGGATCTAGGCCCCGCCGGACGCACTCACGCCTCGGCGGGGCTGCTGTCGTAACAGGCTCGGGTGAGGTGGCACGGAAGTTGTACGGACTGTCCGGACGGCGGCGGATCACGCCGCTCTCAACGGACCTGCCTCTGGCCCTAGGGCTGGCCCTACTGTGGCCCTAGGACGGCGAGGACAACACAAGGGAATGCAGGGAAATCGCTAGGGTCGGTCCATGCTGACCAGCAGGTCAAAGCATCAATAGCGCTTCCTAAACGGCTGAATCGGCACCCTGACACAAGCGCCGCGTGCGGATGCGATCGCGGAGCGCTGGGTGGCCCGCGCCCGCCGCGAGTGCCTGGACCGGATGCTGATCACCGGTGAAGGGCACCTGCGGCTAGTTCTCGGCGAGTATGTCGATCACTATGACCAGCATCGCCCGCGCCGAGCGCTGCGGCAGGACCCGCCCGCCGGGCGTGCGCATCCGCCTGCCGAGGTGACCGGTATGCGCGTTCTGCGCCGGGATCGGCTCGGCGGGCTCATTCGCGAATACATGCAGGTCGCGTGAGGTGACACTATTTCCGGCACCCACAGGGTCAGTCCTCCCAGATGTCACCGGTGAGCGTAATTGTCGCGGACCCGTGCCGGGTGCGTTCCCGCTTAGCCGTGCCGGTGATCGTGGTCATCCTGCTGTCCTGGTGGTATTCCTCGCCCAGGGTGATGCCGAGCGGCGCGGCCCACGCGGCGAGCGCGGCCCGGCGGGCACTGCCCGGCTGGGCGTAGGACCGGCCGGTGACCTGGGTGCCGTTGTGGCTGATCGTCCACTCCAGCACCGGCAGGCCCTCGCGGTCCCCGCGCTCTAGCAGGTCGGTGAGCACGCGGGCGGCCCGCAGCTGCCAGGTCATCTGCTCCCGGAACCTTGATGTGGCGTTCTCGCCGCCGGTATGCGTCATCGCCTGCTAAGTCCTCGTCCTGGCGCAGCTGCTCGATGACTGCGCTGGTGGCTGTGCTGGCAGCGGGCGGAATCCGGCCAGCAATCCGGGTCGTGGCTCATCTTCCATCTACCTGTTAGAACCTTTGTACGATAAATACTGTATCACCGGCCCCCCCTCGGCC
>Ga0181538_10003945_pt1 | contig 14190 bp, 10 predicted proteins | sample PEATcosm2014_Bin_40_FD_119773 | JGI IMG/M metagenome (GOLD analysis project Ga0181538, IMG submission 119773) | Peatland microbial communities from MTU Mesocosm Facility, Houghton, MI, USA - PEATcosm2014_Bin23_30_metaG | ecosystem: Environmental > Terrestrial > Soil > Wetlands > Peat | place...
GCCGCCAAGACGCCGGGCTTTGTCCAGCCGATCGTTCTGACGGACGGCTCGGTGGGCACCATCTCCCCGTTCCTGATTCCTCAGTCGATCACCGACATCAATGGCGCCACAGTGCTCCTCTATCCGGAGGACACGGACTCGGTGAATCACGGTCACACCGCCATAGATGCCAAGCTGGATCTGAATGCCAGCAACGTCGCCCAGAATGATCGCTATGCGTTCACCGAGGAAGGCCTGTCTGGGACGCTGAGCTCCGATGGAAAAACATATACCGGGCCGGCGCCGACCGAGGCGCAGGTGCAGAAGGGCGAACTGGTCGTCAGTCATGTGGACTGCACTACCGTTCCATTTCTCTGGCAGTATGCGGATCACTTTACGCTTTTCGATAACTTCTTTGACACCGTGATCGGGCCTTCGACGCCAAACGCCATCGCCATGATCGCTGGCCAGTCGGGGATGACGCAGTGGGTCAAGCATCCGGGGTTGGGTCTCAACATCAACACCACAAACGCGCAGCTACCCGTTGTCGGCGATCCGCAACCGTTCTGGGGATCCGCTCTGGACCTTACCCCTCCGAGTGAAAAGCAGCCGGTTGACAATCCGGGCGGAGTGAGCTCGAACCCGGCCTCCAACCTGACGTTTGCCAGTTTGCCGCTCTCCTTCATGGGGAACCAGATTGAAAGCATCACGGCCAACGACCTGAACCCCGCCTTCGATCTTCTGGACATTCAAGCGGACATCCAGAAGATTGCCGGCAGCCTGAACGGGCCGGTGAACTGGGGCTGGTTCCAGGAAGGATACGATCACGAGCCGACCGATCCTACTGGTGTCATCACCAATTACGACTACATCGCCCATCACAATGGCCCGCAATACTTCGGTTATGAGTCCAACAACCCGGGCGAGACCAAGTCGCACCTCAAGGGCCTTGGCGATTTCTACACCGCCATCAGCAACAACGCGCTGCCGTCGCAAGGGGGTGTGTTCTATGTTCGCGGCGGGTATGGCAACCTCGATGGCCTGGTCCCTCGCTCACCCAGCCCGGCGGACAAGGCCGCTTTCCCCGGCAATGACGACCACCCGGGCTACTCCGACGCGCAGATCAGCGAAGCCCTTCTGGCGGACTCGATCAATGCGATCGCCAACAGTCCGTATTGGTCGCAGAGCGCCATCATCATCACCTACGATGAAAGCGATGGCCTCTACGATCACACGCAACCGGCAATTCGTTCCTGGGATCCCAGCGGAAACGCGCTCGATCAGGGACCACGTATTCCCGCGATCGTGATTTCGCCTTATAGCCTGGTCCACGCAATCTCCCATGAAGCGACCGAGCATGGCTCGATCATCAGATTCATTGACGAGCTTTTCAACCTGACTCCGCTGGCCGACCTTCCCGACGAAGCCGCGGCTCGCGCTCTAGGCAAGAAGACCTACGGCCAGAAGTACCTTGGACCCTCCGACGCCGGCGTTCCGGGCGTGGGCGATCTATTCACCGCGTTTGACAATGACCGCCTGACAGGAGCAACGCCACCATTGCCAGCCGGGTACGCGACCATTCCGGCCGCTTCGGTTGTGAGCCTGCCGCATTACGGTGGGCAGGGCTGCCGCATCCTGCAGATCACCCCGACCGACGTCACTGTAGGCGGAGTGATCGATCCGGCTCCACAGGACTTCAATCCTCGTCCCAGCACCAACCCGGGTACTCCGTACCAGGGCGGATGGCCGTCGAACTAGGGCTCTTCTCAACCACTTTACCCGGCGACCGGATTCTCTCCGGCCGCCGGATTTGTTACATGTGTGCTGGCGATTGATGTTTGGAGGGAACAGGAGCCGCATGATCAGAATTTCCGCAATTCTACTTTTTTCAATTGCATGCCTATGGATATGCTTGATGACCGGAGCAACCGCAACGGTCCACGCCGGGACCACACTCGATCGAATCAAAGCCGCTGGTTCACTCCCCTGCGGAATCAACATCGAAGAACCCGAATATTCCACTCAGGATGCGCATGGGAATCACTCCGTGTTCGACGCTGATATCTGCAAGGCCGTGGCCGTGGCCGTGCTCGGGTCCAACGCCAAATTCACCGTCGTGCCCTTCCGCGACGAGCAAGACGCCTTGACAGCCCTCAAATCCGGCCAGATCGCGCTTCTCGCCACCGGATCACCCAATTTTATTAACACGGCCAGCTTCAATACGACCAACGTCGGCTTCGGCTTCGCGCGGCCGATGTTCTATGACTACCAGGGCTTTCTTGTGAATAAGACCATGGGAATCAATTCCCCGCAGGATCTTGCCGGCAAGAAAATCTGTTATCTCGGAGGCACTGAGATCGAGACCCAGCTACAAAGTTACATGCAGCGTGAGAACATCAGGTGGCTGCCCTTTCCCTTCGAGGAAGAAGGCGAGATGGAAGCGGCCTTCGTCACCCGCAACTGCGCCGCCATCACTGCCGATGTCTCGCAATTAGCCTATGAGCGACTCGGCTTTAAGAGCATGGCAAAAAATTTTGAAATCCTGCCGGACGTCATCGCCAAAGACCCGTTGGCGCCGACCTACACCCTCGACGACCCGCAATGGGCCGCCATTGTCAACTGGACCGTCGAAGCTCTGATCCAAGCCGAGGAGAGCGGAATAACGCAGGCGAATCTGGCTGAGATAAAGACGAAGAAGAGCGACGACATTGGGATCCGGCGTCTGCTCGGCCTCCAGCGCGGCTACGGCCAATTGATCGGACTCGACGACGCTTGGGCTGCCCGAGTCATCGAAGCCGTGGGCAACTATGGCGAGATATACGAGCGCGACCTGGGCTCGGGGTCGGTGATGAAACTGCCCCGCGGTTTGAACAACCTCTGGACGCAAGGCGGGCTCATGTACGCACTGCCCATCCGCTAAGCTCGGTATCAGGGATCGCCTTTACCGCCGTGTGCTCTAGTGACGCCAGATTTTTTGGTCGTGGCGGGTGCTGTCGCTGGGAGACGCCGCAACCCCCGTCTCTACATTTGTGCTGGGTACGGTGACGGGCGATACGGTTGAGGCAATCGGAGTTGCTGTGACTGGTTCGGGTTTGGAGCCCACTTCGTCTCCTCGGAAGTAACGGTCTTTGTTTTTGGCGGCGCGCATTTCCGGCATGGCGATGTAGGGCTTCGAGTAGTCGTTATTGGCGTTCCAGAAAAGAAAGCCGATTCCACCTTTCTGTTTCGCTACTTCGGTCTGAACTTCAACATACAGGGGAGAGTACGTCTTGGTGCGCCAGGCAAAGGCTTGCAGCCAGGGGCGAATTACCACGCCGCTGTCTTTGGTGATGAGCTTGAAGCGGTCCATGGACTCGCCAATGAAATGCTCGGGCGCGTCGCCGGGATGCGCGATGCCGTCCATGCCGAAGAAGTGCGAGGGATAGATCATAGGCGAGAGCACGTCGCAGTGCTTGGCCATGGCCACGATGTCCTGCCCGGTGTGCGCAAGATCGACGGGACGCTGCCACGCCATGACTCCGAAGACGTCAAGCGAGAACAGAACGCCGGTGGGATGGATCACGGCATAGGCGCGCTGCAGGAAATCGGCGATCACTTCCGAGCGCTGCACGTCTTTTTTTGTTTTCGGGCGATCGCTTGGTGACGCGGCTGTTAGGGAATCGGGGCAAGCTCCCTCTCTACAATTGTGTTCGGGATGATCGGTCTGGTAGTTGAACTCGGCATCTTTCTGGTCGCCTTCGGCGGGGAAGCGCACGTAGTCGAACTGCACTTCATCGACCCCGGCCTGGGCTACGAACTTGGCGAGCGCGATGTCGTAGTCCTGCACCTTGAGGTTCGAGGGGTCGGTCCAGACGAGCTTGCCATTTTCGCGCCAGGGTTGGCCGGTGCTACGGGACTTCACGGCTAGTTCCGGGTGGCTCGTGACCAGATGCTCGTCGCGGAAGACGGCGATGCGGGCGATGGCGTGCATGTTTTCGGAATGCAGAAAATGGATGAACTTCGGCAGGTCGGAAATGTAGTGGCGCTGTCCGCTGGCCAGGGGGTGGTCGAAGGCAATGTTGACGATGCCGTCGCTATCCTTGATGTCGAAAACGACCGCATTGCCGCCAACCTCGCGCCAGTGGCGGATAATGCGCTCTCCATGGTCGCTGCCCGCCATTACCCCGGTCAGATAAATAGCGCGGACTTCGAAATCTCTTGCAACTCGGACCGATTTCTCTACAATAGCGGATTCGAGAATTCCGGGGATGACGATCTGCTCTCCGGATTTGAGGAAGACCCCCTGCCGGTTATGGTTGGCTGCGCGAATGGCTTCGGCCAGTTCGGATGAAGTGAGATATTTTGTCCGCCTCAGGTATTTGCGGGCGACAGACGTGATGCTGTCCCCGCGCTGGGCGATGTAAAGATCGGAGCCGGGCGGCGCGATAACGGGCGCCGGGAGTTCGGGCTTTTTGGTGGCGTCGGCTTTCGCCTGGACCAACTGCGCGGCGTGTGGATTTTGCGCTGCGGATGCGGTTGGAAAAAGAAGGCCGAAAATGGTCAATGCCACTCCGAGCAGGAAGGCAGCAAGGGTCGCAATCGAGAGCCTAGCCGTTGAAAGTCTTGCGACCGAAAGTCCAGTCGTTAAGCATCGGGACAAGGATATTCTCCAGAGAGGAAATCTGTTTCCATTGTCCGCTGGGGGTAACTTGGGCTGCCAGTTACGTCGGGCCAAGCTCGGTATTGCACAGCGGACATGGGCGCACGGTGGGTCAGGGCGCTTAGGGAAAGTTCCCGCAGACTGCAAACTATTGCTCTTGCAGGAGCTGTGGGTAACCAAGCCGACCTGGCGTGAAACCGGCTAGCCGCATCTAAGACGATGAGAAGTGGGGGATTACGGGGTTTTCGGCGGATGGCGAGCGGCTTGCACATAAGGGAGCGGGTACGGAAATGCGACCTTCCTCCCGGGTGACAAAAATGAGCACTTCGGCAGAAAACATACAGTTCCCGGAGAGGAAACAGGGGCCCGAAAAGATGAGAACGAACCTTGCAACCGTGCTGGATCCGAACCGCCGCAGCAACGACGCTCGTGACTTTGAGGGGGCCCTGCGCCGGAAGATTGTGGGCCAGGATCAGGCCATCGAGAAGGTCGCGGAAATCTATCAGATGTTTCTGGCCGGCCTGAATGCGCCGGGCCGTCCCGTGGGCAATCTGCTGTTCCTCGGTCCGACCGGTTCGGGCAAGACGCGGGTTGTGGAAGCGGTGGCCGAGTCTCTGTTCGGTGACGCGCGCGCCTGCATCAAGATCGATTGCGCCGAGTTCCAGCACTCGCACGAGATTGCCAAGCTGATCGGCTCGCCTCCGGGATACCTGGGGCACCGCGAGACCCATCCGCTGCTCACCCAGGAAGCGCTCAACCAGTGGCACACGGAAAAACTGAAGCTGTCGATTCTGCTGTTCGACGAAATCGAGAAGGCTTCCGATTCGCTGTGGCAACTGCTGCTCGGAATCCTGGACAAGGCGACGCTGACGCTGGGCGACAACCGGCGCGTGGACCTTTCGAGCTGCATCATCATCATGACCTCGAACCTGGGCGCCGTGGAAATGAATGGGTTGGTGGATGGCGGCTTGGGCTTCGCGCCGAAAGCGGTGCAGGTGGATAACTCGCTCGACGAAAAGATCAACCGCTCGGCAGTGGACGCGGCGCGGCGCAAGTTCGCCCCGGAGTTCATGAACCGCATCGACAAAGTCGTCGTGTTCAAGACGCTGCGCTCCGAGCACCTGCAGCAGATCCTGGAAATCGAACTGGGGATGGTGCAGCAACGGGTGCTGATGGCGGCCGGCGCGAACCAGTTCGTGTTCAACTGCACGCCGCAGGTGAAGAACTTCCTGCTCGCGGAGGGCACCGATCCGAAGTATGGCGCGCGGCACCTGAAGCGGGCGATTGAACGGCATCTGGTGTTTCCGCTGGCGAACCTGGTGGCGACGGGACAGGTGAAGCTGGGAGATTTCATCCGCGTCGATCTGCTGGGCGAGAACAAGCTCACGTTTGTGAAAGAAGCGGAAGGCGCCATGGTGCCCGTGCTGCTCGAGCGCTACGGAGCGGCGGCGGCCATGCCGGTAGCCGCGGCAGCAAGAGCGGCGCGTCCGGTGGCACAGCGAAAAGAGTTTGGAGCCCAATCACAGAACGAGAATAAGTAAGTCAAGTTGCTGGTAGGTGGGGACACCGCGTTCGCGGTGTCCCTTTTTTGCTTTTGTGACCGGGATCACCGCGGATCCGGATGCTCCACTCCCACCACCCTCACTTTTCCATCAGGCAGTAGTTGCCCATCAGCCCGGCGGCGTCTGGTTTGGCTTGATCCCCTCGATACATCTCAACGTTCTTGCAATCGTATATCCCGTAGTTCTTGGGAAGTTCAACCATCAGGTAGCTGCCGCTCGCCAGCGCTTTGCAGCCGCCCATTCCCTGGTTGCACTGCAGTTCAAGGGATTTCGCGTCTTTTTCGACGTGAACAATCACCACTCCCGTTACAATCTCCGAGCTTTTCACCTTGACCAGCGTTCGCTCCTGCACCAACGCCTGTTGCGTAGCCAGCATGACGAAAGCCGCGGTCAATACGGCAAACAGAGAAACGGTCCTTTTCATAAGTGCCTCCCATAATGCAAAGGCTCTGCAAACTCTATCTATATTTTCCGCCCTGGGCCGGACCTCTGTCTGTGATCTCTGATCACCTATCTGTGACTTCGGTCACAGCCAGAGATATGGGAAAGCCAGGCCTTGCAAACCCCTGAATCCATTCCTGGGACGTCTAACGGGGGAAGCCGCATGGTAGGCTTTTGCGGTGCCTCTGGAGACGCTAGGGTGATTGGCCGGGTCTTTAAAGCATTTCAATATCGCGATTTCCGCCTGATGTGGTTTGGCGCCTGCACCTCCAGCATCGGCACCTGGATGCAAATCGTGGCGCAAGGCTGGCTGATTTACCGGCTCAGCCACTCCGCGTTCTTGCTGGCGCTCGATCAGTTTCTCGGCGGCATTCCCATCTTTCTGTTCTCTCTGATCGGCGGCGTGGTGGCCGATCGCGTGGAGCGCCGGAAGATTCTGCTCGGCTCCCAGTATGTGCAGATGGCGAGCGCCGGGCTGCTCACCATTCTGGTGGCGACCGGTCTGGTACACGTCTGGCACATCCTCTGCCTTTCGTTCGTTTCCGGATTCGCTCAGGCCTTCGGCGGTCCGGCTTACCAGGCGCTGATTCCCACGCTGGTCGAGAAAGAAGACATGCCGAACGCCATCGCACTGAATTCGATCCAGTTCAACGTGGCGGTCATGGTCGGGCCGGCGCTCGCCGGACAGGCCTTAGGGAGGCTGGGAGAAAAGTGGTGCTTCGGGCTGAACGCGCTCTCCTTTCTGGCGCCCATCGTGTCGCTGTCGATGATTCGCGCCCGTTTCCTGCCGCTGAAGGCCACGGAGTCGATGTTCACCAGCCTGAAGCAGGGCATTCAGTTCGTTCGCAAGCAGAGTTCGATGGAAGCGCTGATTTTGCTGGCTTTCTGCATGACCTTTTTGAGCATGCCCATGCGGACCTACTTTCCCGTATTCGTGAAAGACATCTTCCATCGCGGTCCGGAAACCTACGGCAATCTCCTCGCGCTCATGGGGCTCGGTTCGATTTGCGGCTCGTTGAGTATCGCGAGCGCGGGCAACATAAGGAAAAAAGGACTGGTTGCTCTCGGCGCGCTTGCCTGCCTGGGCGTGGGGATTTCCGGGTTTGCCCTTTCCAAGTCGCTGCCGCTAAGCCAGACCTTCCTGGTGCTGGAGGGCGCATCCATGATGGCGGTCTTTGCCACGGTGAATTCGCTGGTGCAGTTGATTACCACCAACGAGATGCGCGGGCGCGTGATGAGCGTCTACAATTTCGCATTTCGCGGCGGCATGCCGATGGGCAATCTGTTGTCGGGATGGCTCGTTCCCGTGTTTACCGCGCCGGTGGTACTCAGCCTGAACGGATTCCTGCTTATCCTGCTAGCCCTCTACTTCCTTTTGATCCAAAGGCGGCTGGCTGCGCTTTGAGGACAGTTCGTGTAGGGACGCCCATCCTCGGCCGTCCAAGCCGAGCGCAGCCACGGCAGCTGGCAGTGCCCGCGGCAACTCTGGATTCGCTGTTTTGCCACGGTGGTTCACCGGCCTTCTTGTGCCACAGGCGTTGACTGGAACGCGACTTCCCTCCAGTCGCCTCCCTGCTTCACATACACGAAAGTTGCGCGATAATCGCCCCTGATCGGCTTGCCATCGGCGACCAGCTTGACTGAAGCCATGGAGTTCACGACAGCGGTGTTCCCGTAGGTGTTTACCTTCACGTCGCGTTCGTCAATGGAGTCGTACTTGATGACGCCGGACTTGAGATCCTGAACTGCCTCCGCCTTCGTCATCAACCTCCCATCGCCGCCAATTCCGAAGTAGCCCGCGGCCAGGTGCTTCTCGAAAAAGCCGGCATCACCCTTTAACGCCGCCTCCCGGCCTTGATCGTGCAAATTCCTGATCTGTTGTTCGACATCTCTTTGGGCGCTAAGTTCCACGAGAGTGACGCCGTGGCCCGAAGTCTGCCCAACTTCCTTGGTGTCGGCGGGTGGGTTCTCGCCTTGGCCCCAAGCGGGCAGCGCGCCCACACAAAGCACCAAGGTTGCGATGAAAATGGAAATCGTCAAAGCTACTGACCTTTTCATGGTTGTCCTCCTTCTGCGAGAATAATATATCGTTATACGATATAATTGTCAATCGAAGTACAATATAATTGTCAATCGAGCCAGGGCACATGCGGACCTGGCATTCCCCGGGCGCCGTTAAGACCCCGGTTCATCCAACTGTCGCTGCGCGAATGGTCTTGAGACGATATACTTTGCCGCATGGAAAGGGCGCTTACCTTGGCTGACTACGCATCACTGGCGGAATTGCGTTATCAGATCCGCCGTTTTCTCCACTTCAGTGAACAAGCTTCCCGCATGGCTGGTCTTGAACCTCGCCAGCATCAGCTCATGCTTGCCGTGAAAGGGCTGCCCACAAATGTGCGCCCGCGGATCGGTGAGCTGGCCGAGCGGCTGCAGGTTCGGCATCACAGTGCGGTTGAGCTGGTAAACCGGCTCTCTGCCGGCGGCTTTATCCGGCGGCACCGCGGGGGGCAAGACGGCCGCGAAGTATTGCTTTCCTTGACGCCGAAGGGTGAAAAGGTGCTGCGGGATCTCTCCTTACACCATCGCGCAGAACTCCGCATGCGCGGCCCCGCTCTCATCGCGGCGCTGAGGCGTGTGATTCACACCAGCAAGAGAGGCAAAGGAGTTCCCGCTAGGGCAGCTTCGCGAGCCAGGGTAAAGACCTGAACCTGCCCAGGATGTCGATCTTGAAGTTCACTCTCGCCCATGACGCCGACTCATGGACCGACCCATGACCTTGCTGTCGTCAGGTCCGGCTCTCGTCAGCCTGCGACAAAAGAAATTCGAGGATTTCCTCGTTTGCCGCTTCGGTCTGGTCGGTAGTAAACAAGTGACTCGCGTGCTCGAGCAGGACGAGTTTTGCGCCTGGAATCCGCGCTGCGATCAACTCCCCGTTGCCCGGGGGGACCAGCGCATCCGACTTCCCATGGATGACCAGCGTCGGCGCCGTGATCTGAGCGATTCGGCTGTAGCACTCCCACGCCAGGATCGCGAGTAGTTGTGCCATGTAGCCTTCCAAAGAAGGCAGCCAGCGCTGGCGCACCCTGGTATCTTCGTCGATCTTCTCTCGCGGCGTGGCCGCATCATAGATGTAAGGAAGAACGGCTTCCCGCGCTTGCTCCAGAGTCATGCCGCGCGCCGCCAGTATGTCGATCACACCGCTGTACGCGCGCACGGCCGAAGGCCCGCCCGCTCCGGTGCAGCCCAGAATTAACGAACTTGTCCTCGCCGGATACTGCAGTGCGAATTCTTGCGCAATCATGCCGCCCATGGAAACGCCGAAAACGTGGGCCCGGGCAACACCGGCGGCATCGAGAACTGCGGCCGCGTCCGCTGCCATGCCCACAATCGAGTAAGGCCCGGGAGGAACGTCGCTCAGTCCCACCCCTCGATTGTCGAACGCAATCGTGCGGAAATGTTGCGCCAGCGCCGGTCGCGTGCGATACCACATGGCCGACGTATAGCCCAGGCCCATGATCAGCAGAACTGGTGCTCCCTGCCCCTGTTCGTCCCAATAGATCTTTGTCCCTTGATTCTCAACCAATGCCATCCGAGGCTCTCCCTTGGTCAGTTCGCCCGCTCGAACAACCCGGCAGCACCCTGCCCGCCGCCTACGCACATGGTGACCACTCCGTAGCGAACTTTGTTTTTGCGCCGTGTCATTTCGTTGGCCAGCGTTCCCACCAGTCGCGACCCGGTCATGCCGTAGGGGTGCCCAATCGAGATCGAACCACCGTTCACGTTCAATTTCTCCGGATCGATATCCAGGCGATCGCGGCAGTAGACCACCTGAACCGCAAATGCTTCATTGAGTTCCCAGAGATCGATGTCGCTGAATTTTACGCCCGTGCGCTCTAATAATTTCGGCACCGCGAAGACCGGCCCAATGCCCATTTCGTCGGAATCGCAACCGCTTATCTGGAAACCTCGAAACACCAGCTTGTAGGGAATGCCGAGCGCGTCCGCGCGCTGCCGCGACATTACCAGCGTGGCCGAAGCGCCGTCGGAAAGCTGCGAGGAATTTCCCGCCGTGACCGTGCCCTGACCGCTGGTCGGGTCGAAGTGCGGCTTCAACGCCAGCAGTCCCTCCAGCGTCGTGTCCGGACGATTGCATTCATCCTTGTCCGCGCACACCTCTTCCTTCGCGATCACTTCGCCCGTCTTCTTGTCCAAGGTCGCGCGCAGCGCGCGCAGGGGAGCGATTTCTCCCTGGAAAAAGCCTTCCCGCTGGGCGCGAGCCGTGCGCTGCTGGCTCAGGAGCGCGTACTCGTCTTGCGCTTGCCGGCTGATCTTGTAGCGCTTGGCCACCACCTCGGCCGTCTCCCCCATCACCATGTACACGCCCGGCATCTGCTCGAGTAGCCGGGGATTCGGATCGTAGTTGCGCGGAACCAGGCTGATGCTTTCCACGCCGCCGCCAATCAGCGCGTCGCTGCCGCCGCTCACGATCTGGTACGCGGCCAGCGCGATCGACTGCAGGCCGGAAGAGCAAAACCGGTTGATGGTGACGCCGCCCGTCGAAGTAGGCAGCCCGGCCAGCATGGCGGAAACTCTCGCGATGTTATGTCCCTGCGGGCCATGGGGCTGTCCGCAGCCCAAAATGACATCTTCGACTTCGCGTGGATCGAGCTGGGGTGTCTTGCGCAGCACATCTCGGATGCAGTGCGCTGCCAGATCCTCCGGACGCGTCAGGTTGAACGATCCGCGAAATGACTTGGCCAGAGCTGTGCGCGAACTGGCTACGATGACTGCTTCTCTCATGAGGTCTCCTATGTCTTCGTCATGCGCACAGCGAGTTTCTCTCGCGCCGGTCCTCGCGCCGGCCTTGTCCGCGCGGGCGCTGTCCCTGGGCTTTCCGAACCCTACGCGGCCGCAACCTGCTCCTTGTCGAACTCGGCAAACGTCTTGCCCTCTTCCGCCAGGCGCTGCAGAAGGGGAGCCGGCGCCCACAGTTCTCCGTGCTGTTTGTGGAATTCGCAGACGCGCTGGCAGACCTTTGGCAATCCCACCGTGTCGGCATGCCACATCGGCCCGCCCCGATAGGCGGGAAATCCATACCCGTTGAGATAGATAATGTCGATGTCGACTGCCCGCAGCGCGTATCCCTCTTCCAGAATCCGCGCTCCTTCATTCACCAGCGCATAGATACAACGATCGACGATCTCCGCGGTGGAAATCTGCCGCTGCGGGATGCCCGCGTCCGCATTCCACTTTCGCACCAAGGCGGGTAGTTCGGGATCCGCGCTGGCGCGCCGGTTTTCGTCGTACCGGTACCATCCCCTCACCGTTTTCTGGCCGTACCGGCCCATTTTGCAAAGACGATCCTCGGCGAACGGCTGGCGGATTCCCGGTTTTTCCAGGTGGCGGTACTCTTTGCGAATGCGCCAGCCCACGTCGAGACCGGCCAGGTCGCCGGTGGCCAGAGGGCCCATGGCCATGCCGAAGTCGACGAGCGCCTTGTCCACCGCCTCCACCTCCGCCCCTTCTTCGACCAGGAACTGCGCTTCCCGCCGGTACGAGTGAAACATGCGGTTGCCGACGAAGCCGCGGCAGTTTCCCACCAGCACCCCGATCTTGCCCAGCTTTTTGGAGAGTTGCATGCAGGTGGCTATCACTTCTTTGCTCGACTTCTTTCCGCGCACAATCTCGAGCAACCGCATTACGTTGGCCGGACTGAAGAAGTGTGTTCCAATCACCGCTTCCGGCCGCGACGTGGACGCGGCGATTTCATCGATATCGAGCGTCGAAGTGTTGCTCGCCAGAATCGCGCCCGGCCGGCAGGCGCGGTCCACCTCCGCGAACACCGTCTTCTTCAGCGCCATGTCTTCGAAAACCGCCTCGATCACCATGTCCACACCAGAGAACGAATGGTAGTCGAACACGGGTGTGATCAGCTGCAAGCGTTCGTCCACGAACGCCTGGGTGAATCGCCCACGCTGCACCGAACCGGCGTAGTTCTTCCGGATTTTTTCCATCCCCAGCTTGAGCGCCGCCTCGTCGACGTCCTTCAGCAACAGCGGAATGCCCGCGTTGGCAAACACCATCGCGATGCCTCCGCCCATCGTTCCGGAGCCGACGATCGCGACCCGCTTCACCGGAATCACCGGAATCTCTTTGGGAATGTCGGGAATCTTTGCCACCTCGCGCTCGCCAAAGAAAACATGGATGAGCGCCTTCGACTGATCGGAGAAAAGGCATTCAGTGAAAAGCTTCGCCTCCACTTGGCAGCCTTCCTCGAACGACAATTTGGTTCCAGCCTCCACCGCATCGATCGCCGCCAGTGGAGCTTTCAGCCCTCGTTGCTTCTTGCCTGCCGCATCGCGCGCTGCCGCAAAAATCGCCGCGTTCTCCGCAGCCGTTCCCAACTTCTCCGCGCGCGCGCGAGTTTTCGGCGCGGGCTTGCCGGCGATTTCGCGTGCGAAAGCCACTGCCCCGGCGAGCAGGTCTCCGTCGATCAACCGGTCAATCAGTCCAAGAGTGGCCGCTTCGCGCGCGGAAACCGGTTTGCCCCCGGCACACATTTCGACCGCCTTGGCGACACCCACCAGGCGCGGCAGGCGCTGCGTTCCACCGGCCCCGGGAATGAGACCCAGATTTACTTCCGCCTGACCCATCTGCGCCGTAGGCGACGCGACCCGGTAATGGCCGGCCATGGCCAGTTCCAGTCCGCCTCCTAACGCGGTTCCGTGAATCGCCATCACCACCGGCTTGCCGCTGTCCTCAATGCGAAGCAGCAGGGGAAGCAGGCTTCTACGCGGTCCGCCCGAGGTCATCTTGCCGAATTCCTTGATGTCCGCGCCGGCGACAAAAGTGCGGCCGCCGCCGATTACTACCGCTGCCTTAACCGCAGGGTCTCCGTTTATCTCGTCAATCGCCACCAGGATTCCCTCCGGCACGCCCGGACCAAGCGCGTTCACCGGTGGGTTGTCGATGGTAATGACCGCGACATCATTGTCCTTATTGATTCTCACGAGGTTATTCATAGGACTCTCCTGCAAAATTCGGATCAGAGGAACATTCATAAAGAATTGCTACCAGGCCGTCTGGCCTCCATCGACAACCAGCACGTGCCCCGTCACGTACGCCGAAGCGTCCGATGCCAGAAACACCGCTGCGCCTTTCAGATCATGATCGCCGCCAAAGCGGCCCAGCGGTATCTTCGCCAGCAGGGAATCTTTACGGTGCTCGATGATCCACTCCGACATATGCGTCGGAAACCATCCCGGGGCGATGGCATTCACCTGGATCTTGTGCGGCGCCCACTTGCATGCCAGATCCTTGGTGAATGCAATCACTCCGCCTTTGCTGGCGTGGTAGCCGATCGCCTGCAGTTCCGCCGACGTTCCACCCAAACCCGCCACCGATGCGATGTTGATGATCTTGCCCGACCCCTGCGCAACCATGGCCTTGCCCACCGCCTGACAAAACAGGAACGTGCCGGTCAAGTTGGTGGAAAGAACTTTGTCCCACTGCTCCAGCGTCATTTCTTCCACCGAAGCTCCCCACGACACGCCGGCGTTGTTGACC
>Ga0181538_10003948_pt1 | contig 14185 bp, 9 predicted proteins | sample PEATcosm2014_Bin_40_FD_119773 | JGI IMG/M metagenome (GOLD analysis project Ga0181538, IMG submission 119773) | Peatland microbial communities from MTU Mesocosm Facility, Houghton, MI, USA - PEATcosm2014_Bin23_30_metaG | ecosystem: Environmental > Terrestrial > Soil > Wetlands > Peat | place...
CTACGGCGAAGTCCCCGGGGTGGTGGCAGGCATGATGCAGATCAACGCGATCGTGCCCACTACCGCGCATGCCGGAACGGTAACGGTGTCGATTTCCATGGGAACGTTCTACAGCCAGGCGGGGGTTACCATCGCCGCGCAGTAGGTGGTTGCCGAGCGCCTCGCACATACCGGATCCTTAGGAACGCGTCCGCGTAGGCGGATAATGAAATCAGCCCCTCCGGGCAACGCGTCCCATGCCGACAGCCCCTGAGAAATCGAATGTTGTAGTCCCGGATTCCGAGCGGCGCCTGCGATGGGTGCTTCTAGGCACGTTCGCCGCCCTGCTGGTGCTGATTCTCGTCTCCGGAGCGGCCGCCACGCGGACACTTCGCGAGATGCACCGCGAAGAGCAGGATGCCCGGCGCGCCCTCAGCGAGCGCTCGCAAACGCTTTCGAAGTTGTACGTTTCCATCGAGGTCTACAACGAAAATATCGGGCGATACCTGGGCCAGTCGCCCCAGAAGCCCGACCCGGAGGTGCGCCAGCAACTGGATCGCCTCACTTCCGAAATCGAGTCGGAATTGAACGGCTATCCCCAGCAACGTCAAGCGGAGGAAGCCGCACTGCTGAGATCCATCGAAGACCTGTATCGCCGGCATCTGGGTTTGTACGAATCGGCTATCGGCGCGCCCGTCCCACCGGAGGCGCGCGGCGAGATTCTGACCATGCGCGCCCAACTGATCGACGGATCGGGCCAACTCAACGCGTGGAACGGCCGCCAGCTTCGCTCCAGCGATGAGACTCTACTGGCGCAGTTCTCCCGGCTGCAGGCCAGCCTCACCGGGTCGCTATCGATTGCGCTGGGCGCCGGGCTTTTGTTGGTGATCGCCAGCATGGCGTACATCCTGCGGCTGGAGCGGCAGACACGCAATCGCTACCGGGAACTGGCGCAAAGCCGGTCCGAACTGGAACAGCTTTCCTCCAGACTGGTCGATGCCCAGGAGGAGGAGCGGCGTTCGATCTCGCGCGAGTTGCACGACGAAGTGGGGCAATCGCTGGGTGCGCTGCTGGTGGATCTTGGCCGCCTCGCGAGCAATCTGCCCGCCGACAGTTCGGAGATTCGCGAGCGTCTTGATCGCATGAAGTCGCTTACCGAGCGGACGGTGGGCACGGTGCGCGATATCGCGCTGCTGTTGCGCCCTTCCATGCTGGACGATCTCGGCCTGGTGGCGGCGCTCGAATGGCAGGGCAGGGAAGTGTCGCGGCGGAGCGAGATGGAAGTCGCGGTGGAATCGGCGAACGTCTCCGACGACCTGCCGGATGAGTACAAAATCTGCGTCTACCGCCTGGTGCAGGAGGCGCTCAATAACGCGGTGCGCCACTCCAAGGCGCGCAATGCCAAGGTCCGCGTCTCCGGCGGCGCGGCCGGCATCGAAATCGAAGTGAGCGACGACGGACGCGGTTTCGACCCGCAACGCACGCGAGGCCTCGGGATTCTGGGGATGGAGGAACGCGTCAAGCGGCTGGGCGGCTCCCTCACCGTGCAGTCCACTCCCGGCCAGGGTACCGTAGTGAAAGCCGAACTCCCATTGCCGGTTCCGGCCGGAAGTCCCGCATGAAACAACTCCGCGTTCTGTTGGCCGACGATCACACGCTGATTCGCGCCGGCCTGCGCCTGGTGATCGACCGGGAGCCCGAGTTCACGGTCGTTGGGGAAGCGTCCGACGGCCGCCAGGCGGTGGCGCTGGCGCAATCGCTCGCGCCCGATATCGTGGTGATGGACGTGGGAATGCCGGGCCTGAACGGGATCGAGGCGTGCCGGCAGATTCGCGAGAGCATGCCGGAGGTGCGGGTGGTGATGCTCAGCATGCACTCCGACGAGGGCTACGTGCTGCGCGCGCTGAAGGCCGGCGCGCGCGCGTATCTTCTGAAGGATTCCGCGGAAGCCGATCTGGCTCGCGCCATTCGCGCGGCGTCGGAGGGCAAGTCGTTTTTCAGCCCCGCGGTGGGCAAGGTGCTGCTGGAGGATTACATGCGCACCCTGGAGCGCACCGGAGGCGAAGATTCCTACGAGTTGCTGTCTCCGCGCGAGCGCGAAATCCTGCAACTGGTGGCGGAAGGAAAGTCCAGCAAGGAAATCGCGAATCTGCTGAATCTGAGCGTCCACACGGTGGAGACGCACCGCGCCAGAGTCATGCAAAAGCTCAATTTACGCGGCATTCCGGAACTCATCCTGTACGCCGTCCGCAAAGGGATCATTTCCTGATCTGCGGTAAACTGAAAGGCAAGCAGATTTTGATCATGAAAGCTCTTTTCTTACTTGCCGTGCTCTGTGCGCCTGTTGGCTGGGCGCAGTCCGCAGCACCCGCCGCGGCGCCGAAACCGGATGCCGTGATCGTCACCTTCGAAGATGGAACCACGATGACGCAGGCCGAACTGGCGGCGTTGATTCCCACACTGCCGGCGAGCTATCAGACAATGGCGCAGGAGAACCCGCAGCATTTCCTGACAGTGTACGCGAAGCTCAAAAAGCTCGCGGCGATGGCGGAGAGCCAGAAACTCGGGGAGAAGGCGCCCTACAAGCAGGGTTTGGAGTTCGGAGTGGCAGCCGCACTGGCCCAGGCGGAATTCCTGGAAGTCACGAACGGGTTTACCATCACTCCCGAGGAAATCGAGAAATATTACAACGAGCACAAAGAGCCTTACCGGCGCATCAGAGTCAGTGGGATCAAGGTGGCGTTCGGCGGGGTCCCCGACGCCGGCGCCGCGCCGGCCAATGCCAGCCGCGTTCCCAAGAAAGCGCTGACCGAAGAGGAAGCGCGAGCCAAAGCCGAGAAACTGGTCAACGAGATCCAAGCAGGCGCGGATTTTGCCAAACTGGTGCAGCTCGAATCGGATGACGAGGCCAGCAAGGCTAAGGGTGGCGATCTGGGCGTATGGAAGATGACCGACAACGTGCCGGATGACCTGCGAGCCGCCGTCTTGGGAATGCGAGAGGGTCAGGTCAGCCAGCCGATCCGCCAGCCGGGTGGTTTCTACATCATACATGCCGATGCCGTGACGTACGCGCCTTTAGATGAAGTGAAGGACGCCATTTTCGCGCAAATGAAGGAGGAAAAAGCGCGGCAGTGGCTGGACGAACTCGACAAGAACACCAAGGTGGAGTTTCCCAAAAACGATCCCGCTCCCTCCGCCGCGCCGGACAGCAAAAAGTAGGCTGTTGGTGGTTACTGCGCCTGTACGTTGATGCGGATGGCTTCGCCCGTGGGCATCACGCGCAGGTAATAAAATCCCGAACTCGGCGACTTGCCCGCGGTCAGGGTCAGGATGGCTTTCTGGCCGCTGTCCACTTCCGTACGATCCAGCTTGGCTTCAACCCCGCCGAGGGGATATCCATATTCGAGTGTAATGGGGCCGGTGGAGCCGTTGGCAATGGTGATCTTTTCGATGCCGCCAGCCGGGAGTTTGACGTCCGTCCTATCTGCGTGGATTCTCCCGAAGACGAACGCCGGGTCCTTTGGCAGATTCTGGAGGTCGGCGGGCGGGGGGGCCGCGCCAGCCGCGGGCGTGACGATCGGCACGCTGCGCAATCCACTGGGGTTCCGAATCTTGTCCGGGTTCTCGTAGACGTACCAATTGCCGTCTTCGAGTTTCCACAAAGTGGGGACGGTGACGGTCACGTCGCCGGGGGGAAAGCCCGCCATCACGATGGGTTCGACGCAGCGCGTAGACACCTTGGCATGAGTGAAGCGATCGGAAAACTCGACCTTTAGCACTTCGTACTTGCGGATCTCGGGTTTCGACCCGGCATAGTAGTAGTCTTTCGTGTCTTCGGCGACGTATACCTCGGCCTGGCGGTATTTTTGCTGGACCAAAAGGGCGTAGAACTCGTTAACACGAGTCCTGACGGTTTGTTCCAATCCGGCGGGCGGATTTTCGGCCGGAGGAGCTTCCGTCTGAGCGAACGCCATCGTTCCCGCGATGGCTAACAGTGCAATGCGACGCATTCCTCTCATTATAAGGTTACTGACGTATCGCGCGGCCGACGGTAACGCTGCCTACAGTTATGGCTGCATCGCGCCGATATTCTACCTGAAGGCTGGAGCGATGATCTCGATCCAAGAAAACCTGACCGAACTGGAGAAGATCCATCAACTGCGAAGGATAGCGCTCGATTGCTATATCTGGGCCATCAAAAACATCGCGCACTATGCGGTAGATCTTGACAATTCCATCACCGCTCCGCACCGCGAGTACCTGTCTAATCTCGCCGCTGAACTGGCGGATGCGGCTCCCTCGGCTCTGTCGGAAAGCCGGTCCACATTGCGGGGCTTGTTGCGCGACTATCGCGACAAGGCCGCGCGTTATCTGGCGGAACTGCGAACTCAACTGGGTTCCACGGCTCAGGCGCTCCGGGAAATGGTGGAAGGCCTGTCACAATACGACGAAGAGCATAGCGACAGGCTGCGTGGTGCGCTGGCGCGCCTGCGGGAAGCCGCCAACTCCCCCGCGGGAAGCGCGGTGGGCGGCGTGGTGAGGGGGGCGGCCGACGCCATCGAGCAGAGCCTGGAACAGATGCGCAAGCAGCATAAGTTCACAATCGCGCAATTGCAAACCGAAATGCGCCTGCTCCACAGCCGGATCGATACGCTCGAAGCCGCGGCCGCCACCGACGAAGCCAGCAAGATGTCCAACCGCCGGTTCCTCGCCGAATACCTGGGAGCTACGCCGGTGGAAGGCGCATGTTTCCTGATCCTGAGGATGCGCGGGCTGGGGGAGGCAAGAGCCCGGTTCGGAGCGGCGATTGCGAATGAAGTAGTAGGCACGTTTGGACGGCGCCTGCGCAACACCATTCCCAAAGACGCCGTGATCGGGCGTTGGAGCGAACAGGACTTTCTGGCTATCGTATCCGCGGCGGCGAAACCGGCGGACGAGAATCTGGTCAAGCGGTTCGCGGAGCACCTCTCGATGCCATACGCCTGCATGATCGGCGGGAAAGTCGTGCGCGTCCCGATTACGGTGACGGCCGGATGCCTGGGCTTCGCCGCCGGGACTCCCGCCGAGCAGATACAGGCCCTGGTGGCGGAAGCTTTCCAGGAATAGACGGCGGGAGTGCGATAATTCGAAGAGGATCACGGTGTCCCTCTTCGTCAACACATTTTTCGAGACAAGGTTGCAGGATCTCTTCAATCTCGCCGCTCGCGTACAGCAGGCCCTGAGCACGGCCGGTATCGAATATCGCGTGGTGGGCGGGCTGGCGGCATATCTTTATGTGGAAGAAGCGGAGCCGGATGCAGGGCGGCTGACCAAAGACATCGATATCCTGGTTCGCCGCGAAGATTTGCCGAGAATCGCGGAGGCGGCGGAGAGCGTCGGCCTGGAGTACCGGCATGCGGCTGGCGTGGATATGCTCGTGCAAAAGGGGCAGCCGTCCGCACGCCGCGCGGTACACATGATTCTTGCGGGTGAGAGAGTGCGTGCCGAATACCCGGAGACCGCGGCCAAGGTCGAAGGGGGCCGGGCGATTCGAGGCTTTCCGGTGGTTCCGGTTGCGGATCTGGTGAAGATGAAGCTAACGAGCTTTCGCGCCACCGACGAAGCCCACATCAATGACCTGGACCTTCAAGGACTGATCACTCCTGAAATCGAAGCTGGCCTTTCGCCGCTCCTTCGCGAGCGACTGGGGCAGGCGCGTGCCCGCAATCGCTAACCCCGCAGCGCGCCCTCCGCGATCAGATTCTCCAGCGCCGCGATATCGCGATAATACGGCCGGTCGCCTTCGAGCGGCGCAGACACGCTCCGAATTCGTTGGCGCTGTTCCTCAATCCGCGGGCTCGACTTCAGCGGCGCCAGCAGATCCAGCGCCCGCGCCGCCGCCAGGCTCTCGATCGCCATCACCGCCCGCGTATTCCGCACCACGCGTTGCAGTTTGACCGCCGACGTCATCCCCATGCTGACGAAATCTTCTTTGTTTCCGCTGGTAGTAATCGATCCGGTCGACGCCGGATGCGCCAGTACGCGGTTCTCGCCCACCAGGCTCGCGGCCGTCACCTGCGCCATCATCAGCCCCGATTCCAGCCCCGGATGGCCCGCGAGAAACGGCGGCAACTGCTCGTTGAGAGCCGGGTTGACCAGCCGATCCACGCGGCGTTCGGAGAGCCCCGAGAGCGCGCACAGCGCCACCGCTAGAAAATCGAGCTGGAACGCCAAAGGCTCGCCATGGAAATTGCCGCCGGACAAAATCTCGCCGTCGAAAACCAGGGGATTGTCGGTGGCCGAGTTCAGTTCGATCGTAAACACGGCGGAAGCCGCCGCCACCGTGTCGCGCACCGCCCCGTGCACCTGGGGCGCGCAACGCAAGGAATAAGCGTCCTGCACGCGCCGGCAGGCGATATGCGATTGCCGGATCTCGCTTCCCTCCAGCAGGCGGCGCATGCGCGCTGCGCTTTCGATTTGCCCGGCGTGCGGGCGCGCGGCATGGATGCGCTCGTCGAAAGCGCGCGGCGTGCCGCGCAGCGCGTCGAGCGTCATGGCGCAGACCACGTCGGCGGTTTCGGTGAGCACTTGCGCGGCTTCCACTTCGAGGCACCCGATGGCCAGCATCGCCTGCGTGCCGTTTATCAGGCTGATGCCTTCCTTGGCGGCAAGGGTCAGCGGTTCGATTCCGGCGCGCCGCAATGCATCGCCCGCCGGCGTCACGACGCCCTCAAATTCCGCTTCGCCCTCGCCCATGAGCGCCAGGGCCATGTGCGCCAGCGGCGCGAGGTCGCCCGATGCCCCCACGCTGCCCTGCGAGGGCACCACGGGAGTGACGCCGCGGCTGAGGAGCGCGCAGATTCGTTCGGCCACCGCCGGCCGGATTCCCGAGAATCCCTTGGCCAGCACGTTGGCGCGAATCAGCATCATGGCGCGCACCGCTTCGCGCGCGAGCGGCTCGCCTACGCCCACCGAATGCGAGCGGATCACGTTTTGCTGCAAGCGCTCGAGATCGCTGGCCGGAATGCGCACGTCGGCCAGCAGACCGACGCCGGTATTCACCGCGTAGATCGGGTCGTCGCCGGCCACCAGTCGCTCCACCAGGGCGCGCGAGGCGTTCATTTGCGCGTATGCCGCCGGCGCGAGGGTGACATCGGCGGTGCGGGCGCGCGCAGCCGAGCAGGCGTCGGCGAGAGTGAGACGATTGCCGTCGAGTGTGAGAGTCACGGTCTCAGGCGTGGCGTTTCTGGCGGGCGGAGATCAGCTCTTCGATGTTGACCAGGTCCGTCGGATAATCGCCGGTGTAGCAGGCGTAGCAGTATTCGTGCTTCTCGTCGTCGCCCACGGCTTTGCGCAGCGACGCCAGGGACAAAAATCCGAGCGAATCGGCTTCCACGAAGCGGCGGATCTCTTCGACGCTGTGATTGGAAGCGATCAGCTCGCTCGTAGTAGGGGTGTCGACGCCGTAAAAGCAGGGCGATATGGTGGGCGGGCAGGAAATGCGTAAATGCACTTCGCGCGCGCCGGCCTGGCGGACCATGCGCACGATTTTCCGGCTGGTGGTGCCGCGCACGATGGAATCGTCCACCAGGATCACGCGCTTTCCCTGCAGCAGGAACGGCACGGGATTGAGCTTCAGCTTCACGCCGAAATCGCGAATGGCCTGGGAGGGCTCGATGAACGTGCGGCCCACATAGTGATTGCGGATGAGCGCCTGGCGGAACGGCAGGCCGCTCTCGGACGAATAACCGATGGCCGCGGGCACCCCGGAATCGGGCACCGGCACCACCAGATCGGCATCGGCGGGGCACTCGCGCGCCAGCAGCACGCCCAGATTTTCGCGCGATTCCTCCACCGGGCGGCCGAAAACCAGGGAATCGGGCCGCGAGAAATAAACATGTTCGAAAACGCACTGCGAGAGCGGCTGTTTCGGCGCCCAAAACTCGCGCGTCATGCCTTGCGGCCCCACTATGACCATCTCTCCCGGCTGCACGTCGTGCAGGTACACCGCGCCGATCAAGTCGAACGCGCAGGTTTCGGAAGCGAACACGTAGCATTTGCGTCCGCCTGAAAACGCCATCTCGCCGACCGCCAGCGGCCGGAATCCGTGCGGATCGCGCGCCACGATGATGCGGTCCTGCGCCAGGAACACCAGCGAGAAGGCGCCCTCCAGTTGCAGCAGTGCGTCGCGCAGCGCCGCCGCCAGCGTGCGCTCGGAAGAATGCGCCACCAGGTGGAGAATCACTTCGGTATCGCTGGAAGCCTGAAAAATCGCCCCGTGGCGCCCCAGTTCGGCGCGCAGTTCGCCGGCATTGGTGATATTGCCGTTGTGCGCCACCGCCACCCGGCCCTTATTGCACACCACCGAGAACGGCTGGGCGTTGAGCAGCACCGTATCGCCCGCCGTGGAGTAGCGCGTGTGCCCGATGGCCAACTCGCCTGGCAAGCTCGCCAGCACCGGCTTGGTGAAAATGTCGGCCACGTGTCCCATGGCCTTGTGAATATGGATTTCGCCGCCGCCGTAGGTGCAGATGCCGGCGCTTTCCTGGCCGCGATGCTGCTGCGCATACAAGCCCAGGTACGCCAGATTGGATGCTTCCGGGTGGCCGTAGATAGCCACCACGCCGCATTCGTCGTGGAATTTATCGAACATAGGATTCGAAGGCCTGCATGTTGTCGAAAAATACCGCTTCACCTGATTGTAACCGACCGCTTCCGAGCGCAGCCATTCCAGAAAGAAACAGAGTCTTACATCTGATATTATCGCTTCATGATCTTGCCCAGGCTGATAGTCCTGGAGGCGATTGTGGCCTTCGCTGCCGCCGCGCAAACATCCACGACAATCACCATCTCGGCTCCGTCGAACACATCCGTTTTCGGCGCGGCGGTTCAACTCAGTGCCAATGTGACGCCCTCCGGCGCCAGCGGCGATGTGACCTTTTACGACGGCTCGAACATTCTCGGCATCAGCGCTCTTGCCGGGGGCTCGGCCACGCTGACGACGAAGCTGCTGGGCGTGGGCGCGCGGTCGCTCTCCGCCCACTATAGCGGAGACAGCGGCAACCTGCCCTCGACTTCCGTGGCCGTCGCGCACACCGTGACCTCCGTGGCGGCCGGCGGCTTTCAGGCTGCCGCAAGCTACTCCGCCGGTACTTCGCCCAACGGAATCGCCGTGGCCGATTTCAACGGCGATGGCGCGCTGGACCTGGCGGTGTCGGACTACGGCGGAACGGTGAACGTCTTTCTCGGCAATGGCGACGGCACCTTTCAGACGGCGGTCAGCTATCCCGCGGGAGCCACCGCCTCGGCTGTGGCGGCCGGCGATTTCAATGGCGACGGAAAGGTCGACCTGGCGGTCACCAACATCGGAAGCGGCACGGTGAGCATTTTACTGGGCAACGGCGATGGCAGTTTTCAAACGCCGGTGCCGTATTCGGTAGGGCGCGAGCCGGTTTACGTGGCGGTAGCGGACTTCAATGGAGATGGCAAGGCGGATCTTGCCGTCGCCAACAGCCTGGACGGAACGGTGAGCGTGTTGATGGGCAATGGCGATGGCACATTTCGAACCCCGGTACCCTATAATCTTCTGGCGGCCGAACCGAGTTCCCTTGCGGTCGCGGACTTGAACGGGGATGGCAATCCGGACCTCGTGGCCGGCACCTTATATGGCTTCTGTACTCTGTTGGGCAATGGCGACGGTACGCTGCAATCTCCGGTGTTCTACTCTTATGGCGGAATCGATCCCGGGACGATTGCAGTGGGCGATTTTACCAGCGGCGGAAAGCTGGACGTGGTGGTGAGTCTGTACGAGTTCGGGATCGAGGTTTTCCCCGGCAAGGGGGACGGTACCTTTCTGGCACCCATTGCAAGCGGAAGCCAGAATTACGGCGGCTCGCTCGTGGTGGGCGATTTTGATGGTGACGGCAAGCTCGATCTCGCCATCACCGACGGCGGCGCGTCTACGTCCATACAGAACGGCGCGGTCGCCATCCTGCTTGGCAAAGGCGACGGAACTTTTCAGTCGCCGCTCCTCTACTCCGTCGGACCGCCTCCCAGCTACGCCCTCGCAGCGGCCGACTTCAACGGCGACGGGCGCACGGATTTGGCTGCCACCAGCTATGGTGTCTCCGGGAATACCGTCGGCATCCTGCTCGGGCAATCGGCGGCAAATCCCGCGGTCAGCGCCGTCTCCGTGAGTCCCTCTTCCGGAAGCGGGCCTTCGCAGACTTTTACCTTCACCTTTTCGGACTCTGGTGGAGCGGCCGATCTGGCGAGCGTCCAGGTGCTATTCGGTTCCGATAGCGCGCCGTTGGCATGCGTCATTACCTATAACGTCGCCCAGCAGACCCTGGGCTTATGGAACGACGACGGCTCCATGCCCGTCATCAATCTCCAACCGGGATTCGGTTTCGTGCAGAACAGTTCGTGTCTGCTGAACGCCGTCCTTTCGAGCGCGACGCTATCGGGCAATCTGCTGACCCTCAATGTGACCGTCGGGTTCCGGTCCCACTTTCAAGGCGCTCACCATGTTTATGGACAGGCGATCAGCGCCAGCGGCATCACTTCCGGATGGCAGATGCGGGGATCGTGGACTGGCGCAGGCGCGACACCGCAACCGGTATCGGTGTCGCCCGCCAACAGCACCGCAATGGTGCAGCCGCTCACTTTCGTTTTTTTCGACGCCAATACCGCGGCAGACATTACCGCGGTTTACATCAACATCAATAGCAGTCAGAGCTTCGTCAACTCGTGCTTCATCATGGTCGATCCGATTGGCGCCACCTTCAGCCTTGCGAATGACTCCAACACGGGCTGGCTCGGGCCGGCAACTCTGGGCAGCGGACTGGCGTTGCTGAATTCATCCTGTGGCGTGATTCCCTTGCAGTCGAGCGCCACGCTCGAAGCCAACAACTACGTCGTTACCCTCTCGATCCGCCTGCAAACGATGGGCGTGAGAAATATTTACGCGCAAGCTGAGACCCGCAACCTGCTGTCGGGATCTCAAACTTTGGGCACCTGGACGGCCGGGCCGGCGCCGGAAACCATTACTCTTACGACATCGCCGAATCCCGCCATCTTCGGCCGGCCGGTCACTCTGAAGGCGACGGCCGGCGCGACATTCTCCGGAGATGTGACCTTTTACGACGGCGCAACCGTGCTAGGCAGCAGCGCCCTGACCTCGAACGCCGCTACCCTGGCAACCATCCTGCTGCCCACCGGAACGCGGGTGCTGACGGCTCACAATCAGCCGAATCCGGATTACGCGCTGAGCCGTTCGAACGCCGTGATGCAGGTAGTGAAGTCCGTTCCGGGCACATTACAGCCCTTCACAACGCTGCAGGCCGGCAATTCTCCCACCTCCGTGGCGGTGGGAGACTTCAATCGCGACGGCATTGCCGACCTCGCCGTAACAAACCAACTCGACGACAATGTGAGCGTATTCCTGGGAACCGGCAACGGGAATTTTCAGCCGGCGGCAAACTACACAACCTCGGCCGGCCCGAAGGGTCTTACCGTCGGCGACTTCAATCAGGACGGCGCGCTCGATCTGGCGGTGGCCACGTCTGCGGGCGTCAGCATCCTGCTCAATAACGGGAATGGCACTTTTCAAACGGCCCAGACGTTCGCATTGGGGCAGGGCGGCGCCACAGTCCTGGCGACTGGAGATTTCAACAATGCCGGCGTTGCCAGCATCGCAGTAGGCGCATTCGGTCCCGACGTCCTCATGATCGGGAACAACATGGCGAATTTTTTCTTCACGCCCCAAATTGACGCCCCTTCGGCCAGTGGAGTGGTGGTGGGAGACTTCAACGGAGACGGCAACCCCGATGTCGCAGTCGGGTCGCTCCAGGGCAGCGGATTGTTTGTGCTATTAGGCAACGGCGATATGACTTTCCAGCCCCCTTCCATCTACACGCCGATCCCGTTCAGCCCTGCGGGACTTCTGAACTCACTGGCAAGCGGGGATTTCAACGGCGATGGCCTCGCCGACCTCGCGATGGGCAATGCTTCCGGCGTCTCCATCCTGCTCGGAAAGAGCGATGGAACTTTCCAGACACCAGTGTTGTATCCGGCCGGCAAGAACCCCGAGGCGGTGGCGGTGGGCGACATCAATGGCGACGGCATCGCCGACCTGGTGGTGACCAACGTTTCCATGTCTGGCGCCGGCAACACGCTGAATATCCTCCTGGGCAAAGGCGACGGAACGTTCCTTCCGGCGGTTAGTTTCCCGGTATCGGACTCGCAGACCGGCCTCGCACTGGGCGATTTCAACGGCGATGGGCGCATCGATCTCGCAGTTACGAATTACAACAGCAAGACGGTCAGCATTTACCTCGGGGCATCGGTGGCGGCTTGCAAGGTCGCCGCCACGGGTGTCGCCATTGGCGTGGCTGACGTGCAGCAGATGATCAACGAGGCGTTGGGCGTCGTCTCGGCGGTTCACGATTTGAATGGCGATGGAACGGTCAACGTGGTAGACCTGGAAATCGTGGTGAGTGCGGCGGTGGGCGTGGGGTGTTTTGCGGCCTGACGGGCCTGGCTATCGAACATAGGATTCGAAGGCCTGCATGTACGCCGTCTTCAACGCCGCGATTTCCCAGGCGCCCAGCGTGACGGTGCGCTGCCGGATCTCGAGCCCCTTCTCGATTGTAACCCCGATAATCGGAGCTTCGATCTCGTATTTCTCGGCGATGGCCGCCACTTTGCTCGGATATTCGGTCGAGATCAGAATGCGCGACGGTCCTTCGTGATACGCCAGCATCTCCGGACGCAAATCGGAATCGAGATCGATCAGCGCGCCGATGGAATTTGGTCCGAAACAGCACTCCGCCAGCGCCACCGCGAGGCCGCCATCGCTGAGATCGTGCGCCGATTCCACCAGCCCGCCGGCAATCATCTTGCGGATGGCGAATTGCACCCGCTGCTCATATTCCATGTCGAGCGCCGGGGGCAATCCCCACAGCTCCCTGATGAACTCCTTGGCGTATTGCGTGCCGCCGAAGCGCGTATCGTCGCAATCGCCGATGCCGCCAAGCAGCATCACCTTGCGCCCGGCGTTCTTGAACGGGATGGTCACGGGTTCGCCGGTCTTGAGCGTGCCTACGATGCCGAGCACTGGCGTGGGATAGATCCCCTCGCCCAGGGTTTCGTTGTACAGACTGACATTGCCGCCGGTAATGGGGGTATCGAAGTAGCTGCACGCCTCGGCGATTCCTTCGATGGCCGCCACCAATTGCGCCATGATCTCCGGCCGCTCCGGATTGCCGAAATTCAGGCAGTTCGTCGCCGCCACGGGACGCGCGCCCACGGTCGATAGATTGCGGCAGCACTCGGCCACGGCGAGCTTCGCGCCTTCGCGCGGCGAAAGGAAGCAGTAGCGCCCGTTGCCATCGAGCGACATCGCGATCGACGTGCCGGTTTCCTTGATGCGCAGGATAGCGGCATCGCAGCGCTCCGGCCCGGCCACGGTATTGGTGCGCACCTGGTGGTCGTACTGCTCCCAGATCCCGCGCTTGGAGCAGATGTCGGGCGCGGCGAGCATCGCCGGAAGCGTGCGCTGCAACTTCGTCGACAGATAATCGGGAATCAGGCCGCCGCGCGGCGGAACGGTATAGGGCCGGCTGTAGAGCGGCGCTTCATCGGCCAGTTCGCGATTGGGAATCTCGGCCACCACTTCGCCATGATGGCGCACGCGCAGCTTGCCATCGCCGGTGACCGTGCCGATTTCGACCGCTTCCAACCCCCACTTGCGGAATACCTGGAAAACTTCTTCTTCGCGGCCCTTATCGGCCACTAGCAGCATGCGTTCCTGCGATTCCGACAGCATGATCTCGTACGGCGTCATACCGGTTTCGCGCTGCGGAACGCAATCGAGCTCGATTTCGATGCCGACCTCGCCGCGGCTGCCCATTTCGGACGTGGAGCAGGTGAGCCCGGCCGCGCCCATATCCTGAATTCCCACCACCGCGCCCGTCTGCATGGCCTCCAGACACGCCTCGAGTAGCAGCTTCTCCATGAACGGATCGCCCACCTGCACGTTGGGCCGCTTCTGCTTGGATTCCTCGGTGAATTCGGCGCTGGCCATGGACGCGCCGTGGATGCCGTCCCGCCCGGTGCGCGCTCCCACGTAGATCACCGGATTTCCCATGCCTGCCGCTTTGGCGTAGAAAATCTCTTCCTTCCTGCAGATGCCGAGCGCGAAGACGTTCACCAGCGGATTGCCGTC
>Ga0181538_10003952_pt1 | contig 14184 bp, 5 predicted proteins | sample PEATcosm2014_Bin_40_FD_119773 | JGI IMG/M metagenome (GOLD analysis project Ga0181538, IMG submission 119773) | Peatland microbial communities from MTU Mesocosm Facility, Houghton, MI, USA - PEATcosm2014_Bin23_30_metaG | ecosystem: Environmental > Terrestrial > Soil > Wetlands > Peat | place...
CTGGCGCCAGGCAAGCTGGCCATCGAGCAGGCCGGTGTTCACGGGCGGCATCTGAGCGACGCGGTAATCCAAGACCACGCCGAGATCCTTCGCCCCGAGCAACCGGAACGCCTCGCCGGCCGCGACCGTCGCCATGTAGCTGCCGCGCTGGTCGAGCCAGAGAGCGTCACCTTTCTCCGGGATGCCGTAGCTGATGAACGTCGGCCGGGGCGCGCACAGGGCGATGAGCTCATGGGCATCCACCGGCAAATCGCCCGCATTTCTTGAACCGAACCCGGCTTCGGCGGCGCCGTATTTTATGAGGTTGCCCGCCATCCAGTGATAGGCGCCCGAACCGGCGAGGTTCTCCACCGCCTCGCCGAAATCCCGGCGATACGGCTTGGCCCCGCCCTCGCCCGAGGACCCCACCAGCGCGACCGCGAAACGAGGCTCAAAGGCCATCGTTACCAGCGCCGCCTTCCCGTACCGGGAAACACCTTCGATGCCGACCCGCTTCGCGTCGATCTCGGGCAGCGTTTCAAGATAGTCGAGCGCCCGCGCTGCGCCCCATGCCCACGCGCGGAGCGCTCCCCATTGTTCGGGCGTGCGGCGGCGACCCTGGTTCGTCAGTCCGATGATCCCCTCGGTGAGCCCTGCGCCGTTGTCCGGCTGAATGCTCGTCGTATCCAGCGAAACGTAGCCCCAGCCCGCCGCGATTAATTGCTCGGTCGACGGCGGCGGCGCCGGCTCCGGTAAGCCGAGGAACCGCGGAGGGGGGTCGTCCGGCATGGCGCCCCAGCCGAGCATCATCAACACGGGGACTGGCGATGCGGCGCCCGCCGGGACCACCACCGCCATCTTGATGTCCACGGACAGCGCCGGGTAAGCCGAATTGTCGACGTGGCCAGCCAACTGGCGGGCCACAACCGGCCGGCCGGCCACCGAGGTGATCTCGGTCCGGTTTACCTTCCACGTCACGTTGGGCACGTTTGCCGGCACGCGGCCGATGATCTCGCGCTCGAAATCCTCCGCAATCTCCGGCCGGCGGCGCTGCCACCATTGCGCGGCCGTGGTAACCCTGGCGCCGTCCTTCATCACGAGGAGTTCCGGCCAGGTTGGAAAAGAGTTGGCCCGGCCTTCATCGTAATTGGCCCCGTTGGGCGCGCCCGGCTGGGGGCTGCCGTTGCGTCCCAGGCGCAGCCGCGTGATGCCGAGCTGCCGCATCATGTCCTCATGGTCCTCGTCGGTCAGTCTCTGCCTGCACTCCCGCTCCTCTGGGCTCGTCAGCCAGGGCATGCGCGGCGCAACCCCGATGGCGGTCGGCGCAGGGCTCCGCCAGCTCTCCGGCGGCCCGAGATAGCTGGGCTTCAGGCCGCCGAGGTCGACGATGAGTTTCTGCATGACCACAGCGGGATCGACCATCCATATTTTGAGCGTGTGGTAGCCCGGCGTGGCGAGTACGTGCCTCGACTTCCCGGCATTGGCGTTGTCGGCGACGAGCTTTTCCCACTCGGGGTTGCCGGACCGAGCCTGGAAACCCCTGCGCACCAGCGTGACTACCTGCGGTGCCTCGTCGTCAAATGACACCGCATAGCGCACGCCTCGATCGGGCACGAAGTTCAGCGTCGGCGCCGTGATCGCCGTTACCTCGGCCGGCCCGGCCGTGAGCAGGTACATCCGGTACTCAAGGCACGGCGAGTCCTTGCCCGGGGTCGCGCTGGGCGCGTCGACTTGGGCCATGCTGCGCATGCCGGAAAGCGTGCGACCGTAGTCGTCGATCTTCGTCCAGCGGTTCTCCCCGGCTTCTGTGCGCTTGGTGAAGTGCTCGGGCTCGATCGAGACGACGCCTCGGCCTTCGACAAAGCCGACAAGGCTGTCGCGGGTGACGTCCGTGGGGTTGAAGGCGTTGACCGTGACCGCGACCGTGCCGCCCGCGCCCGACAACGTGACCATGCCGTCCGCAGGGCCCGCGGGCACCTTGTTCCAATCGATGCCAACCCACAATCGCTGGTCGGCGTCCACGCGGCCATAGGTCGCGCTCAGCACGATCCACGGTGCGCTCACCGCGGCCGAGAAATCGAACGGCTGCTTTCCACGATTGAAGACATCGATGTAGGCGTTCTGGCGGTTGATCGCGTCGAACGCCGGCAGGGCGGCTCCCGACGTGATCGGCTCCGTCCGGCCCTCAACGGCCACGCCCATTTCTGCAGCCTCAGGCGTTTCAGGCTCGACGAGCTTCAGGTGGTCGAGGCTGTTGACCGGCGGGTCGCGCCACGTCGTGTAGCCGAGCACGGGCTCATCCATGAAGTGCGCCCATTTGCCGTCCGCGAACGGCCCGTTGTAGTGGCGGATCATCGCCATGAACTGGTCGAACAGCCGGCGCGTTTCCGCCGCCTGAGCGCCGGCGCTCGCCCGGCCCTGCTTCGCATACAGCGCGTTGCGGCCGGCGGCGACGTAGAGCGCATTGACGGCCGCGCCGGCCTGCGCCGGGAAGAGGACAAGCTGGTAGAACGCATCCCGCGCGTTCGCCGGAAGGGCCGCGGAGATCTCCTGAGCCCTCGTTGCCAGCAACCGGTAGTCGGCGACGACCGTCTCGGCCTCGCGATAATCCGTCAGGCTGTAGGTGTCGGGCGCCAGCATCTCGGGCTTCCGGCGCCCGTTGTACTTCGCATACTTTGCCATGATATCGGCGACGGCGTCGGCCTGCGCGGGCCCAAACTCGCGCAGCGCCCACGCCCGCGTGAACTCGCCGAAGTTCAAGCCGTTCCAGCGGTTCGTGTCCCAGGCGAGGCTTAGGAAATACTCAAGCGGGAGCTCGTAACCCTTGAAATGGCCGATGTTCACGATCCAGATGCGGTCGGCCTGGTACCGCTTGGCGAGCGACAATTGATCCCAGATCTTGGGCAGCGGGCTGGTGTTCAGCCACTGGTAGCTGCGCGGGCCGCCATGGTAGTCGAAGTGGTAATAGACCCCGGCACCGCCGCTGCGCCCGCGCTCGGCGGCGGTCGGCAAGCGGCGGAGATTGCCCCAGTTGTCCTCGGCCCAGAGGAGCGTCACATCGTCGGGCACGCGCATTCCCGCCTCGTAGTATTCCTGCACCTCCTTGTAGAGGCACCACATCTGCGGCACGCGGCCCAGGTCAGGGTTGACCTCCTGCCGAAGGATATCTCGCTGGGTCCGGACGATTCCCTCAAGCATCGCGCGGTTGGCCGCTGGCCCACCCGGCGCCATCTCGGAGTCGTCCGCCCCTCGCAGGCCAAGCGTGTAGATGCTCTCAAAGGGCCGATTGCGGCGAACCCCCTCTCGCCAGAAGGCCTGGAGCACGTCGGGGTGCTTGGAATAGTTCCAGCTGCCCAGCGACTTGCCGTAGCGGCGGTCCCATTCCTTCTGCGCCCGCAGCATCGGCTCCTGGTGCGACGTGCCCATGACGATGCCGTACTCGTCGGCGAGCCCGGCATTGGCCGGGTCGTCCTCGTTGAACGCGTTGTTCCACATCGCGGGCCAGAGGTAGTTGCCGCGCAGGCGCAGCAGGGTTTCAAAAATCCGCGCGTAGAATTCATGGCCGTAATTGGCTATGCCCTCCGGAACCGGCGGATCGGGGCTCACCGGAGCGTTGCCATATTTTTCACGCACCCAGTTGGTGAGGTCCGGGGCCTCGTCGTTGAGGAAGATACCCCGGTATTTCACGGCCGGCGGGCCGTGCACGTCGGGCGCCGGGCTCACAAAGATCCTCGCGTGCGGCGCGGTGGGAACATCGGCCCACCAGTACCAAGGCGAGACGCCCATCTGCTCCGATAGGCTATACACCCCGTAGATCGCGCCCCGCTTGTCGCTTCCCGCGACGACCAGCGCCCGCTCCACTCCAGGAAACGGATGCTCCACCACCCGGGTCATCCACGATTCCCATTTTCCGCGTATTCCCGAGTCATCAATTTTCCCCTCAAGGACCAATCTGTCCACAAACGCGCTCTTGCCGAGCGTGCCGACGATGACCAATTCTGGGTCCTGTCCCACTTGCCGAAGAATGGCGGGCCTGGCTCCACACACCCGCTTTTCATCGTCCTGCAGGTCCCGAACCACCCGGACGACCCCCGGCCAGTCGTTCTGATCGACCCACAGGGGCGCTGTCCGACCGCCATCCGCCATCGGAAAACCACCGGCCACGGGTTCAAAGGATACAATCGGCCGCTCCCCCAGACCCGCGAGCACGGGTAAACCACCCGCAATAGCGGAGAGGAGCGCTGCGACTGCACGAGCTATGCGCATTAGGGGAGTAACCGGAGGGTTTTCTTCGACCGCGCCAAGCCTTCACCCGAGAACTGAAAGCCGTAACGATTGAAGGGGGGCAAGGAACGCCTCCTGCCACGCAGGAGACGCGAAAGAATGGGCCTCTGGTCCATCGATTGGCAGGCCCCAGCCTTACGTCCACCTCGAAAACCCAGGTAGCGTTGCTCCGTGTCCGACCAACGGATTCGTCCGATGGCTATGCCGCCGATTGTCCAGACAAGCGCGGCAATGATCAGGTCGCCGCGCGTATAGCCGCTCATCCAAATGCTATATCCCGTGGCTACGATCCCCATCGGGACTCCCCAACCCAAAATCCCGTGGACGACCACATATTTGCTACGGCCCATTCTCCGGGTTGCCTCCCATCGCTCAAGGCTCTCTGGCATGTCGGGGCGCACAGGTGTGAAGATGTTTTATCCTGGCTTCCTAGCGTGCCTTGTCCAGGGCCTCCTGCAGGCCGCTGAAGGTGTAGAATCGGCAGTTCTGCCGGCGCAGTTACGGGAGGTCGGCGGCTACGAAGCCGGCGGCGGCCGCGAAGGTGAGAGAACAAAGGGCGGATTTTATGGCAGGATCAGAGTGAGTTCAGCAGCTTCCGGTCCCCGCAGCGAGCCGGGTCGATGGCATTGTGTTCGTGCAAACCTTTCACCACAGAACTCGCCCAGAGAGACGCCGGCCCCCTTTCAAAACAGGAGGGCCGGCGTTGCGATCATGGAATCAAAACATGAACGTATTCGACAACTGCCACTCCTGGACGGGCGCAATACGAGCCGCTGCCCAAGTATGGCCATCGGGTTCGACGGAGATCGGGATGAGGCCGTCCCTCTTCCCGACGTTATAGACGTTGAGCTGGATCCTCCAGTCGATCTTCTTCGTGACCTTGTGTTCATAGCTGATCCAGAGATCGACCGCGTCTTCCGCGGGACCGTAATAAGGTTTCGTGAGGTCGAAGCTGGCCAAGTTCGGGTTTGTCGGGTTTGCAATAACGGGATAGCCGATGACAACCTTGTCCTGCCAGCGATAGCCGCCACCGACGCCCAGGCCCTTGAGGAAGCCACGAGCGAACGTGTAGTCCGTGATGAAATTGTAGCGCCACTGGCGGAGCTCCGGAGAATCCGTACCCTGCTCCAGCTTCAACAGCGTGTATTGGCCGCGCCACGCGCTCCAGTCAGCACGCAACTCATTCGCGGCAGAATAATCGGAGTTGAACCGGATCAAATCCCCGGCGGGCCCGGCCATCAGGGTGTCCATGTAGCTCACGAGTCCATCCAACGCCGAGCCGCCGACGTTGCTTATGACCGCTTGGGTCTTGGCGGCGTTGAATCCAATGCGCCAGTTGGGCAGCGGATTGGCCGTGAATTCGAACTCGTAGCCTTTCGACTCGGTGTCGTCAGTCACCGCGAAGCCCTGCAACAGCGGGGCCGTGCGATAGTCATAGACGCTCGCCGGATTGGGGTTGATTGGGTTAGCCAGATACTGGCTCTTCGTTTCCAACGCCGCCGGCGTCGTCGGCCCCGCGCCGTAGTTCCACGCCGCGAAGTAGCCTTGGCCAGCAAGCCAGGTCTGCATGTTATTAATAGCTGAGATCGCAGCATCCTCTTGGGCTAGAGCTTGCGCCGGCGATTCCAATACTGCTCCGGGCGGAAGCAAAGGGGAGCCAGCTGGGACCGTGCCCGACGCGACATCGTTTCCGTTCGCGTCCACCCAGACAGGGTCCCATCCGTACCGAGACCCTGAATAATTCGGCTGGGGCGCTTGTCCCGCAGTGCTCCAGGCATAGCCCGACATGTCGTAAAGCTTGATATTGCGCCAATTCAGGGCATCCCGAATCGTGCTGTAGATCCCGCTGTTATTGAATCCTGGAACGGTGGTGCCGTACTCCATGGTGTCATATTTCGTCACGCGGAGGGAGAATTTGTTGTCCTTTGTGGACAGCTGGATGCCGTACTCTTTCGTGGTGCCCTTAGGGTTGTCGATCGGGTTGCCGTAGATGTCCCGGCGGACGTTCAAGACTTGGAAGTTGCCCGACTTATCATAGCTAAGACTGATGTTGATCGGCAGGACATCGTGCTTCTCGACCAGTTTGTTCAAGTGCACCACCAAGCCGCCCGAAGTGGAGTGATCCTTGAAGATCGCGTTCGACGGGAAGTAATCCGGCAGCGCATAAACAGAGGGGTCCAGATTTAGGGCGCCGCGGGCGGTGGCCCCGGCTAGGGGCTGAGCGGTCACGCCCTTGGTTTCGACTTCGTCGTAGCGCCAGCCGAGGGTCCCTACGATGGCGTCGTTCCATAAGAAACCCTGCCAGGAACCCGACAAGGATTTCGTTTCCCGCATGGTCTGGTCTGCCGCGGTGAGGAGACTCTTATTGGCGCCGTTGTCATAACTTAACACGTTATCCGTGAAATTGCTGTTCCAACCGACATAGTTGGCGGGATTCGAAACCTGGGTAAGTTGGGGATAGGTTGCGCCGGTGGCGGGGTTGACCACCGGAGCGCCATTGAAGATCGACTGCAAATTGGTCGGCACGTTCCACGGGGCGTTATAGACGACGCCCGGCTGCGGAGCCCAAGTCGAAGCAAACTGATAGATATTGCCACTCTGCAGAGTCACATTGGAGGTGATGCCGGGAATATTGGCGCCGGCCGCCGAGGTCGCGTTGGCCAGCGACGGGCCGAGGTAAATGACGGCTTCCGGCGGGAGATTCTGGAAGCCATCGGGATTCCCTTGGAGCTTGTAGGCCGCATAGGCTTCGGAGTTGGCGTACATCTGCCAGTCTAGGTCCTGGGTGTAGTATTGCTCATCGCTAAAGACACCGTTGAAACGACTTATGCCGAGCAACTTTGTGAGGAAACTGTTCTGGCCGAAGAAATCCGAAGCCCGCAATTCGCCGAAGAGCGACCCACGCCAATTCTTACGGTCGCTTTGGTAGGAACTGCCACTGCCGGGGCCACCGGAGACGAATGGGCGGCCAAAATTCGGATTTGCAGCGCCGCTATTGGTGGTGTTGTTCGGACCGACAACGAAGTCTTGGAAGTTCTGAAGGATGTCGATATTGAGCGTCGGATTGGTGATAAGGCTCTGACCGCCCGATATGTATTTCTGGCGGTCGTAAGTCACCTCGGCACCCACGCGGTCATTCCAAAAAGTCTGGGTGAGGTCGATGTTATAGGTCGTCCACTTTTCGAACTGCGATGCGGTCGGACCGTCGATCAGATTGTCGTAGAAATTGAAGACCGACGGGTCGAGTAACGAGCGGTTTCGGTATTGGCCATATTGGGCACCGGGCAGGTTCGCGTTGAGGGCATACTGACTAAAGCTGGTGAGATCGGAGAACACGTCCGCATACTTCATGCCGACGAGGTTGACGCCCGCACCCTGGGGAACCCCGGCGGCATTAAGCGCACCCGTATTCACGTAGCCGCCGTAAATCCGGTCGAGCTGATTGCTCGAGCCCTCGATAAACCAGACAGGTTGTTGCTGATTGGCATAGCCGCCCAACCAAGGGAAATAGGTCGAAGCGGATGAGCCGAGCACATAGCCATTGGGAATGGCGAGCTTGCCCGTACCACCATTCTCGCTGCTCGTGTTAACCGGGGCGAACCACGGTGTGATACTATCGTAGGGGGGAAGGCTGCGCGGCCGGTCGGCCTCGATATTGCCGTTCTCGAACTTCAACTTGATGCTGGTGTGGAAGGAAGGGTTCTTGAAGAGCTTCGGGTCAAAGCGAAGCGCGCCGGAATAGCGATGGTCGTTCTGCCAAGCCTGCTTCTCCTCGTATTTCTCATTGTCCCACAGGCCATCCAGGCGAATCGCCAACATGCCAGGAATAAGCTCCTGGTTGATGTCGATGCTGCTCCGGACCGTGCCGTAGGAGCCAGTGGTCCCGTCGACCGAGCCGAAGTTCGAAAACTCGGCGTTGTGCATCGTAGCGTTGATGATGCCGGCCGGGCTGCCCAGGCCGAACAGGATCGCGTTCGGACCGCGCTGGATGTCGATGCGATCGATGTTGTAGCTGTCCCATGGGATGTCGGTGATGAAGAAATCGCGGCTGAGGTCCGCGGCGGCCAACCCGCGGATGCGTTGGGCGCTCTCCGGATCGCGGAGATTGTTCGTCTCGTCGACGTTCGTGCCGTTACCCTGGCCGAGGTAGGTGCCGAGGGTGCCGGCCACCTCGGTGTTGGTCGTGTACTCGAGCAGCGTACCGTTGTTGTGGGCGCCGATGTCCTGCAGGAATGCCGGCGTGATGACTTGGATAGCCGAGGCGACGTCCTGAAGGTCCGTACGGATTCGAGTGCCCGCCAGCGTTTCGGTCGCCGCATACCCGGTATCCCTAGTCGAGGACACCTCAAAGGGAGAGAGTAGGTAGGTCTGTTCATCCGACACGGAGGATGAATCCGCCGGGTCGGCTTTGGCCGGAACCATCTGCTTTCGATCTTCCTTTGGAGTCTGAGGCGCAGGAGCGGCTTGCTGGGCCGAAGCTCCGACTATCCAGCCGGCTGCCATAACGGCGACGGCCAACGTCAGTTTTGACGAGGTCTTCATACGCTGGTGTTCTACGGGTTTGGAGGGTAATACAATCGCGGCCGCTGGAGCGCCCGTGACTGCAGGGTAACACTTACGGAAGCACTATCTCGTGGTCTGGACCAAGGTGTAGGTGACCTAATTCCTCTCTGGCAAAACCTTCAAAGGTCTAACAGTAGACTATTCTGGACCAACCTGCTATTGCCTCGCGCGATGCATTTCCTCTTTACGCCGCGGGATGGTCCCAACGACACGCGGTTGTCAAATCGCCGGACTTGGTGTGGAGGTTGACACCCTCGCCATTGGCCCTTGAAACCCTGCGCCTGTGCTCTTCCCCATGCATAAGCCCCCTGCGGAAAGACACCGCATGCCCCTGATCCTCATCGTCCTATCGTCGCTGGTGGCCTTCATCGGCATGGGGTGCACGACCCCTAACCGGTGGGTCGGCGTGTGGGCCACCGCAAACCTGGAAGAGGGCGCGGCACCGGAGCTTCTTACAGGAAAGGGCATTGTGCTGAGACAGGTCGTTCGGATTTCGACTGGGGTGGAAACGGTGCGGCTAGGCCTTTCCAACGAGTACGGCACGGAGCCTCTGGTGCTGGAGGATGTACGCATTGCGATTGCCGAGGCCGGCGGGAGGGTTCGCAGGGATTCCGACCGACCCGTGATGTTTGGCGGCGCGGCGAGGGTGAGCGTACCCCCTAAATCGGTTTCGATTTCCGATCCTTTGGTTTTCCCCGCACCTGCCCACGCCGATTTGGCCATCACGGCCCGGGTGACCAGCCTGCCGGCACGGCTGGCGGGCCATCCCGGTTCCCGTGCCACCTCCTATCTCAAGCTCGGGTCCGACCCGGCCGACGAGAACCTCCCCGGAGCGACAAAGATCGTGCACTGGTATTTCCTGAGTGGCATCGAAGCCTCGGTCACTGGAAAGGGAAGAGCCTCAGTCGTCTGCCTGGGGGATTCCATCACGGACGGGAAAGGGTGCCAGCCGGATCAGAATACGCGTTGGACGGACGACTTGTCCCGGCACCTTCGGACGGATCCGGCAACCGCCGGCATCTCGGTCCTGAACCTTGGGATCGGCGGCGGGCGCCTGCTGCGACCCGGGGTGGGACCGGCGGGACTTGAGCGCCTGTCGCGGGACGTCTTCGGCCAGGCAGGCGTGAAATGGCTGATCTTGCAGCTCGGGGTCAACGATCTCGGCACGCGAATCAAGGCCATGGAGGTTGGACAGCCCTATGCCAGCGCGAAGGACATCATTGCCGGCTATCAGCAGGTCCTTTCAGCCTGCCACGCGCGCGGCATCCAGGTGGCCTTGGCCACCATCACGCCCTTTGCCGGCGCCAAGTGGTATTCGACGCCGGAGATTGAAACCGACCGGCAGGCGATCAACCGATGGATCCGCGAGGCCGCACCGTGCGACCGGGTCCTCGACTTCGATGCCGCGCTCCGGGACCCCGCACATCCCACCCTGCTGCTTACCGATTATGATTCCGGAGACCATCTGCATCCCACCATGGTGGGCTACCGGAAGATGGCCGCGACCGTGACCTTGGATTTCTTCGTTCCGGCCCGGGCCGGTGCAAACTAGCGGAACGGGGCTCACCGCCACACGGAACCGGTTTGCGCCATACTATAAAAGAGCAGACACCGGCTTCTTCCACCAACGGATACGGCCCACCCTTTGGCAACCTCCCCCACCAACCTCATCCTGCCATGAATCTGTTTCGCCTCTGTCTGTTTGCCCCCCTCCTTGCGTCGGCCGCGCCGGTCCAGACCCCGCTCCCTCATCTCGAGCGCGCGGGTGGCGCCACGCAGCTCCTCGTCGATGGCCGCCCCTTCCTGATCCAAGGCGGGGAAACGAGCAATTCTCACGGTGAGCCGGGCTACCTTCGCCCCGCCTGGCCGAGATTCAAAACGCTCAACCTGAACACCCTCTTGGTCCCGGTCTACTGGGCTGTCATCGAGCCGACAGAGGGACGATTCGATTTCGCCACCGTGGACGGCCTGCTCGAAGACGCCCGCGCGAACGGGATGCGGCTCGTGCTGCTGTGGTTTGGTTCGTGGAAGAACAGTATGTCGTGCTGCGTGCCGGCCTGGGTAAAGACGGACACCGCACGTTTCCCGCGAGCCCGCGACTCGCGCGGTCAGCCGATGGAGATCCTTACGCCCTTTGCCGCGGCGAACTGCGACACCGATGCCCGTGCCTTCGCGGCCCTGATGCGCCACCTCCGCGTGGCGGACGGCGCGCAGCACACCGTCATTCTGGTGCAGGTCGAGAACGAGATTGGCATGATCCCCGAGGCGCGCGACCGCTGCCCGGCAGCCGATGCGGCCTACGCCGGCCCGGTACCGGTTGAGTTGACGGATTACCTGGCCCGGCACCGCGAGTCCCTCGCGCCCGAGCTGCGCGACCGCTGGGCGGCCAAGGGCAGGCGCGCCACCGGCACCTGGACGGAGGTTTTCGGCGAAGGTCCGGCCACGGCGGAGCTGTTCATGGCCTGGTCGTTCGGCCGCTACGTGGAAGGGGTTGCTGCGGCCGGCCGCAAGGAGTATCCCCTTCCCTTCTATGCCAATGCCGCGCTCATCCGACCCGGCTTTCAACCAGGCCAGTATCCAAGCGCCGGGCCGCTTCCGCACCTGATCGACATATGGCGCGCCGCGGCGCCCTCGCTGAGCTTCATCAGCCCGGACATCTATTTTCCGAACTTCACCGTTTGGGCGGACCGCTATGTCCGCGGCGGCAACCCTCTCTTCATTCCCGAGGCGCTCCGCAGCGCGGAAGCCGCGGTAAACAGCCTCTACGCCTTTGGTGCGTGCGGCGGCTTCGGGTTCTCCCCCTTCGGCATCGAGTCCATCGGGGAGCCGGCCGCCGACCTCTTAAGTGCCAGCAATGACCTCGTCCGGCAGCTGACGCCGCTGATTCTGGCCCACCAGGGCGACGGGACGATGACGGCGCTGCTCCCGCCAGCTGCGGAACAGACCAAGCCCCACGAGGTGGCCTTTGGAGGCCTTGTGCTCAGCGTGACCTACGAGCACCTCGAGCCGCCCGGGCTAGCGGATGGCGTGACAAATGAGGCCGGTGACCGCCCCAACTCGCGCGTGCCGCTGCCCGCGGGCGCCATCGTGATCCAGCTGGGTCCCGACGAGCTGCTCATCGGCGGCATAGGGGTCACGATCACCTTCTCCGCACCGACCCCCGGCGATCCCCACGTTGGCATCCTCGACTGCGCGGAGGGTCGGTACGAGGACGGCCAGTGGCGCCACGTGCGCTGGCTTAACGGCGACCAAACCCACCAAGGGCGTCATGTGCGCCTCGAGCCGGGCCGTTTCACGCTCCAGCGCGTGCGTCTCTACCGCTACCGCTGAGCGCCCGACGTGGACTCGGTGGCAACCACCGGATAAGGACTCGCGGGGCGCCGCCGCTGGCCGGTGCACTCCCCATTTTCGCCACCGCGAGTGCTGGAATCGACGAGGCGACTCCGGCTCCGTTCCCGCCGCTGCCCGACAGGCAGCCGCGCCGAGATCAGGCGACCGCCGCGGCCCGGCGGCGGGCCTCGAGGTCGCCGGCCAACTGCAGCGTGCGTTCGCGGCCAAGCTGGTAGACGATCAGCAACACGGTGCACCCGGCGAAGAGCATTCCCACGACCAACCCGCAGCACGCACGGTACCCTGCGACGGCCGCCGCCGCGGTGGGTGCCTTGGTTTCATAGTTGTAGAGCAGTGTCATGATCCAGAGGAAGGAAGCGGAGCCGACGGCCAAGCCGGCCTTCAGGGCAAAGCCGATGGTGGCGAAGACCAAACCCGTGAAACGCCGTCCCGTCTGCCACTCGGAGTAGTCCGCGACGTCGGCGTAGATGGCCCAGATAAGCGGGATGGTGGGGGCGTAGACGACTGAGCCGACGATCGTGAGCACGATCATCCCCCCGACATTGCCGGGGGCCAGCGCGTAGAAGGCAACGGCGTTCACCGCGGAGAGGCCGAAGCCGGCGACGGCCACGGCCTTCTTACCATAGCGGCGCGCCAGCGAGGGCGACAGCACCAGCACGATGATGGTCGTCGCAGTGCCGAGGATGTTGACAATGCTATTGAACACGTCGGCGACATTAGATGCGGCAAGGTCGGTGCGCGTGCCGTGGACGATGTAGCCGAGCATCTCGAGAAGGCCACCCGGCGCGGATGCGCCGGCGGCAAGCGGGGCGGCGGTCAGGCCTAGCTTCTCGAGCGCGTTGAACATGGCGGTCTTGTCGGCGTAGTGGTGGTAGTAGTTGAAGAGCGCGCCGCCGCGGAAGGAGAGGATGGCAAAGTGCACGAAGGTCATGGTCACCATGACCAGCCACGGCCTGTTGCGGATCAGTTTGGCAAAGTCCTCCTTCGGCGAAGACTTCGTCCGGACGACGGGCCTGATGCGCTCGCGAGTGGTGGCGAAGGTAATAAGGAAGAGCCCGAGGCAGACGAACGCCCAGACGGTCATGGTCATCTGCCAGCCATGCTGTCGGTCATGGCCGACGGCAAACTTAGCCACGAGCGGAAGGGTGAAGCCGCCGACCACAAACTGCGCGACGTTGACCGCGATGAACCGGAAAGAATTGAGCTTTGCACGCTCGGTCAGGTCTGCCGTTATCACGCCTCCGAGCGCGGAGTACGGCATGTTGTTCATCGAGTAGAGAGTCATCAGCAGCGTGTTGGTGATGCCGGCGTAGGCGACGAGGGCGACGGCACTCCAGCCACGGGGCGTCGTGTAGGCCAGGATCATGGCGACGCACCACGGCACAGCGGTCCAAAGCACCCAGGGGCGGAACTTGCCCCAGCGGGTCTCCGTTCGATCCGCCAACACCCCCATGATGGGGTCGAAGAACGCGTCCCAGAGCCGCGGCCAGAGCAGAATCGCGGCGGCGGCGCTCGCCGTCAGGCCAAACGTGTCCGTGTAGAAATTCAGCTGGAACAGGATCATCGTCTGGAAGACGAAGTTCGCAGCCGCATCGGTGGCGCTGTAGCCGGCTTTCTCGACGAAGGACAGCCTGTCGGCGGGGGCAGTCATGGGTTTTCGATAGGGAAGAGGAGGCTTTCCCGGTCCACTGTACACCTTGCCGGTCGTGGGCTTCGAAGCGCAAGCAAAGGCGGCGAAGGCATCGGCATAGCCGCAGTCGCCGACGGTGTGTACGGTGATGCCCCCTTCGTGACGAGGGCATAAGCCCGATCAGGTTCCCGCAGGGCGAGCCGCTTGCTCCGTTCCACGACAAGAGCGTTCACGGGAGGGCGCGCTGGACGACGTCAAACAAGCGTGATGGTGCCGGCCGCCGGGGCCGGGGCTCCGAGCGCCTGGGCGCGCGGCCCGGGCGAGGCGGAACCGATGATCACCCCGTACCGGCCGGGGTGATGGACCTTGCGGCCGGC
>Ga0181538_10003957_pt1 | contig 14175 bp, 10 predicted proteins | sample PEATcosm2014_Bin_40_FD_119773 | JGI IMG/M metagenome (GOLD analysis project Ga0181538, IMG submission 119773) | Peatland microbial communities from MTU Mesocosm Facility, Houghton, MI, USA - PEATcosm2014_Bin23_30_metaG | ecosystem: Environmental > Terrestrial > Soil > Wetlands > Peat | place...
GGCATCATTCATATAGAAGTTCAGGTAGTAGTAGTAAGAGCACGGAAACAGCAACTGGTTGGTGGTGATGCCGGCGCTGCTGCCGTTGCGAACGACCCATTCGATGTTGAATCCCCGGCCCCGATCGGCAGGGCAGCGGAAGAACGCGCGGTTGTTGGTGCTGATGTAAGGGTTGTAGAGCTTGAGCAGGTCCACAAATGGCATCTGGGGCCAGGTGCGTCCCGAGTAGGCAAATTGCTCCTGGTTGTCGCCGGTGTACATCGTGGCCGTCATTCCCAATTGCTTGAGATTCGAGAGGCAGTTAGCCACATAGGCCTTCTCCTTTGCGTTAGCCAGCGCCGGCAGCAGCAGCGCCGCCAAAATAGCAATGATAGCAATGACCACGAGCAGCTCGATTAACGTGAACGCCCCGCTTCCTCGATGCACTGTTTTCATGCGTGTTTCAGCCGCTGTATTCTACCTCAGCAACCGGCACCGCCGCAACTGGCCAATTATTGCCCCATCGCCTTGAAACACCGACGATGCCTCCGCCCGGGCCGCCGGCGTCTTGCAGTCGCCGCAGGCCAAAGCGATAGTCTTGAATCGCTAGCTTCGCTTCCCTGCTCGCAGCGGCTTGATCGGTTCCGGGGTCTTGTAGTGTCTTTTCAAGCCCAGTTCGTTCAACATCCCCGCGGGGACCCGGGCGATGAATTCAGGAAAGCTGCGCTCGACACGGTCGCGCAATAGCTTCTGGCCGGTCTTTGAGGCCCAAAACTCCGTCTCCGCCTTCGTCAACGCCACGCCCGCCTCCTCCGGCGACAGGTTTTCGCGTTTGCCGAGCAACCAGACCAGTTCCTTGTCGCCGGGCAGACAGACGGGGAAGGGCACGAACTTGAGCGTGACTTCCTGCTCCTCGCTGGCTTCCACCCCCGCGTTAGCGTTGACCTCGATTTCGCCGCTGAATTGAGTGCCGTCGGGCAGGGAGATTTCCACCGCCAGACTCTTCTGCTTGTGATTTGGCTTCAGGAACACATCGCTCTCGCCGAACGAGGCGGACAACTGGGTCTTTACTTCCTCCAGGCTTTTGGGCTCCAAGTCTGGCAGCTCAACCTTGGCACAGAACTTCTCGAAGGCTGAGCCACGGGCTTTCGCCTTGAGCTCCAGTTCGATGGCCAGGTAAATCTTTCCTGCCAACTGGGCGTCATGCGTGGCTTTGGGCAGCACTTTCTTCAGCAAATCGAGCAGTTGGGCGTCGGTCGTTTTCTTCGTTTCGTTCTTCATATCGCAAAGAGCCCGTTCTTGTGCCAAACGCGAACCCCCAGCGCAATGCAATTGGTTCGGCCTGGTTCGGACGCCTGCGCGAGTCCTTGGCGGAGCGCCGGTTTTCCACAGGCAGCACCCGTCGAGTTATGAGATGGAGCTGACACTCTGTAATTCTTACCGCTCTACCCTGACCACACCCTCTGCGCCCATCACTGCGACGAGTCTGAAAAGGTCGCGCTGGACGCAGAAGGCCACATCTTCACGCAAATCCGGGCGGGCCATCAGACGCCGGCCATTGCGCGACTGCGAGACCGCGCCCAGCAGGTCATTTTGTTCGAGGCGGAATAGACGGCGGGCGACTAGGGCGGAATCCGCCACCGCGCCGCCGCCGTACTTGGGCCATAGCAGGTCGCACAACGCGCCAGCCCCGAGCACATCTTCATAGGCGGTTTGCTCAAGCGTGCCGCTACCCACCAACAGCAAATGGGGAAGATGCCGCCGCTCAATAAACTCTGCTGTGGCGCGCAGATTCAGAAATGAGCCAAGCAACACCACCGCGGCTGGCGCACAGGCTCGCAGTGCCCGTGTTCCGTTTGTGGTGCTCATGGCGATGGTGCGGCCGCCGACTGCTTGAGGCGTGAATTCGCGCGGGGAATTGCCCAAATCGAACCCGCTGCCCCCGGTCAGATGTCCTGCGATCCGGACGCCGTCGCGCTCGCCCGCAAGAAGAACATCCGGTCGGCGCTGACGAATGCTCAGAGCCTCGGGAATCTCGGCCACCGGCACAATGCTCGCTGCCCCGTTGCCCAGCGCCGTCACCATCGTGCTGGTGGCGCGCAGGACATCGAAGACCACGCAGACGGTTTCGCGCAGGTCGCGCCCGGTTATCGAGGCGTATTCGGCGGGCGCAAAAAGGACTTCGAGTGTTGTTGGCATCGACTGAATCAAAAGCTTCCGATCTTCACCGACACAGCTTACGGAGGCAGCCCCCCTCAGCCAATGCCAATAATCCCGGCGCTCCGACCGCCAGCTTCGGGTTGACATTGCGGCCATTGGCCCGATTCTCTCGGCCGATGTCAGAGCTGCATTGGTTCGTGGCCCATACCAGACCGAGAAGAGAGAAGAAGGTCGTTGAGCATTGCCAACGGCAACACATCGCCGTAACCCTGCCCTGCTACGACTCGGCGCACAAGTATCGCGGCAAGACGGTCGTGTTCCGGAAGCCGCTGTTTCCGGGCTATGTGTTTCTGCAATTAGAGCCAGCGAAGAAGGACTCGGTGCGTCAAAGCGATCACGTGGCAAACCTGCTCGAGGTGTTCGATCAGCAGACATTTCAGCGGCAGTTGCAGGATATCCTGCTGGCGTTGGACTCGAAGGTGGGGGTGCGCCTGGCGCCCGCCATCGGCGAGGGGATGCGCGTTCGCATCAAGGCCGGGCCGCTGCAAGGGATCGAAGGCTGGGTCGAGCGGCGTTCCGGCATGACCACGGTGTTGTTACGGCTGGATTTCATCAACCAGGCCGCTGCCGTCAAGATCGATGCCGACTCGCTCGAACCCATTTGAGCAGGTGATCCGCCTCCGCCATTATCCTTGTTAAGATCGTGGGACTAAGATTCAATAACTTCGCCTTGATCCATAAAGAATAATTGCGTTTCGTGGCACCATGATTGACTCGGTTTCAGCAGACGCCAGCGCGCCACCGGATTTGACGCGGACGCCCCGCAAGAAAGCTCCTCGCGCCGATGCAACGAAGTTGGATCGGTTGCCGCCCCATTCGCCGGAAGCGGAGCAGGGCGTCCTGGGCTGCGTGCTGCTCTCGCCCAACGACTGCATGGGGGAGTGCATCGGGCGATTCAAGGAGGGGGCTGAAGTCTTCTACGATCTCCGCCATCAGACGATCTTCAGCGCTTTGGTCCAGATGTACGATGCCCGCGAGGCGATTGATGTGATCACGTTGCAGCAGCAGCTTAAGAATAAGCAACTGCTGGAAGAAGTAGGCGGGATCGCCTATCTTGCCGGCCTGCCGGACACGGTGCCCTCCGCGGCCAACCTCAGCTATTACCTCGACATCGTGGTGGAGAAGTACCTGCTCCGGAAGATGATCCATACCTGCACGGAGGTCGTGGGCCGCGTTTACGATTATGAAGGCGAAGTGGATGCGCTGCTGGACGAAGTGGAGCGCGACATCCTCCGAATCAGCGAATCGCGGGTGCAGACCCAGACCTCCACGATCAAGGACTTGGTCAAGAAGGCCATCACGACGATCGAGGATTTTCATCAGCGACAGGGGATGCTGACGGGTGTCGGGACCGGCTTCACGGACCTGGATAAGATGACCAGCGGGCTGCATGGCGGGGAGATGGTGGTGATCGCGGCAAGGCCGAGCATGGGCAAGACGTCGCTCGCCATGAACATCGCGGAACATGTTGCCATCGAACAGCGACTGCCGGTGGGGGTATTCAGCCTGGAGATGACCTCCGAGTCGCTCGTTTTGCGCATGCTCTGCTCCCGCTCGCGGGTCAATTTGCGCAATGTGCGCGAGGGCTTCCTGGCCGAGCGCGATTTCCCGAAGCTCACCGGCTCGGCGGGCAAGCTGGCCAACGCACCGTTGTTCATCGATGACTCCTCGGCGCTGTCCATTCTCCAACTGCGGGCCAAGGCGCGCCGGATGTGGCAGCAATACGGCATCAAGCTTTTCGTGGTTGACTATCTGCAACTGCTGCACTCTACTGCGCGGCGTGCCGAAAACCGGCAGCAGGAGATTGCGGACATCTCCAGCGGCATCAAGTCCCTGGCCAAGGAACTGAGCGTTCCGGTCATCGTCTTGAGTCAGTTGAACCGGGAAATCGAGCGCGAGAAAGGCCGTCCGCCGCGGCTGTCGGACCTGCGTGAGTCCGGCGCGATTGAACAGGATGCTGATGTGGTCGGTCTGCTCTATAAGCCGAAAGCGGGCGGCGACGATGAGGAAAGCGGTGGCTCGGCTGAAGAAGATGCGGTCCCGACGAATTTGTTGATAGCCAAGCAACGCAATGGCCCGACCGGCGACGTGAATCTAACGTTCTTGAAGTCCTATACACGGTTCGAAAGCGCAGCCAAAGTGAGCGCGGAAGACGTGCCAAATTGACCAGGCGAAGATGAGATTGCTGACTCGCCTATGCGCGTTCTTCCTGCTGTTCGCCTGGCTGCCCGCCGGGTGGGCGCAGCGCGCTCCCGGCAAGATCTTCCGGATTGATATCAAGCATATCGGCCCTCCCGCAGCCAGCGATGAGCTCATTCGCTCCAACCTGCGCGTAAAGGTGGGGGACCTTTATCTCCGGGCGGCGGTTGATGACGATGTGCGCACCCTCTATGCCACCGGCTTCTTCTACAACATCCAGGTGACGGCTGACGATACGACGGACGGGATCATCCTGACTTACAAGGTCCAGGGCAAGCCGCGGCTGGCAGAAGTCAAGTTCCAAGGGAATACGAAGTTCAAGGACGCAAAGCTGCTCAAGAAGGTTTCCTCGAAGCCGGACGAGCCGCTGGATGAACGGAAGCTTTTCACGGACGTGCAGGACATCAAGACCCTGTATCAGAAGTCCGGCTACCCGCACACGGAGGTCAAGTACGTGTTGAACATCGACGAGAATGCTGGCCGGGGCACGGCGACGTTCCAGATCATCGAGGGTGCCAAGGTCAAAATCCTCGAGGTGGACTTCGTCGGCGCGAATGCGATCCCACAAAGCAAGCTCCGCCGGGTCGTCAAGACCCGGAAGCATTGGATGTTCTCCTGGATCACCGGCCACGGGGTCTTTAAAGACGAGGTGTTCGACGAGGACAAAGAGAAGCTGGCGGAGTTCTATCGCGGCAAAGGCTATATCGATTTCGAGATCAAGGATGTCCAGTTCCTCAATCCGACGCCGCGGACCATGGTCGTTCGCTTCGTTATTTACGAGGGCACCCAGTACAAGATCGGCTCCGTGAAGTTCACCGGCAACAAATTGTTCACCACGCCCGATCTTGTCGCAGGGATGCGGCTCCAGCACGAACGCAGCCGCAGCAAAGCCCTGATCGGACCCAATGGGCTACCCATGGACGTGGGGCTACCCATGGACAAGGGTGGCGCTTTCACGCCCGATGGTGTGACGAAGGATCTCGAGGCGGTGGAGGATTTCTACGGCGCCAGAGGTTACGTTGATGTCCGCGCTTCCTCACGCAATCTGAATCTGGTCAAGATCCCGAACACCGAAAGCAGCACCATGGACCTGGAGTTCCAGATCGAGGAAGGGCAGCAGTTCCACATTGCGAAGATCGAGATCCACGGCAATACGAAAACCAAGGATAGAGTGATCCGGCGCGAACTGGCGGTGTCTCCGGGCGAACTCTTCGACATGGTCCGCGTCAAGCTCAGCAAGCAGCGCCTGGAAGGTCTGGGGTACTTCGAGCGGGTGGACACCCGGCCGGAGACGACCGATGTGCCGGCGGAACGGAACCTCATCGTGGACGTGGACGAAAAGACCACCGGCCATGTCTCGCTGGGCGCCGGATTCAGCACTGTGGACTCGCTCGTCGGCATCGCGGAATACAACGAGTCCGACTTCAATTTGTCCCATCCGTTCGAACCGCCGTGGTTTCGGGGCGGCGGCCAGAAATTCAGGTTGCGGGTGACCATCGGCACGGTACGCCAGGATTACGAAATGACTTTCATCGAACCCTGGTTTCTGGATCGCAAACTGCAGTTAAGCATCGATTTGTATTATCACGATTATGCTTTCCTGAGCCCCAACAATCTCTATGAGGAAACTCGCGGCGGCGCAAAGGTCGGGCTCGAGCGCGCTTTAGGCAGCGACTTTCTCCGGGGAAGCATCAGCGCCACGATCGAGAATGTGGGCATCGATCTTAACGGTCGATACACCTCAGCCATTCTGCCGTATATTACCTCCTATCCACCTCTGGGACGCGGGCACCCGGTGTATGTCGAAAACCCGGGGAACGTTCCGCCGGTCATCGCGGATGAGGCGCATCACTATCTATTGGGCCGCGCTGGTCCGTCGCTGGCCTACGACACCCGGAACAGCGTGCAACTGCCCGACAAGGGCCAGCGCACTGAATTAGACGCGGAAATCGTCGGGCTCGACTGGCAGTTCTACAAGCTGGAACTCAAGACCGGCTGGTATTTCAAGGGTTTTACCAAAGGCCACGTGCTGGAATTGGCCGGGCGGACGGGGGTGGTGCAGGCGTTCGGCAGTTCGCCAGACGTGCCATTTTTTGAACGCTATTTTCTGGGCGGCCCGTACTCGCTGCGCGGCTTCAAATACCGCTACGTCAGTCCGCGTCAGACTGGCTACACCGAGCCCGTCGGTGGCGACACCTATTGGTTCGGCACGGCGGAATACAGCATCCCGATCTTCGAGCAGGAGCGAGGCATCGGCGTGCGCGCCGCGCTTTTCTACGACATCGGCAGTGTGGGCGCCAGTCCCTACGACTTCAACCCGAGTCAGTTCAGCGACAACTGGGGCCTTGGCCTGCGTCTCAACCTCCCCATCGGCCCGTTGCGGCTGGACTACGGCATCCCTATCCGCCATGACCAATACAGCAGCTCTTCCGGCCAGTTCCAGTTTACGGTAGGTTGGACCCGGCAGTTCTAATATGAGAGACGACGTTCCAACCCAACCGTTGCGCCCAATGGCTTTCCCTGGGAGCAGAGCACTGAAATCGCACGGGGGCTGCACCTCAAACCGTGCGGGACATTGCATGAGTGTGGTAGGTTTGCTGGTCCTGGCGCTTGCCGTCGGGGCTGGCTCCCTGAGCGCGGGAGCAGCAACCCCCGCCCAGGCGCCGCTGGCTGGTCTCCCGCTGTTCTTCGAGGCGAACTGCGGCCAGGCGTTCCCTTCCGCCCAGTTTGTTGCGCACAGCCGAAGCGGAACAGTCCTGCTGGGTCCCGCCGAAGTGGTCGTCCTTCAGGCTTCAGCCCAACCCCTGGCCGGGCGGCGTGCTCGCGCCGCTGAACGGAGCGGCGACCGCCGGGCGGAAATCCGAACCCTCTCCTTCCAATTTGTTGGGTGCAATCCGCAAGCCGCCATGACCGGCTTGGATCCTTTGTCCGGCAACATTAACTACATCCTGGGTGATGACCCGGCAAGCTGGCGTACTGAGGTTCCAGCCTTCGACCGGGTTCGTGTCGCGGAGGTTTATCCGGGTGTTGATTTGGTCTATTACGGCAACCAGCAGAAGCTGGAATACGATTTCATTGTCGCCCCTGGCGCCGATGCCGGCGCGGTTTGCATGCGGGTCACCGGCGCGGACCGGCTTGAGCTTGACGCGCAGGGTGATTTGGTGCTGAGCGTTGGCGCCGCCCAACTCCGGCAGCACAAGCCCATCCTGCATCAGATCATCGGCGGCACGCGCAAAGAAGTCACAGGCGGCTATCGGCTGAAAGACCCGCAGACGGTTGCCATTGAGGTCGGGCGCTATGATCCCCAATGGCCCCTCATTATTGATCCAGTCCTCAGCTACGCCAGCTATTTCGGCGGCATCAGCAATGATACCGCCTGGGATGTCGCGCTCGATGGGGCCGGCAATGTCTATGTGGCGGGCGAAACGCTCTCGGCCGGACTGCCGACGACGCCGGGCGCGTTGCAGACCAACTACGCCGGCGGCTACCCCAATGCGGGGGGCGATGCCTTTGTCGCCAAGTTCGACAACACCTGCTCGAACCTGATTTACATGACCTACCTGGGCGGCAAAGGCGATGATGCCGCGCTGGCTATCGCCGTTGACGCAGGGGGTAATGCTTATGTAACCGGCGTAACCGACTCTCCCGATTTCCCCACCACTCGGTTCGCCATCCGGACTAATCTCACTGGCATACCCAGTCCGATATTCGGATTGCTCCCCTCCGACGCCTTTGTGGCCAAGCTGAATCCGGCCGGCTCCGCGCTGGTTTATTCAACCTATGTGGGTGGCGATACTGAGGACGAGGCCATCGCCATCGCGGTGGACCCTGCAGGCTGCGCCTACATCACCGGGTTCACCGACTCCACCAACTTCCCGGCGGTCAGTGCACTGCAAACCAACCTGGCCGGTGCCACGGACGCATTTGTATGCAAACTCGGCCCCGCCGGCACGAATTTCGTCTATTCAACTTACCTCGGCGGCACCAATGATGACCAGGGCGACGGCATCGCGGTCGATGCGCAGGGACGCGCTTGGATCACCGGGGTGACCGTGTCCAACAGCTTCCCCGTCGTTAATGCGATTCAGGCTCGGTCGGGGGGAGGGCAGGACGCGTTCGTGGCAGTGGTCGCTCCGGACGGCGCGAGTTTGGTTCGCTCCACTTACCTTGGGGGCGCTGGCGATGACGCCGGTTACCGGATTGCCCTGGACGCTACAGGCAATGCTTATGTCGTCGGCACAGATGGTTCGAGCTGGTCCTACAACGGCAGCTTCCCGATTATACCAGGCAATCTCAACCCCGGCGGCGTGTTCACCAGCACCAACGCCGGCGCCAATTGGAGCCGGTCCATCGCGGGGCTGACTCATCCCCGGATTCTCTCACTGGCCGTCGATCCAGCTTCGCCCAACAACATTTATGCCGGCACTGGGCACGGCCTTGCCCGGAGCAGCGATAGCGGGGCGACCTGGCAGACCTCTCTCCAGGCTATGCCTACTAGCGATGACCTGGCGCCTCCGATTGCTATCGGCTACATTTTTGCCCTCGCGATAAACCCTCTCAGCACCTCAACGCTGTACGCCGGCACCTCTGAGGGAGTTTACCAGAGCCTCGATGCGGGTATAACCTGGAATTTGACCAGCACGGGACTCGTCACTTCGTCTTCCGGTCCCTATGTGCAGGCGATCGCGGTGGATCCAGTGACGCCATCAACTCTTTACGCCGGCACCTCCCTGGGCCTTTTCTCCAGCACCAACGCGGCCGCCACCTGGGTCGCCGTAGGCATCATGGGTGTGTACAGCCTCGATGTGCGGGCGCTGGCCATTGACCCCCAAGCCCCGGCGACCCTTTACGCGGCCACCACCTTCGGGGTTTACGGCAGCACCGACTGGGGCGGCCTCTGGACACCCCTCAACAACGGCCTGACCAATCTCTTTTGCCTGGCCCTTGCCCTCGATCCCCAGACGCGCTCGAATCTGTACGTCGGCACAACCGACGGCTTGTTCAAGAGCACCGACAGCGGGAACAACTGGACCCTCATTTTCTCTTTGAGTGACCTGGGCTACACTAACGGTGTCCAGATCAATGCCCTCGCCCTCGATCCCACGACGTCTTCAACCCTCTATGCCGGGACCGACCAGGGTACGTTTAAGAGTGCCGACGGCGGCGGGACCTGGAGCATCATCACCAACGGTTTGTCCGCTGTTGGAATTCAGGCCTTGGCCGTTAGCCCGGCCAATCCAGCCCTGCTCTACGCCGGCGCCACAGGCTTCCCCGTCACCAACACCAGCGACGCCTTCCTTACCAAACTGGATGCCACCACCGGTTCCATCCATTTCTCAACCGTTCTGAGCGGCAACGACACGAACCAGGGCTGGGCGCTCAGCGTGGACGGGGCCGGCAACTCCTATGTCGTCGGCGCCACCAGCTCCACCAATTTCCCGACCTTCGCCACCGCGGGCCTCCTCAGCGCGACCAACAGCGGCTACTTCGACGTGTTCGTGACCGCCATCAATGCCGACGCTTCCGCCTTCCTCTACTCCGCTTATCTGGGCGGCTCAGGCACTGATCTCGGCTACGGCATTGCCGTGGACCCGGCTGGCAATACCTATGTAGTGGGCCAGACCGCTTCGATCGACTTCCCGGTCGTCAGCGCGCTCCAGACCAACCTGGCCGGCGGTTACGATGCCTTTATCGCGAAGATTCAGCCGGGAATAACCCCAAGCCTTATTGCCGTTCTAGTGGGGAGCGACCTCCAACTCAAGTGGCCGGCGTTTTCGCCCGGGTACGGGCTCGAAACTGCACCCTCCCTCTCGACCGGAGCAACGTGGACCGCTGTGCTCCAGAACCAGGTGCTGACGAACGGCTGGTACACTGTCACCCTCCCTCCAACCAATAACGCCGCCTTCTTCCGCCTGCATCGTCACTGAGTTCTGAAATCCCTGCGGGGTTTCCGAAACTGCTCAAACCGATGGCTACGGACTGAAGACAGACCAGGTGCCCGTCCGGCTCCAAAATCCGAAGTGATTCTCTAGTTGGTTTCCTGGAGGATGTCGAGCGCCGCGCAATACGAGGCAATTTCGCGGAGGAAGTCGTCCTCTTGGGCGGGCGTCCAGTGGCTGAACGCCTCAGCCGAGCCGAAGTGCCACATGTCGAACAAGCGGTCCAGCAGGCCGCCGAAGAGGTCGTCAATCTGCTCCTCGCGCTCGAGCGGGCTGTGGTATTCCCCAGACTCCTGGCGTTGCTCCAGGACGGCGGCGTGGTAGTGCTCGGCGAATGCTTCCGGATTGATGTCTTTGGCCTGATTGAGGAGGTCGCGGAACATGTGGTCGGGATCGTACTCCTCCTCCATGTAGTGAGGCGCGGGATGGTGGCTGGCAGGGCCAATATCAGCGGGCATGGGTCAGGCCCGGGTTGCCGGGGGTTGCCAGTGTTGAACGGTCAAATGTGCCATGTCCATTTCCTAAATCCATTCTACCCGCGCCCCGCCCCCCTGCAATCCTCAAGCGGTTGGAAGTACGGACCGCGCCCACCTATCACCGATTACCGCCTGATTTCAGCTCTCAGTGTTTCAGCTTCTCCCCATGGCCCGACTTCAGACTCTAGACCTTGGACTTCCTTCGTGCCACACCCAAGCCAGGGGTTCGGATGATTTCTCGCGCCTAACCACATCGCGCCAGCAAATCAAAAGGGCAGCATACGAGTGGGCGATCGGCTAAGAAGCGAGCGCCCCAACAAGCTTGCAGGCCCAAGTTACGGCTTGATATCCCACGCAGGCTTGCAAAGCTCCTCGGGCATGTCAGAGAACACGGGACCAACCGCAAATGGATGCTCAGGAGAACTCTCCGCCACTGACGTGGCCGCCGGCTACGGAAACCAAAAAGAGTACGTATCCAGAGTCTTGCCGGCAGCCATAGCTAGGCAGAAGGAGATCGAACAGGAGCTCCGGTTGGCGTTTTCCGCCTACATCGAGATGCGCGAAATTGACGTCGTCACTTTCGAGCGAATGCCCGCTACAGACCTCGCTATAGCTATAAAAGAGCACCCGCGCATTCTCAAGGCGCTCCTCGCCGCCTGCAATCTCGCTGGCCGCGTCCTCAAAAGGGACCTCAAAATCGACAACATCGACACCTACGAGCCAACCTTAACAAGCGACCAAGCAAGCGCTGTTGCCGGCTACCTGCTCTCCTTTTTGCCAGCATGCCTCGAAGTCCCCACCCTCAGCCAGATCGACAGGATATCGTTCATCGATAAGGAAATTAGAAAGGACAAAGGCCGATGGGAAAAACTGGTATGCGACGCGCTGAACAAGTTTGGAAAAACGCCATTCAAGAAGCGCAAGTTTGAGGCAGGCGAGCAATTCTTTGAGTTGGATGCCGCATCACCAGCCAAGGGAGACGTGCAAGTCGGCATAGAGGTAAAACGCATTGAGGCTCGTCAGGACATCCACAAACGCTGCGACGAGATTGTAAATAAGGCAGCCAAGCTCAAGAGCGTGTTCCAAAACGCAAGGTTCGGCGCTGTCATCTACTACCCCTTCACCCAGGACCACGCAAACGTCCTTAGCCGGCTTGATTCTCCGAACATTGACGCGGTGGTCTTTTCATCCGGCTCAGCCGAAACCATCGAGAACGCCGTGCGACTTCTACTCGCTAAAGTTGAGGGCACACAGCTCTGACATGATTATGAGTCTCCCAACTCCAGCCCTGCCCCCAAGTCGCACGCTTTTGCCCGAGGCCTTTCCGACAACCCACAAGCTCGTCCAAGGCGACGCCCGCGATCTTTCGGCTATCGCCGATGGAACTATTCACCTGGTAGTCACTTCGCCACCGTACTGGAACCTCAAACGCTATAACGACTCAGAAGGCCAGCTCGGCCACGTTGCTGACTACGACCTGTTCATCACGGAATTGGAGAAAGTCTGGAGGGAAGCGTTCCGCGTCCTCGTTCCGGGTGGCCGGCTCGTCTGTGTAGTGGGTGATGTTTGCCTCTCACGCCGCGAGAACGCCGGCCGGCACACGGTCGTTCCCCTTCACGCAGACATTTGCGTCATCTGCCGCCGCCTCGGCTTCGACAACCTCAACCCCATCATCTGGCATAAGATCTCCAATGCCTCCTACGAGGTTTCCAATGGCTCGAAATTCCTCGGCAAGCCTTACGAGCCCAATGCTATCATAAAAAACGACATCGAGTACATCCTCATGCAGCGCAAGCCAGGTGGCTACCGCAAGCCCACCGCCGAGCAGCGCAAATTCAGCATGATTCCCAAGGACAAGTTCGACCGCTGGTTTCAGCAATTCTGGAACCTAACTGGCGCCTCGACCAAAGAGCACCCGGCTCCGTTCCCCCTCGAACTGGCCTCGCGGCTGGTCCAGATGTTCTCCTTCGTCGGTGACACCGTCCTCGACCCATTCTGCGGCACAGCCACCACGATGGTTGCAGCGCTCAAGACTGGGAGAAACAGCATCGGGATCGAAGTTGACACGGAGTACTGCCGCATGGCCGCCTCTCGCCTCATGAACGAGAATGTCTCCCTCTTCAGCCACGCAACCATACAAATCGAGTTACAGCCACAGGCCGGAGCAGCCACGGTGGCCCCGAGCTACGCCTTGCAGGAAAAGCCCACGCCATACAAACCCTCCAGAGCTCCCAAGAACAGCAAGCACCCCGGGAAACACATCGCCGCCCGCACTCGTTAAGACCACAAATAGCGGATCCAACCTATGCCAGCGCCACGCCACCGCCGACCCAGCAATGCGGCTGCGCTTCGCGCGCTGGCCCGGCGTTCCAGCCGGGAGCAGTTAGTACTGCTGGCGTCACTGGTCCGGGTTTTGCCAGGGTTCAAACACCCGCCCAATTGCGGGCGGGTGAACCAGCACCTCAGAAGCCGGGTGCCTGAAACAATATGAAAATCAGCTCCATTCCAAAGTCGGGCCGGAAGGGCTCCGTCGTTTATCTCAAGACTCGTCACGGGAACGTCGTGCGCTCGTACGTGCGCCCGCGCAATCCTCGCACGCCCGAGCAACAGGCCCACCGCAGCAACCTCGCCGCGGTCCGCCGCCGCTGGCGCACTCTTAGCGCCGAACAGCGCGCCACTTGGCGCATGGCCGCGGCCAACAAGTACTTTATAACCGAAACGGGCGAGCAGGTGCGCCTCAACGGCTACAACTTCTTTGTGAGCTTGAACACCCGACGCGCCGACCTCGACCTGCCCCAGTTCGATCTCGCACCCGCTGAGCCGGTCTTCAATCCCAACCCCGTGGCCGAGTTGGTGATTACCAACGCGGGTGGCAAGATTACTCTTTGGCTCCGCGTCCCAAGCCCGCCGTCCCAGTACACCCTGGTGCAAGGCGCCAAGCCGGTCCGGACTGGCGTCCGCTGCGTGCAGCATTTCCCCTACTTGGGGCTGCTGCCACCACCAACCGAAGGCTGGAGCGACATTACCGATCTTTACAAGGCCCGGTATGGCGAGCCGAAACCCGGCACGGCCATTTGGATTCGCACCTGCCAGCACATTGACGGCTGGACCGATGTGCCAAGAGTGGCCCGCGCCCGCGTCCCCGCCCCCGCCCCGTAGCGACGCTTTCCACTACGTCCCTGTAATCCAAAGTAGCGCGGGCGTCTCGCCTGCGGGTTCTGGCGGTGTCCCGCGGCCAAGCTCGTAATGGCTGCGAGGCGGGACGCCCTCGCTCCCTCGCAGGCGAAACGCCCGCGCTACCTTGTCACTGGTCGTTTTCCTGCGTCTCGGTGGCCCTCCACCTCCCGGCCTGGCTCCCCGAA
>Ga0181538_10003958_pt1 | contig 14172 bp, 16 predicted proteins | sample PEATcosm2014_Bin_40_FD_119773 | JGI IMG/M metagenome (GOLD analysis project Ga0181538, IMG submission 119773) | Peatland microbial communities from MTU Mesocosm Facility, Houghton, MI, USA - PEATcosm2014_Bin23_30_metaG | ecosystem: Environmental > Terrestrial > Soil > Wetlands > Peat | place...
ATGAAACATGCTTTAGAGAAGAAACCTTACTAAGTTCACTAACCGTCAGTGAATTATTAACCGAGCTAAAACTACTAAACCCAGCCGGGGCGATAGTTATAGTATTGCCAATCGTGCTTTTAACAGATGAGATTTTTTGGTTAACGGCTTGATGGGCGATTAACATCGTCAATGCCAGTCCGATGCTTAGCCCCAATATCACGACAATTGATACAGCCCGGATGGAGTTGCGAAAGACATTTCTGAAACCGCGGGTAATTACATTCATATTTTTACTTCTTCAAGAACTAATCTACGTTTAATTGCTGAAGATAGACTTGAGAAACGCCTGCTATCCAGTTTACCAGCTTGCCCCTAAGGGTACTCTATTATAAGCTTAAGGACACACAATAAACCGTTTATTAAGTGCATAATAAGAGTATCAACTAGTCTACGTAATAAACATAATGAGACCAAGAAAATCAAAGGTCACACCTGCCAAAAAAGCACCAGTTCAGGTGCATAAACCGAAAGACGCTAATCAACCATCGGATTTTCCAATGGTGGGCGTTACATTATCGCCCCATGCCAATCAGTATTTTAATAAGTCTAAGCAACGGCAACAAATTAACGACCAGCTGAAAAAAGCTAAACGGCGGCATAAATTTAAACAGTTTTTAAAGTACTCTGCTTTATTGCTGACTACGATAGTTATCTTAAGCGGCGGTTGGATCGGCTTGAAATTACTGCGTAATGCCGATCGGTTTGGCGGCTTTTTCGGTTTATTTTCATCCCACCAGCTCAACGGTGAGGCTCAAGGCCGAGTTAATATCCTGTTGGCCGGTGATTCGGCTGATGACCCAGGCCATCAAGGCGCTGATTTAACCGACTCAATCATGGTAGTAAGCCTTGATACCAAGAACAACACTGGTTTCATGTTTAGCATTCCGCGGGATTTATGGGTAGATATACCCGGCTTTGGCTACCAAAAGATCAATGCCGCCTATGAGGATGGGCAAGGCGAAAATTTTTCCCAGTCCGGCTATTTCAACGGTGGCATGGGGTTATTAGATGAAGTAATTGACCAAGATTTGGGTATCCGATGTCAGTATTATGCCCTGATTGATTACACAGCTTTTAGGGACACCGTCAATGCGGTCGGCGGTATTACGATTACTATTAACAGTCCTGATCCAAGGGGATTATATGACCCCTACGCCAACTTGAGCTTGCCAAACGGCGTTGTCACTTTGGATGGCCAGCAAACGCTTAATTTAGCCAGGGCCCGTGGTGACGGACCAGGCGCCTACGGATTCCCACAAGCTGATTTTGATCGGACTCAACACCAGCGCCAGATGCTGGTGGCGGTTGAGAAAAAAGCATTATCTCTCGGCGTATTATCCAATCCAGTGAAAATCGGTGACTTATTTGATGCAATTGGCAATAACGTGCAAACAAACTTTAAAACAGATGACGCACAGGCTATTTATGGTATTGCCAAAAAAATTAGATTGGGTAGTGTCCAATCCTTAACACTCAATGAATCCGGCAGCAATGCCTTGATTCAGGGCTACATTACACCTAGTGGTGAAGATACCTTAATACCGATTACTGGCATTGGTAATTACAGCGCTATACAGGCATATATTGCTGGTTTGATCTCTTCTCCGGCTACACCATAAAATGACAAGTTGTGGATAATTACGGTTTTTTGTTACAATAACAGCGTTATTAATCTATAAATTAAGGTTTTGCAATTATGTCAGGTCATTCCAAGTGGTCGACTATTAAGCGCCAGAAAGGCATTAAGGATGCTGCCAGAGGCAGTTTATTTACTAAGTTGGGAAATATGATTGCCATTGCCGCCCGCAGCGGTAGTGATCCGGAAACTAATTTTAGTTTGCGGCTGGCGATTGACAAAGCCCGGGCTTCCAATATGCCGATGGCCAACATTCAACGCTCAATCGACAGAGGAAGCGGTAAGACCGGAGTCGAGCAGATTCAGGAGTTGCTATATGAGGGCTATGGACCGGGTGGTGTGGCGATCCTGGTTGAAGCAGCCACGGACAACATTAACCGAACTTATCCAGATATTAGGTTGGCTTTCACTAAACACGGTGGATCGCTAGCTGAAAAAGGCGCTGTAGCCTTCCAATTTGCCCGTAAAGGCGTTATCCGCACCAAAGGCAGTAATGATGATATCCTGATGCAAGCCCTTGATGCTGGCGCGGAGGATGCGCAGGAAGAAGATGGCGAAACAGTTATTTACACCGAGCCGCATAATTTTGCGAAAGTCCGGGACAGCTTAAAATCTAACGGACTTGAGATCATTGAGGCAGAGTTAACTTATGTTCCCAATGCTACCGTCACTATCAACGGCGCTGAAACAGCCCATAAGATTATCCGGTTGATGGATGCTCTTGAAGCCCTAGACGATGTAACTAACACCCATGTCAATTTTGAGATTCCTCAAGAGATTATGGCTGAATAAGTAATGCGCATTATCGGTATTGACCCAGGTACAGGAATTTTAGGTTTTGGCATAGTTGAGATTGGGAAAGACAAAGAGCGCCCGAAATTGATTGATGCCGGCGTTATCCGGACACCAGCTAAACAAGCTGACGCGATCCGGCTAGGTACTATCTATGACGAACTGACGGCAATTATCGCTGATACCAAACCGCAAGTTATGGCCGTCGAGAGATTATTTTTTGCTCAGAATATTACGACTGCGATGACTGTCTCGCAAGCTCGGGGTGTAGTGCTGCTTTGCGCCCAACAAGCCGGATTAACAATTTATGAATACACTCCGCTGCAAATTAAGATGGCCTTAACTGGTTATGGACGGGCCGAGAAGAAACAAATTCAGGAAATGGTGCGGGTTATTTTACAGCTAGCCGACATCCCTAAACCTGATGACTGTGCCGATGCTCTGGCCTGTTCTATCACACATATCATGACTATGCGATAATAAAATAACATGATTGTCATGTTAACCGGCTTGGTGACCGAAAAAACCCTAAATTCCGTTATCCTTGATGTCCAGGGAGTTGGCTATGGCGTTTACGTGACAAACGAAGACCTTGGTAAATTGAACAAAGACCAGCCGACAATTTTGTACATTTATGAGCATATCCGGGAAAACAGCCACGATTTGTACGGTTTTTTGCAGATAGAGACAAAACAGCTTTTCGAACGTTTGATCGAAGTTAACGGGGTTGGACCTAAAATGGCACTCAGCCTACTTAGTATTGGCACAACCGATACTGTCAGGCAAGCTATTGCTAACGGCAACACCAAGCTCATTCAAGCCGCTCCCGGCATCGGTAAGCGGGTCGCCGAACGGATTGTAGTTGATCTTAAAGATAAGGTTGGTTTAATCGGTATTGATTTGAAATCCAGCGGTATATTACAATCCGAAGCCGCGGCCATGCAAGATGACGCCGTAGCGGCGCTTTTGGCGCTTGGATTTTCGATCCATGATGCCCTTCAAGCTTTGCAGCCAATTGATGCCAACTTGCCTACCGAACAGCGCGTAACCCAAGCCCTGAGGAGAAAATCATGATTGACCGGATTATCCAAACAACTGCTGAACCCGATGAAAGCGAACAAGAGAAGCAGTTTGAACAGACACTGCGACCGGCTGATTTCAAAAATTACATCGGCCAAGAACGGTTAAAGCAAAACATTAAGCTAGCGATTGCAGCGGCCCAGAAACGCCATGAGCCACTGGATCATATTTTGTTATACGGCCCGCCTGGATTAGGTAAAACAACCATGGCCTTTGTTATTGCCCGGGAAATGGGCGCTCAGATAAGAGTGACGTCAGGCCCGACTGTTGACCGGACCGGTGATTTGGCCAGTTTGCTAACCAACTTAAATGAGGGCGATATATTATTTATCGATGAGATCCACCGTCTCAACCGAATCGTCGAAGAAGTACTATATGCCGCCATGGAAGATTTCAAACTTGATATCATGCTGGGCAAAGGCCCCAGTGCCCACAGCTTACGGCTTGATCTTCCTAAATTCACATTGATTGGTGCCACTACCCGAACCGGTGCCTTAGCACCGCCGTTAAGAGACCGTTTCGGCATAATCCATCGGCTAGAATTTTACAGTCCGGCGGAAATCGAAAAAATCATCAAGCGGGCAGCCGGCATATTAAAGGTCAGAATTAATGCCCCGGCGGCCCAGACATTAGCTAATCGTTCCCGACTAACTCCACGGATTGCCAACCGGTTACTAAAACGCACCCGGGACTATGCCGAAGTCCATAGCGACGGTAATATCGATCAAAATGTTGCCTTGCAGGCGCTACAATTGCTCGAAGTTGATGAACTTGGCCTGGACAGTGCCGATCGGATGCTGCTCGCCACAATTATCGATAATTATTCAGGTGGCCCAGTTGGTATTGAAACGCTGAGTGCTCTAACTTCAGAGGAACGCTCGACAATAGAAGACTTTATCGAACCGTATCTAATGCAAATCGGTATGTTAGAACGTACACCAAGGGGAAGAAAAGTAACTTCTAAGGCTTATAAGCACTTAAATCTACCGGCGGCTGACAAAAATTCCCAACCGCAGTTGCTTTAATGCATTAAGCGGTCGTATTGCTCACAAACTCTTACTAGGGTGACGAAATCTATAACGCCCCGTAGAGCTTTTATAAAACTATCAATCTTTAGGCTGATCATGCCGGATTTAATGGCTATTGCCTGTAATTCAGATAACGATTTTTTAGCCGAGAAGGCATTCATTAGCATAGAGTCCGGCATACAGACTTCAAATAAACCTACCCGGGAGCCATAGCCAGTATTATCACAATACTTACACCCCAGCGGATGAGCTCGCCAGAGCTTGCTGACTCTGTTACGAACAATATTCAGTTCACTTTCAGCTTCAATGCCGTTGCTACGAGCTTGCTTCTCTAAATCACCGTAGCGGCGTATATACTGCGGATTATCAATTTTTAATAACTCCTGCAAGCTTTGCTGTTCTTTGGCTGTCGGTAGGTATGCTTCACGGCAATGATCGCAAAGACCCCTTACAAACAGCTGTCCGATAGCGGCTCGAGCCTGTACCACACTGCTAAGTTGCCGAGTTGCCTGTTGCATATAGACTAGACCGCGAACAGCGGTACTGGTCGGTATGGCCATGATTATAAGTGATCCGTTGGCGGCGACTTTATCAGCCTTCAAAGCTGTCCGCCGATCAATTAAAGTGCTCAGCCCGATAACATCAAATTCCTGCTTCGAGAGCATTGTCAGATAACGGTTAAATCCCCAGCCGGCATCAGGATGAACTCTAACAGCTTTAACCCCAGCTATGGTCGGCGCATCGCCGTCACTAAGGTAGGCTATTTTTAAAGAAGCTTGACTCAGCAAGTGCAGCAATGCCATTTGAACTCTGTTAGATTCGGTTTGGGGTTGTCCAGCCACTATTATTAATCCAGTTGGTTGGGTTAAAGCATGCTGAACCATTGACAGGCTGTCGCCCCATAGTCCTAGATCGAGTAAATTTTCAACTGCCGGAGAAGGATTTGATAATTTAAGCGTTATCTTTTCCCCGTCAATCACCGGTAGAGTTGAAACTTGGATCACATATGTTTTACGGCTTAAGCGCTGCAGGTATTGGCCGGTTTGCGGGGCCTGGGTTTGATTTATATCCAACTGCGCTAAATGTTTAAAATGCTTAGCTAGTAATAAAGCTGTTGTTTTGGGCAGGGTAGTGGCTTGATAAAGTGTACCACCCCGGCGATAACGTACCATGACGACTTGTGCCATCGGCTCAATATGAATTACTGCCACATTATTTTTTAAAGCTCTGGAGATTATCTGTTGAATGCCCCGTTTGGTTTGTATTGAGGAAGTTTCGGTTGGTGAGATTGTGCCACCCATGATACCGTCCATTATATAAGATATAAGAAAATCCGCCACCGCAATAAGCATAAGCTTTAGACGAGGTTGCGAGGTACTGCTATAATCAGACCAACACGAGGCGTTACAAAGTGTTAGAGGGAGAATTTTATGGCACAGGATAAGACAACAGCTAGTGAGGGAAAAACAAAAGCTTTGGGGCTGGCACTTGAAACAATCGAAAAACAGTTCGGCAAAGGTTCGATTATGAAACTGGGTGAAACCCACGTCGCTAATGTGGAGGTAATTTCAACCGGCAGTTTATCGCTGGACATTGCCCTAGGCGGTGGTTTGCCAAAAGGCCGGGTGGTTGAAATTTACGGACCAGAGAGTTCCGGTAAAACGACACTCGCTTTGCACGCTATTGCCGAGGTTCAACGCAATGGTGGCACTGCCGCATTTATAGATGCCGAGCATGCCCTAGACCCAACATATGCCAAGCGTATCGGTGTTGATATTAGCAATTTACTGTTATCACAACCGGATAACGGCGAGCAGGCTCTGGAAATTACCGAAACACTGGTTCGCTCTAATGCCGTTGATATTATTGTTGTTGATTCGGTTGCCGCTCTAGTCCCCCGGGCTGAGATTGAAGGCGATATGGGAGATTCCCTGCCCGGCCTCCAGGCTCGTTTAATGAGCCAGGCGCTGCGCAAACTAACGGCTGTGATTTCCAGAAGCAAAGCCACGGTTATTTTCATCAATCAGATCCGCATGAAAATCGGCATCATGTTTGGTAATCCGGAGACAACAACCGGCGGCAACGCTTTAAAGTTTTATGCAAGCGTCAGGATGGATATTCGCCGACTGGCACAAATTAAGCAGGGTGAACAAGTCATTGGCAACCATACAAGAGTTAAAGTTGTTAAAAACAAAATTGCCCCGCCATTTAGAGAAGCCGAGTTTGACATTATGTACGATGAAGGCATTAGTCATAGCGGCGATGTCATTGATCTAGCAACTAATTACAATATTGTCGAAAAATCTGGCGCCTGGTTCTCATACAAAGGCCAGAAAATCGCCCAAGGGCGGGAAGCCTCCAAAGAATATCTTCGCAACAATCCAAAAGTTACGGCTGAAATTGTTACCAAAATTAAAGAGCTTGCCAATAAAGAAAAATAAATCAACTCCTGCCAAGCAACGCAAATGGTAATAACAGATATAAAACAGCAGCTTAAAGCGACTGATCGCTACTCAATATTTATTGACGGCCGTTATAGTTTTTCGCTAGGCAGCCAGAAATTTCTTGAGCTGAAGCTTGCTAAAGGCCAACAAATTGATCAGCGGCGGCTTAGCATACTAAAAAAGGAATCTATTAATGACAAGTTATTCTCTCAAACGCTGCGTTATTGCAGTATACGCCTCCATAGCCAAAAAGAAATTGAAGCCTATTTACAGCGCAAACAAACTGATCCAAAAATCCATAGAGAAATTATTGACCGTTTGAATAAAATCGGCCTGGTTAATGATTTGGCCTTTAGCAAAGCCTGGGTCAATAACCGGCGGCGGCGGTTTTTCAGTACTCGGCGGATTATTCAGGAATTACGCAAAAAAGGCGTCAGCAATGAAATTATTGCATCGTCGATTTCAGACGATGAGTCCGATGACAGTGTGACAATTAGTGAATTAGTCAGAAAAAAACGCCAACTAGCCAAGTATGCCAATGACGACCTCAAGCTGATGCGTTACTTGTCCCAGCAGGGCTATAATTACGAAAATATCAAAAAAGCTGTTAAGAACAAAAACAACGATGGCTAAACGATGGCGGCCGTTGCCCGAACTGGTGTGGCCTGCAACAGGTCGGCAATAATAATCCGGCGATTGGTGATTTCCATAATTTGGGAACGGTCAATACTTAGCGATCCGCTTGTTAAGCTCTTCAGTAGCGGCTGACTGACATACAGTTTTTGGACGTACATGCTATCGACTTCGGTTGCGTAATCACTAACTTTGCCGATTTTATCCTTACTTTGCGTGACTACTGGTTTGCCGATTAGAGTAAAGCCTAGTTTAATAATGTCTTTCAAGCGGACAAGCTCTTCCGATTCACTAAGTACTTCTTGGTCGTTAACGACAAAACCTTGCGGCATAATATCGCGGATATCTTGGTAGAGCAGTATGCGCTGTTGTTTACTAAACCGATCATTGCAATAAAAGCCCTCAATTTTTAAATTATTAGGATTAATGATCGGGGTTGTAACTGTACCGATTGTGGTTCCTGTCCGTAAGCTTAAAACCGGGCGATTAAGAAGTGACTGGCTAAGCTGTAGCATAAATGTAGTATAGCGCAGTGGTCGAAGTGTGTCTGCACTAGGTTGCCAAATATTAACTTGTTGGAAAAGTATTGTATGCGTTACAGTACTTCAGTGATGAAAGATGTATTTTGGCAGACTATTTCAAACAGTGCCGCGAATACCGAGACAATCGCTACGTTGATTGGCAAACAATTAAACGGCGGTGAGGTTATTGATCTAATCGGCGACCTGGGCTGCGGCAAAACCACGTTTGTCAGGGGGTTGGCTAAGGGTCTTGACTGCCAAGCTAATGTCAACAGCCCAACATATAAGATAAGCAATATATACAGCGGCAAGAAACTGCATTTACATCATTTTGATTTTTATAGGATTACTAATCCGGGTATTTTATCTAGTGAGCTGGAAGAAGTAATGACTGAGCCGGATATCGTTACGGTAATAGAATGGTCTGATGTTGTCCGTGATTTACTGCCTAAAAAACAGTTGGCAATTATTTTTACCCAAACAGCTGATAAACAGCGGCAATTGCAGTTCGCCTATCCGGAATCGCTTAGTTACATGCTTAAGGGGCTTAAATAATGTTAATTCTAACCATCCGGACAAGTGATCCAGTTGCCGAGATTGGGTTATTTACTGATAATGGCAAGCAACTTAGTGTTATGCATTGGAAAGCGCACCGCCAGTTAGCTACTTCTATCCATGACAAAATAAACCAACTGCTTGTTAAGCAAGACAAAAAAATATCAGATGTTGATGGAATCGTTTGTTTTGAAGGTCCGGGCAGTTTTACGGGACTTAGGATCGGCTTGAGCGTTGGTAATGCTATCAGCTACAGTTTAGAGATACCAATTGCCGGAGCCCGCGGCCAAAACTGGCTGCTAGATGGTATAAAAAAATTGCTTCAACAGTCTGATCATAAGTCTGTTATTCCTTATTACGGAGCACCGGTTCACATTACACCGCCCAAGAAATAATTGACTGGTTTGATATCGAAAGGTTATAGTAATTGTGGATGTGTGCGATGTGGAAGCACTGCCGTTTTGAACGATTAATTGTATAATTCAAATTCGATTCTCAGATAATTTGTGACTGACTAGAGAAGTGAAAGCGATTGTCTAAACAGATCTCATCTGCACGATAGAAAGGAAAATATGGAAGCTCTTACCATAGTGCTGTCTTTGGCAGGACTCGCTGTTGGTTTTGGTGCGAATACTATCATCACCAAGCAACGAGTCGGTACGGCCACCGAACAAGCCTCAAAAGAACTAGAAAAAGCCAAACGAGAAGGAAGCAAAATAACCAGTGATGCCCGCGACGAGGCAGGTAGAATCACCGAGGAAAGTCGGAAAGAAGAACAACAACGCCGCAAGGAGTTAAAAGAACTTGAACAACGTCTCGTTCAGCGCGAAGAAAATTTTGATAAAAAGCTGGACGATATTGATAAAAGAACTGAGAAATTACGAAAAGCCGAAGTTGAAGTTGAGGATCTTAAAAACGAGATTAGAGACATCAGGCAGCGCCAGCAGGAAAAGCTTGAGAAAGTAGCCAAACTTAGCAAACAAGAGGCTGCGGAAAAGCTTATGCAAATGACTGAGCGCGATATCCGGAATGATTTAGTGGCTTTAGTCGATAAACTGCAGAATGAAGCCAAGGAAGACGCCGAAGACCAGGCGGCGGTTATTCTAACAACAGCGATGGAACGGATGGCAAGTGAAGTCACCGCTGAAAGAACAGTTACCAGCATTAAGTTGGAGGATGAGGAAATAAAGGGTCGGATCATTGGCAAAGAAGGACGTAATATTCAAGCTCTTCAGCGAGCCACCGGTGTCGATATTATGGTTGATGACACGCCCGGTTATATTGTGCTCAGCAGCTTTGATCCAGTTCGTCGAGAAGTTGCCCGACAAGCCCTGGAGATGCTAATAAAAGATGGCCGGATACATCCCGGACGGATTGAAGAAGTAGTTGAAAAAGCCCAGAAAAACGTTGATAAAGACGTCGTTCATGCCGCTGAGGATGCTGCCCGAGAAGTCGGCATTATTGGCATACCGAAAGAAATATTACACTTGCTAGGCGAGCTAAGGTACCGTACCAGCTATGGCCAAAATGTCTTAAAGCACAGTACCGAAATGGCGCACTTAGCCGGTATGATAGCCGAAGAAGTTGGGGCTGACGTTAAAATTACCAAATATGCCGCTTTGGTCCACGATTTAGGCAAAGCCCTGACTCATAAGATGGAAGGTAAACATCACCATATCAGTGGTGAGATGTTACGCAAATACGGAGCACCTGAAGAAGTCGCTCACGCTGCCGAAGCTCATCACGAAGATGTTGAAGCAACCACTGTTGAGGCTCTAATCATTAGGGCGGTAGATGCCATTAGTGCTTCGCGTCCCGGCGCCCGCAACATAAGTGCCGAGAACTTTGCCGAACGTATGAAAGATTTGGAAAATGTTGCAACCGGCTTTGAGGGAATTGAGAAAGCCTATGCTATAAGCGCCGGCCGTGAAGTTCGGGTCTTTGTCAGACCTCAGCAGATAGATGACTTAACAGCTATCCGATTAGCCAGAGACATTGCCACGAAGATCGAGTCAACAATGCAGTATCCTGGTACGATAAAAGTTAATGTTATCCGTGAAACCCGGGCAATTGAATTTGCAAAATAAGCAGTTATTTAACTAATTGGATGTAACTAATGAAAATATTGTACATCGGTGATGTTGTCGGCGAATTCGGAATGAAAGTTGTTGAACACAATTTGCCTTCACTAACAAAAACTGAATCTATTGATTTGGTTATCGCCCAAGCTGAAAATGTGTCGCAAGGACGGGGAATTTCCGCTCAAGATTTCAAACGGCTATTAGCTGCTGGTGTCGATTTTGCTACCGGCGGTAATTGGTCTTTATTTGAAGAGAGCATCTTCCCCTTATTAAATGATCCCCTGGCACCCATTATCCGGCCAGCTAATTATCCAAAGTCAACCCCTGGGCTGGGGTATAAATATGCCCATTGTCATCAAGGGGAAGTATTAGTAATCAGTTTGCTCGGCCATATAATCGGCCGAGATGCTGACAAACAATACGACAATCCCTTGCTAGTCGTTGATTCGATCATAAAGTCTGAGAGTCAGCGACCGCATGTAGCAACGATAGTTAATTTCCACGGTGACTTCAGCAGCGAGAAATATATCATCGGCTATTACTTAGATGGAAGGGTAACTGCTGTGATCGGCGATCATTGGCACATCCCAACGGCCGACGCCATGGTATTACCTAAAGGCACTGCCCACATCACTGATATTGGCATGTGCGGCTCGTTAGATTCATCTTTGGGTATTGATTTTGATAGCGTAATCCCCCGGTGGCGGGACGACAAACGAACTCGTAATATTTTAATTGAAAGCGGGCGGTCACAGTTTAACGCCTTGCTAATTGAGGTTGATCCTTCTACCGGACTTGCATTATCTGTTAAACAGATCCACAAAATTGAAGATAAGTGATTAACCGTTCTTCAGGAAACTGATGGACGGTAAATTCTCATCGACCACCATAGAACGATGATGGTTAGCGGCACCATGACACTAAAGACCACTTAATATAATAATTTTAATAGACTCTAACAGGTTATATTTAGGTCTGGGATTTACCACCAAAACCAAAACCCGCAATCACTATGCTGGCTAGCATATTGATAATAACAATACGCACTCCATCCAGATTGCGATTTATTGCCATCAGGATGGCACTGCCAATCCAGATAGTTGCAATTACACCGGCGGTGTATGGATACTTGATGAATAATATGAAATCTTTAAGCATTGATGTGTTCCTTCTCCGCGTTAACTCGCCTGCCCCTTCGACCTAGGTTGCGCCGTGATGACATTTTTGGGCTAAGCGATGCTGCCCCCATTTTAATACGTTTCATCAGTTGTGAAAAGAGTAGCGGATCCCGATTGGCTACTCGCTCCAGCCATTTACTAACTATATCTAGCGCCTCTGACACACTAATATCCTTATCATTTTTGTTAAGAACTTCGGGATGTTCCCGTTGGATACGTTCCACCGAACTTTTCAGGACACGCGGCATAACTACTGTCCGCCGGCTAAGTGTGTCAACCAGCGACATGTAGGTTTGGGTTGCCCGTAAAATTTCCGAGGCTTCAAGTTTAACAATTAATCCAAAACGATTATCTTTATTAATAACTTGGTTCATGATTTGCAGGATGCGTCCGTCCTCAATTAAAGGTCGGATGTCATCAACGCCAATAGCGCTCTTAAAAGCTTCTTGAGCTAAGGTGCCGATCGCTTTAGTGTAGTTCTCGGGTTCGCCGTTAATATCGGTAGAGATTGATTGGCTGTGGGTTGCTAGTCGGCGCAGGGCTCGGTATAGATCATTGACAAAAAAGCGGATGAACTGCTCGAATAACCGGCTGATTTCAAAATCATTGGAGTAAAGCTGATGCATGCCGGCAACAATTCCGTAAAACGCTGCTTTGTTATCTGGTGTTGGGGCGGCAATGCCAAAATCGATCATACCGACCCGATTACCGGTCATTAAACGGACATTACCCGGATGCGGGTCGCCTTGCACTCGAGATAAACTAAACATACCAGCGAAAAGTTCTACCCCAAGAATTTCAAGTTGCTTATCTAAGTCTGAGCCTGTTACGTCAGCAGTATAACGCCTTGGGTCGGCGCCTTGTTCCTGCAAGCGAATCAGTTGGGCAACGGAAAGTCCATCAATATATTCTTGGACAATAATATTGTCTGTACATAGATCAAGAAAAGTCTCCGGAATAATGAACACCGGATTGTCGCGGTAGGCCTCATATAGTTCCTGGGCAAAGCGCGCTTCACTAATATAATCCGTTTCATTCAAGGTAGCTTTTTGGAAGTCTTTAATCGCATTGTTTAAATTAAAATCAATATTATCAGTTACTCTATTTGTTAAACTGCGACTAAACATACTTATTAGCCGTAGATCGTATCTTAATAGCTCTCTAACCATCGGCCGTAAAACTTTAATAATAATTGGTTTGCCGTTAGCATGTTGGCCGTAATAAACTTGGCCAAAGCTGCCGGCTGCAAAAGGTTGCGGTTGAATTAGAGTGATCATTGCCAGTTTTTCCGGAGGAAGTTCAGATTGGAGAAATCTGACTACATCAATCGGCTCGTGATCAAGATTTTCAAATACTTTTAATTTATCCGGGTTGCGCCACTGACGGATTGCATGATTCTGCAGTAAAACTCCTTGTAAGAACTTGATGTAAACGCCACCCAATTCAATAAACTCGTCACAGATGAGTTTATACATTTTTTCTTGTTGACCACGCCTATAGAGATAATAAGCCTTAGTCCCCAAGCTAGCTATCTTCGCAGTGCGGTGTCTTTTGATGGCCGCAATTGATGCGTTGTGACTAGGCATTTATTTTCTCGCAAAACCAATCAGGAATAGCGCCAATGTTGAGGCGATAACTGCTAAGTAAAGCTCGAATATTTCGCCGCTGTTTCTTCGGGTTAAAGCCATTAAAATAACTGCCACCCAAATAAACAGAATCGTAAAGAATATTGATGCATACTTCATTATCGACCATATTATATCATGAAATCTATTAGTAATCCAGTAAGAACATATATCTATCTATTTTCAATATATTCAGCTATAATTACCCCTGTTTTGATAGCACGTTAGAGATATATTTGGGCTCAGAACATAGTAATCGGGGTGTGGCGCAGTTGGCTAGCGCGCCGCGTTCGGGACGCGGAGGTCAGCGGTTCAAGTCCGCTCACCCCGACCAGTAAAATTTTGGTATAATCAACCTGTTTACGGGGATTGGCGCAGTTGGCTAGCGCGCCGCGTTTGGGACGCGGAGGTCGGAGGTTCGAGTCCTCTATCCCCGACCAAACTCCTTGTGGCTATTTATACTTGACAATGTATATACAATTGTATATCATGATAGAGGAGGATTTATCAATGAAAACTACTTCAAGCGTTAAGAAATGGGGTAATAGCCTAGCAAT
>Ga0181538_10003960_pt1 | contig 14171 bp, 22 predicted proteins | sample PEATcosm2014_Bin_40_FD_119773 | JGI IMG/M metagenome (GOLD analysis project Ga0181538, IMG submission 119773) | Peatland microbial communities from MTU Mesocosm Facility, Houghton, MI, USA - PEATcosm2014_Bin23_30_metaG | ecosystem: Environmental > Terrestrial > Soil > Wetlands > Peat | place...
CTCCAGCCGCGCACGTTCGTGTGCGTGACAATCCGCAGCATGCACGTCGTAAGGCAGGATGCGAAGCGGCATAACGGTGTCGCGCAGATATTGCTTGAGGGCTTGTTTTCGCTTGCCATCCGGCAGCCGCTCGATCCCGTAGACGACCTCGTGCAACGTTACGGACGCGATGGAGACGCGTCCGTCGTTTGCAGCGAGGCGCCTGATTAGCTCCTCGTTTGGATAAGGACGACTCAGCTCAGACACGATGCTGGTGTCCAGCAGGATGTTCACCACTTGACCTTCCGGCTCCCACCGTCCGTACTGTGGTCCCGCAGTCCCTCCAGGGCGCCCGGGATGTCGAGAGCAGTCATATCATGCGTTTCGCGAAAGCGTTGAACGGAGGCCAGCAGACGCTGACCCTCGCTCCTGTCTCGGAGCCTGTCGTAAGACACGCGCGACAGGATCACCGCAACCGACTTGCCGCGACGCATGATATCAATGGGCGTGGACTCCGCCTCGTGCACCAAGGCCGGGAAGGTGTTCTTGGCATCGGCGACAGAAATTCGCTTCATGGCCATCAATGTAGCTATCGAACGGTCGCCGGTCAAATACGTCGCCGTCGAGCGAACAGGCGCCCGATTGTGGCGTCCTTTCAGAAGTACGTGACGTAGCCGGCGGCCGCGGCGTACTCATACTGTTGCTGCTGAGTCCAGCGCAGGATGAGGCCCCAGCACGTCTCGTCGAGGTAAAGCATGATGCTGCGCTTGACGAAGTCGTCGGGGTCGAGCATCAGTTCGCGCGGGTTGGTGTCGAGTAGCTGCCGCAGGAGCATGATCGAGTAGCGGACGGCGACGAGGTGCTTCTTTCGCCCAGGATCGTCCGCGCAGATGTCATTCATGCGGCTGAGCAGCGCGATCATCTGGAGGATGATGGGGCGATTCAGCTCGTTGATCTCGACGCTCCACCGCTCCGGGTGTTTGGTGCGCCGCGGTCGCGGCCGATCGAGTGCCCGAGAGCGAGAACGGGAGCGGGGCACGGCAAGACAAAAGGTAGCGCGGATTGCGACGTGCTTCCATCCGCATCAATCCACCAACAGCCAGCCTTCGGCGCGCAAGCTCGCGTCCGATTCTTCCTTGGTAGGCAAGTCGAACGAGACCTCATGACCGTCCAAGCTGGGACGATACCAATAGCCTTCGGACTTGCTGAAGTGAGGGCCTGCATAGGCGCAGTCGCATCCGTACGAGTGCTCGTGCTTCGTCCACGGACCGGCGATCTTGGGAGGAGCCGACTTCAGCGCCGCCCACACCTCGCGCGGCGACATCGCAGGCCAGTCGACGGTGATCGTATGCACGTCGGTCGGCTTGACGACAAGGACGCCGGTCAGTGGCTTCGCGCACCTGCACTTGTGCGTCGCGCACGTCTGCGCTCCGACGAACGGCTTGCACGAGATCCATTCGGCCGGTGCGTGGCAGACGCCTTCGGTCTGGATCGCATTGCCGTCTTCGTCCTCAATCCACGCCTGGCAGATGCCGGCTGCGCCGCTCAACGCATCCTCCGTGGCCTACCGAGTCCGTCATCCACGACGTCGCGCACCCACGGCAGATCGCTTCCGGCTCCTGGTGGATTCAACTGGTCCCATTCAGAGAGAACGCTTAGCGCCTGCCGCATTCGAACCCATTCGTCGCGCATGTTCACGACGAGCTTGACGACCTCGCTGTGGTTCTTGCCTTGCCACGGCAGTCCCGTGGCATCGGCGAGCTCGCGCAGCTTCTCATCCGATTCACGGACGGCTATCTCAAGTGCTTCTCGGAGTGTCTCAACGACTGCGTGCGCGCATGGATGGCACAATCCGTCGTCCTCGGCATCGAAGTCCAGCGTGAACTCTCGGTCGCATTCAACGCATTCGGTCATCCACGCCTCCAGTCGTGGACCGGAACGCCGGCCCGGCGGTTCACGGCGCCTTCGTGGTGGTGATGATGTTGTGGATGCGTGTGTCGGCCTTGACGATGGTCCAGCGGATCGTGTTCGCGTCGCCGTCGACCGCGGCCCGCTCGATGCGTCGACCGAGCAGCACGCGGCCTCGGTTCTTGGCGAGGTATTTGCCGAACCGAATGGACTCGGGCATGCGGCCGGGTACGCAGCGTGTGATGCCTTCGATGGCCTCGCGCACGTCGTCGTGGCCGTCCTGGGGGTACGGCTCGTTGCGCTCGCGGGGTGGGAAGAGACGCGCGATGATCGAGCGGGCGGTCATTCCCTGCTTGTCGCGATCGACGAGCTTCTCGCGTTCGAGCTTCTCGACTGCGAGGATGACCGTGATGAGGTTGTTCTTGTGCTCGTCGACCATGTCGTCGGCGGTCGCGCGCGCGAGCTGCGGATCGGGCATGTCGAGCCAGCGTAGGACGCCAGGAATCAGATCGCTCCAGCTCTCGAAGGAGCCCCATGGCTTGCTCCGGTGGGGCTTGCCTGCGACGAAGTAGCCGCGCAGGATGGTGAGCGCGTTGAAGACGAGCTTGGGCCGCTCGCGGTCGATCCACGCGAGCAGGTTCGGGTGCGCGAAGTTCTCCCGCTCCTCGGGCTTCTCCAGAGGGGACTCCAGGCGGATCTGCATCGTGCGTCTCGCCATGTCGCCGAGAAGCGCGAGGTTATTGCCCGTGGCCCACCAGATCGCCATGTTCGGGACCTTGACCGTGGCGGTGCTGCCGAGCATGCGGTCCGCCCACGTTGTCGACGTGAGGACGGCGTCGAGCGCGGCTCCGCCGAGGGGCTTATTGACGTTGTCGATGAGGACGCACGGATCGCCACCGAGCAGGATGGACGTGATCCGCTTGCGGATCTCGTCCTCGTCGTCGGGCTGGCTGAACGCAGCGACGTCCTGTCCGAAGGCGAGGCGTGCCGTGGCCTGGACGAGTCTGCCCTTGCCGGTGCCGGCGGTCGTGGCGTCGACAGCGAAGAGGGGGCATGGCCCGTCGATGGCCGAGCGCGCGACGCATGTGAGCATCGCCGCGAACCACGCCGAGATGTGGTGAGGCTTCGAGAAGGGGAAGTCGCGCACGACCTCCAGCAGGGCCTCTTTCTGCCAGATGCATTGGTCCTTGGTCGGCTTGTCGTCGACGATCGGATACGTCGTGTTTCCGGGCCTGTAGAGCAGACCCGTGGCGCGGTCATAACCAGGCTGCTGAAGGACGGTCCCGTCGGCGCGGAGCGTCGGGGACGAGATGACGTTCGTGAGGAATGGGATCCCAGGGTACTCGCCCGCGTCCATGACGGCCTGCACGACGCTGTCGGGCGGCGTCACGTCCTTCCATTTGCCGTCATCGTGCTTCTTCCAGTACGCATCCGCGCTGAGGTGAGCGCGGAGCGTCGATGTCTTCATCTGCTTGATGGTGGGCATCGTCCTCGGCCGGATGGCAATGGCGCCTTCGACGGGCGCCGGGCCGTTCGGGACATCGACCGTGTGAACGAGCGAGCCGCCGCGCTGAAAGACCTCGTCGTCGGCGCCTAAAGCCTCGATCGCGAGGTCCACCATCTTGAGGATGTTGGGTCGGATCTCGATGTCGGGCAGCTCCGCCTTCTCGACGATGCTCGGCCCGGGGCCACGCGGCATGGGATCCACGGGCTACGGCTCCCTACGCGCGACGGCGGCGTCGGATGAAATCGCCTGGCACTCGACGAGGCCGTTCTTGGCCTGATTATCGCACGTTGCCTCGGCACCATTCTCGGTCTTCTCTCCACAAGAGCGAGTAAAGTTCTGCGGGCGTCCGCGTGCGATGTGCATATGCATGTTCTGCGCTCCGTCGTCGTCTGGAAAAGCTGTCGCCAGGGTCGAGGACGCGGCACGAGATGCCGGTAGCGATTCGTAGAGAAGGCGAGCTTGGAAAGCGGGGCTTTACTCCTCGCTCCTCACGCCTGCTTTCTCGAACCGCGTCCTCGACCCGTTACTGAAACCGATCGTCCCCATCATGTTCGCTACAACGTGAAGTGGGCGAAACGGCGAAGGTCGAATCTGGTCCAGATCGCTATCGGAGATCAAGCACTAAGTAACCAATTGGAACCCATGAACGTCACTTTTTTGGAGTTGCCACACAACGTCACAGTGCATCATCGCGGGCTTCCAGTAGGGGGTGTGTGGGGCTCCTGTGGACAGCGCACTCGGATTGCAGAAAACTTGACCGCGTCGTGCGCCTTGGCGAAGCTGGCCGCGCGGTGAAGACCCAGCGGAAAAAGACGAAGAAGTCGCGCGCGCCGAAGCCGAAGGCGCGACGACGGCCTGTCACACGGCCTGCGCGCGGACGCCGATTGCCTGCAGATCCGCGCCCCAAGGCGCTCGTTCGCTACGGCGCGGTGGCCGGTCACGTGTTCCACGACCCATCCTCGGGGAAGGTTGTCCTTTTAACGAGCGATCATCGGCGGAAGGTCGCGGACCTTATGGTCGTTGGGAGGTACACGTCGCCGCGGCACGAGCCGGGGACCGAAATGGTCCTCTACCGCGCGTTCATCGACGGCGTCGAGTTCGTGGGGCGTGCTTCTGGACTCGTGCTCGTGCTCCGTCCGTTCACGGGCGGAGGCTTTCACTGACCAAGCTGCCATTTGGGTGGTAGACTGATCGGCCAGACATGGATCCGACGATTGCACACCGTATCGCCGAGTACGCCACGATGGCTGGTATGATGCTTGGACGACTCGATCCGAAGCGCACCTCGGTCGTCTGCACGACCGACAACATGCGCGGCAAGCTGCACGCAGCTCGCCTGCGCGTGCCGTCCACCGAGCTATCGAAGAGCGTCGGAGCTGCAGGTGCGCAGCTGGTCGCGTGGATTGTTCGGGATCGTGTGGCCGGGGTCGTCTGGATGAAAGCGCCTGACAAGGTGCGATACACAGAGGGGCGCCCGGTGGACCTGCTGCCCGAAGACGTGCGGCGCGTGATGCGCGCCGAGGGTTGGGACTGATGCCGCTGCCACTTCTTGCGCTCACAGGTGTCGGAGCCAAGTCGGCGCTGGGAGTCGCCGCCAGCGCCGAGGCAGCACGGTCGGCCATGTCGAAGCTCGCGATGTTCGCGCACGAGATGGACGACAGCACGAAGACCATCGCGCGTCTGGCGGGCGGACGGCCCCTGGCGCCCGGTGCGCAGGCGCAGACGCCGACGCCGACCGCGGCCCTGAAGGAGAACGCCACCGAGCCGGTTGTCGAGCACCCGGACCTCGTGTGGAAGCATCGGTCGACGCCCGCGTGGTTCGTGGGCAAGGTGATCAAGGTGCGCTTCGCTGTGGACGGCACGGCCGAGTACATCTGGGTCCGCGTGCTGGCCGTGGTGCCGAAGCGCAAGGGGATGCTCGTCGGGCGGCTTGCAAACGCTCCCGAGGTCATGGACGGCCATATCGGCGACGTCGTGACCTTCCCTCTCGCGCACGTCATCGACGTGCAGACGGGCGGCAAGCGCGCCAAGTCCAGCAAGAAGCGTCGCTCGCGCCGAACACGGTAGCCGCGATAGCGGTTCGCGATACACGCGCGACTAAGATGCGTTTCGGCTTGCGACGTCCGGCGCGCGTAGCTAAGGTGCGACGACGTGGCCAAGAGCTATACGAAGAAGACAACGCCTTCTCGAAGACAGCGCCAGGTGGGCAATAGCACCCGGCGCGCGCGCTTGTGTCGCACGACGCAGGTCATGCTGCGCGTGACGTCGGAAGAGAAGCGGATGATGATCCACGGCGCTGCGCTCGACGGAGACAGCCTGTCGACCTGGCTGCGCAGGCTTGCTCTACGTCGTGTCAAACAATTGAAGTTGACGGTCCGATAGCGGATCGCTATACGAGTGGTTACTCAAGAGGCCAAGTCGATGCCCGACCAACGCGCCGCTTGCATTGCTGGAATGAGCGTGACGATGTCGTTCGATCTGTCACGTCTCTACGCGGTGGAGGCGGGTCAGTACGAGAAGCGCGATCCGCGCGACCGCAAGCGCATCATAGCCGTGACCGACCCGTCGGAACGGGAGCGTCTGATCGGTCTGTCAGACATGTTCGAGAATCTTGGGCTCGCTCTCGTGCAGTGGAGGGAAGCATGTTCGACGAGAAGGTGAGTAGGTACGCGGCGCTCATTGACGACATCACACGCGAGACACCGCCCGCGAACCGTCGTCTGCACGAGCTACTCATGCTGGCCAGTGAGTCCATCAAGGAAGTAAAGCGCCTGAACGGGGAGGTCGAAAAGGCCTGGGCCGACGGCGACCAGATGTCCTGGCGTTACCACTCCGGCAAGGCGATGGGGTCGCTCGTGATGATGGCGGGCTACCGCCTCGACACAGACAAGTCGCTCGTGCCGGCGATTGATGGCCTCGACGGTGACGTGGCGGTAAAGAGTGTCGCCATGCTTGCCGAGAGGTACGCAGACGCGATGACCGAGCGCGATCGGCTCAAGAGGAAGGGAAAGTCGAGCACATGAACACGCAGCCGCAGCAGCAGTCCCCCGAGGGCGTTGAGTACGCGCCCCGCGGTCCCATGAGGTTGACACGAGACGAGATCGTGCGTCGTACGGTCATCGACGTCCGGAGCGCGGACATCAAGTCCAAGCTGCGCAGCGACCAGTGCCGCGCGCTGCGCGTCAACGCCGAGAAGTTTGCGGACCGGATCGAAGACTTGGATCCGATGAGCCAGGAGATCGTGATCGGTCTGACGGCGCGCCGCGGAACGATCCCGGACGGTGCGATGCTCGATGGCTTCATCGACGAGGCCCGCATGACGAGCGAGGCGTTCCGTCTTCCTCATGGGCCGTGGCTAGACGGGTACGGTCGCGATCAGGGTGAGCGGCCCCCGCGCATGATGGAGCTGATGCGGACGCTCATGGTGCGCAGTCGGTCGCAGATGGACCCGAAGACGCGCCTGGCCGCGCCTGGTTGCAGAACGCTGCGCGACCGGTGCCACAGGCTGGCCGAGGCGCTTCTCGAATACGAGCCGGAGATCCAGGACGTGGTCGTGGAGTTCTGCGTGCGCGGCGGCATCGCCGAAGGCAGCCAGCTGGCGTCGCACATCGACCAGGCGAGGCTGCTCATCCACGCTCTTCACGAGACGTACCCGCCCGCTCAACCGCAGCGTTGAGTTTGCGATGCAGGATGTAGACGACACGCGGGATGCGGGACCTTTGCAACGAGGCGCTGGAAGCATGACCGAGGAGACATCTTCTCCGGATCGCCACAGGCGCCTCAGCGCAACCGAGATGGTCACGCTCTACGGCGTGAGTCCCTACCAGGGGGCGTCCGAGCACCAGGTCTACCTCGACCACGTGCACCCGGAGGCAAGGTCGACGGGCAAGGAGAGGCCGGCTCTCTGGCAGCGCCTCGGGACGGTCATCGAACCGCTGGCATTGAAGTTTCTCGCGGAGGAGACGGGGCAGACGCTGCGTCGGTCGGCGACCCGAACGTGCGAGGCGCACCCGTGGCTGCGGGCTCGTCCCGATGCGATCGTCGTGGCCGATCCTCCAGTGGAGGATGATGTCGCGAGGCTTCTGCGCCGGGCGCCGCTCGGTCCGAAGGGTGCGCGAAAGGCTCAGGCGAGCGCGGTGTGCGAGGCGAAGTTTGTGAGCGATCCGCGGATGGCGCAGCTCTGGATCGTCTCGCGGCCTCGGCCTCCGGCGTATGTGCACGTCCAGGCGCAGGCGGAGATGACGGCGTGCAAGCTGCCGCGCGCGTGTGGCATCGGCATCGTGATGGGCAACCCGTACATCTGGGAGCTGGAACACGATCCGGAGCTGGAGGCGGAGATCCTCGCGATCGGCGAGAACTTCCTCAAGGCGCACGTCGACGCCAAGGTGCCCCCATCCTGGGACGGCAGCAAGGCGGCCAACCGGCTGCTCATGGCGCGGTGGCCGCTGCCGGACGAGACCTTCCGCAAGGCCGACCTCAACATGCACGGCCTGGCTCGCGTGTGGCTCGATCTCGACAAGGAGATAGCGGCCAAGAAGAAGGAGCAGGCCATTGCCGAGCAGGCGCTAAAGGATCTCATCGGCGACCGCATCGGCCTGCTGGGCGACGGGTGGAAGGCGACGTGGAAGGCGCCGCGGGTCGGATCAGTGGCCTGGAAGGAGGTCGCCCGCGAGGTGGCTGGCCGCAAGGGCGTCTCCCCGAAGGTCGTCGAGCGTCACCGAGGCGTGGCGACGCGTCGGTTCAAGCTCTTCGAGCGCGACGCCAAGCTGGCAGCGGCAGGCCTCGCCTCTTCGGACATGGACCTTGAAGAGCTGCAAGAGGCGATCGAAGAGAGCTGATGTTGGCGAGGTTCGCGGCGGTGCTGTGGGCTACGGGTACGCGTAGACTTGCCCCGCAAACAGCTTCGGCGAGCGAGCCGGCTTGGCTACCACGCGTCCCGCGCGCTCCCGCAGCGTCCATGCGCTCACTTCGGAAAGTGGCCCAGCGCCGAATTTGACCGCAAGACCGCCGTCGATGATGCGGATCCGAGGTGCATGTGGAACAGGAATCGTCGTCTCGATGACCGCACCGTCGGTGAAAAAGATGCGGATTGTGCGAGCGCTCAACCGAGTGAACTGCGCGACGATGGGAAAGCTGGGGACGTTCTTCATCGTGACCTCTGGCGACGGTTTTTGCGACTTTTCCTTTTTGACCGCTTCGTCGTGGATGTGGGCCGCCCGCGATCGTGCACGAGAGGATTCAACTTGTCCCACTCTTCGCGAGCAAAGACGCGATTGTTTTTCAACCACAGAACGGCTTCCCGCAGATCCTGCGCCTTGATGACACCGGGACGGGCCTGGATAACTTTGCCATCATCGATCCTGATCCGTACTGCAACACTCTCCTTGCCTTCGTAGGCAACGTGAATGTGCGGACCGTGCGTCGGGTCGCGCGCGTACACCATGATCTTCAGGCTGTTCTCCAGCCTGGCGATGGTCGGCATGTTGCCGTAGCGACGACGTTTCATTTCTTCTTCACCGCGGCGTTCTCTTCGAGCTCGGTAAGATGACGATCCAGGGCCTCGTGAATGATCTGCTGCCTCGTTGTGCGGATGCCGTAGCGCGCGCGAACGGTCGAAATGACCTGGTCGATACGCCGCAAAACGGGTTCCGGAAGTCGTACGGCGACGAGGGCGCTCACGACACTCATGATGTCATCGATTGCATGGCTGTCAATGGGAATCACGCGTCAGCGCGCGTCCACGATAGACAAGCCATGGGGAAGGCTCTATCGTCGCGCGCATGGCAAACGATGCAGCGCAACCTCCGCCCAAGGCGCCCGTGCCCGCAGCGACTGCGAAGCCCGCCGTGGCGCCTGGACTCGCGCCAGGCGCGGCCCAGAAGGCTGGGTCCGCGGCGCCGCCTGGAGCTGCCAAGCCGACGGCTGCTGCTCCCAAGTCAGCGACAGCCACGAACCCAGCTCCGTCGGCCGCCACGCCGCAGGGCGAAGGTGGTCCCGTGCTGGAGCTGCCGTCGCACCCCTTCGAGGAGTTTCTGGCGAAGGAGTTCGACCGTCTCATCCAGAACATGCGACGCGAGGGGATGCGTCTGAAAGTGCATCCTAGGAAGCAGATCTCGGTTCTCGTGCAGATGATGACCATCCGCGTGGCGGCGTTCGGCGTGCAAATCAACATCGGCCGAGCGGACGTCATTAAGGTGCTCGACCACTTCTGGGCGCTTCAGCCGAAGCCCAAGCCGGCGCCTGCGCCCGCCGCGAAGTGACGCCGCTCGACCGAGCGGCCGCGGTCTCCGCGCTGCTCGGCGCGTATCGGTTTAGGGCTGTGAACGAGGCCGAGCTTCAGCGCGGCATCGAGGCGGTCCTCATCGAGGCCGGCTACACGTTCACGCGCGAGAAGCACCTGTCGCGCAAGGACCGGCCGGACTTTCTGCTGGAGGACGGCGTTGCGGTCGAAGTGAAGATCGACGGCACGCTCACGGCCGTCATGCGTCAGCTGTCGCGCTATGCGGAGCAGGCAACCGTTACAGTGATCGTCCTCGTCACGACTCGGGCGACGCAGGCCGTACGGATCCCGCAGGAGTTCTGTGGTAAGCCCGTGCGCGTCGTTCTACTGGCCGGAGCACTCGGGTGAAAAAGAAGACCTACGGCAAGATCGACTTCAACGACGAGCATCGGCGCTGGCAGATCGAGTGCCAGGCGCAGGTGTCGCTCGACTTCAAGCGCGTCTTTGCTCGCGTTAGCGTGACGAGTTTCGGCACGCACACGCTGAGCGATACGACGGGAAACGCGCGCAGGCTGGAGTGGTTTCTCAAGCTCTGGTTGATGGAGCTGACGCCGCGCGCAAAAAGCTACATGCGCAAGCGCGCGGACGAACACCGTGAGCAGGCATCGGTCGTCGATCGCCTGCTGTCGGGGCGGATGCGTCCGAAGAAGGTCGAGCTGGCGATGCCGCTGCGTGAGTACCAGCTGACGGCTGTCGCGATGGCGCGCCTCGTGAAGGGCCTGCTGCTCGCCGACGACGTCGGGCTTGGCAAGACAGCGGTCGGCATCGGCCTCTTATCCCACGCCGACGCGCGGCCCGCTCTTGTCGTGACGCTCACGCACTTGCCGACGCAGTGGGCGGCGGAGCTGGCGAAGTTCGCGCCCGGTTTGAACGTGCACATCCTGAAGAAGGGTACGCCGTACGATCTGACCGTCGGCAAGCGCGGCAAGGTCGAACCGTCACCGGACGTCATCATCTCGAACTACCAGAAGCTCAGTGGCTGGGCCCCCACGCTCCGCGAACTCGGCCTGCGCACAGTGATCTTCGACGAGGCGCAGGAGCTTCGCTTGCGTGGCAGCCAGAAGTACGTGGCGGCCCACCACGTCGCTGCGAACGCGCTCTACCGGCTGGAGCTCACTGCGACGCCCATCTACAATCAAGGCGACGAGTTTCACTCCGTGATCGACGTCGTGCGTCCCGACGCTCTCGGCAGTCGCGAGGAGTTTCTTCGCGAGCGCTGCCGGGACCCGAACCGGAACGGAAGCGCCGCGATCGTCGATCCCAAGGCGTTCGGCGAGTTCGTGCGAGAGGAGGGTCTGATGCTGCGTCGCACGCGCGTCGAGGTCGGACGCGAGCTGCCGGCACTGACGCGCGTACCCCACCACGTCGAGGCGCAGCTCGGCGCGCTCCAGCAGGTGAGCGCTGCGTGCCGCGAGCTATCGCTCTACATTCTCGGGCAGGGACAGAAGCCCGAGCATCTGATGAAGCCCGTCGAGTATGGCGATGACGGCGAAGAGGTCGGGCAGCACCACGACGGGCACTTCCTGGCGAGCCAGGAGCTCTCCTGGAGGCTGAGGCAGGCTACGGGGCTGGCCAAGGCGCCGTTTGTGGCGGATTTCGTGCGCCTGCTGGTCGAGCAGGGCGAGCGCGTCGTGCTCTACGGCTGGCACCGAGAGGTGTACCGGATCTGGATGGAGCGCATGGAGAACCTGCAACCAGTCCTCTACTCGGGCACGGAGTCGCCGCGCGAGAAGGATCTGGCGAAGGAGCGCTTTCTCAAGGGGGACGCAAAGGTGCTGGTCATGTCTCTGCGCTCTGGCGCTGGTCTCGACGGGCTGCAGGACGTGAGCCGCACGGTGGTCTTTGGTGAGCTCGACTGGGCCTACGGGGTCCACGAGCAGGCGGAAGGCCGTGTGCATCGGGACGGCCAGAAGGATCCGGTGGTGTCCTACTACCTGACCGCGAACACGGGGTCCGACCCGGTGGTCATGGACGCACTTGGCATCAAGCGCGGGCAGCTCGAAGGCATCCGTGATCCGGATGCCGCGCTCGTTCAGAAGCTCCAGACCGATCCGGACCGCATCAAGCGCCTTGCGCAGGCGTACCTGGACCAGCACGCCGGCGTAATGGCCGCTACCGGAGCAGCGGGCACCGCTCAAGATGGCCGTTGTCCTGGCGGTGCAGGATCCTCGTCCCCGTAAGCGTTTCGACGTAGAGGTCGGCGAGCTCCGGGTGTTCGCTCAGGTAGCGGTCGATGGCGCTGGAGACATCTCCGTGCCTCGCGTCGTCGCAGAGGATGTGGCCGTCGGCTGCGAGGTTGGGCGCCGCAATGTGCAAGTCATGGTAGCAGGGTCCGATGCGGTGATCGCCGTCGATGGAGATGATGTCGAACTGTACGTTGGCAGAATTCGGCAGAGATGGCATTCGTTGTGAATCGAACATAATCGCGTCGATGACCGCGCGATCGGCGACTGTGCGGATGCGATCGACAGCGTCCTTGAGCAAATGAGGGTACGTTTGATTGTCGACGAGCTGTATGAAGTCCGGAGACGTTCCATAGCCGAGGCATAGGAAGAGGACGGAGGCGCCGCCGAAGACGCCGATTTCGAGGATGGTCTTCGGTTGGAGAAGCTGACCGTACGCGAAGTACCACTCGTAGTAGTCGAACTGTTCCGGGTTCGTGACAACGCTCCCATGGTCGTTCGGTAGCCACTTCAGCCCGTACTTGAGGAAGATTTGAAGGACGTCGTCTTTGCGGATGGTGTGGCGGATGTCGTGAAGGTGGCCTGAAGTGAGTTCGATGGTCATTCGTTGATCTCCGGTGTGGATTCGCGTCCGCCGTTGGGTTTGCCGTGGCAGTAGCAGTGCGCGAGGGCGATCCACGTCAGCCCACCCTTGCGTCCTGCGCCCATATCCACGAGCGCCCTAGCCCCATCGCGGTCGATGAAGTCGATCCGGCCGTTGCTGCTAGCACCGGGGCCGCCCGTCACGTACACGTAGTCACCGGCTTCGAGGCGGGTGCTCATCGCAGGTCCCTGGGCATGATGTGCTCCCGAATCAGTCGTTCGACGGCGCCGCTACGGGAAAGGCCCCAGCGGCGCGCGATCTCGTCCAGCCTATCCCACCCGTCTGGGCTGAGGCTCAAAGTGTGGAGGGGGCGCTTTCGCCTGCTGCGAGGCAGCGTGGGTGCCGGAGCTGCGGCGGCCTTCTCTCCGGGAGAGGACGTAGTCGCATCGGTCGGCTCGTCGGGATCGTGCACCATCTGAATCCTCTCGTTCTGGCATGACGTTACTCAGGCGACGCGGAGATGGGCGCGGCGACGCCCATTGACGGGGGCCTCGACGGCGCTCTGCGCGCCGAGGACGGCGCTGTCGTAGCGGGGCTCGCCTTGCGAGCGGATGAAATCTGTGACGGCCTGGACTTCGTTCTCGCTGACCCAGGGGCACTGAACGCGTACGGCCTCGCTGGCGCCGCTCAGCTTGACCAGCATGTCGCCCTTGCCGAGCAGATGCTCGGCGCCTTGCTCACCCAAGATGATGCCGGAGTTCTCGCGCTGCGAGACGCGGAAGGCGATGCGTGAGGGAAAGTTGGCCTTGATGATGCCGGTGATGACATCGCGGCTGGGCCGCTGCGTCGCCAGGATGACGTGCATGCCGGCGGCGCGGGCCTTCTGGGCGAGTCGGGCCATGGTCTTCTCGACCTCATCGCCATGCTGCATGACCAGGTCTGCGAACTCGTCGACGACGATGACGATCCAGGGGAGCTTCTGCGCGGCGGATACCTTGTCGTTGTAGGAGGAGATATTCCTTGCGCCGGCCTCGCCGAGCAGCTGGTAGCGTCGCTCCATCTCGTCGACGGCCCACTGAAGGGCCGTGGCCGCCTTGTCCATGTCCGTGATGACCGGGCAGAGCAGGTGGGGAAGCTTGTTGAAGGGGGCGAGCTCGACGACCTTCGGGTCGATCATGATGAGCTTCAGCTGCTCGGGCGTCCTGCGGTAGAGGAGCGACATCAGCATGACGTTGAGGCCGACGCTCTTGCCCGCGCCCGTGGCGCCCGCGACGATGACGTGTGGCATGGCGGCGAGGTCTGCGTAGATGGGAGCTCCGGAGGAGTCCCTGCCGAGCACGATGGGGAGGGCGGCGCCGTTGGCCCCGAAGCGATGATCCTCGATGAGGTCGCGCAGGGCGACGGGCGCCTGCTTGTCGTTGGGGACCTCGAAGCCGATGCGGTTCTTGCCCGGGATGGGCGCCAGGATGCGGACCTTGCCGCCCAGCGCCAGGGCCATGTCGTCGACGAGGCCGGTGACCTTGGAGACCTTGGTCCCCGCCGCTAGGGACATCTCGTAGGTGGTGACGGTGGGTCCGGGGAGGATGTCCTCGACCTTGCCCTGTACGCCGTACTGGCCGAGGGTCTCGACGAGGGTGGCGGCGGTGGCCTGGAGCTTGTCCTGGTCGGCCTGGACGGCGTTCGTGTCGACGGCCGTCAGGCAGGTGGGGGAGGGCAGGCGGTAGGGGGCCC
>Ga0181538_10003961_pt1 | contig 14170 bp, 19 predicted proteins | sample PEATcosm2014_Bin_40_FD_119773 | JGI IMG/M metagenome (GOLD analysis project Ga0181538, IMG submission 119773) | Peatland microbial communities from MTU Mesocosm Facility, Houghton, MI, USA - PEATcosm2014_Bin23_30_metaG | ecosystem: Environmental > Terrestrial > Soil > Wetlands > Peat | place...
CCCTTCTGATGAGCGTGCTGCACGGCCTGGCAGACCTGGGCAAAGAGTTCCAGGCGTTGGGAAATACTGAGCTTCTGCTGATCGCAGTACGTCGTGATTGGGGTTCCTCGGACCAGTTCCATCACGAAAAAAGGCCGGCCGGTCTCGGTGGCGCCGCCGTCGAAGACCTTGGCGATGTTGGGGTGATCCATCATCGCCAGCGCCTGCCGCTCGGCTTCAAAGCGCGCCACGACCTGCCTGGTGTCCATGCCCAGCTTGATGATTTTCAGTGCTACCCGGCGCCTGACGGGAGATTCCTGCTCGGCCATGAAGACGCTGCCGAAGCCGCCCTCGCCGATCAGTTGCAGCAGCTTGTAGGGACCGATCTTCGCGCCAGGTCCTTCGTTGATCGGCGTTCCGCCAATTGCTGGGGAAGAGGCGCGTGTGGGAGATCCGAGAAATTCGCCCGCCTTTTCGGCGGCCGACAGCAATGCTTCCACCTCCGCCCGAAGCGCGGCATCGTTTCCACACTCTTGGTCCAGAAAGGTCGCCCGCTGATCGACGGAGATCTCCAACGCTTCAGCGAAGATCGCCTTAACTCGATTGTGTGGCGCTTCGGCCATGTAAAACTCCCGCGGCGACGCCGGTTACTTCCCTTCCAGGACGCGAAAGAGGAAGGCGCGGGCATAGGCCCAGTCACGCTTGACCGTCCGCGACGACGCGCCCTCTGCCTCGGCGACCTCGGCAATGCTCAGGCCGGCAAAGAACCGAAGCCGCACCACGCGCGCCGCATCGGCATCCTCCTTCTCAAGGCGAGAAATCGCTTCGTCAAGGGCCAAGATTTGTTCTGGATCGTCCGTGGCGGCCAAATCGACGATATCCAAGGGCCATTTCTTCAATCCACCGCCGCGTCGCGGCCCTTTTTGGGCCCTGGCATGTTCAATCAAAATGCGCCGCATGGCCTCAGCCGCGGCGGAAAAGAACTGGGTGCGACTGGCCCAGGGATAGTTGCGATTACCGACCAACCGGATGTACGCCTCATGCACCAGCGCAGTCGCTTGAAGCGTGTGGTCCGAGCGCTCCGCCGTCATCCGATGCGCTGCAAGCTTGCGGAGTTCCTCATAGACCAGCGGGAGCAGTGCCTCGGAGGCGCGGGAGTTCCCGCGTCCCGCTTCCTCCAGGATTCGCGTGACTTCGCGAGAGACAGGATCGTCACTATGAGCATCTTGCATCATCGATTGCTCTCGGTCTCGCTGAACGTCACAAAATAAGCAGCGCGGAGGGAACTGTCGAATGCCCGGCAAGGTCGAACCCAACTTTGATGATACTTGGAACTCTACTTGAAGGAAAATTCTGCTTACCAAACCAATATTTCGCCGCCTCCGATCATTCCGAAAAATCTTGTCCCCGCATGAGACGATCTCTCGCTTTGATGAGGATGAGCGGGAACGTAACCCCCGGCCAACGCCGGAATAATATCGGGAGATGAATCATGCGGCTCAACACGACTCAAGCCGTGCTTTCGCAAAAGGGGATCCGGAACAAGACTGATAGAGTGTTCTGGGGAACTACGCTGGTGATTTGTGTTCTGCTGGCCGAGGGAATCCTGGCCGCTGGCGCTTGTGCAATAACTGAGAGCCTGCTGGATCAGATCAGCACTAACTGGCTGCGCAATACGTACGTCGGGGTCGATACGATGCTTGCGGTTGCCGCGGCGCTGGTGATCGCCGATCTCGTCATGGTGGGTTTGTGGCTGGGACGTTGGTTCCTTCGATGTGAGCGACGCAGACGCTGCGCTCTGACTGTGTCGGATTCAGACGCTGCCACTGGTCCGGCAGCCATTGTTCGAGTTGGCTGATCGGCGTCGTCGGCAAGTTCGTCAACAATTGGGTCAGGTAACGCTGGGGATCGATGTTGTGTCGACGACACGTGCTGGTCAAGCTGCTGAGAATCGCCGCGGTCTGGCCACCACGCTCATTGCCGACAAATAAACTGTTTTTTCGGTTCAGACAAATTCGCTGCATTTCGCGTTCACTCGCGTTATTGTCTATCGGCACGGCGCCATCAGTCGCGAAGACGTTTAATTCCTTCCATTGGTGCAGTGTGTAATTGACCGCCTCGGCCATCGGGTGCTTGGGCAGCAACTGATCGCTCCAACCAAAGAGTTTGTCCTTCAGCATGGCCAGGATCGGAACCGATTCGCGCTGCCGCAAAGTCAGGCGTTGTCCAACATCCAGTGCTTTGCCGCGCTCCTCGACGGCGTACAGCCGCTTGATTACCCGACAGCGAGTAGCTGCGCAAGAGCTGCCGCGAGTCAGCTTCCGGCCGGACTTGCAAAACCACGAACTGTCCGGGCAGCGGGATTGTCAGTGGATTACCGTCCGCTGGCTCCAGTACCACGGAGACCACACTGCTGCTCTCGCGATCGATTCTCGCCACCTTCAGAGGCCGGAATCCAGGAGCGGCCGTGACCATTTGCTCGGCTGAAGTTAGTCCGGCATTCCCCGTGTGCGGGCCCGGCTGCGTCATCTGCCGGAGAATCGCCTCGAAGGAAGACTTCCAACCCCCGCTCAGTGCCGGGATGCGCAAAGCCCGCTCAAGTTCTTCTTTGGTTGCTCCGGGAAGATAGAGCAGTGCATCGCACTGGGCCACCGAAAGGCCTTCGGCATCCCAACTTCTCTTGCGCACGTGCGAGCACCTTCGGCTCGTGAGCATTTCGCTGGCGGCGTCAATCATCGTCGCGATTCCGCTCGGAGTTCTCGCCTTCCTCTGGCCCAGGCCTGGCCAGATTATTCTGGCGGTGGTTGCAGTCATTTACACGATCCCGTCCCTGGCGCTCCTGGTGTTCATGATTCCGCTCTTGGGTATTGGCACACTGCCCGCCATCGTCGCTTTATTCCTATACGGACTTCTGCCGATCGTGCGGAACACCCACGCGGGTCTATCAGGAATCCCGCCGGGTCTGCGTGAAAGCGCGATCGTGCTGGGGCTTTCCCCTGGCGCGCGTTTGCTGAAAATCGAATTACCGCTGGCGGCACCCTCTATTCTTGCTGGGATCAAGACCGCGGCGGTCATCAACGTCGGAACGGCGACGATCGGAGCATTGATCGGTGCCGGTGGGTATGGGCAATCGATTCTGACCGGAATACGATTGGCGGATTACAGACTAATTCTTCTGGGTGCCGTACCGGCCGCAATTCTCGCGCTGATGGTTCAAGGCGGCTTTGGATTGCTGGAGAGGCGCGTGGTTCCACACGGGCTGCGCATTAAGTCGCGCGGATAGATAACTTGTTTATCGGTGCATTCGACTCGAGGCCGCGGTCATCGGCAGTTCCAACGGCAAGACAGCGCTCTGACGCTCTGGATGGCCTCTCTCTGGGTCGGATGGAAGCGGCTCGCAAACGCGTTCAGAAATTGAAAGCCGCCGGCATCATCAACGAACGGCCGCGAAAAGCGACCGAGCCGAGCATCCATTGCCTCACCCGCCGGGCGTTTGAAATGTTGGAGAAGCACGGCGTATTGAAGGAATTTCCGTCGGTTGGCTGGTCGCACCTGGAAAAGCGCGCTCGCGTTTCAGAATCGACCCTCAAACACGAATTGGAGGTGATGGACTGCCGGGCGGCGTTGACGGCGGCGACGGAAAAGAGTGGCTATGCGATCACCGAATTCTCGGCGTGGCCCAAGCTCATTGAATTCGTCGCCCGCGATCCGGCCGGCAAGGAAATGCTGGTCAAGCCCGACGGTTTTATCCGGATTCAGGGCAGCGATGCGAGCGGCCGTTTTGAAGATATGTTTTTCCTCGAATTGGATCGTTCAACGGAGGAACAGCAGCGGCTTGTTGATCGGGCGGCCTGTTATCGCGACTTTTATTTCCGCGGTGGACTGGCCAGCCGGTTCGGCCGGCCGCGGTCGGAGTTCAAGCAGTTTCCCTTCGTTGTTCTCATGGTCTTTAAGAATGCCGAGCGGCGCAACAACACGGCCGAGCGGCTGCTTCAAAGTACCCCGCCCATCCGCAACCAGGTGTGGCTTACGACCTTGAAGGAAATGACTGGCAATCCGCTCGGGCCGATTTGGGTGAAGCCCGGTGACTATTCCCGCCTGACCGCCGGCACGGCGTTCGATCCGGCAGTGTGCCGGAACCAATGGGGGTATCGCCGGCAGCCGGAGCGGGAAGAATTCGTCGAGAAAAATATTCAGAAGCATCCGCTTTTGACGGCGGCGCCAGGAGACGAGTCGTGAATGGGGCTTGCCCACGAACGTTGTCTCGCGTTGGCCGGGCGCTGCTCTTTCTCGCCTTGCCTTTGGTTGTCGGCTGCGAATTTGATCCTTCGGAGCATGTCCACTCCCCGACCCGCCCGGACTGTATTACCCAGGACGGAATCGTTTGGGTCGCCCTCAAATGTTCCGGCGACAACGACGAATGGTTTTACGTTCCCCAAGAAGCCGCCATCGCCAGCCGATCCATCGACGTGCCGGACGGCTACTCGTTTGCCGTACTCGTCAATGGCAAGGCGTGGAAGATCACCAAAAAAGGCGACGGCTACAGCTTTGACGGATTCCAGGACGCCGACCTGAGCGCCAGCCCAGGGCTGGTGGTTATTGCCGTTGTTCTCGGCATCGGGGTGGTCGTCTGTGTATTCGTGGCGGCGGGCTTTTATGAGAAGACCGTGGAACAGGCCAAGGAATTCGACGCGGTTAAGGAGGAGAATAAAAGTTTGAAAGAGATCGATCGGCGCCGACAGGCCGAGGCCGTGCAATTGTGCCAGGCCGTTGCCCAAGAGGAGAAGGAGGCGGTACGGAGGGTCGCCGCCGAGGCAAGAAAGGTGGCTGCCGAGCGGCAGGCCGTTCAGGCCGAACGCGACGAGTTAGAAAAACAAAGGAGGGCGATGGTGGCCGCGGCCAGGGATCGGCAGCCGGTCAAGCATGAACCGGCCAACGATGAAGACCGCCGGCAATTCGGTCGCGTGGTGCGTGATCGGTTGCTGGGCGGCAAGGAAACCAATCGGGAGATTTCCGTCGAGTATGCCTTCGATCCGGAGATGACAGGGGCGCTCGTTTTTCGATGGCAGCTTGTGCAGGATCGTCCCTACCCTCCCAGCCTGACTGTCTTACGCGACCAAGCGGTGATTCGGACGGCCTCAAGCGTGTTCAATGGCGAGTTTGGCTATTGGCTGGTCAAGGCCGACAAGCGATACCGATTTATCTTCCAACTGCATGACGGCGGCCGAAGACTTCCTGACCCGCTTGTCGTCGAGCTCACCATGCCATCTCTCGCCGCCTGGAATCGACGGGGTATTCCCAAGCCGCCGCCTGCGAAGCTGAGCAAGGAAGAGCGAGAGCGATTGGGCGCCGAGTGGGAAGCACGTGAAAAGCAGCGTGCGGCAGAGAGCGAGAAAGATCCCGGCAAACTCAAAAAGATGTTTGCCAAGATCGAGCAAGAGCGAATGGAAAAGTTCGGCGAGGCCGAATGATCCAATCTGCCGCGGGAAACTCGACATGATTTCAATTCCTGAAATATTTTGACAACTTTTTTTGTTGCGCTAGTCTGAAATCAGACTGTTCCCTACCCCGTACCCCACCTCTATTGCGAAAGGAGAAATCTCAATGGCTACCAAGTGGATTGACTTCAGAGCCTTGCGGGAGAGGCTCGACGCCGCCGAAGTATTGGCGGCATACGATATCAAGCTCAAAGTTAAGGGCGAGCAGGCCCAGGGCTTTTGTCCGTTGCCAACTCACAAAGCTCACGAAGGCCGGCCAAAGTCCCCATCGTTTTCGATCAATCTCCGACGTGGTTGCTTCCGCTGCTTTTCTTGCGGCCAGTCGGGGAACCTGATTGACCTGGTGGCGATTCTCGAAGGATTGAACCCGGAGAATCCCACGGACATCCGCAAGGCGGCGGTGATCCTTGATGAGCGTTTCCCAGGCCCGGACGCAGATCGGCCGTCACCAGCACGAAACGCGCCGAAATCCGGGCCGAGCGAAAAGCCGCCGGCGAGCGGTGGGAAGAAGATCGTCGTCAATGCCCCACTCGATTTTGAGTTGAAAAATCTCGACTCGAATCACCCGTACCTTCTGGGCCGAGGATTCTCACGCGAAATCATCGAGCATTTCGGCCTCGGCTTTTGCTCGAAGGGACTCATGAAGGATCGGATAGCGATTCCGCTATGGAAACCGATGGGTCCTCTTTCATGATTCGCCGTGCCGCACGCTCTAGCTTCTGTTCCTCGGTCCCTTCGAAAGATAGGTTAGTCATACAATCGAAAGGGTCATTGAATGACCTGGGAGGGCTGACGTATAGGCGGTGTCGTTCTAAGATGTCTAGGACGTGCTCAAGCTCAAGTTGCGATCCCAAGGGACGGTACTTGAAAAGACGCGCACCGGCTTCTGTGGGATAGAGTGTTTCCGTGGCCGTCGTCATTGCGTAGTACACATCTGGTCCATCGCATCCAACGAATGTTGGGCGAGTTGCTCCGATTGTTTCGTAATTTCCTGTTCCTTTGCTATAAGCGCGTTGAGTTGAGTCCAAATCGCGTCGTATTTTGAGACATCCGCGTCATCGTTGAAATACGGTGTCTCAGCTACGACGTTGAAGGTGCCCGTGCGTGATTCCATGAAATCAAGTAACTGGTCTGCTTGGCCCGTGAACTCCCTATCAACCGCCGCAAGCTGTTCAATCAAATCCACTGCCCTTTTCGCATTTCGTTGGAATTCGTTTACGGCGGAATCTCTCTCGGCACCCCTAAGGGGTAATCTTGCAAATTCCGTCGTCTTGTCGTCAACGAGCGCAAGTCGATTTTTCACAAATTCGTCCAGCAAGGTCCTCATCTGTGCAACTTTGGTCCTGGCAGACGCGATTTTGTCCGGCGTATCAAGTTTGCTTGGCTGAAGCACACCGTCACCGCACAATTGCGTAACAGCTTGTTGGTAAGCGCCATTTTGTCTATTTACATCCGCGAAGAAGTTCTGCACGAAATCGACCACCACTTTTGTCTCAGCCGTAGCAGATTCATTTGAATTTACGGGTACAGACGAAGCAGAGCCGGCGAGTATCGAACGCTGTTGCAGAACTAAATCGTGTACGGATTTGGAAATCTCTTTCGACTGAATTTGTTGCGATTGATATTGATTAATGGCAGTGAGCGCGACTATTCCGAACGCTCCAAATGAAAAGCCGATCAGGGCGTCCCGTCTTGTTTTGCCCTTGACGTAGCACGTTGTCTTGGACACCGCAGCCCCGATTGCAAACACCAGGACGAGCGCACCTATGAATGCCCCAATCGTGAATAAAATGCTATCGGCGTCATTGAAGCGGGGCGAGTCGCCCATCACCAAAAGGTCGGTTAGGGCGGCGGCGATACAAATCAGCCACGCCACCCCATCATTCCGCAATGTGTACCGCGTGAGTTGAATCGGCGGCACCGCCGGCGGTACGTTCATGGCGCGGTCACTGGATTGTGAATCACTATCGGCATTCATGACCCTCCTGTGCTGGCACTGTTGGGTTTATCGACGCCAGACAACAAAGGCTTAATGACTGTCGTCCCGCGATCAGGCCGAGGAAGGAACGATTATCGGGTGTTAGTCGAAGCCCCGAGCCAACCGGGCGATTGTCCCCATTTCCCCTTCCCCGAGCGCGTTGCTTGCCGTATTCGGCTGTTCCTTTTCCAATTGACACCGCACAAGCCGCCTGCGGACTCGCCGACGTTCAAGGTTCACGATTAGCCCGCGGTTTGCGCTGTTCCCGTATCAGATTCGTCGATTTCGTATTTGTACCAATGTTTTTTGGGATCTTGTTCAAGTTTCCATTTCCCTTCTATAAGACTCGCTTCCCAGGCCGAGATAACATCGCCAAAATAATCGAACCAGTTGTCCCTTATGTCCGATGCGCGTTCTTGCTCATCCGTGTTCCCTGCAGACGGATACGCCACGAGCCATTGATCCGGACGATTACCCCCGTACCGAACGTATGTGGCAATCTCGATTTCGCTCGGCGTTCCCGAACTCGCAACGGCTGGATAATAAAAAAGACATGGCCTATTGTCGGCTATTCCAATAATCGGCGAAGCGAGTCGGCAGAAATTTTGATTTGAGTCGGGTGTCTGTCCATTCAACCGCATTACCGCGATTTGATGTGCGAAGTCCGGCATGAGGTTCTTCAGATGTTTTGCAAGGCCGCAGGCCCGGCTAAACGCGCCATTATACGTTCGAGCCAGGCTGGGAATGACTGAGAACGATCCGAGAGAATAATTCCCGTTCGGATAGGGCGATGTTACCGCGATCCATAAACCTGCCTTAAGAAGTTCGCACATGATAGGTCTTGTCTTTGGATTGTTGATTGAGCGATCTCCGGTGACGCTGACGCATTCAAGCGCGGGGCCACCGCGGCTTTTCATCTTTTCAAATATATCTTCGAGGAAAGCAACGGGAGATTTTCGCTGTGCATAAGCTAGAGGCGGTTCCCCAACGAGCGTGCCTTGCGTCAGGCGTTCTAATTTCTCGCTTGATACGTGCACACCCGCAAGTGCCAAAAATTCGTTGGGGGATTCCCCAAACGCTTCGGCAATACGTACTACCGCGTCAGGACGGATTGGGACTACGTTCTTTGCTGTTTCTAATCGGACGAGTGTGCGTAGCGAGACGCGAGCACGCTTTGCAAGGTCGGCCTGAGTCCAACTCCGCTCTGCGCGGAGCGATTTAATGCGTTCCCCAAGGGTCACTCTTTTTCCTCATTTCTGATTTCGGCAACTGATTGTGGGGCCATTTCCCCTATTTCACTATAACCCAAAACTGTCAATACGCGAAAATTTCGGTGGCTACCGCCGGCCCAATAATATGCAATGCTGAGCATCGGAAATTCGCAGAAAATATCCTGGTATTTTCTCTGGCGCATTGGTAGCATACCGACGTCCAGAGACGGAGCTTTGGCGAACGTAAACAAATCGGGCCACCCCATAGGAGTGGGAATGGCCCGGCTGGATTCGGAGACGTAAACTCCTAAACCAGCTTAACTTACGATCAATCCGGTATCATTTGTACGCCGGCATGAATCGTAAGTCAAGCGTTATCCGTGGATTAGGTGTCTCCTGGCCAGCAAGATCGCATTCCAGGAGGTGGCCGATGGCCACGGAAACAACCTGCTCAGATCCCAACGCCCGCCCTAGAGAGCCTGCCCGTCCCTTGTCCTCCCATCAACTGGAGCTCGAAGCCGGCGTTCGATTCGACGAGGTTCTATCCGCAGAAACAACTCAGGAGTGGGCCCACGCATGGCGCGCGCTCTATCGCGTCTTTGAGCGGATGCGCCAGCAGCGTCCACCGCACAGTTACGGGCGGAGAGTGATGCCATGAGAAATATTTTCTACGAACGCGGTTTTGAAACTGAACTGCTGGACCGACTGAAGCGGCTGGAGGAACTGTACACCGTACTAGCCGACAAGCAGACTGTGAAGTCGAGCTACACGACCGCGGAGTTTGGCCGGTTGATCCGCGTATCAAATTGGTATGCGCGCGAGCTTTGCCGGAAAGGCCGCGTCCATGCGACCAAAGCCAACTCTGGCCGCGGGCGTAGTTGTGAATGGCGCATCTCCCACCAGGAGCTATTACGATACCAGAAGGAAGGCTTGCTGCCTCTGCCTGAAAAAAGCAGCATCAAGAAAGGAGATGCTGCTGCGTAGTTGCCTATGCTCCGAATACTAACTTCATTGCCTTTAGCTGGGGTTCGGGGAATAGGTGACGGTATCGAGCCGCCATTTCGGTCGTTGTGTGACCAACCCAGGTGTCGATCATTCTTTGGTCTACGCCCTTTCGTGCGCAGTTCGAAATGAACGAGTGCCGAAGAACGTGCCAGCCGCGAAGCACGTCCCATTTGCTGCCCTCGACTGCCCAGCGGAAATAATGCGCGGCCATTTGCGGCGTTACCGGGACGTTCGGTTGCTCGCAGACCAGCATCCGGCCGCCGGGGTGATGGTCGAACCAATCTCTCATGGCGGTTGCAAGCGGCGGCGCCAACGGAACAAATCTGAACGTGAAGGCTTTGGTATTGTCCTTTTTCTTTTCCCGGATTCGAACCATGCCCGAGCCGAAATCGACATCGTCAATCTCCGATCGGAGAGCTTCCGAGCGACGGCATCCGGCGTACGCCGCGAAAGCAAACATTGCATACACGAATCCGAAGCGAGCGGTTTTCTTGACGTGGGCCAGGAGTTTTTCAACCTGAGCGATGGAGAGAAACAGGCTCTCCCAAAGCTCGTCTTGCTCGGCAACGGACAGGCCGCCGCGTTTGATGCGCTGTTCTATTTGCTCCCAGGTCTGGAACGGTTGGTCTATTCTCGTCTTGGCGTAGATCAGACCTTTGGTGGGGGCGGGACCGGACACAAGCCCAGCTTGCACTCCCCACTTATTCCAGATGCTCGCAAGACTGCCGATTTCCTTTTTCACAGTCGCGTGACTCAACGGCTCGCCGTTCCTTCCCTCTTCTTTCGACCTCTGATTGACATACCGCTGAAGCATTTCGGCTGTGATCAAACGGACTCCCGTACGTGAGCCGATGATGCGCTCCAGGTGCCGCATATGAACGCCTTCGGTGTAACGGGTGTTAGACTCTTTCGCGGCCGTGGGATATTCCTCACGATACCGGCGAAAGAACATCGACAGCGGCAGAGATATTTCCACCTTGGGCTTGTCACTGAGCTTCCCATCGCTGAGAAGGAACAACGCCAGGTTGCCATCGGCCGGCGGATCGATCTTCCCCCTTTCCAAAAGGATCAGGTTGTCCTCGAGCCTGCCGAGGAGGGCGTTTGCTTCCCGCTCATTTCCTGTCTTTAACTCGTGGCGGTACTTCTGGCCGCCGTAGCGGAACACAATGCGGAAACTATCACCGCGCTTTTCCAGGGATGCCATCATTCCTCCCAACGCAGATGCGACGCATCCGCAACGCTGTCCCCAATCTGTCCCCAAAACGCTTGGAGAGCGTTGGGGACAAAATCAGAAACGTCAGTTTTTCTCGGGTATTTCTACTATTTTGAAGGGACGAATGCAACTGGGGAACTAGGATTCGAACCTAGACAAGCAGATCCAGAGTCTGCTGTGCTACCGTTACACCATTCCCCAAATATTCTCGGAAAATCCACGCTCATCCGAGAGCCATGAGACGTTACACTAAATCGCCTTTTGTTGCCAGATGCCGCGGGACCGTGGCTGGCGGGGGATTTGCGCAAACTTCAGGACGGGTTTTCCGGAGCCAACTCGAACAATTCCGCGTTGATCGAGTCGCGGCGGACTTCGGCGGCCGCGGCCGCGGCGTCCTGGCGATGATCCGCCAACGTGAACAGCGTGCTGCCGCTGCCGGTCATGCGGACGATTCTCCCGATCTTTTTTTCGATCCGCCGTCTCAGTGCGCCCAAATCCGGCTGAAGCGAAAAGGCGGGAGCTTCCAGATCGTTGACCAACACCTCCAGCAATTCCCCGGCGGGCAATTTCGTCCAGGGGATCCAATCCGGCTGACGGGAGATGGCCGGGTGCGATCCCAATTTCATTTCGTCGAATCGCCGATAGACGGCGGCGGTGGACATCGAAAGTTTCGGAAAGAACAACACCGCGAATTTCGCCGCGGGTTGGGGGATGGGCATCACTCGTTCTCCGCGGCCGGCGCAGACGCTGCTGGGGCCGTGCAAAAAGAACGGGACGTCGCTACCGAGCCGCGCGCCGATCTCGGCCAGTTGGTTCATCGAAAAATTCAAATTCCAGATTTGATTGAATCCAATCAGGGCGAACGCCGCATTGGAGCTTCCTCCGCCGAGGCCGCCGCCCATCGGGACATTTTTTTGCAGCGTTACATTGGCTCCCCGCTGGTCGCCCAGCGCCCGTCCCGCTCGGACGATCAGGTTGGTTTCATCCACCGGAACGTCCGACCGATCGCATTTCAATCGGATTCCGGGATTGCTGGCGGCGCTCATCTCGATCGTGTCATGCAAGCCCACGGTGCACATCCAGCTTAGCAGGGGATGAAATCCATCGGCGGAGCGCGGCCCGATGCGCAGATGGAGGTTGATCTTGGCTGGCGAGAGGATTCGCATCGTTCACTTGCGGCGAAACAAGCCCTCCTCGCAACTCATCACGAAGCGTTCGGCGCAGGCCTTGAGGTCTTCCCACTTTTGGCGGATGCGGTCGGCCTCCTCGGTGTTGACCCGCTGGGCGTCCTCGAGCGATTTGGTGACGGCTTCCAAGAGTTCGCTGAAATCGCGGACCATCTCGCGGGTTTCGTCGAAGATGGTTTCGTCGGGACTCTTGCGCAGATCGGGAACGGGATTGGCGGCGAAAAAGCCTCCCGCTTCGTTACAGAGCCAGCGGATGAGGTGGATGTCTTTGGTGAGGAGATAAAGCTCGCGGATGCGATCCAGCGGATTTTTGGCCCCCGAAGCATCGGGGTCAAGGTGCTCGGCGGGAGGCTCGCACCATTTGTACACGAGGGCAGCGGAGACTTTCAGCCCGGCGGCGACGGCTTTGACGCCCAAGTCTTCAACGGCGTTGCGCATGATTTCGTAAGATTTCATGGCCGCAAATTGTAGCCGACGCGGGCGGTTCGTATATTGGGCGGGACGTGATTTTGTTTACCGGAGGTTCGGTGAAGTCGCGAAATTGGTGGAGCAGCTGTCTGGTGTTTCTGGCGTGGTTGCCGATCGCGCTGGCGGAGTCGCCGGCCACCCAGTCGTCCGCCGGGCCGACCGACGTGTTCAGGGGATTTTTGCAGGATATTCAACGCGGCAACTCAGCCGACCTTGTCGGGGTTTGCTCGGCTCGTGGCGAGGATGCCAAGGGGCTGGTCCGGGATTTCCAGGCGGTGGCATCGGCGATGCAGTATTTGCGGACGATCGTAAGCGCCAAGTTCGGCCCGGATGCCTGGGCTGCGGTTTTGCCGTCGCTTCCAATGCCGGCCGATTTGGATGACGTTACGGAAACCATCACGGGTGACCAAGCCCAATTGACCGGCGCCAACATCTCGAAGGTACGGATGATCCGCGTGCTGGGGTCTTGGAAACTCGATGTTGACGGGCTGCTCCAGAGCGACGAGGCGCCCGCGAACATACATTGGTTCTCCGCCATGGCCGAGGCGATGCGCCGAACCGCCGACGACGTGGCGGCGGGGCGGCTGACGACGGCGGCGGCCGCCGCTGAGGCGATAGCCGCGCGAGTGCAAGCCATCCCCGACGTTCCCACCACTCAGGCGGCGACCCGGCCTTGACATGGCGCAGACCAAGCAACAAATCCAATCGCTGCTCGCCGACGCCGGCGCCAAGCCGCGGCGCCGGTTCGGCCAGAATTTCATGATCGACGGCAACCTGGTGCGCATCGTCGCCGATGCCGGGCAGATTGCCCCGGGCGATCTGGTGATCGAGGTGGGGCCCGGGACGGGATCGCTCAGCGAGGAGCTTCTGGCAAGAGGGGCCAACGTCCTGGCGGTGGAAATCGACCGGGCGCTGGCGGAGGTTTTGCGCAAGCGTTTCGCGCAGGCGGGCAACTTCACGTTGATCGAAGCCGATGCCCTGATGGGCAAACATGCGCTGGATGCGCGGATCGTTGAGGCCATTGGGCGGGAGAAAACGGCGGGGCGGTTGGTTCGGTTGGTGGCGAATCTTCCCTACAACGCCGCTTCGCCGCTGATCGTCGAGTCGTTGATCGCGGGCGTGGATTTGCTGGCAATTACGGTGCAGAAGGAAGTGGCGGATCGGCTGCGCTCGGGGCCGGATTGCAAGGAATATGGAACGCTGTCGATCGTCGCGCAGCTTCTTTCGCGGGTGGAGGTCGTTCGCACGTTGCCGCCGCAGGCGTTTTGGCCAATGCCGAAAATCGAATCGGCGCTGGTGCGAATGACCCGGCAGGACCGCCTGGGAATTCATGCCGCCGCATTTGGGACGTTCATTCACCGGGTCTTTTCCGCTCGCAGAAAGACCCTGCGAAATGCACTGACGATGGCGGGAGTGGATGCCGACAAATTGCTCGCCGATGCGGGGATCAGCGGGCTGGCGCGGCCGGAACAAATTGCGCCCGCGGATTTCCTCAGGCTGTTTGAGGCGATTGGAGGGGAAGCGGAAATTCCCTGGTGGCCCGTGATAATTGAAATGCCGCCTTTGATCGGTTAAGATAGAGGGTGTTGCGGCGATGGATCGCCGTCGTGTGGGCTTTAACGGGAGCCAAG
>Ga0181538_10003962_pt1 | contig 14169 bp, 13 predicted proteins | sample PEATcosm2014_Bin_40_FD_119773 | JGI IMG/M metagenome (GOLD analysis project Ga0181538, IMG submission 119773) | Peatland microbial communities from MTU Mesocosm Facility, Houghton, MI, USA - PEATcosm2014_Bin23_30_metaG | ecosystem: Environmental > Terrestrial > Soil > Wetlands > Peat | place...
CACCACCGAGTTCTCCGCCCGAACCCTCGCCTTGATCGAGGTGGCCCACTGGTACGAGATCGTGTTTCTGCTCGGATGGGTCTACTTGTTCTTCGCTTCCCGGCCGCTGCTGGGAATCGCCGCCGCCGTTGGCGCGTTCCTGTTCGTCATCTTCGTGGACAACGTGTTTGCCCGGCTCAAATGGCCTGCGGCCATCCGCAGTTCCTGGGCCGTCGCCCTGCTGTTGGGCTTTGGAAACATTCTCGTTCTTTCGCTCTTGCACGGGTGAGGCTGCACATGGCCGGTTTCGCAAAATCGCCCTGGATCCTCCACTACGACGCGTCGAGCTGCAACGGCTGCGACATCGAAACCCTCGCCTGCCTCACCCCGCTCTTCGACGTCGAGCGCTTGGGCGTCGTCAACACCGGCAATCCCAAGCATGCCGACATCTTTCTCGTCACCGGCGCCGTCAACGAACAGAGCAAATCCGTCATTCGCAATCTCTACGAGCAGATGCCCGAGCCCAAGGCCGTCGTCGCCGTCGGCGCCTGCGCCTGCACCGGCGGGATTTTCCGGGAGTGCTACAACATTTCCGGCGGCGTCGATGGCGTCATCCCCGTGGACGTCTACGTCCCGGGCTGCGCCGCCAGGCCCGAAGCCATCATTGACGGCGTCATCAAAGCCGTCCAAGTGCTCGAGCATAAGCATCTCGCCATGAAGTCCAACGCCAACCGGGACCAGGCCCTTTATCTCCCCGCCGAAGCGGAAGACGCGCCCGAAATCCTCGCATTGCAGCGAATCGCCTATCGGACGCACGAAGAACTCTATGGCGGCGAGGAAAACGTCCCGCCCCTGGTGCAAACTCTCCCGGAATTGGCCGGCGAATTTGGCCAGACTCGCTTCGTCAAGGCGGTGGTCAACGGCAAGCTCATCGGCTCCGCGCGAGCGCGCCCCAATGACCATGCCGCCGAAGTCAGCCGCATCATGGTCCATCCGTATTTTCAAGGCCGCGGCATTGGCCGCCGGTTGTTGGCTGAGGTCGAACAGTCTCTTCAGAACGACGTGAAGTGCTTTGAGACGGCGGTCGGCGGCAAGAGCGAGGAGAACGTCGCCTGGCTTCAGCGGCAGGGTTATCAAATCGTCCAGATCGAGCCCGCCGCGCCCCCCGACACCCGCGTTCATCTCCGCAAGGAGCGCCGATGACCGCCGAAGCGAACATCGAGATCGTCACGCCTGACGCGCTGCTGGAAAAAGTGCGGGCGCTGCGCGATCAGGGATATCGCCTCGTTCAAATCGGCGCGGCGCGCCTGCCCGAGTCCATGGAATTGACCTATAGCTTCGACCTCGAGAACCGCCTGGCCAACCTGCGCCTGAATTTGCCCCTCGACCAGCCCCGCCTGCCCAGCATCAGTTCCATTTATAAATGCGTACTGCTCTATGAGAACGAAATACACGACCTGTTCGGCATACAAGTCGATGGCATGGCGGTGGATTTTCACGGCAATTTATACAAGACGGCGATCAAGCACCCGTTCGCCACCCTGAAAGCGCCCCGCGTAACCGCCGCGGCCGAGCCGAAACCCTCCGGTCCGCCGAAATCTGCCGGTCCGCCGAAACCCGCGACGACCTGAGGAAATTATGCCGCGCACGATCATTCCATTTGGCCCTCAACACCCCGTCTTGCCGGAGCCGGTTCATCTCGATCTGGTCGTGGAAGACGAAAAAGTGGTCGCGGCGCGGCCTTCCATCGGCTTCATCCATCGCGGACTGGAGAAACTCGTCGAAAAGAAGGATTACGTCGAGTTCGTTTACGTTGCCGAACGCATTTGCGGCATCTGTAGCTTCATCCACTGTCAGACCTATTGCCAGGCGATTGAATCGCTCATGAACGTCGCCGTTCCCCCGCGCGCCCTGTATCTGCGAACCGTTTGGGGCGAACTCTCGCGGATTCACAGCCACCTGCTCTGGCTCGGCCTGATGGCCGACGCCATGGGTTTTGAGAGCCTCTTCATGCATTCCTGGCGCGTCCGGGAGAAAGTGCTCGACGTCGTGGAAGCCACCGCCGGCGGCCGCGTCATCTTTGGTTCCTGCAAGATCGGCGGCGTGCGCCGCGACATCGACGCGGAATGCATCAAGCAAACCATCGCCGACCTCGATTCCATCGAACGGGAAATCGCCACGATCACCAAGGTGTTCCTCAGCGACCGATCCGTGAAGGCGCGGCTCAGCGGTGTCGGCGTGCTTTCGCGGAAGGGAGCATACGATCTCGGCTGCGTCGGCCCCACCCTGCGCGCCAGCGGAGTCGCCCAGGACATGCGCACCCTCGGCTATGCCGCGTTCAAGGACCTGGACCTGGCCCCCATCACGCGCACCGAGGGCGATTCCTATGCCCGCTGCGCCGTCCGTTGCGACGAGCTTCTCCAGTCCGCCCGGCTTATCCGCCAGGCCCTGGCCAAAATCCCAGCCGGCGAAGTGGCCGTCAAAGTCACCGGCAATCCCACCGGCGAAATCATCGCCCGCACCGAGCAACCTCGCGGCGAGGTCGTCTACTTCATCAAGGCCAACGGAACCAAAAACCTCCAGCGCTTCCGCATCCGCACGCCGACGTTCGCCAATCTCCCCGCCATGCTCCAGTTGTTGCAGGGTTGCGACCTGGCCGACGTGCCCGTGCTCTTGCTCACGATCGATCCCTGTATCAGTTGCACGGAGAGATGACATGGCTTATCTGGAGATGTCCAGGCTCGCGTTGAAATGGGCGATGAAACGTCCGCCCACCACCCGCTACCCCTTCCGCCCGCGCCATCCCATCGCCGGCTCGCGCGGCCAACTCGACCTCGACAGGGCCACCTGCGTCTACTGCACCGCCTGCGCGAAAAAATGTCCCACCGGCGCGCTCTTCGTCAATCGCCTCAAGAAAACATTGGCGATCGACCGTCTGCGCTGCATCAGTTGCGGCTACTGCGTCGAGATTTGCCCCAAGGGATCGCTAAAGCTCACCACCAGCCACGGAACCCCCGCAATCACGCGCGACCGTGAATTCTGATCGCATCTCTCCGGAAAAATTTAACCGCGAAGCAGCGAAGCAGCGAAGTTGCGCGAAAGAGAAAAAACAAGAATTGAATTTCTTCGCGCAGCTTTGCTCCTTCGCTGCTTCGCGGTAAGGCTTTTTCAAAGCGGCGCCCGCAGAGCGGAGCATGCCAGTGCGTGGTGACAGCCCTTGCTCTAAAACCGGCAGAGCGATTCCACGTATTGGGCCGTGCCATCGCGCAGCCAGCCGTCGAGCTGCGCTTGATCCTTGAGCTGTGCCCCTCTCATCCTCGGCACCACGAAGAACTTGCTCCCGACGTCCGGCAGGGCCGTCATGTCGCTCCATAGTTTTTCAAACTGGGCGACCGGGAAAACGTCCTCCTGGCCGTGACCCCAGCGCTTTTTCACGTCCTTCAATGTGATGTACGTCGGCATTCTCGCCGCCAACTCCCGGATCGCCCCGGCCAACTTCTGCTGGTTTGCCAAATCCGCCCGCCCCAGTCCGAATGCGGCCAGCAACTGGTCGAGATCGATCCAGGTCGTCATCGAGTTGTAATACGACAGGGCAAACTCATCCTCTTCGCGCGGCATGGCCAGCCCTTCCAACATCCGAACGCGCCCGTCCACCCGTGCCGGTCCGCCCCCGCGGTCTTCGATCCGCCGAGTGATCACCTCGAAGGAGAGGCATGCGCCCTGCCGGATGTGCAGGCCCAGGATTCCAGGATCGACGTTCGCCCCCAGCGTGTCGATATTGTGCAGCATGATGTATTTCAACCCAGGCCGCTCGCGCAGCAACTCCGCCAGCGTGCCGTTGAGCAACAGATTCGGCACCTCGTACCAGTGCCCGACCGGGTGCATGCATTGGAGCGGCAGATTATCCGTGTAATCCGACGCCTCGCCCGCCGTCCGTGCCCAATCGATCAGGGCCGCATGCAAGCTTTCACGCATCTTCTGCTGCTGCTCATCCAGCAACTTCTGCGGCATCTCCTCCCACGCGAACCGCAAATCCCGCAACGTCGGAATCAGCCGCAGCCCGACCGCATGTCCTTGCGACAAGTGCAACGGCCCCGAATAGCCGTAATTGCCCTGCGCCCGCAGATACTCCTGGATCGGTTCGTGCGTGAGATAGCTCGTGGTGAAGACGTGCGGAATCTCCACGCCGGCCGTCTGCCCGATCTTTCGGCTCTTGGCCAGGTGCACTTCCACGAACGTCCGGTGCCGCCCGGCAAGTTTGCAGAACGGATGCAGCGCCTTCACCACGCCGGCGCCCTGCGTCCACCGGCTCCCGGCGCCGGCCGCCAGCGACAGCACCGCCACCTCGCCCGCCTTCAGCGCCGCCAGGCCCCTTCGCTCATCCTCCTCGCTCGATCCACTCGAGACGTCGATCACGTCCTGGTCCTTCACGTCCGTGATCGTCGTCGAGCTTGGCAGGCGATTTTGCGCCAGCCCGATCCGGCCGTTCTTCAAATCCGCCCGAACTCGCTCGTGCTGTTCACGATCGAATCCATTTTCCCGCAGAAGCTCCGCCAAATCCTTCGCCTCGCCCCCAGCCTGGCCTTGGCGCACAAACAGGCGGTCGAACAGGGTATGCACCATTCCCGCCAGTTCCGTCCGGGACCGCGCCGCCGTTGCGAAGCGATCCAGTTCCGCCGTCTGCACCTTGGTGAGTTGCCGCGGGTCCACCCTGAGCAGCCGCGGCACGACCATCGCGTAATACGACGCCGGCAACAGCGCTTGATCGTCCTCGAGAAGCCGCGCCAGGGTCCCATGCGGATTGATCGCAAAGTCGTAAACGACGGGTTCCATTGCGAACGGCAGCGCGTGCTTCAGTTCCTGCCGGGTTTCGCTCATCATCTTCTGCAAAAAGTCCTGGGCTTCGGCCTTGCGCTGGGGGTCGAAGATGAAACCCATGCCGCCGCCCGACATCCCCCCGAGCATCCAGAATCCCCAGAACGCCTCGCCGAACTTTTCGCCCGTTTTGCGGATCAACGCCTCGGTGTAAAATGTGCTTGCCCAGGGAATGATCGCCTGCAACGGCCCGAAGAAGTTCTCCGTCGTCGCACTCCCGATCGCCTTGACGTCTTGCTTTTTCAGCGCCGCCAGAATTCGATCGACGATCGCCCCGGCCTGATTGCGCGCGATCCATTCGCTGCCGCTTCGCAGCAGGTATTTCTCCGTGACCATCTCCAGGATCGGCCCCACGTTCTGCGCCATCCCGCCATGCACCAGCACCAAGCTCTCCTGCAACTGCCGGCGAACTTTTTCGGGCGCATCCTGGTCATTCAAAATTCGATGATTGGGCAGCAACCTGCCCCGGCTGATGCCGAATTCCGGATCGCCCGCTTGCGCCGCCGCCCCTTCGATGAGCTTGATTCCCGGCCAGATTCCGCCCGAATCCTGCCAGCCGCCGCCGCTGCCTCCGATCCATTCTCCCAGGATGGCGCGCGCCGCCACCAATCTTCGCTCGTGCTCGGCCAGTTCGCCGGTCAGCGACGCGGCCTGGCCCGTCGCGCGCATGCAGACCGAAATCAGCGATCCCAGCAGATTCGTCGATACCGCCAGACGCGAGCCCTTGGGAATATTGTTCACGCTGCTGACGATTTCCAACCCCAGCCCCGGCCCCACCAGCCGGGCCAGCAAATCGGCCAAACTTTGGCCCGATCCTTCCATCCCCGGCGGCACGATGCCCGACGCGATCACCGCCGCCTTCAGCAGACCCAGGTAATCCTTGGCAAAATCGAACAGCTCCGGCAGATTGTCCACGTCCGCCGACGCCCCCAGATCGACGCTCACCAGCCGGATCACCGGCTCGTCGATCGCCCGCAGATACGTTTCAATCGGAGGCCTGGGCGACGGGTCCCGGCCGTGCACAGCCAGGTCGATGCTCACGTTCAGCACCCGCGCTCCTTGCGGATAATCCATCCCCAGGAAAAAAATGTCGCTCCAGGCGCCGTGCGACAAATCCATCCGCACCGGCGTCTTCTCGCCCAGGATCGGGAACGTCCCATCCGCGGATTGCCGCAAAAGCTCCGGGCGAAGACGCAGCGGCGCATCCGCCGGATGCCCCACGCGGAACATCCACTGATTCCCCCGCACGCTCTTCACGCTGCGCCGGACTTGATTGGCCAGCGTTTGGAACGCCAGGTCCTTGTACGCCGCCGCCAACGCGCTGCTGATCGAATCGTTTGGACCGGTCTTCGCCTGGCTGGCCAGGAAAACGTCTATTCCTTCGTCGAATCGGCGTAGCAGAACGTGGTTATAGCCCTCGAACGGCACCAACCCGCGCGCCGTGGGCGGCAGCTTGGGCGGGAGATGGAAACGATGAATCGCGTACAAGAAAAACAGCGCCCGCACCCGGTGATACAAATTCCCCTCGGCCCGGCGGAACCGATCCAGGTCGTCGCACTCGGCCAGAAGCTGCGCCGCCGTCGCCTCGCGCGCGAACGCTTCCAGCGACGCATCGCGAACCCGCGGGTCCTCGCTGGTGATGATGCCTCGGAGCGTACCTGACATAATAGAGCCTTGGCAGGATGAATTACTTCCGGTCCCGCTGGCGAACCGCCAGCAGATCCACCAGTTGGGCCAGCACCTCATCGCGTTCCGCGCCGTCCAACGCCAGCGCCAACTGCGCCATCAGCAGGCCATACTTCACTCCAATATTGTGCCGATGCCCCTGCACTTCGACGGCCAGATATCGCTCCTTGCGCGCCAGCGCATCCAGCGCCGCCGCCAGCGGCAGCCCCGCTTCCTTCTTCACCACCTCGGCCAACAATTCCATCACCCCCGGCGTCAGCACGTGCATGCCGAAAAAGCATAGATAATGCCCCGCCCTCAGCCCGGGAATAATCAGCGATTGCTCCGCCTCGGTTGGCGTGGGCTTTTCCAGGACCAACTCAATTTCATAAACGTGATTGTGCTTCGCCACCCGCCGGCCGCCGACCGCGCCGTAATACGGCAGCATGTTTTCTCGCGTCGCCTGCACCGCCGAGACGCTGCACGATTCGGCCTTGGCCAGCTCAACCAGTTGCTGCGCGCACCGCTGCGGGCCCGTGCTGATGTACAGGTGATCGCTCACCAAATGCAGGAACGGCTCGCCGCCCACAAACTCCCGCGCGCAGTACAGCGCATGCGCATATCCCACCGGCGAAGGCTGCTCGATCAACTCCAGCATTCGCCGATACGGCCCGGCGGCGGCCGCGTAGGCCTCCTCCTGCCCCGGCGAGATCACGATCCCAATCTGATCGACCTCGGCGCTTCGCGCCTCCTCGATAATGATCTGCAACGCCGACTTGGGCTGCCCATCCCGATCCACCAGCGTCTGCAACGGCAATGCCCGCTGTCCTCGCCCGGCGGCCGTCACCACGGCTTTCTTGATCTTCATAGAATCGTGGTTCTCGCAAGTTGGATGGGGCTGGTCAAGTGCGCCGGGGGAATAAGAGCCGGCGGGAACTTTCTGCGGCCCCGTTGCGCCAAACTCCAAAACCCGGTATCCTTCAAACCCATCGCCGCACGACGGTCGTGCGGCGTCGGTCAAACTCAAGAGGAACTCCATGACCACCGACGTTGACGTTCTGATTATCGGGGCCGGCCCCGCCGGTTCGATCGCCGCTTCGGTATTGCATCGCGAGGGCTTTCGCCTGCTCGTGGTCGAGAAGCAGCAATTCCCGCGCTTCGTGATCGGCGAGAGTCTGCTCCCCCGGGTCATGAATTTGTTGAAGGATGCCGACCTGCTCCAAGCCGTCGAGGACCAGCATTTCATGAAGAAAACCGGCGCGGTGTTTCTCCGCGGAACCCAGACGTGCGATTTTGATTTCTCCAATCAGTCCGGCGACGGCTGGCCGTACACCTTCCAGGTCGTTCGCGCCGATTTCGACAAAACCCTGGCCGATACGGTCGCCGGGCGCGGCGTGGAAATATGCTACGGCCACGGCGTCTCGGCCGTTAAATTCGACGAGCCTCACGCCCAGGTCACGATTGAACAACCCGACCATGCCCTGCGCACCGTCACCGCCAAGTTTGTCCTGGATTGCAGCGGATATGGCCGGGTTCTGCCCAGGCTGTTGAATCTCGACAAGCCGTCAACCCAGCCCTTCCGCGAATCGCTTTTCACCCACGTGACCGGCGACCGTCGTCCCGCCGGAGCCGAGGAGGGAAAGATTTGGATCTGCATTCATCCGCATGGCGCCTGGATTTGGATCATTCCATTTTCCAACGGCAAGACCAGCGTCGGCGTCGTCGCCACGCCGCAATTCTATCAACGATTCCCCGGCGAACCCGCCGACCAGCTTCGCGCGATTCTCATGAGCGATCCCAACGCCGCGGCGCGGCTCGGCACAACCGAATTCACCTTCCCGCCCCGGCGCATCGGCGGGTATTCCTGTTCGGTCAAGCAACTTTACGGCCCGCGATTCGCCCTGGTCGGCAACGCCACGGAATTTCTCGATCCCGTTTTCAGCTCCGGCGTCACCCTGGCCATGGAATCCGCCATGCGCTCGGCGCAGGTTCTCACTGAGGATTTGCGCGGCCAACGTCCGAATTGGCAGACCCAATACGCCGATCACCTCATGCAGGGCGTGAACGCCTTCCGGGCTTACGTGAACGCCTGGTATGACGGCACGCTCCCAGAAATCTTTTTCGCGCCGGACAGGGACGTCGACGTGATGCGCAAAATCTGTTCGGTCTTGGCCGGATACGTCTGGGACAAGTCCAACCCCTATGTCACGCAGGCCGAGCGGGCGCTGTCGCTGCTATCCAGGCTTGTAAAGGGGGACTGAGGTACACGGCGTTTCTTGAGCAATTCCAGTTCATTACGCACCATTGTCTAGTATATACGTCGTTATTGTATTGATTATAAGCGACTATAAATAAGTGTGTTATGATTACTTGCACACTTTTTTTGTCAACTACTCTTGACAAACGGACCAGAGTCGGCGATATTCTATGAATCCTATAGGGGTACAGTAGGTTATCTGAAAGGGATTTGGTTTATGAAGTCGAAACGGGTATCGGGTTTCACGCTCGTGGAACTGTTGGTTGTAATCGGCATTATTGCACTATTGATCAGCGTGCTGCTGCCGGCGCTTTCCAGGGCCCGGGAGCAGGCCAACATGGTGAAATGCGCGTCGAACCTGCGGCAGATCGGGCAGGCGATCGCGATATACGAGGCGAATTTTGCCGGGACTTTGCCCCCGTCGAATTTTTACGTCGGCCTTTCGATCGCCAACGGAACCCAATTGCCCGCGACACCGGTCAATGGGTACGTCCACTGGTCGAGCCTGCTCTTTGCCAGCACCTTGGGGCCTCAGGATCCGCGGTTCTTTTCGACGTCCGGCTGGGAGATGTTCCAGTGCCCCAGCCTGGTGAACGGCGGGATTCCGCCCGCCAACACCTACGCCGGGAACAACGATGCGGGTCTTAGCAACGAAACGTCGGTGACGATTAACGGTCAACCCGTGGTTGACATGCAGGCGCCGCGGATGTCGTACATGCTGAACGAGGCCCTGACGCCACGAAGCATTTTCGTGGCGGGCTTCCGGGGTTCCACGCGCCCGTACGTATTCGTGAAGGCCGGAAGCGTGAGCAACAGTGCCGGAACCATCATGGCGACGGAGATGTGGGGGTTTCAGCCGATCATGGAGGCGTCGTCGAACGTGGGCGGCTCGGCGCCGGTGAGCAACAGCCGCCGGCCGGTGAGCGGCATCAGCGTTTCCGAGACCAAGGCCCTGGGTTACACGATTCCCAAGGCGGATTCGGCGTACGTGTTGCCGATCCCGGGCGAGTTCGGGTGGGCGCAGATCGACGACATGCATCCCGATCCGAGCAGCTATTATTCGAACAACAGCCCACTGACCAAGCCACCGGATACAACGCTGGATTTCATCGGCCGAAACCACGGCGTGGGCAAGCCGATGGGCAATCTTGCCGGCTCAAGCCAGGGCGGCTGGGACCTGCGGAAATCGAATTTCCTGTATGTCGATGGGCATGTCGAGACCAAGCACGTATCCGAGACGGTTTATCCGATCAGCCAGTGGGGGCCCAAGTTTTACAGCTTGCCGCCGTATTGAAGGGATTAGTCATTTGTCATTGGTCACTTGTCATTTGCAAGACAATTGCGAATCGCCGATACCAATGACCAATGACCAATGACAAGTGACCAATGACCTGTCTCTTTTCGTGGCGATGGAATAAACTATCCCACATGGAGAACTTGGAAGAACTGCACAGGCGATTTGGGTTGAGCGGGGTAGTGAAGGTGGATCAAGGCCGCGGGGGGTTGCCGCGGATTGTGGTGACCGGGGCGAAGGGGTCGGCGGAAATATATTTGTTCGGGGCGCACGTCACGCAGTTTCAGCCGCGGGGGGCGGCGCCGGTCTTGTTCCTGAGCAAGAACAGCCTGTTCGACGGAAAGACGCCGATTCGCGGCGGGGTGCCGCTGGTATTTCCGTGGTTCGGTCCGCGGGCGGACATGCCGCAATTGCCGCCGCATGGCGTGGCCCGGACAAAAGCGTGGGAGATCGAATCCTGCGATGCTCGGGCCGATGGATCGGTGCGGGTCGTTCTGGGCACGTCGAGCGACGACCAGACCAAGCAGCTTTGGCCGCACGCGTTCGAGCTTCGGTTCATCGTGGTCGCGTCGGATTATCTGGATATGACGGTGGAAGTGCGCAACGTGTCGAAAGAGCTCGTGGAGTTTGAAGAGGCCATGCACACGTATCTGGCGGTCGGGAACGTTGAAGACATTTCCATCGAAGGTTTGACCGGTTCGGAATTCCTGGACCGGGCTGACGGGGAGCGGCGGAAAAAGCAGCCGGATGAGCCGATCCGAATCACCGGCGAGACTGATCGGCTGTATTCCAACTCGGCCTCGAACGTGACGGTGCGCGATCCGGGATTGCGGCGGTCGATTGTCGTCGAGAAGACCCGGTCCGATGCCACGGTGGTGTGGAATCCCTGGTCGAAAAAAGCCGCGGCGATGGCGGACCTGGGCGCGGATCAATGGCAATCCATGGTCTGCGTGGAAACGGCCAACGCCCGCCAGTGCAAGGTAAAGCTTCCCGGCGGGTTGATCCATCGCATGAGCACGCGGATTTCCGTCGAAGGGCTGTGAATGACCGATCCCGTGGCCATAGTGACGGGGGCGGGGCGGGGGATTGGCCGGGCGGTGGCCGTGGAATTGGCGCGGCGGGGATATCGGCTGGCATTGGTCTCGCGGACGGACCGGGAATTGCAGGAAACTGGCGCGCTGTGCGGCGGGACGGCGGAAGTTTTCGGTTTCGTTTGCGACGTTGCCGAAGCGCAGCGGGTCGATGCCCTGGTCGAGGATGTCCTGGCGAAATTCGGGCGGGTGGACGTGCTGGCGCATTGCGCGGGGATGGTGGTGAAGAAGTCCATCGAGCAGCTTTCCATCGACCAATGGCGGGGGATGTTGGATACGAATCTTTCGTCGGTCTATTTTTTGTGCCGCCGGCTTTGGCCCGTCTTCCGAAGACAGGGTGGCGGGGTGGTGGTAAACGTGTCATCGTATTCGGCGCGCGATCCGTTTCCCGGGCTGGGGGCGTACGGGGCGGCGAAGGCGGGCGTAAATCTGTTGGGCCTGGCGCTGGCGCGGGAGGGAGCCGAAATCGGCGTGCGGGTGCACACGGTTGCGCCCGCGGCGACGGAGACCGCGATGTTGCGGTCCATCATCTCCCAACAGCAGTTGTCGAGCGAGAAAACGCTGCCGCCCCAATCCGTCGCCAAGGTCATCGTGCAGTGTGCTTGCGGCGATTTGGCTTGCACCAGTGGCGAAGTGATTTACGTGCACAAGTAGGCCGCGGGGCGTCAAGGGAGATGGAACACCTCTTCCAGCACCTCGAGGGACGTGTCGGCCGCGCCGCTGCCAAGCGTCGTGAATAAATCCTTCATCGCGGCTTGCCATCGCCTGTTCACGTCTTCGGTCTGCATGCCGTCAATGGCCTTCCTGAAATCTGGGGTTTCGACGTACCCGACCAACAGGCCGTCGGATTTCAGAAACAGTGAATAGTTTGTCCAGCCGTGGCGCGTAAGGGCGGCAAGCATTTCGGGCCAGACGTTGCGGTGGGCTTTTTTGTATTCGGTCAGGCGGTCGGATTTCACTCGAAGCAAAAAGCAGACGCGGTGCATGGGACCTCCCAGGGGGATGATAGCGGTGCCAACGCTCCAAGTGCAAGTTGGGCTCGAGAGCGTCAAATGAAGATTACCGCGAAGCAGCGAAGCAGCGAAGTTTCGCGAAGAATTATCAATCTGACTTCGCGAAACTTCGCTGCTTCGCGGTGATCTTCACGGTAATCTGCATTTCGCCGATCAAGTTCGATGGACGAGAAAACGCCGGATTACTATGATTGGACAATATGAACGAACGGATTCGTGTTGGCCTCGTGGGCTGTGGAGCGATCAGTGGGCGGTATCTGCGGACGAGCCGGAGTTTCCCGATTTTAGAGATCGCGGCGTGCGCGGATTTGAACCGCGCGGCGGCGGAAAAGACGGCGGCGGAGCATGGCGTCCCGCGGGTCTTGAGCGTCGATGAATTGTTGGCGGACAAGTCGATCGATCTGGTGCTCAACCTGACCGTGCCCAAGGCGCATGCCCCGATTTGCCTGGCGGCGCTGGAGGCGGGCAAGCACGTCTACGTCGAGAAGCCGCTGGCCGTGACCCGGGCGGATGGGCAGTCGATCTTGCGCGCGGCGAAGAAGCGCAAGCTGCTGGTGGGTTGCGCGCCGGACACTTTTCTGGGCTGGGGCCTACAGACGGCGCGCCAGGCGATCGACGATGGAATGATCGGCCGGCCCGTGGCATTTCTGGCGTTCATGATGTGTCCGGGCCACGAACACTGGCATCCCAGCCCGGAATTCTATTACGAGGCGGGCGGCGGTCCGATGTTGGACATGGGACCGTATTATTTGACCGCGCTTTTGAATTGTCTGGGTCCGGTGAAACGGCTGATGGGGCTGGCGTCGGTGGCGATCCCGGAGCGGACGATTACCAGCGACGCCAAGAGGGGCAAGAAGATCAAAGTCCAGACTCCGGATCACGTCACGGGAAGCATTGAATTCGAGCAGGGCGCCGTGGGGACGATCGTGACGAGCTTCGCGACGCGGTTTGCGCCATACGATGGAAAGAATCCGATCACGATTTTCGGGACGGAGGGGACGCTGCTCCTGCCGGACCCGAACGGCTTTGGCGGGCCGGTGAAATTGCGCCGGGTCGCCGACGCGGATTTCAGCGAATTGCCGCCCCTCTTCGAGCATCAGTATGAACGGTCGGTGGGTCTGGCGGACATGGCATTCGCGATTCGCAAGGGTCGCGCTCCGCGCGCCAGCGGGGAGCAGGCGATGGCCGTGCTCGATCTGATGCTGGGGTTTTTGGATTCTTCGGATCAGGGCAAGGCGTACGAGCCGGTTGTGAAGTATGTGCGGCCGCCCCCGTTGCCGGCGGGGATCCCATTTGGAGAGTTTGACCAATGACAAGTGACCAATGACCAATGACAAGTGACCAATGACGACTTCAGAATTCCCTCACTCGACCCGATTGAGGTTCTGAAGCAGCCCGGCGATCGTCATTTGCAGGATGGGGTGGACGGCTTCCGGGGCGATCTCGGCCAGAGGCGCCAGAACAAATCTGCGCTCGTGCATCAGTGGATGCGGAATGACCAGTTCCTGGCTGCTGATGATCTGATCGCCGTAGAGAAGCAGGTCGATGTCGATGACGCGGGGCTCCCATTTCCGGCGGCGTACGCGGCCCATCTGTTGCTCGATTTCCATGATCCGGTGCAGCAGCGCGTGCGACCCGAGGGTCGTTATGACCTCGGCGGCGGCATTGAGGAACGCCGGCGCATCGGCCGGCCCGCCGACCGCGGGATTTTCCAGTAGTGATGAAGTGCGGGTGATGCAGATGCCTTCGGTGTCGGCCACTGCGGCCAGCGCCCCGCGGATGTTGCCCTCGCGATCACCGAGGTTGGCCCCAAGAGCGAGGTAGGCGGTGATCGCCGGTGGGTTCCGCATGGACGTAGCCTAGCCGGAATACCGGAAATTCGAAATTCGAAACTCGAATGACGAATCAAATTCGAAATTCGAAGGACCAAGCAACCCTCGTTTCGAATTTCGAGCTTTGAATTTGATTCGTCATTCGAATTTTGGGTAGTGCCTC
>Ga0181538_10003963_pt1 | contig 14168 bp, 8 predicted proteins | sample PEATcosm2014_Bin_40_FD_119773 | JGI IMG/M metagenome (GOLD analysis project Ga0181538, IMG submission 119773) | Peatland microbial communities from MTU Mesocosm Facility, Houghton, MI, USA - PEATcosm2014_Bin23_30_metaG | ecosystem: Environmental > Terrestrial > Soil > Wetlands > Peat | place...
AGCCTTGTCCCTGTATCCCCTGCCCAATACGGATATCGGCCCTTTCTTCCAGAATAACTATTTCGTCAACGCCCCTGCCACGGACAACGCCGACGGGATCATCGCCAAGCTCGAACATCAGTTCGGCGAACGGCACAGGGCCACATGGGCAAGCACGCTCTCGAGCGGCTTTCTCAGTTCCACGAAGTACTTCCCGAACATTGCCAGCCCGACTGCTCCGGACCAGCATTTCTCGAACCGTCGCACGGAACTCGATTACGTTTTTACTGCCAATCCCAATACCCTCAACTCGCTCAGTTTCACCGCGGTTTCCGACACGGCGCTGTCGGGCGATTCGTCGCAGCCCGCCTTCCCCAGCTACCAATTCCTTAGCAATTATCTCTCGATGGGCACCGCTTACCCCAGCACCCGGGACGCTCGAAACACTTTCGAAGTTCAGGACGGGCTCTCCGCCAGAAAGAAAAAACACTCCTTTGGCTTGACGTTTCAGGCAGATGACTACCAGGTGAACTCATTCAATCCGGCCTATCCCTCCGGTTATTTTCAGTTCTCTCCGGACATCACCAGCCTGCCGGGGATTATCGATACGGGCGATCCCTTCGCGAGCTTCCTCATAGGCCTGCCGGCCTATGCAGAACGCACCATCACGGTATCGACCTCCTATTTTCGCGACTCTTACCAATCCCTCTCAGGCCGTGATAAATATGAGCTTTCCAAAGACCTGACTTTCACCCTCAACCTCAACTACAGCCGCCGGACGCCGCGCGTGGAGAAGTACAATCGCCAGAGTACGGTTGAACCTTCCGCTATCGACCCCTCCTACTGGTTGATGGGTGCCGTCGTATTTGCCGGTCTCAACCGCGTTTCGCCCGGAATGCGGCCCGCCAACGTCGATCTCGACGGGAGTGCGGGCCTGGCATGGAACCCCCACGGAAATGCCAACACCGTAGTCCGCGCCTCTTATGGCCGTTCCCACGGGATGATTCCGATCTACAACGGCCAGTGGGGCACGCAGGGGTTTTACGCGCGCCAAACCTTCATCTCCCCGGACACACAACTCAGCCCGGCGTTGGACCTGACCGCCGGCATTCCGCCCTATACTACCCCTCTTCCGGACCTTAGCCCGTCGGCGGCTGATAATACGGTGGCGGATTTTGTTGACCTCAGCGGACGAGAGCCTCTCTATCAATCGGCGTCGCTTTCTGTGGAGCGCCAAGTGCCGTTCTCGATGGTGGTTTCCGTAGGCACGAATTACAGTAACGGGCGGGATCTCCTGGTGGGCGACGGGGTCGCCAATCCCAACGCCATCGACCCTTCTAACCTGAGCTACGGCGACGCGCTTTACAATCTTTCATTCCGGGACTCGTTGCAGCCCTTTCCGCAATTCCAGGGTTTCGAGCTTTACGGCCACTATGCCTGGGGCCGTTACGAGCGGACCTCCGGCTTTGTGCGACTCGAGAAGCGTGCCTCCTTCGGCCTCGCTTTCACTGCCTATTATGAGTTCTCCAAGCAGCTTGACGATTCCTCAGGCCCTTACGGGAACCAGGACTTCTTCAACTGGCGCAACGATTGGGGGCTCTGCTCTTACAATACGCCGCAGTATTTGCAGCTCAGCTACGTTTATGATCTGCCTTTCGGCTCCGGCGAACCCCCTTTGCCCTTCCTGAATTGGGGGAGGCCTCTGGTCAGCGGCTGGTCGTTGAGCGGAACGGCCTACTGGAATGACGGAACGCCGCTGTCGCTTCACCCCGAATTCAACAATACCGGTGGCGTGCTTCCTGCCCTCAACGTGAACGTCGAACCCGGCGTGGACCCACATGTGGCTCATCCGGGACCCTCGCAGTGGTATAACCCGGCCGCCTTCGATCAGCCCGCGGACTTCACCCCCGGGAACGGGCCGCGTACCGAACCGGACCTGCTGGGCCCGGGTTATAATTCCATGGACCTGAGCGTGACCAAGCGCATGCCCATGGGAGGCGAACGAGCCTTCGAGTTCAGCGCCACCGCGATCAACGTGCTCAATCACGCCAACTGGAATTATCCCGATCCAAATATCGGTCCGGTCAGCGCGCCCAACGTGGATGCCGGCAAAATCATTGGCTCTCACGGCGGGCGTGTAGTCCAGATTGGGCTCAAGTTCAGCTTCTAATGTGCCTTTATCCAGTTGTCTTAGCGCGCGCAATTCAGAGATGTCAGAGGTCGCTTTTCTCTGTGTTCTCTGGGGCTCGGAAAAGCCTAAACACCGAGGACACGGAGGTCCTCCGCGCTCTCTGTGGTAGCGCTTTCGAAGCACAAAGGACTCGGAGAGGTTGGCTTTGGTCGAGGCCAGCGGCCCGCGTTGCAGCGCTGGCCGTTCTTCTCGGCGTTTGCACGGTTACTACTCTACAGGCGCAAACGGCCAACGTCTCGATCCCTGCCTGGGTCGAGGCGAACGACTGCTCCAAGCCTCCCAAGTTCGAGGCCGCGCTCAACGGCAAGGCGGTACACGTCACGGCGCAGTTAGGTCCACGCAGCGACGAGGTAATTCTGGTTGTGTTGGATCTGACAGGGGATCTCACGCTGGTTGAGGCCGCCAAACAGGCGCTGATTGCTGAAGTCTCTAAACTGGCTACCAACGCCTGGGTGGGGCTCTTGCGCACCCAGGACGGCTTGCACGTGTTATCCGACCCGGGCGCGAGCCGCCAACCCCTGACCGATGCGGTCCGCTCCCTGTCCAATAGCACCGAACCTGACTTGCTCGAGACCGTGCAACCGGCTCTCGAGTTGGCGGATGGCATCATGCGTAAGTCTCCGGTGCGGGTCGCAGTTCTGTACATCACCGACGGCAGCATTTATAGCTACCGCGAAGACTACACAAATCCCGTTATCAATGAGAGCGACCCGCACGACCTCAGCCGTCGTTTCCCCGAGGCGCTGATCAACGCCAAGATCTCCAAGTTGGTCGAGGCCAGCAGTTCGCTCGAGGCGCCCCTGTTTGTGGTCCATCTCAATTACCGGCGCGACCGGCTCAACACCGCGTATCAAAACGGCCTGGAGACACTTGCCGACGCGACAGGCGGCAAAAGTGATATTTGCCGCTCCGAGGCCGAAATTCCGGAAGCCATCTCCGCAATGTTTGCGCGAATCTCGAGCGCCTGGAGGCTTACCCTGGCGCTTCCCACCAGGATCCACTACAACATCCAGATTCACTTGAGCGCTCCCTGCGGCGATGAAGACCGGCGCATTTCGTGGCGCACGCGCTTGCGCCCCAAGGAGGGATGAGAGCATGCGGCGTGGATACCTGCAATTCGCTGTAGTGCTGACACTGTCAGTTGCGCTGCTTGTCTCGCTGGGTCTGCTCAATCGGCAGTCCCGGCGGCTTGCGATGCTCGAACAGCAGCAAGAGACGGACCGACGCTCACTGAGCCAATTACTCGCGGCGATTCGCCAGCGCGATTTTCAACAAGCTCCTGCTGAAGTCGAAAGCCCGGTTCCACCAGGTAATTGTCAAGCCGCTCTCGCCAGCCGGAATGCTACGATCGAGCGGCTCGACCGCGAATTGAGTGAGGCTCAGGCCGGCATCATGAGCCTCCAGTCGCAGCTCTCGAATTCCAACGAGGAACGCGAGAAGGCGCTCTCGAGCGCCAACGAATTGCTGCAAAAGGAGAAGGAGGATTGGCAGGCCCAGCTCGAGAGCTTGAAACAGGACCTCGAATCCGCCCAAGCCGACGCCCAAGCCTCCCGCCAGCGCCTGGCGGCTATAGAATCGGATAATGCACAGTTAAATAATACTAACAATGCAGCCTCCGCCCGAGCCGTCGACCTCGCCCAGGTGATCGTGCAACTCCAGGACCTGGATAGCCGCCGCGATGCCCTCTTGACTTCCATCATGCGGCGCTACCGTGACATTACGAGCCAATTCCGGGCCATGAGTGGTCAGCTCGGTTCTAGCCGCGATTCCAACACCAGCAGTCCCTTCACCGACGCCGCGCTCACCCGCATCCAAAGCGCCGTCTCTTCCGCCGACGACGACCTTCGGCAGTTGAGTGAGCTGAGCGCCCAAGCACGCCAACTGGAAAAGAAGCTGGCGAAAAAATAGCCCGCCGCTCTCTGCGCCTCGGTGTCTCTGTGGTAAATACGTTGGCGCTTATTTGTTCCCCGCCAGCGGCTTGGCGAGGTCGTCGAGCAGGTCAGGTTTGCCCTCTTGCCGGACGAGATGCGGATAGCGTTCACCGCCGTGGTAATCAATCGTGCAGGTCTTGTAGTAATCGTCGTTCAGCACCAGCAAGCGAATCGGCTGAGAGTTGTTTCTGGCTGCCGTCAGGGCGTCGTGCAAAAGATCAGGCGTGAAGGCACGATCGTTCACCGCCACCACGCGCATGCCGGAAGTGATCCCCGCCTGATAGGCAGGACTGCCGACCATGGAATCGCGCACCGTGCCGTCATTGCCGAGGCTGAGGCCAAGCGAGTATTCGGCGCCCATCGCCCCCGCGGAGGGGCCGCGGCCGGCGCCCTCCGGCGGTTTTTCGGAATAGTCGAGCTTCCATCCACCAGCTTCGATCCCGCCCATGGGGGGCACGGGCGAGGTTGAGGTCAACCGACTATGCAAGAATCCGGCCCAGTCATAGGGTACAACTTGATTGAGAGTGCTGACCAGATCCTGGAATGTGTAAGTCTTAAGCTCGGGGCCGCTGTTTGGGCCGCCGTAAAAGAGTCGGCAGAAGTCTTCGATGGACTTCTGGCCGTGGCTCTGGTCGTGGAGAAGAGTGGCAACCTCGAGCCACAACAGATCGCCTTCCTCGTAGTAGTCAGCACCGCGCCGCCAGTTGTTCCAGCCTCCCCGGCCAAAAGACAAGCCGGCTACTGCGTCGGCTGTGTCTTGAAGTGGCCGCCAAGTGCGTCCGGGCCGGCCCGGACCGAGTCCCGCGGCTGTGCTGGCAAGATTCTCGCGGTACTGCTCCGGGGTCCACAGTGCGCTGCGCGTGGCCAGGAGATTGCCCAGGAAATCAGTAAGACCCTCATAGACCCACAGCAGATCGTCCCTCATCGGGGTCTCGAAATCGGGGGTGCTCAGGTCCGCGGGACGGCGAAACTTGCCGTTCCACGAGTGAACGAATTCGTGTGACAGCAGGCCGCCCACGCCGCGCCTTCCCTGCGGCGAGACCACTCCACGTTCCTCGGCACGGCTGTCGTTGGACTCATGATGCTCGAGGCCGAAGTGCGCCACGTGATTGCTCAGGGTGAGCAGGAAATGATAGTTGTGATAGTGCCGCGTGCCAAAGAGCTTACCGGTCTCCGCCACCAGATTCGTGAGGCCCTTCTGCACTTCCGGGCTCATCTCGAGCGCCGCTGCGCTGTCCGCCACCATGTCGATCTCGTGATGAATCGCTTCGCCGGGCGGCGTCAGGTCCACGGCTCGATAGTATTCTCCGGCAACCACCGGCGAATCCACTAGACGGTCAAGCGCCACCGGCGCGAAGGTCACCTCGCTCTCTTTGGAGCTTTCTGGCGGCAACGCCGTCCCGTACTTCCATCCCTCAGGCAAACGCAGCGTGGCGTGATAAGTGATCTTCGCGGCAGGGAGTCCCGCGGGGTATAGCAAGTTTTGATTCCAACTCACGACTACCAATTTATCGGTGGCGGACCCGCCGAACGCTCCGCCGGAGTCGATGTAGTCAAAATCAATCTCCAGGCTTTGGGCGCCTTGCGGGGCCTGCACGTGGAAAGTGAATACGTCACCAAGGTCGCGGCGCCAGGGGACTTCCTTACCGTCCATCAGGAACTTTAGCCCCGCCACGCTTCCGATCGGCCCCGACGGATCGTGCTGCCCCGGAATCCACTTGGGATAGTAAAACGTGAGCAGTCCCGGCTGCACGGGCAACACCATGCGCGTGTGAAGAATCTTCTCCGGGGCTTGCGTCGCATCGACGGTAAGGGCGATCGCTGGTCCAGTCTGCGCAGGCAAGACCGCAATTCCCCAGACAACAATCTCAAACAAAAAAAACGACACCCGCAAACGGATGGAATTCATCACTGTTCTCCTTCGAGGAGTATCCTGAGTGCGCCGGCGTCTTCGACCAAGTCGCTATCATAATCCTGCAGTCCCTGCGCCGCCAGATACGGTGCGGGTGAGAGGCGGGCAACTGCTGCGCTCTAGTATGGGCGCCTCGGCCGCCGCAGGTCATGAAGCCGAGTTGGATTCCACCGCACGAGACAGGGGCGAAATAGGGCCGAGCAGCGTCCAGAGAATGCCCGTGCAGATCAACGGCATGAGGCCGAAGCCGATGAACACGGGCAAATACGAAAAACGGTCAATCACCACACCCGTGAGCAGAGCGAAGATCATCCCGCCGAAACCCGAACCCATGCTGGCCAAGCCCCAGATTGAACCCACCATGTTCTTGGGGTAGACGTCAGCGGGGTAAGCCAGCATGATTGAGCCGCAGCCAGTATAACCGAGCATGGCCAAGGACACGAGGAAAATGGAAGTTCGCGCGTCGCGTACCAGTACAGCCGGAATCGCGCTGATCATGAGCACCGCAAAGAGCGTGACTGCACCCTTGCGAGCCATGTTGAGTGAATACCCCCGTTTCAGCATCCAGCCCGAAACCCATCCTCCCAGAATGTTCCCCAGTCCAGCTATCAAGAAAGGAATCCAGGCGTACTTCCCAATTGATGCCATGCTGAAATGGCGCGCCCGCTTGAGGTACTCCGGAAACCAGAAGATGTAAAAGTACCACACGGGATCGAGAAAGGCTTTCGCCAATGTAAAGCTCCAAACAAAACGCGTTCGGAACAGTTTCCAGGGAGAGATGGCGGGCCGCGAAACTGCGCTTGGTGGCAAGTCCCCCTCCTTAATAAGGAGGGGGTCGGGGGTGGTTGATCCGCCGGACGACGGACTTGACTCAGCGGTCACCACCCCCTGCCCGGTCTTTATCCGAGGAGGGGGGTCGTTGTAAAACAGGGACCAAATCAACAACCAAACGAAGCCGGCCAGTCCTACCCAGACAAATGCCTCCCGCCATCCGTGATGAAGCAAAATCCAGACCACCAAGGGCGGCGCCAAAATCGCCCCAGCCGCCGAACCGCTATTGAAAATGCCGGAAGCGAGCGCGCGCTCTTTCACTGGAAACCATTCTGCCACGACCTTGACGCAGGCCGGCCAGTTCCCCGCCTCGCCGGCACCCAGCAGGAACTGATAGGCGCCCAGTGAGCGCGGTCCGCGCGCCAAGGCGTTCAGGATGCTGGCGCCAGACCACCAAGCCATGGTCAAGGCAAAGCCCAGACGTGTTCCCACGCGATCGAGGAGCGGGCCGGAGATTCCATTGGCGATGGCATAGGCAAGCATGAACGCGAACACCACGCGCGCATACGCTGCGTGGCTCATGCCGAACTGGTCGATGAGTACCGGCGCAGCCACGGAAAGCGTCTGCCGATCAAGATAATTGATGGTGGTGGCGAGGAATGCCAGGGCAACCATTAACCATCGCCAGGAAGGGTTCGAGAGTGTCATAGGGAAACTGGCTTGCTCGTTGCTTTGCGATCTTCGCGACCTTTGCGCCTTGGCGTGAAATCGGTTTGTCAGTCCTAGACCTGACGTGCGCAATCTGCTACGCCAGGTTCACTCGAATCACTTCGTAGACCTGCAAGTGCGGAACAGTGAGTTCAACCCAGCCATCACGGACGCTCCAGGCAGGCTTTCCCCCACTCCACATCAGCTCCACGGATTTCGCGCTTCGCCCCTGGGGAAGCCGCAGACGCATCCGCACGTCCTTGACGGGAAGGAATTCTTCTTGTACCAGCAACTTCTTCCAGATGTTTCCAGTATTGGCCAGCAGATGCAGAAGCAGGGTGTCGCGAGATGCCGCGAACTGGTGCAAAAGACCGGGACGGAATTCGAGCTCGTAAGGCCGCGTCGAGGCGAGAATCGGGTCGAGCAGGGAACGGAAATAAGACCGCAGGGATTCGTTCAGAGTTTCCTCATAGACGGCTTCCAGACCCGAGCCGATATAGATCACTCGCCCCTTCCCATGCCGGCGAGTGACTGCCGCAGGACCCAACGTGCGGCGATGGCCGCGGTCCTCGGTCTCGGCAATGACCTCCGCGCCGCTCGTTGCTTGAAACTGCATCACCTGGGGGTCTTGGGGGACAAGCTTGGGGGAGGAAATAACGTGTAAATACAAATCAGGTATTTCAAGGGGCTCAGTCGCCTTCAAGTTTACGCCAAACAATTCAGCCAACCCGTAATCACGGCGCGGCCTCCCAAACTCATCCGCCATCGAAGTCAAGTGGGTGGCCAGCAAGGAGCCGCCTGCTTCCACATAGTGTGCCAGCGCCAAGCATTGTGCTTCGCTCAAGCAGGCGGCGTTCGGGGCGAACACCAGCTTATATCGTGCCAGTCGCTCCGCCGACATTTCATAATCTAGAAACGGCTCGGCATCGTAACCGAGATCCTTGATGAGCTGCCAAGCTCCGTAGTAGTAATTCCTGTAAGCCTGCGGGACAAACAGCGGGTGTTGGTACCAGCGTATGGTTTGCGCGCCGGTCAGGATACCAACCTGCGGCTGGGGACTTACGGACCGTAGCAGTGGACCGTTCTTCTGCGCAAAATCGAAGATCGCCTTGAGGCTGCGAATCGAAGGCACATCCAGAATGTCCCCGGGCTCATAGTACACGCGATTGAGACCCCAATAGCAGTAACCAACGCCTGCCATGGTCGCCGCCGCAGCGTCCTGCTTGAGCCTCTCGCCTCCGATGGGCGTGCTGTACCACCCGCGAACGGATTTGTCCCTGACGTGCTCGGAATTATATTCCGTGTGCGAGCTGATGTAAGTCCAAATGACTTTGCCGGTCGATTGCCCCAAACGCATATTGAAAAGCTTCTGCTCGGGCGTATCCGCCGCCTCAAACATAAAGCCGTCGACGTACGGGTAAGCATGCGCGCGCACGCTCCGGCTCAGCAACCCGGTGTCGTTGTACACTACGGGCACGTCGCGCACCTGCCGTACCAGGTCAGCAATTTCGTGCATGAAAGCGACCACGACGTCTTGCGCCATCCATTGCCAGTAGTCGATCAGGTCCTCTTGCGTGGCGCTGCCGTCTTGCAAGGGAATGCTTTTCCCACGCGCCTTCTGGTATGCTGCCTGGCAATACTTGGAATGGCAGAAGCGCGATTCCTGGTCCATGCCTTCGTAGGGCCCGTCGAAGTACATCAGATCGACGGGATAGTTCGTGACCACTTCTCGCACTCTTTCTCGAATCTGGTCACGCAGGGGACTATTCAGGCATCCTTCGTAGAACCGGGTCCAGCCCATGTGACGGGTAATCAACGGCTTTCCGTCAGCGTCGTAGCGCATCCACTCGTGATATTCGGGGTTATCCGACTGCACATCCATAAAAGGATGATTGAGCGGATTATAGGCCACCACTTTCAGCCCGGCATCGTGAAATAGATCTATGGTCTCTCGAAAGGGATCACGCCCGCCCAACTCGGGATGGTGCGGAAACTTGGTTTTGGTGGGGAAAAAAGCAACGTAGGAGTACGTGGGGTAACGGAAGGCATCGCAGCTCAGCCGGCGGCAAAGCGCCAGCGCCTTCTTCGGCTCGTATTCCAAGGAGGGATAAAAAGGCGGGGCGTAGCCTTCCGCAATCATCAGCCGCGTGGAGCGAATCCACTCAAAGGCAGGCCGTAATTCCCGCGCCGCTTCATTGCCGTCCGCGGCAACCCCCTCTTTCACCGCAAACCCGCCCCACGCCGCGCTTGCCGCCAAAGCCCCAGCACCCTGTAACAACTCACGCCGGCTGATGCCCTTCATATTCGCCACCTTCTTCCAAGGGTCGACAGTCTACAGTCGACAGACACCCAATCCCTGCCCATTCACCCTATTTCCAGTTCCCCAACTGATAAATGCATTTCACAAGTGTGCGTTGCGAGAAGGGGAGATACACCAGCGGCGCAATCGCGCCCAATGCCAACCCGTATCCGATCGTCCGGACCAACAGCAGCGGCGAGACAGCCCAGAGCGTATCAAGAATGAACAGAGCCGGAAATAACCGCCGGAACTTTGCGCCCGCCGCGGGGTGATTGAGCCCGACCGAGGAAAACAAGTAGAGCCGGACGGCAATGCCGCACATGGCAAGAATGAGAACCAGCGGAGAAAGCATCGACCCAGCCGCCCCGAACACACCTGCAAGCACGTCCTTTACAACCTCAGCTTTATAGAGAGCGGCGCAATACATTGCCAGGTACCCGGCTTGAACCGTCAAGAAAAGGAATCGCGCCAGCGGCTTCGGCAGGCGAAACTCGGTCTCTCCGCCTGGAGGAACTCCCCTCTGCAAAGCCTCCGCCTGAGAGTCGGAGATTTTTGCAGATGGTTCGTCTGGGAGAGCATTCGCCATCTCGGCAGGTTTATAAGTCGCTTCATGTACCAAGCGACTCTGCACGGGAGTTTTGTTTTGAAGATCTTCGCCAGGATGGACGGCGTCCGTGCCGGTACGGCCTTGCGGCGTCGTTACGTCAAGAGTCTCCACAGCAGCAATGAACCGGTAACCCTTGCGTGGAAGTGTCTCGACGAACCTCGGTTTTTCCAGTTCGTCTCCGAGAGCCACGCGTATCTTGCGCATGGCCGTATTGACGGCGTGCTCGAACTCCACGAACTCGTCTTCGCCCCAGAGCGCTTTCTCGATTTCTTCCCGAGTTACGAGTTCCCCGGCGCGGCAGGCGAGGAGTGCCAGAAGCTTTCCCGGCTGGTCCTGAAGCTTGATGATCCTGCCGTTTTTGCGAAGCTCTCGCGTGCGAAGGTCCAACTCAAAGGACTCAAATCGGATTCGCGCGTGGAGTTCTGGTGGAGGCATGTCTGCCCGAATGCCCGGCATGTCAGACTTCGCGGCTATTATACCATCGTGCCTTTGCCGTGCGGCCCCCCTAAGAGCAAATCAGACGCCGTATAACTTCCAGTTCTTTCAATAAGTTGCCGCCTCAGAAATGATTCAGAAACAGTTCAGGCCGAGATTACCCGCTGTGCATTGATGCTTCTCCGCGCCTGCCACACGATGGCCCCGTAACGCAAACTGTATGACCCCGATAAGGAGGAAAAACATATGAATAACGTCTCCACATCACTTCCCAGCCCTCAGTCGTTCCCGCGCATGCGGGAGTCCATTCCACAGATTTTGCAGGGGTTTAGGGATGCCCCACGCGTCCAGCAAAGCCTGCTGGCCAGCGTCGAAAAGCTTTGCCTGGTGTGGCTGGCACGGCGGTTGCCAGCTTGGGTCAATCCGGACCACCTCACGGCGCTGGGTTTTGCATCGATGCTCTTAGCCGGCGCCTCCTACGCGCTGGCTCGCCTTTGGGCGCCCTCCCTGCTCGTTGTCGATGTCTGGCTAGCCGTCAACTGGTTCGGTGACAGCCTGGACGGAACACTGGCGAGAGAGCGCCAGTGCCAGAGGCCGCGATATGGCTTCTATGTCGACCACATCGTTGATTCGTTTGGGGCGCTTTTCGTTGTGGCCGGGCTGGCGTTTTCAGGCTACATGAATTGGTGGGTTGCTATGGGGCTGCTTCTCAGCTTCTATCTTCTCTCCATCAATGCCTACCTGGCCACTTACACGCTGGGGACTTTCCGCCTCTCCTACTGGAAATTCAGCCCCACCGAGATCCGAATTCTGCTCGGCGTGGGTAACGTCGTCGCCTTGCTCCGGCCGACCATCCGGCTCCTCCCGACCCACCCGCAGTTCTTCGATGTCTCGGGAGTAATTGCGATCGTCGCGATGGCAGGCGTGCTGGCGGTCTCTGTGGTGCGCAACACCATCGCACTTTACCGGTTGGAGAGGATCAAATGCGCTGGCTGAGCTTTCGAAGGCTCTCAAAGCTGGCAACGTCCACTTTCAGATCGCCGGCGAAGAGTTGGAGCTTCTTGTCGCCTTCAACGCCCTCGACGGTGAGGTCGCCGCCGGGCCGTCTTCCAAGCCTTGCTTGTCAGAAAGCGCTTCGCACTGGTGTATAGTCAATGGCGTCCTGGCAGCACCATAACTACGGACTGCGTATGACCAATTACGAGAGATTTGTGAAAACCATCAATTGGCAACTCCCTGACCGGATCATGACTTACGACCTGGTCGATCACGCCGAACTCCTCAAACGGTATGGCGGGGAGGGAGACTTGCTCGAGCGCAACGCCCGCTTGTGCAAACAGATCGGGCTGGACGCCACGCGTTACATTCACGACCCGGAACACCATTGGATGGGCGACAAGATCAAGGATTGGATTCGCTTCCTGGGCGTGGACCCGGGTGAATGGGAAGTGGTGGAAAAAGGCGGGACGGCATGGATTGCCAGGCGGCCTTTCAGCGACCTGCGCGGCCTCGAGAAGAACATGCCCAGCATGCCCAAGAAGAGCCACGTCGAGGAGTGGTACAAACCGGCAATCAAAAGGATCAAGGAGGTTTACGACTCGTTCGACGTGGTCTTCGTGGGCGGCGTCGAAGGCCCTCTCACGGATGCTTACACGTATACCGACATGACGCTGTTCTGCGAAGCTATTTACGAGGCACCGGAACTTGTCGACCGGCTGATTGAGGTCTGCGGCGCCTTTTCGCAGTATATCGCGGAAGTGTACGCCGAGAACCCCTCGGCCCCGCTGCTGTTCATGGGCGAAGACGTCGCCGGCAAACACGGCCCGATCTTCAGCCCCGACTTTATCCGCGCCAAGGCCTTGCCAATTTGGAAACGCATCGCCGCGCCCGTTAAGGCCAAAGGGTATAAATTCCTCTATCATACCGACGGGCGCGCCGCGGAGATTCTGCCCATCGTCGTACACGAACTTGGCGCTGACGGATTCAATCCCATCGAGCGCAACGGCTGCAACGATATCTTCGAGATTCGCCGGCTCTACCCTCACACCTTGCTTTTTGGCAACGTGTGCTGCGAGAATACGCTGCCCTACGGTACGCCTGAGGACGTCGAGCGGGAAACGTTAGGGCTTATCGAAAAGATCGGACCCCAAGGCGGAATTCTGATTGGCTCTTCCAGCGAAGTGCATGACTTGGTGCCTGTAGAGAACGCGCTGCGCATGTACGAGACAGTTCACCGGTATGGCAAATACCCAATCGCTCTTTCGAAAAGGTGAGCGGAGGACGACATGAATCGCCGAGATTTCCTGGGAAGCGTGGCCGCGACCGCAGCGGTGGGGCAGATCGTGAAAATGCCGCTGCCCATCGGGGAGAATGTTCGCTCACCCCTTCCCCGTGCCAAATGGCTCGAGCACGGACTGATAGACGCCGGGGGAAGCCATGAGCCCTACATCTTCGTCGTTCGTCGCGGGGGGGAGCGGCTCGACGCGCGCAAGGACTACGAATGGAATCAAAGCGAGGAGCTGATTCGCACCCTCCACAATCAGGGCATCGAGATCTTCCACACCCACCTTTATAAAGGGTTTGGCATGGCCGCCGAGAAGCCCGAAATGGACGACGCTCGCCGCGCTGCCGCGATCGCTCATCGTTATGGCATGAAAGTGGATAGTTACATTCAATGGAATACCATGATGTACGAGACCTTTTTTGCCGAGGAGCCGCGAGCCAAAGACTGGATCCAGCGCGACGTGGGCGGCCTGCCGATCCTGCTGGTCTACGGCTACCAGCAATCCTTTCGCTACCGGCCGTGCTTTACCCACCAGGAGTACCTGGATTACTTGAAACAGATCGTCCGTTACGCCGTCGAAGAGGTGAAATCGGACTTCATCCACTTTGATAATTTCGATCTCAACGCAGAGCCCGATTCTTGCCACTGTCCGGCGTGCGTGGAGGGATTCCGGGCTTTCCTGCGGGCCAAGTACACGCCTGAAAAGCGCCGCCAGCGTTTTGGCTTCGAGAACGTCGACCACGTGAATCCACCGCAGTGGAATCGCCAGAATCCGCCTGAGAAGATGGCCATCATCTTCGATCCCGCCATCCAGGAGTGGATTGATTTCCGCTGCCAGGTCATGGCCGACGCCTTGCGCCAGATGGCAGAGTACGTCCGGTCGCTCAATTCCGAGGTAGCGGTCGAGATTAACCCCCACGGCATCACGGGCGGAAATCGCGCCTGGGAGAACGCCATCGACCATTCTCGCCTGCTGACCTCCACGGACGTCTTCTGGACCGAAGAAGAGAACCCTTGCGTGTACCTTCCAGACGGCCGCCTGATCTCGAAA
>Ga0181538_10003964_pt1 | contig 14166 bp, 11 predicted proteins | sample PEATcosm2014_Bin_40_FD_119773 | JGI IMG/M metagenome (GOLD analysis project Ga0181538, IMG submission 119773) | Peatland microbial communities from MTU Mesocosm Facility, Houghton, MI, USA - PEATcosm2014_Bin23_30_metaG | ecosystem: Environmental > Terrestrial > Soil > Wetlands > Peat | place...
GCGGTGGCGTTGCCGAATTCGCGGCGGGCGGCTGCCGCAGCTTCTTCTCTTGGCATGCCGCCGGCGATCAATTCGTCGGTGCGCTCCTCGATGTGGGCACGGATTTCGTTTGCGACGTCGCCGTAAAGGCGATTGCGAGAGAACAACTGCTTGAGCCAATTCATGGTTTCACCTTATTCCGCGCCCACATGGAATGCTTTTCACATTCCATCCGAATCATTGTCCGACCATTATTCGCAGCGCAACGCGATCATCGGATCGACGCGCATCGCGCGCCGCGCTGGCACAACGCAGCCAAGCAGAGCGGCTGACAGGAGCACGAATATGGCCGCGATGAAGGTCATCGGATCACCCGATGACACTCCGACGATAGCGGCCGGCAGGGCCCGCTTGACGCCCAGGGCGAGGAGCAACCCGACCGCGAGTCCGGGCACGAGAGGTTTGATACCCTGCGCGAGAACGAGCCGCATGATGTCGCGGCGCGTGGCGCCCAGCGCCATGCGGAGTCCAATTTCCCGCCTCCGCTGATTCACCGAGTGAGCGATCACGGCGTACAGACCGACCGCGGCGAGCAAAGTGGCGACTCCTGCAAACACGGAGTAGAGGGCCCCGAACAGGCTCACTCCCAGGCGGCTCTCGGCGATGCGGTTTTCGAGCGTGCGCACCTCGTAAACAGCGAGGTTGTCGTCCATACGCTGCACTTCGCGCCGGAACGGGTCCGACAAACTAGCGGGCGGCACGCCCGTGCGCGCGACGAGAAAGGTTTGCCTCTGGGGTTTCTCCGCGAAAGGCACGTAAATCAGCGGATCGAGCTCGAGGGTTTGGCGGAAATTCTGAAGGACGTCGGGCACGACGCCAACTACCGTCAGCCACGCGCCGGGCAAATTTTCGTCCCTCACGCGAATGCGCTTGCCAAGTGGTTCCTCGCCCGGCCAATATTTTGCCGCGAAACTTTCGTTGACGACGACCACGGGCGGCCCGGCGACGCCATCGGCATCCGCGAACAGCCGGCCGCGGCGCGGCTCTACTTGCATGGTTTGGAAGTAATTATTGCCCACGACCAGACATCCGACCTCGGGCAGTTGCGCAGCATCATTGCTGCGGCCGTCAAATTCCAGCGAGAAGGGAATCCAGCCACCGAGAGGCATGTTCGAGGCGATGCTGGCCAGTTCCACACCCGGCAGTGCGGCGAGGCGTTTGTTCAAGCTTTCGTGAAACGCAATCCAGCTTTGCGGTGTCGGGTATTTCGCTTCGGGAAGATTGATGCGCATCGTGAGGACATTTTTCGTGTTCACGCCGATCGGCGTGCTGTACATATTTACGGCGCCGTGAATCATCAGGCCCGCTCCGACCAGCAACACCACACAGAGCGCCATTTGAATCCCCACAAGCACCCTCGAAAGACGCAAACCTAACTTGTTGCCGACCACACCGTGGCCGCCGCCTTCCTTCAACGCGGCATTTGCGTCGGCCTTCGCTAGTTGCAGCGCAGGCGCCAATCCGAACAGAATTCCCACGCCGACGGAAATTGCCGCGAGATAAAGCAACGCGCTCCGGTCGAGTGAGAGATGCAGCCAGGTGGGCTTCTCCATCGTTCCCATGCCGCTGTCGAACCACCTCAATCCGCCCACGGCCACCAGACAGCCCAAGAGCCCGCCCGTAACCGACAGCACCACGCTCTCCACCAAGAGCTGCCGGATAATCGGAATCCTTCCCGCTCCGATTGCAACGCGAATGGAAATCTCCCGCGAGCGTTCGGTGGCCCGCGCCAGCAGCATGTTGGCGACATCCGCGCAGGCGATCAGCAGCACGAATCCGACGGCGCCAAAGATCGCCAGAATCAGCGGCTTCATGAAATAAAGGCCGGTGATCTGCTCGATTGGCCGCACCTCGGTTGTGACGTCCTTGTTTGTGTTGGGGTATTGGGCGGCAAGGTTCCCCGACAGCGCCGTGAATTCCGCGCGGGCCGTTGCCAGACCTATACCGTCGCGAAGCCGCCCGAACAGCGCCAGACCGCGGTTGTCGCGCTTTTCCAGCGCGGCATCCGGCATCAGCGGCGTCCACAGGTCGGTCTCTTCCGGGAAGCGCCGGTCGGGCGGCATCACGCCAATTACAACGCGCGGAATTTCGTCGACGCGCACCGACTTGCCGATAATGGCGGGATCTGAGGCGTAGCGGTCGCGCCAAACGTGATAGGCGATGATCAGCACCGCGGGAGCTCCCGGCTGCTCGTCAGCGGCGACGAAATCCCGCCCTAGCAAGGGTTTTTGCCCTACCACCGCGAAGCCGTTCGCAGACATTTGCACGGAGTAATAGCGTTCCGGCAGGCCGGTGGAGTCGCTCAGGTTGACCGGTGCAAACGTATAGGCACCCAATCCGGCCAGCGACTTGGTCTGTGAGCGAAAATCGCGAAAGTCCGGGTACGACGTTTCCCAATCCTCGCTGTGCGCCGCGTTTGTAGCGGTTACCCAAATGATCCGATCGCGATTGTCGAGTCCCATGTCCCAGGACAGCGCGCCGTTCACGATCGTGTAGATGCCCGTGTTCACTCCGATGCCCAGAGCCAGCGCCGTGACGGCTACCGCCGTGAATCCAGGATTCTTGATGAGCATGCGCAGGGCGTAGCGAATGTCCCTGATGAAATTTTCGACAGATGGCCAGCGCCAGACGGTGCGGCTGTCCTCTTCGATCAGGCCGACGTTGCCGAATTCGCGGCGGGCGGCTGCGGCAGCTTCTTCTCTCGGCATGCCGCCCGAGACGAGTTCTTCGGCGCGTTCGTCGAGGTGGGCGCGGATTTCTTCCGAGAGATCGCCATAGAGGCGGCGGCGCGCGAATAATCGCTTGAGCCAGTTCATGACTCACTCGGCGACAGGACGCGGGTGATGCCTTCGAGCATTCGTTCGAAGCGCGAAACTTCACGCTCGAGGTGCTTCGCACCGGCCGGCGTCAGCTCGTAGATTCGAACGCGGCGGTTGGTGGAGGAGGTGCCCCACTTCGCTTTCACGAGGCCTTCCTTCAGCAAACGCTGGAGGGCCGGATAGAGCGAGCCCTCTTCGATCTGGAGCAAGTCATCCGAATTGCGCTTGATGTGCTGTACAAGGGCATAGCCGTGGAGCGGCTGGCGCTTGAGGGTTCGGAGAACCATCATCTCCAGGGCTCCGGGGAAAAGGTCGCGTTGCTCGTTTTTGTTCATAGCGTGAAATTGTCCTCGTGCTGTTTTAGTCTAGGCCTAGACCAAAATAGCCTAATCGTCGCGCGTTGTCAATTCGTATCTTGGGCCGGACAAGGCTGAAGGAGAGGCGACAGTTGCGTTAGCGCGGCGGCGTGGATGCCGGGGGTGAGGTCGCGAGCCGCCGCTGAAAGAAATCGAATGCGGCTGAGTAGGCGGCAAGCCAAGTTTTATGCAGCAGGAAGTCATGGATCTCGTTAGGGAAGACGAGTTCTTCGTAGTCGACTCCTTGTTTGCGCAACGCGTCGGCGATTTCCACCATTTGCGAAAACTGCACGTTGCGGTCGTCGTCTCCTTGAATCAAGAGAACGGGAGACCGCCAGGTTTTCACGGACGAGATCGGCGATGACTCCCACGCAAGACGCGCCGTGTCAGCTCGAGCTTCAGGATCGTAGGAAGGAGTCCAGTTACGGATTTCGACGTTCCAATCGTGGACTCCGTGAATATCGACACCCGCGGCAAATAGATCGGAAGCGCGCGACAAGCCGAGCGCGGTGAGATAGCCGCCGTAACTGCCGCCCCAGAGGCCGATTCGCTTTCCGTCCACGTCGGGCTGGCCGCGCAAATAGAGTCCCGCGCCAAGCACGTCGTTGAATTCGCTCGCTCCTGCCGCGCCATAGTTCAGCGCTTCGCGAAAGTTGAGTCCGTAACCGATGCCGCTGCGGTAATTCACGGACAAGACGACGTAGCCGCGGCTCGCAAGGTACTGGTTCATTCCGTACGCGTTACTGTAATAAAACATGTAGTGCCAGCCCAGGAGCATCTCGCGCTCGGAGCCGCCGTGAAAAAAGACGACCGCCGGACGCCGGCTTCCGTCATTCTCGTGCGGCGGAAGAAATAGCTGGGAGTGTATTTGCATTCCGTCGGCGGCTTGAAAGATTATCTGCTGCGGAGCGACCAACTGAGACGCAGGGAAATCCGCCGGAATCGAATTCGGCGCAAGATCGCGAACCTCGGTGGCGCTGGCCGCGATTGCGGGCCGCATCGGAAGCCGAGCATCGGAGCGCAGCACCGCTATCGTGCGATTGTCGCTGCCGACGACGGGCGCAGTCTCGATTCCCGTCCCGGCGGTGACGGCTTCGGGATGCGTCGCCGCGACGCCTACGCGCCACACGTGTCGGCGGTCGATATCATCCTGGTTCGACGAGTAGACGATGCTCTTGTGATCGGCGCTGAGCGATGCGTACTCAACCTCGAAATCGCCGGGCGTTATCAATTCGGCGGCGCCGCCATTTTCGGCAACCGAGTAGAGATGCGTCCAGCCATCGCGTTCCCAAGGGAAAACAATTCGATCGCCTGCGCCCCAGAAGATTTGACCGTCCGCAACAATTTGGCGGAAGACGCTGCCTTGCCCCGCGGAAGCCTTCCAGATTTCGCGCCCTTTGCCTGTGGAAACGTCCGCAACGCGAATCGACCAGGGCGGGCCTGTGCGCTTCGGTTCGAAGACAAGATCGCTCTTCGTCGTGGGAATCCGGAGGAAAGCGACGCGCGAACCGTCAGGCGACCACGCCGGCTCATCGTCGCGATCCGTGCTCGGGTCCAAGTAGCTCACCGTCTTTGCGGAAAGCGAATACACACCGACGAAGCTATGGTCGCCGCGCGAGCTCACAAACGCGAGGAACTGCCCGTCCGGCGACCACCGGAGAGAGCCGTTCTCGCCTGACTCGTGGATCACTTGCTCTGGCTTGTCGCTGCCGTCCAGCTTCGCCAGCCAGATTTCTCCCTTGAAGATGTAGGCAACGACGCCGCCCTTTGGCGAAACGGCGGGTGAATGGCCCTCGCCGATTTTCTTCGGATCGCCGCCAGTGAGAGACACCACCCAAACGTCCTGCTCCACTCCGGCGGCTGCGCGCGAGGGGTTGGGGTACGCAGCGCGGCTGAATTCCAGGTCGCCGCCGCGAACGAACACGATCGAATCAGCATCGGGCGTCCAGGCAAGATCGCCGAGATCCTGGCCATCATCCTGCGAATAGCTTGTGATTTGGCGCGCGGAATAACCGCTGCCATTGACCCCCGGCTCCGCGATCCATATGTTTCGCTTTCCCTCCGCGTTGAACACCCACGCGAAATGGCCCTTCGCGGGAGCCGCGATCAAGTCTGTAGGGAATGGGGCGCTCAGGACCTGCTCAAGCGTGAACGCGCGCTTCTGATCCTGATGAGCGGGCGAAGCTTGGGTTGGAATGACAGCGGCGCACGCAAGCGCAGCGAAACACACGATACGGAGGAGTAGTCTCATGTTCCTGGAATCTCCCTGAAGGAAATGAAGCGAGATGGTACGCCGGAGAATGGGAGGAACGCAAGAAAGTACGCGAGGTCCCGCGTTCGATTATTGCCGGGCGATGAGGGTTGACTGGCTCGAGACGCATTGCCAGATGCCGTTCTGGCTCACCCACGTATCCGTGAACCGGCCTCTGCGAGAGTAGGATTTTCCGTTGAAGGTGCCTTTCTCACGGTAGATGCCGGTGACGACGGCAGAATTGCCATAGGCGTGGACGGTGACCGACTCATTCGTGATCAGCTCAGGGTGCAGCGCGGGATTGACGACACTGGCCAGGAATTCGGTTTTGTCCATGAAGGTCCCATCGTAGTCCGTGTAGGCGAGGGAACTGGCGAGCAATTCATCGAGCGCCGTTTTGTCTTTCCGCTGCTCGGCGGAATTCCAGGCATTTTCGAACGCCATGATTCGGTTTTCGTCGGCACTGGTCTTCGAATCAAGTTGTTTCGCAATCAGAACGGACGCCGCCACCAGCGCCAGGCAAATGCCAAGAACTGCTCTCATCGATCGATGCTCCTTCAAGGGAAAGACTGCAACTATTGTATTTTCGAAGCCTCGCGGAGTGAGAAGCAATCGGACAGTCCGTTACATGAAAGGAACGTGGTGGATTCCGGCATGCCGGCTCGCCGGGCCGACTTGGCGCGATTGTGCGAAGCCAAATTGGGTCTCGGTTGCGGCGCCGATTGAGCGCGGGGCGGCGTAGTGCTACGTTAAGTGCGTTTTCAGCGAGAGACGCCAGCGAATGAGTGTGGGGAATTTGCCGTTCCGCGATCCACGAATCGAAGCCGTGTTGAACCGATTGCATCGTCAAGCGGCGGCGGACAAATGGAAAATTGCGCGCCGCATTCCGCTGCTCGCGTGGGCGGCCGCCCGCAAAAGGCTTTATGATCCGGCGTTCGAGTACAACTTTTTTCATGACCTCTACATTCCCGTGTCGCGTGAACAAGGAGCGATGCTTTATCTGATTGCACGGGCGATTGATGCCCGCAGAATCGTGGAGTTCGGTTCTTCGTTCGGAATTTCGGCAATCTATCTTGCCGCGGCGGCGCGCGACAACGGCGGCGAAGTGATCGGATCGGAGCTGGAACCCTCGAAGCACGCGCAAGCCACAAAGAACATCGAGGATGCGGGGCTCTTGGGCTATGCGAAGATTCTTCCCGGCGATGCGCGCGAGACGTTTTCGTCGATCGCCGGGCCGGTGGACCTTGTGCTGCTCGACGGATGGAAGGCCATGTATATCCCGGTGATCGAAATCCTGAAGCCCAAGCTGCGAAGCGGCGCGATTGTGCTCGCGGATAATATTTTCACGTTCAAGAAAGTCCTGCAGCCTTTCGTCGACTACATGCAATCGGGCGAGAACGGGTTCGCGTCGACCACGCTGCGAATCTCGGATGGGTTCGAGTTTTCCGTTTTCGTCGCAAAGAAGCCTGCGTAGCTGCAAATCCTGACGCAGCATGTTTTCGATCGGTCTGCCGTGGAAGGCCGGGAGGAATGTTCTAGGCCTTTTCCCGCCAGTCGCTCATCATAGTTGGTGAGTAGACTCATTCTGTGGCCGGGTGTGAATCTGGCCGCGCTAAAAGAGGCAACGATGAAAGCAAAAGAAAGCCCGGAAAACGAAATGAAGATCTCGCTGCAAGTCGGCACCGAACTTCGCATCAAAAACAACGGAGACGTGATCGTGGACAATCCGGAGCTGGAACTGGCGGGAGAGGACGAGGCAGCTGACGCCGTGCTGATGTACCGGTTCGATCCGCAGGCAGGAGAACACATCTTTCGGCTGGTGGATCCCTTTGCGGATCGCCAGCACCTGAAGACTCACCGCCGCGACGACTAGGTTTGGTTTGCGTTACACTGGGTCGCCGAAATCGCGTTCACTTTCGACAGCGAGGACAATCCTGCCGTGCAAATCTTCGACGAGCTGACCATCCGCGGCCTGACTCTTAACAACCGCATCGTGGTTTCTCCCATGTGCCAGTATTCGAGCGCTGACGGATTCGCGAACGACTGGCACCTGGTTCATCTTGGCAGCCGCGCCGTGGGCGGACCGGCCCTCGTGTTTTTCGAAGCGTCCGCCGTGACTCCGGAAGGCCGCATCAGCCCCTACGACCTGGGAATCTGGAAGGACGAGCACATCGAGTTTCTCGCGCGAATCACGAAGTTCGTCCGGGACCAGAAGGTTGTCCCCGGAATTCAGATCGCCCACGCGGGACGAAAGGCGAGCACGCTGCGTCCGTGGGAAGGCACCGGCACGATTCCCAAGTCAGAGGGAGGCTGGACGCCGGTAGCGCCGAGCGACATTCCGTTCGACGATCACCACGCAACGCCCGAGGCTCTCGATGAGGCTGGAATCCGCGGCGTGATTGACGCCTTTGCCGCCGCCGCGCGCCGGGCGTGGAGCGCTGGTTTTCAGGTTCTGGAGATTCACGCCGCGCATGGATACTTGATTCACGAATTTCTCTCGCCCGTCGCGAACCTGCGCACGGATTCGTACGGCTGCTCGTTTGAGAACCGCACGCGATTTCTGCGAGAGATCGTTCAGGCGGTGCGCCGGGTTTGGCCGGAGAGCAATCCGCTGTTCGTTCGCATCTCGGCTACGGACTGGATGGAGGAAGGCTGGGACGGCGAACAATCCATCGCGCTCGCGCAAGAACTGGTGCCGATGGGCGTGGACGTGATCGATTGCTCGTCGGGCGGTATCGTTCCGGGAGTGCATATCCCGCTGAAGCCCGGTTACCAGGCGCCTTTTTCGAAGCAGATTCGAGACGCTACCGGCGTGCTAACGGCCGCCGTCGGCATGATCGATACGCCGAGGCTGGCGGACGAAATCCTCGGCCGCGGCGAGGCGGACTTGATTGAAATGGCGCGCGAGTTCCTGCGCCATCCGTATTGGCCGCTACAAGTGGCGCGGGACTCCGGGTTCCGGATTCCGTGGCCCGCGCAATACCTGCGAGCCGCGCCGCAAGACACGCCGCCGCGCTAGAAACGCGGATTTCGAAGCCACTAGTCCGCCGGTTCCAAACCATCTACCATGTCCGTCGTGACGACGGAAACCATGCATCGCCGCATCGCGGTCGCCACAGTGATCGTGACGACGAGCGTGCTGCTGAGCCGCATTCTCGGATTCTTCCGCGAGTGGGCGGTGGCCCACCAGATTGGCGCGAATGCCGTCACGGACGCCTACAACGCGGCCTTCACTCTCCCCGATTTCCTCAACTATCTGATCGCCGGAGGCTCGCTCAGCATTACGTTCATCCCCGTCTTCGCCAAGTACGTCGCAGAAGACCGAGAAGATCAGGGATGGCACGTTTTCTCGACGGTTGTGTCCGTGATGGGTTTCGTGCTCGTGGCGCTGGTGATCGTCGGCGAGATTTTCGCCAACCCGCTCGTAAAAGTGGTTGCGCCCGGATTCAACCCGCCCGAGCACGCTCTGGCCGTGTTCCTAACGAGGCTGATGCTGCCGGCGCAGATATGCTTCTACGAAGGGAGCATTCTCAGCGCCGTGCAGTACGCGAAGGGACAGTTCATTATCCCGTCGCTGGCGCCCATTGTGTACAACTCGTGCATCGTGCTGGGCGGCCTTTTGCTGTCTTCCAGGATTGGAATCACAGGATTCGCCGTAGGCGTTCTAGCGGGAGCTTTCCTTGGCAATTTTCTTTTGCAGGTTTATGGCGCCGGGCGCGCCCGCGCTGTTTTCTCGCCCAACTTTGACGTAACGCATCCGGGTTTTCGGTTCTTCCTCAAGCTCTCGATTCCCATCATGCTGGCGCTGGGACTCACCTTTGCCGATGATTGGATCATCCGCCACTACGCGTCGTTTCTTCAGCACGGGTCAATTACTTGGCTGACGTACGGAAAAAATCTGATGAGGGTGCCATTGGGACTCGTCGGGCAAGCCATCGGCGTGGCCTCGTTTCCGATCCTCGCCCAACTCTATTCCGAAAAGAAACATGAAGATCTCAACCGGATTCTGAACTCCACTTTCAGGGCCTTGATTTTCATTCTGGTGCCGATTTCCGCGCTCACCATCGCGGAAAGGCTGCCGCTCGTGCATCTGGTTTTTACGCATACGCGCCTGCACGAAGGAGACTTGCAGGCGACAGCCGTCGCGCTCTCCTATTTCTCGATTGGCATGTTTGCCTGGGGCGCCCAGAACATCCTCGCACGAGGATTTTACGCCACGGGTAACACGATCATTCCGGCAGTAGCCGGCACGCTGATGACGGGGCTGAGTCTGCCTCTGTACTGGTTTCTGGTGCAGCGCTTGCAGTATCGCGGTCTGGCGCTTGCGAGCTCGATCGGAATCATCGCGTACACGCTCGTTCTTTTCGTGCTGCTGAATCGCCGGACCCAAAATCGCGAAGCGGGCGGGCTGGTGATTTTCTTCGCAAAAGTGAGCGCAGCCTCTGCGGGCGCGGGCTTGGCGTGCTATGCGCTCGCGGGCTGGGCCGAGAATTTTCTTCCCTGGCAGCGCCCACTCGGCGCTCTGGCTGTGCTCGCGATTGTGACTGCGGTTGGCATCCTTCTTTTGGTCCTTCTGATGAAGCTTCTGCGGGTTACGGAGTTCGAAAGCTATCTGAAACTGGCGTCGGCTGCGGTGTGGCGAAGGATGGGCCGGGTTCCTGGAAACGGCACCGGAGTTTAGAAGCAGGTCAGTCATCATCACCTTAATCCCCCCGCTTGACATGGCGATTGCTTCTGGGGAATGCTCTGGCGCCATGCCGAGAACAATCACGCGCTCCCGACCTGCGTCGCGGTCCAGTCTCGCGGAATTGATTGGCAAACTCAGCCACAAGCGCCAGGAAGTGATCCGGCCGGTGGTGGAAAGCCCGCGCGAATTCGTGCTCTTGAGTGTTCGCAGCCTTGCGAACCGGCTAAACTCCGATCCCGCGACGATCGTGCGTGTTGTTCGCGCGATGGGATTTACCGGCTATCGCGAGTTCCAGCGATTTCTGCACGAGTTGTCGATCGCGCACGCCACGTCGTTTGACCTGATGCGCGCAAGCTCAACGCCGGACTCGAGCATTCCCGCGCACGCCCGCGAGTCGCTCGAGCAGGAGAGCCGCAATCTGCAAGCGTTGCGGAACAGCCTCGAATACAAACGCGTCGAGGCCCTCGCTCGCAGAGTTCATGCGGCAAACCGAATTCTCCTGATCGGCGGCGATCTTGCCTCGACGCTGGTGGTGTACTTCCAGTACCACTTGACGGTGCTCGGCTTCACCGTGATCACCGCCACCACCGCGGGGCTCGTGACGCACACCTCGCGCAACATAGGGCGCGGCGACCTGGTCTTCGCCATCAGTTTTCGCCGCGGCCTGCGGCAAACCGTGGAAGGAATGCAAGCGGCGTCCGCGCGCGGCGCTTACTGTGTGGGGATCACGGATACGTTCGTCTCGCCCGTCGCTCGATTCGCGGATGAATGCTTTCTCGCATCGGTTGAGACGCCATCCTTCGGAGCGTCTTACGTTGCGCCGATTGCGTTGATCAACGTACTGCTCGTGGCCTGCGCCAATTACCGGCGCGGCCGCACACTCTCCCTGCTCAAGCAGGCGGAGACCGAACAGCGACTCGGCTTCCGCTGGTATGAGGTATGAAGGAGCAACTCATGGGATTGCGCCACAGAAAGCTGGTTCTTGCGGTCGCTTCGCTCGCGCTTGCCGCGGGTTCGTGGGCTCTCGTTTGTCCTCACACGGCGCAAGCGCAGAAGAATTCCGCGCTCGCGCCAAAGATCAGCGAAATTCAAAGCCGTCCCGAATACAAGCACGCCACGTTCGGCGTGGAGGTGTATTCGCTGGATGAGAACAAGGTGGTATTTGCTCTGCGTGGAGATGAACTTTTCACGCCCGCGTCGACCACGAAACTTCTCACCGAAGGCACTGCGCTGGAGCTTCTGGGCGCGGACTATCGATTTCAAACGCGCGTCTATCGGACTGGTCCTATCGCAGCGGACGGAACGCTCAACGGCGATCTGATCCTGGTGGCGAGCGGCGATCCGAATCTCTCAGGCCGCATTCAGCCTGACGGCACTCTCGCGTTCGAGAACGAAGATCATTCCTACCAGGGCCAGGATGAAACGCGCGCTGTCCCCGGCGATCCACTTCTGGTCGTGCGTGAAATTGCCGCGGAGGTGGCCTCTCACGGCGTGAAAAAAATTCAGGGCAACGTTTTGGTGGATGCGAGCCTGTTTGCCGAGGGCGATCGCGAAGAGGGAACCGGCGCAGTGATCTCTCCCATCTGCGTCAACGACAATCTGATCGACCTCACGATCTCTCCGGGCGACAAGGAAGGCTCGGCCACCAGTTTGAAAATTTCGCCCGCGACTTCGTACGTCACATTCATCAATCAGGTCACCACATCCGGACCCAAAGTACACGCGAGCGTGGAGCCCACGACCGACACCGCCAATCCGGACGGCTCGCACACCGTCACGCTGACCGGCACTTTTCCCGCGGGCCATGCGCCGATTCTCTTCGCCTACCACGTGCCGGAGCCCACCCGGTTCGCCGAAGTGACGCTCGTTGAAGCGCTGCGAGAAAAGGGAATCGCGGCCAAGTTTCCGGCTCTCGTCCCGAAGCCGGATTTCAAAGTGGCGTCGAGCTCGTACACGCCGGAGAATTTGGTGGCCGAGCACGTCTCGCCACCCTTATCCGAAGAGGTGAAGGTCACGCTGAAGGTGAGTCAAAACCTGCACGCGAGCATGACTCCGTCGATTCTCGGCGCCGTGCTGGCGCATGAGACGACCGACGTCGAGCAGGCCGGCTTCGACCTGGAACACGACCTTCTTGCCAAGGCCGGACTCGATCTAACGGCCGCTTCGCAATCGGACGGCGCCGGCGGCGCATCGTCGGCGTATTACACGCCGGATTTTGTGGTGCGTTACCTGGCGTTCATGTCGAAGCAAAAGGACTTTGCCGTTTTCAAAAACGCGCTGCCGATTCTGGGCCGCGATGGCACTCTCTTCAAGATTCAGGTCGATTCGCCCGCCGCAGGCCACGTTTTTGCGAAGACGGGGACGCTCGGTTCGTACGATGCCCTCAACAAGAACGTAATGCTCGGCGCCAAGGGGCTCGCCGGTTACATGACCACGCCGGATGGCCGCCATCTGGCGTTCGCGGTCTATGCCAACCGTGTGTCGTTGCCACTCGATGATCCCGACGCGCCGCAGATGGTGGTGGGCCAGGCGGTGGGTGAAATCGCTTCGGCAATTTACTCCGGCCCGCGAGAGTAGCTGACTCGTTCTCGGTGCTTAGTGAGGCCCCGACGCCGACGATCAAGGTTGAACTTCGGCCAGCACCGGGTGCAACGTAAGCTCGCTGTCTTTCAACACCTCGAGATCGCGCTGCCAATTCTGTTTCCCTTGCGACTTCACTTCGATGCGGTGAGCGCCGCTGGGCAAGCGAATCGTCGAAGGCGTCTGCCCCACGAATTTCCCGTCAATGTAGATTTCCGCGCCGGCAGGATCGGAAGCGATCGCCACGCTGCCGATGCCGAGATCGCTGCTGCCTCCACCCGGAGACGCCACCGATGCCTCGGGATAGAATCGGCGCAGGACACGGATCAGATCTTCTGCGCTCAACGCAAATCCGATTCCCTGAAGAGGCGTGTGGTCGGAGCCCTGAGTGACCAGCGCTTTTTGTGTGTTTAGTCCAACTACCTCGCCGCGCGTATTCAGCAGTGGTCCTCCGCTGTTGCCAGGATTGATCGCGGCGTCGGTTTGAATCCAAGTGCCGCTCCCGGCCTCCTTGTCCGGCCCGACGGCACTAACGATGCCCTTCGTCACGGTATCGGGCATGCCCATTGCGGGGTTCCCTATGGCAATTACGGTTTGGCCCGGACGAATCTGCGACACCGCGGCCAACGGCAAGTAAGGAAAATTGTTGCCGTCCACTTTAACGAGCGCGAGATCGAATCGATTGTCGACGTAAACAACTTTCCCGAGGATCTTACCCCGTCCCTGGCATTCAACAATCAAGGAGGATTCGCCGCGAGCCACGTGTGCGTTGGTTGCGATAACGCCTGTGTCGGTGACGAAGAAACCTGAGCCTTGCTTCGTCGTCCCGTCAAGGAGAACGACGGCGGGAGCAGCCCTTTCAACCACGGTCTCGACGGGTATCTCGGGCCGGAGGTCAACCCTTGAGCCACCCAGCGCGCTCGTGCTAACCGTTCCCCTGAATACCGCTGAAGCTGCATCGAGTGACACTTTGATTTGATCGGTCTTGAAGAGCCAATAGCGGCCATGGTTGCGGCCGTTGAGCGCAACCCACTCGAAGGGCCCATCGGTCAACTCGATCTCTTGAACGCTATAGCCGTCCTTGTAGACTCGCGCGAGCATGCCGTGTTCAAGGCGCGTGCCAAAGACCGTATGTGTTTTGTGAAAGTATCCGCCGGGAAACTTGGCAATGTAGGGGGTGACGCCTACGACCACGCCGTTGATCTCGACGGTGGCGCCGGGAGGGGAGCTGGTGATCGTCAGAGTTTCGGCAAACGTTCGCTGCGCCGTGACACAAAACGCCAGCAGCGCGAGCGATGCATAGAGACAGTGTCGCCTCGATGGCTGCATCGGAGCCCTCCGAGGGAATTAGTAATGGCGAAAGATTCGCACCGGATCGCGCCGTTGTCAACCGCGAGCTTCGTCAAGGAGCAGCGGGGATGAAGAAGATCGCAC
>Ga0181538_10003966_pt1 | contig 14157 bp, 8 predicted proteins | sample PEATcosm2014_Bin_40_FD_119773 | JGI IMG/M metagenome (GOLD analysis project Ga0181538, IMG submission 119773) | Peatland microbial communities from MTU Mesocosm Facility, Houghton, MI, USA - PEATcosm2014_Bin23_30_metaG | ecosystem: Environmental > Terrestrial > Soil > Wetlands > Peat | place...
ATTTTGCTGCTGACCTGCCCGAACTCATCGGTGGTCTGCACCGGCTGTGGATCGAATTCGCCGCGCGAGATGCGATCCAATTGCGCAGAGATGCGTTTGAGCGGAGAAAGCGAAATGCTCGAGACCACAGCCGCCAGCAACACCGACACGAGCACCGAGCCCAGCGCCAGCCACCCGGACGAACGCAGACTCGGAGTGATATCCGTTCGCAGCAGTCCGGTTTGCACGGCGACCCGGATCTCTCCGAACGGCACCTGCCGCCCGGCGGCACCCAGCTTGAACGGGTAGGTCACCTCGTACGCACGTGGCGGCCCGTAAATCACGCGCAGCTGCGCGAGAACTCCGCTGTTGACGAGCTGGTCGAGCGGCGTGCGACGCAGGACGGGCCGGTCGATGAGTGTAGAGTCGCTCGAAATGAGCGCGGCGCCGTCGTGATCCACGATCGTCACTTCGTACACCAACGATGAATAGCCCATCTCGCCGCTGATCAGCGAGTCGAGCGCCTTGCTGTTGGCCAGCGCGTCGCGCACGTAGGCGCGCAGGTCGGCGGGGCTGTCGGATGCCGGCGCGTTGCCCGCGGCAGCGGCCTCGGACAACGCATTTTGGGCTTGATAAAATACCTGCTGCGCCGCGAGGTTCGCCCGGCTCTCCGCCTGGCGGACGACCTGCCGCTCGAGCGAGGCCACGTTGAGATAGGAGATGACGGCGACGACCGCCAGCACCAGCGCGGCAAACGTCAGAGTGATCTTTGTCTTGAGGCGGAGGTGCATGGCCCGCGGCCCCTCAGGCCGATGTGGACTTCGACGCTTCGTACTCTTTCAATTTATTGTGCAGGGTCTTGAGGCTGATGCTCAGCAGTTCCGCCGCGCGCGTTTTGTTGTTTTGCGTCGCCGCGAGCGTCTGCAGAATCAACTCGCGCTCGGCGGCCTCGACGGTCGTCCCGATGGGAAAGCGCAGGGCGGAAAGTTCGGCGGTGCCGGCGGGCGCGCCGCGTCCGAATTCTTCCGGCAGGTGCGCGCGCCCGATGAGATCCCGGTCGCAGACAATCGCGGCGCGTTCGATGATGTTGCGCAGCTCGCGAACATTTCCCGGCCAGGTGTAGCCCTTGAACTGTTCTAGAACCTCGGCGCTGACGCCGCGGATCTGGCGATGGTATCTCTCGTTCAAATCGCGAAGCATCCCCTCGATGAGGGGCGGAATGTCTTCTTTGTGTTCGCGCAGCGGCGGCAAGTGGATGTGGAACACGTTCAGCCGGAAATAAAGATCCTGCCGCAGTTCCCCTTTTCCCACCGCGCGGTCGGGGTCCTTGTTCGTGGCCGCGAGCACCCGCACATCCACCGGTGTTTCCGTCTTGCTGCCCAGGCGGCGAACTTTGTGGTCCTCAAGCACGCGCAGTAGCTTCGCTTGCGTGGGGGCCGGCATCTCGCCGATCTCATCGAGCAGCAGCGTGCCGCCATCAGCAAGCTCGAAACAGCCGAGACGCCGCTCGGCCGCGCCGGTAAACGCGCCGCGCTCGTGCCCGAAAATTTCGCTCTCCATCAGCGATTCGGGAATCGCGGAGCAATTGATGGCCACGAACGGGCGGTTGCATCGCGGCGAAAGCCGATGGATCGTGCGCGCCAGAATTTCTTTCCCCGACCCGGTTTCGCCGGTAATCAGCACCGATGCCATCGAGGGCGAAACCTGCTCCACTACACGCATGACGTCCTGCATCGGCTTCGATCGGCCGACCATGTCCCCGAGCCGCCCCGCCTCGCGCAATTGGCTGGTCAGCGCTACCACCTGCCGCCGGCCTCGCTCGAGTCCTAGTGCGCGATCGAGCAGCGCCCGCAAGATTGCTGCCTTCAGGGGCTTTTCGATGTACCAGAATGCCCCGGACTGAATCGCCGAGACCACGCGCTCCTCGCTGCCTTTGCCCGTGATGAGAATTGCCGGCAGATGCTGGAGATCACCTACGTCGCGCAGCCGCTCCAGCAATTCGAGCCCGTTCATTCCCGGCAATTCGACGTCTGCGATGAGGGCGTCGGGAGAAAAATCAGCCATTCTCTCGAGCGCCGCCTCCGCGCTTTCCACTCCGAGCACTTCAAAGCCCCATTTTCGGAGCAGCGCTTCGTAGCCGTGCCGCGCGTTTTCTTCGTCCTCCACGATCAGGATTCGTTCGGGAGGTGGCGCTTCGATTTGCGGATTGGGTGTTCCCGGCATTGTTCTTCGTCCCAGCTACGCGGGGACTCGCAATTGAAATCTACCAGCAGCGTGCGCCAATGCCAAGCTGAGTCAGCGCGAGGGGGCGGCCGTCTGCGATTCGCTCATCGAGTCAGACTGCGCTCCACAGGGCGGCAACCCGGATCCGGCGACCGAGCAAGCTTCGCATGAAAACCTGTTTTCACGCGGGACTGTTCTGTTTTATACTGACGCCGGGGGATGGGTGTCTTAAGGTTGCACTTGGGGTGGCACGCGCCGTCCGGCGCCCGGGGTTTTTTGCAGGCAATTTTCAGTGAATTTAGACCCGCAGCGTTGCGGGTGCGATCTGGACAACTCCCTTTTACTGAGTTTTTTTAAAGTAATTCCAATCGAGTGGTGTAGCTCTGGAGGGCACGATGCGAGTGATTCGACGCGCCGGGTTTGTTTTCATTCTGAGCGCGCTGTTTGTTCTGGCCGCAACCGCAAGGCCGGCCGCGGGAAGCGATGATTCCAGCAATACCGCGAGCAGCAATTCGAGTGCGAGCGCGGCGGCGACTCCTGCCGCTCCCGCGCCCAGCGCCACTAGCGCGGCTCCGGCCGCGGCTCCTGCTCCTGCCGCCAAGCCCGACCAGCCCAAGAAGGACAAGGACAAGAAGGGCGAATCTTCGAGCCTCGCGCCCATGCCCTCTACCACCGGCACCATCGGCCTCTTCACGGTTTCGACCGGTGAGACTTTGCCGCGTAATGGCTTTATGGCATCCGCATATCTGAATCGCTTCGGCCGGATGCCCGGCAGCGTTGACGTAACGGAGACGGGAATTAACCTCGCTTACGGCGCGACCGATTGGCTGACTATCTATGCAAACTTTTTGCCGGACGTTCACATGCACGTGAACAAGCCGGGCGAGATCACGCCGATCGAAGCCAATGGTTTCGCGAACTATGACCAACCCTTCTACGTCGAAGATTATCCGTACGCGTCAAAGACGAGGTCCGCAGCCGGGCCGATCACCCTCGGAGCGGAATTCGGATTGGTGTCGGAACGGAATGGGGCGCCCCTGAGCGTGGCCGTCTCGACGGACTTTTTGATTCCGACCCAGAGGGAATTTACCGCACTGCAAGTGGACGGCACCCAAAGCGGCGAGGTGAATTGGGATTTCGATCTCAACGTGAGCAAGGATTTCTACCACCAGTTTGTGCTGGCTGTGGACAGCGGCGTGCGTTTGGTTCGCGATCCCGTCTATCAAGGCCAGGCACTCTTGGCCCAGGCGAGGCAATGGAACTCGGGCGTTGGATTCATTCTGTTTCCCGAGCACCGCGTCCAATTCATGAACGAATATAACTTCGAGGTTTTCTTCGGGCATTCCACTCCAGACGATACGATCGGACCTCGCGATCCGGTGGACGCGATCTGGGGTCTGAGGCTGTACCCAACGAAGTGGTTGGCATTCGATGCCGGCTTCCGCTACATGCTCAACCTTTACGGTCTGCAGGATCGCAACGGCTTCGTGTTCAAGGCCGCGGTGGGTCGCCTGCCGTACAAGGCGCCTCCTGTGAACCACCCGCCCACCGCTACGTGTTCGGCGGACAAGAGCTCGGTCTTCGTGGATTCCGGGGACGCCGTCGCGGTCACGTCGCAAGCGAGCGATCCGGACGGCGACACTCTCACCTACAACTGGACCGCCACCGGCGGCCAGGTGGACGGCACCGGGCCGGCAGTTCGTTGGCTCTCCGCGGGAACCGCGGCTGGCACGTACACAGTCACATTGAAAGTAGACGACGGGCGCGGCGGCACTGCAACGTGCGGCGTCGACGTGACCGTGGCTCCCAAGCCAATTCATCAGCCGACGCTTAGCTGCTCGGTGGATCGCAGCTCCGTCTTCGTCGGCGAGCGCGTGCACATTACCTCCGACGTGAACAATCCGGACGCCGTGACGCTGAATTACACTTGGCGCACAAATGGCGGCCAGATTATCGGCACCGGCCCGGCAGTCGATCTGGATACGACGGGCGCGGCACCGGGAACCTATACCGTAACTGGTCGTGTGGATGATGGCGGCCCGAGAGCTGCGGATTGCTCGGTCAACGTCGAAGCCAAGGCCGTTCCTCCTCCTCCTCAGGCGAGCAAGCTGAACGAATGCCTGTTCTCGCCGAAGGGCTCACCGCGCGTGGATAACGTCTGCAAGCGCATCCTCGATGACATGGCGCTGCGGTTGCAGAATGATCCACACGCAACGGCGGTCATCGTCGGATACGCGGATCCCGCCGAGGCTCACTCTGCCAAGCTCGCGGGAGATCGCGCAGCCAATACGGTGAAATACCTGGGTGAGAAGGGAATCGACGCTTCTCGTCTGACGACGCGCACTGGAACCGGAATGACCGGCGCCGGTAAGGAAAACATGCGCATCGACATCATCTGGGTGCCGGAGGGCGCGACCTACTAAATTCAGTCAATGAACCTGCTTCCGGGCTTCGTGCGAGCCGAACAATGGCTCGGGCGAAGCCCGGTTTCATTTTGCGGCATGCCCCGGTTCCCTCGTCGCCTCGCTGCCTCACGCATTCGCACCGCGGTAAATCGCCCGTTGCCCGCGCCCGCGCGCTAACCGTAAGATGAATCGCCTCATGCGGCGCGCCATCTATATTTTTTTCCTTCTCTCCCTCGCCTTTGTTCCGGCGCAGGCCCAACTCCTACGTCCGATTGGACCCACAGGCGGCAGCGTGCAATGTTTTGGTCAGGACCCTGCGAATCCGCGGCGCGTGTTTCTCGGAACCGCCGACGGCCACTTCTTTGGATCGCTAGACGGCGGCGCGCACTGGCACTTGTTGGGCCGCGCCGGCCGCCGCAGCGATTCCGTGATCACGGCCATTCTTGTGGACCCACGTGATTCGCAGACGCTCTTCGCTTCCACGTGGACGCGGGACCCGGCGGCTGGCGGCGGCGTTTTTCACAGCGGCGATGGCGGCCGCACATGGACGCCGGCGGGGCTTGTAGGACAAGCGGTCCGGGCGCTCGCGATGGCTCCCTCATCGCCCGACACGCTCGTCGCCGGAACGCTCGACGGCGTTTATCGCACGCGCGATGCGGGACGAACCTGGAACAGGATTTCTCCGGCGGGTGACCCCGAGCTGCGCAACCTCGATTCCCTTGCCGTCGATCCGACAGACCCCGACGTGATCTATGCCGGAACGTTTCATCTGCCGTGGAAAACCACCGATGGTGGGTTGAACTGGAATTCGATTCACACGGGCATGATCGACGACTCCGACGTGATGAGCATTCTCGTGGACCGCGTACAACCGGGCCGCGTGTACGCGAGCGCGTGCTCCGGGATTTACCGCAGCGATGACAGCGGCTCGCTCTGGCAAAAAGTGCAGGGCATTCCTTACGAATCGCGCAGGACCGTCCAGTTTTTGCAAGACCCGCAACATTTGGAAATCGTGTATGCGGCGACCACCGAAGGCCTTTGGAAATCCATCGATGCCGGCTCGACGTGGAGCAGAATGACTCCGCCGGATTGGTCGGTCACTGGAGTGGTTCTCCAACCTGCAGAGGCGGGCGATGTGCTGATTGGCGTGGAACAGCGCGGGGTCCTCTCCAGCAGCGACGGCGGCGCGCATTTCGCCGAAAGCAACGACGGATTCTTTCACCGGCAGCTGCTCGGCCTTGCGGCCGATCCATCCAGCCCCGGCCATCTCCTCGCGCAGCTTGCGAATGCGCCGGCGCCATTCCTGGAAACGGACGACGGCGGACAATCGTGGCTCCCGCTTGGGCCCGGCCTCGACAGTCGAGACGTCAAACGCATCTACGCCACGCCGGATGGTTGGTGGGCCGCGCTCGAGCAAGGTGGCTTCTCGCGCTACGACGCGTCGGAGGCCAAGGCCGGGTGGACGCGAGCCGGCCAAATCCCCGGCGTTTCCCCGCGCGTCCGGATTCGTTCGGGAACGTCTACGGCAAAGACGCGGCCGGTTTCGCGGCCCTTCGATTTGGTTGTGAATGACTTGGCTTTTTCCGGGACGACCTGGTACGCCGCGACAAACCGGGGCCTCCAGATTTCTCGCGACAATGGAAAGACCTGGAGAGGATCGCTGGTTGGGGCGGTGGGCAATCTGCCGCTACTGTCCGTCTGCTTAGCGCAACACAGACAAAGCATCTGGACCGCCACGATTCACGATGTGGCTGAGTCGAACGACGCTGGACTTTCTTGGACGTGGCATCCTTTGCCGCAATCAGCAGGCAGCCTGCTGCAACTCCGCGTCGCGGAGTCTGAACCCAACGCTGGCGAGATAGTTTTCGCCGACACGCGAAGCGGGCTTTACATTTCCAGGGATTCGGCCGGCACTTGGCAGGCCACTGGATTCGGTCTGCCTGAGATCCCGCTCAACGATCTTGTAGTTGCAAGAAGGGCTCTGTTCGCCTCGATAGAGACCGGTGGTCTGTATCTCTCGCGCGACGAAGGCCGAAGCTGGGCTCCGGTCGATACCGGCGCGGTGCCAGGATTTTTTCCCGCACTCGCCGTGTCCGCTGACGGCTCAATTGCATATGCGGCCTCCGCCACTGAGGGCGTTTTCCAAATCGACTGGTAACTGGCCGGGAGCCCCGACGCCATCACGAAGCTGCAGCTCTGCAACGAAGAAGTTGAAAGCGCCCGCTAGGATGGGATGGGTCGCGCACTCGCAAAGATCCCCCCAATTCCATTTTGGGTTTTCTTGCCTTTCCAATCCTGCATGCCATTGAATTCAAGTCGCTTAGCACTCGAATTGCGACGACTCGCTTGACAGAATTCCCTAAACGGGACTACAGTTCCGGTTGCAATACTTTCCTGAACGATAACTAAGTGTTTTGTTTGCTGACAGTTCGACCTCGACTCGAATTGGCACAGCCTTTGCTCCTATTTTGAGACGAGGTCATCACAATGGAACTTCAAGCAAGTCCAGCTACGGCACCTGCAAAATCCCCGGCTCTAAGTTTGCTCATTGTTGACGATGAGTCCCCCACGCGCGAATTATGCCGTGACGTAGCGCTGGACGCCGGTTTGCAAGTGCAGACTTCTGCGACTACGGAAAAGGCGCTCGAAATTCTGGACCAGTTTCCCGTGGACATCGTGGTTACCGATCTGAAAGTTCCGCAACTTGGCGGCATCGAGCTGCTGAAGCGCATTCGCGACCACTACCCGCAGATTGTAGTCATGGTTCTTACGCAGTACGGCACGATCGAGACCGCTGTCGAAGCCACGAGGCTCGGCGCGACGGACTACGTTACAAAGCCATTTCACGTCGAGGAGTTCCGGACGAAGCTCGACCGCGTGGCGCGCGGCATCGAGCTCGACCAGGAGAATCGCGTTTTGCGCGAACAGCTTCGGAGCCGCCCGGGTTTCGGCGGGCTGATCGGCGTCGCCCCGAGCATGCAGCGCGTTTACCGGCTGATTGAAAAAGTTTCCCAACACAATTATCCCGTGCTCATTCTCGGCGAGAGCGGCACGGGGAAAGAGCTGGTGGCGCGGTCGATTCATTTTTCCGGCCCGCGCCGCAATAAGCCGTTCGTGCCAGTGGATTGCTCGGCCCTGGTGCCCACGCTGATCGAATCCGAGTTGTTTGGATACGTGAAGGGGGCGTTCACAGGGGCGCAGCACTCGAAGCAGGGACTGCTCGAGGCCGCTGGCGAAGGAACGCTCTTTCTCGATGAAATCGGAGATCTCCCCGTGGACCTGCAGGCCAAGCTGCTGCGCGCTTTGCAGGAGCGCGAGATCAAGCCCGTTGGCTCGACCGAGCGCGTGGGTGTTCGCGCCCGCGTGATCGCGGCCACCAACCGCGACCTGGAAGCTGCGATTCGCTCGGGCGCGTTTCGCCAGGATCTTTTTTTCCGGCTCAACGTTGTCCAGATCAAATTGCCGCCCCTGCGTGAACGCCGCAGCGATCTGCCTGTCCTCGTAAACACCTTCCTTGAAAAATTCAGCGATCCGCAGCGGCCGGTCCGGACCATCTCCGAAGACGCGATGCGGCGTCTGATGGCCTACGATTGGCCCGGCAATGTTCGCGAACTCGAGAACGCGGTCGAGCGGGCGGTAGCCCTGGGCTCCGGTCCGATCCTGCATGTGGGCGATCTTCCCTCCAATTTGCAAAACTTGCATTCCGAGCGCCTGCCGGAACAGGACGAACTGGTTCCGCTCGAGGAGCTCGAACGGCGCGCCATCTTCCGCGCCTTGCGCGAGACCTCCGGCGACAAATTAGCCGCTGCGCGCTTGCTCGGAATCGGCAAGACCACGCTCTACCGCAAACTCAAACAGTACGACGTCGCCCCCGAAGACGCAGCGCACGCCGCCCGCTCCGCCCCATCGGATTGACGGCTGCCTCCCGCTAGCGGCGCGCCGCGCTCCGCGGCGCCACCATATTTTCCCGCCAGATTCAGAACGTTTCAATTCCGGAATGGAATCCGGTCGCGCGCGGCAGTCTCGGAGTGGGAAGAAGTGCGATCGATCACGCAACGCCTTCCCCCCATCTGCTTGATTCTTTGAGCTTTGCAATGCATGAGGCGTTGGCGCTCGCAGTGCAATGTATTCATCCCGAGGGACCCAATGAACAACGGAACCCACAGGGTGCCATTGCTCTGGTATCGCGGAGTGCGGCGCGCCATCGAACTCGCAGTTTTCCTGGGCAGCGCCGTGCTGCTGAGCTATCTGGTGACCCAATCGCGCTGACGGAGCTGACAGAAAGAGCTGATGCCGGGTACAAACTGGATTCGATGGTGGAGGCTCGGGAGCGGCAAACAAAGCCGTCACGGACAGAAACCATCTGGCAGGATCGCCCGCGCCGCTGTCGAGGGCGAATCCGTCGAGCGCTTGCTCGATCTGGCCGCGAACGCTCTGAGAACGGCGGCTGGCGCGGATCGATCCGGCGTGTGGCTACTCGCAATTGAGGGGGGCGGGCAGGCGAGCGGTCTGGTCTCGGGAGCCACGAACTCTTCTTTCCCCCAGGATTGGAATCACCTCGAACTCTCCGCACCCTCCTGGAAGAGGCTACTGAATAGCCGCGAAGTTGTCTCCGCAGGGCGTGGGGCGAACTCCGCGTTCCCGAATGCGGGTGCGCTCGCGGATATGGAGAGCGCGTTGTGGATTCCGCTCCGCGCCGGCGACGCAGTTTTGGGTTTGGCGATGGTTGCCTATCGTAGGCCTCATCAGGAATTGGACACGTCGGATCTTCGATCGATTGGTGACGAACTTGCGCTGGCCGTCGCGCAGCGGCGGGACTCAAGCCGCCGCAGCCACATCGAGATCGAGTTCGAGACTCGCGTGCGCTTGTTGCGCGCCGTTCAGAACGACACGAGTCCCGAGGTCATGCTCGCCGAGATTGCACGAGCCGCCGCCCTTTGTACGCGAGCGGAGTTCGTGGCCGCCGCGCGTCGCGAGACGCCGCTCAATCAGTGCGAAGGATGGGCAGGAGAAGCGTATTGGCGGCAAGCCCTCGAAATTGACGCGGTCGCCCGCGTCTGGCGCGCCGCTCTCGCCGAAGCGAGGCCTGTGGAATCAGCTGTGACGCTTCTTCCGGATAGGAGTGCGCCCGGAGCGCCCCGGCAGGAAGCAGTCGCGGATGCGCCTCTTGTCCGGTTGGGACGCGCAGTCGCGTTGCCGTTCTCTGCCTTCGAGGGCCGGCCACTGGGAATTCTGCTGGCCGGATTTTCCGCCACCGAGGAACCTTCGATTGCGAAGCAACTGGAGTCGTATCTGGCAATCGCAAGCTTGGTCCTTGAGCGCGAGAAACGGAATAGCCGGGAGGACGACCTGGAACAGACGGTCGAAACGCTGCTGGATTCCACGCCCGAGTGCCTGCTGATTCTCGAAGACCGCGGCTTGATTGCGCGCGCGAGCCGCGCCGCCCGCGTCGCGCTGGGTTTGCACTCAACTCACAACGGATCGGTGCGCCTCGAAGACTCGTTCGTGTCCGGCGCCCAAGACGCCCTTGTGGAATGGCGGGAGTCACTGTCGGCGAATCTCAGGTTCGCAGCCGCGCGCCCATTCGAAGCGATGCTGCGGGATGGTTCGGCCGTGCGCATCAGCCCGCGCGCGCAACTCAAGTCTGCGGCGCGATCCGGTGTGGCCTTGGAACCGGCACAGAGCCGTTGGCTCCTGTGTCTCAAAGACCTCAGCGGCCGCGGAGACTCCGCCACCGAGCGCGTCCGTTCAGAATCCGAGCTGCATGGCCTGCTCGATTCACTCGAACTGGGCGTCCTCGTATTCGACGAGTCGGGAAGGATTCGCGCCGCCAACGAGCGACTCGCTCAGGTCTTGGGTCTCGAACCGCGCCGTTTGTGGGAACTCAGTAATTTCGAAAATCTGTCCGAGGCGCTCTCCCTTTACGCCGCCCACAGCGACGATTTCCTCGCCCGCTGGCGTGAGCGCCGCCGCCACTCGGACGAAGCCTCCTGGGACGAACTGGAATTCCTGCAGCCCGCCCGTAAGGTTGTCGAGCGCATGGTTCGGCCCATCCGCGACGCGCAGGGACTGCCCCTCGGCTGGATTGAAGTCTATCGCGACATCACCAGGCAGCTCCTCCTGCAATTCAAACTGCTGCGCACGGAGAAGATGGCCGCGCTCGGCCAATTAGTTTCCGGCATCGCGCACGAGCTGAACAATCCGCTCACCAGCATTCTGGGTTACGCGCAATTGCTGCTGAGCCGCCGGCCCGGTCTCGATCGGACCGCGGACGCGAAGCGCATCTGCCAGGAAGCCGAACGCGCCGGAAAAATCGTCAAGAACTTGCTGCTCTTCTCGCGCGAGGCCAAGCCCGAACGGAGGGTCGTGGACTTGAACGAGATCGTCGAACGCACCCTGGCCCTGCGTAGCTACGAACTGAAAACTGAAAAAATTCAGACCGATGTGGACCTTGAATCCGGGCTGCCGCCCATTCTCGCCGGCGCCGGACAGTTGCTGCAGGTGGTGCTCAATCTCGTCGTCAATGCCGAGCAGGCCATCGAGCAGGGCCGCGGGCGCGGAAAGATTCGCATCCGCACGCGCCGCTCTTCGCCCGAGCGGCTGGCGCTGGAGATCTCGGATGACGGCCCGGGCATCCCGCCGGAGATCATTTCCCGCATTTTCGATCCGTTCTTCACCACCAAGCCCGTGGGCGTCGGCACGGGGCTGGGGCTTTCGATCGCCTATGGAATTGTGCAGGAGCACGGCGGCGATATTTCCGTCGAGAGCCATGCCGGCCACGGAGCTACCTTCACCATCGAACTGCCGATAATGGCCGTTGCGGAACTTGAGTCGGCCGATAGCGTGAGCGGTGTTGCGCACGACGAAGCCTCAATCCCGCTGGCTCCTCCACCGGCGCTGCTCGCCGGGCGCTCTTCCCGCGGGGCCCGGCTCACCCCAGCGAACGAACGACTCGCGAACGCCGCGAGCCGCCGCCGCATCCTCGTGGTGGAAGACGAACCCACAGTCGCCCAACTCATCTCCGACGTGCTGAGCGAAGAGGGTCACCGCGTGGATAAACTGCTCGATCCCCGCGAGGCGCTCGAACGGACCGGCCGGCAGGAATACGATCTCGTCATTTGCGATTTGAAGATGCCGTACGTGGACGGCCGGGCGTTTTACAAAGCCCTGGCCGACGCCGGCAATCCGCTGCAGCACCGGCTCATTTTTGTCATCGGCGATACCATGAGCCCGCACACCCTCGACTTCCTCGAATCGAGCGGCGTGCCCTACCTCGCAAAACCATTTCTGGTCGAGGAATTGAAACTGATCGTCCAACAGGCCTCCATGGCGGCGAAGTCGCGGGTCCCCGTGACCGCATCCGCCGGGAGCCAAGCCCCCCGGGGGGCATCGAGGAAACGATGAATGCAGCTGAACGAAATGTATTTTTGATTTGCGCCGATCCTGGTATCACCCGCGAGTGCATTCGAGAAATTGTCTCCACCGGCGGCCACTACCAATTGCCGCTGGCGGCCTCGACGGAACTCGCGCGTGCGAATTTCCGCGCTCACTCGCCGACGGTGATTTTTCTGGACGAGTCCGCGGTCAATGGCCAGCTTTCGCACGACGATCTTGCGTCCACCGTGGCATTACTGACGGAATGGGCGCCGGTAGTGGTTGCGGCGGCGCCGGGGAAGCAATCGGATCTCGCGTTCCTGATTACCTCCGGCGCGGTCGATTTCGTCTCGCGCACGGAAGAATTTCTCCCCATCGTCGCGGGGCTCCTCCAGCGGCGCGTGCGCCTCGCCGAGCGCGCCGAAGGATTGATTCGCTTTCCCGGCGACGAACTCGATGGCGATTTCGGCGAGATACTCCGCCACGAAGTGAATAATCCCCTCACCGGTATCCTCGGCAACGCCGAGCTGCTCCTCGCCCGGCGCGACCGCCTGCCACCCGCCGCCATCGCACGCCTCCAGACCATCGCGGAACTTGCAGTGCGCTTGCGCGACACCGTCCGCCGCCTCTCCAATGCCTGGGATTCGCGCCACGATCACGTGCGTTCGGCCTGACCATAGGCAAATCCAGCGCGGAACTCGCCGGCTCCACTTTTTCTCTGAACGCTGTGATCGCTCATTGTCGGGCACCGACTCCGCTAAAGAACTGCAGTACGCGCCGCTGAAATTCAAGCGGGGCCACACCATAAGCTTGCGTGTGGCCCGCGTTGGCGACAATCCACAGCTGTTTCGGGCCGTCTGCGGACTGAAAAATTCGGCGCGCGTGCCGGCAGGGAATAGTGTGGTCCGCGGAGCCGCAAATCAGCAGTATTGGAAAAGGGCGCACCGTCACTGCTTCTTCCGGAGAGACATCGTCGGCGCGAAAATTGCCTTCGCGCTCGACGGTGCGAATCGCGAAAATTACCGCCGGGCGAAAGAGAGTCTTTCCCAGCCACGGACTCAAGTGCAAACCGGCGTAATCGTAAGAGACTTCCAGCAAGTTGCTGAATGAAGCCTCCGCGACAACGCCGTCAATTCGATGGTCCACAGCGGCCGCTTGCAGCGCGATTGCCGCGCCCATGGATTCGCCGAGCAGGAAAACGCGGCGGGGATGGGCGCACGCTTGGAGCGCGTCCAGTATCGCGCGAACGTCGTAGCGTTCCTTCCAGCCGTAAGTCGCAAGAGCGCCATTGCTCTCGCCTTGCGCCCGGGAGTCCATTAGTACGACTCCGTATCCTCTGCGAAGCAAGAAGCCCGCGTAACCGACCATTCCGGCGCGATTGTCGGCGACGCCATGCAGCAAGAGGACCCAGTCGCCATTCGCCGCGACGGCTCGCACGAGCCACCCGCCAAGCACCGCGCCGTCGGAAGCGAGGACATTGAAATTTTCACGCGTCGCACCAGCCGCGCGGAACATTCCGTCGGCATCGGAGATTAATTCCGGAGTGAGCGGCCGCCGCGAAGGATGCAGAATCCACGGTCCTTCCTGGTATCCAACTAAAGCGGACACCGTGGAGGCAAACACGGCCAGCACTCCAAAAACGACCAGCGCAATCCGAAGTCTGTGCATGCCGTTGCTTCCAATAAAAGATACGAAGGAAACGGTCACGAAGTTCTGAAGATCCGCCGGCGGCAATGGGATGGAAGATGCTCCGGTGCCGCGATGGTATGCTACGCGTTAGTTGCGCGCGACTCCCCCGTTCCAGGAGGCCGAGTGAGAATTACCGAAATCCGCGAAGTCACGAAGCCCATCAGCTCGCCGATTCGCAACGCTTACATTGATTTTTCCAGGATGACGCTGAGTCTGGTCGCGGTGATTACCGATGTGGTGCGCGACGGCAAGCGCCTCGTCGGTTACGGCTTCAATTCCAACGGGCGATACGGGCAGGGCAATCTGATTCGCGAGCGGTTTCGTCCGCGGATTCTCGAAGCGCAGCCGGAGAGTCTGCTCGATGCGCGCGGTGCGAATCTCGATCCTGAAAAAATCTGGGCCGCCATGATGACGAACGAAAAGCCCGGCGGCCACGGCGAGCGATCTGTCGCTGTGGGCACGATCGACATGGCCGTGTGGGACGCGG
>Ga0181538_10003967_pt1 | contig 14149 bp, 13 predicted proteins | sample PEATcosm2014_Bin_40_FD_119773 | JGI IMG/M metagenome (GOLD analysis project Ga0181538, IMG submission 119773) | Peatland microbial communities from MTU Mesocosm Facility, Houghton, MI, USA - PEATcosm2014_Bin23_30_metaG | ecosystem: Environmental > Terrestrial > Soil > Wetlands > Peat | place...
TGTACCGCTCTGGAAGCGGCGCCTGGAGCCTGAGCATCTGGTCTGCCCCCTTTGAGGGAGAGCATCGATCTGGCCGGCGGGGACAGCCTGGTCGCCCATCCGCGGGTATGTCGGCCTCGATGCGAGGTTGTACGCCGGATACCAGGCCGGCGGAGCCAGTGTACCGCCCCCCACCAGCGGCTGCGCGAGAGTGGGCCGATGCAGTATCGGCCGCCCACCGGCTCCATCCCGGACGCCCCGGGGTCCTACCAGTTCTACGACGCCGAGGGCCGCGTCCTGTACGTGGGGAAGGCCAAGTCACTGCGCCACCGCCTGCCCAACTACTGGCAGGACTCGGCCAAGCTCATGCCCCGCACGGCCCAGATGGTGGCCCAGGCGGACCACGTCGAATGGGTGGTGGTGGACAGCGAGGTCGACGCGCTGATCCTGGAGCACTCGCTGATCCAGGCGCACCTGCCCCGGTACAACGTCCGGCTCAAGGACGACAAGAGCTACCCCTGGCTGGCCGTCACGGTCAACGAGGAGTGGCCACGCCCCGCCGTCGTGCGGGGTCGCAAGCGCAAGGGCGTCCGCTACTTCGGCCCCTATGGCAACGCGGGCGCCATCCGGTCAACCCTCGACCTGTTGGTACGGAGCTTCCCGGTCCGGACCTGCTCGGACACCAAGTTCACGCGGCACCAGCGGCTGGGGCGGCCCTGCCTCCTGTACGACATCGACCGCTGCTCGGGGCCCTGCGTCGGCGCCGTCGACCACGACGCCTACGACGGCTACGTGACCGATCTCATGCGCTTCCTCTCGGGCGACACCGAGCCCGTGCTGGCGAGCCTGGAGGCCGAGATGCTGGCGGCGTCCGACGAGCTGCAGTTCGAGCGGGCGGCACGGTTGCGCGACCGCATCGCCGCCGTGCACAAGGCCGCGGAGACCCAGCAGATGGTCTCCGACCGGGCCGAGGACTTCGACGTGGTGGGGCTGGCCGAGGACCCGCTCGAGGCGTCGGTGCAGATCTTCCGGGTGCGACGCGGGCGCGTCGTGGGGCACCGCGGCTTCGTGGCCGAGAAGGTCGAGGACCTGTCCGGGCCCGAGTTCACGGCGCTGGTGATCGCGCAGGTCTACGGAGCCGAGGGCGCTGAGGTGCCGCGCCGGGTGCTGGTGCCCGAGGAGCCCGACGACCGCGAGATCCTGCAGAGCTGGTTGCGGGGCGTTCGTGGTGGCCCGGTGGAGATCGCCGTGCCGCTCCGGGGCGCCAAGCGCGCGCTGCAGGACACCGTCACACGATCGGCGGGCGAGGACCTGGCGCGCCACCGACTGCGCCGGGCGTCCGACCACAACGCGCGGTCCAAGGCGCTGACCGAGCTGCAGGACGCGCTGTCACTGCGCGAGGCACCCCTGCGGATCGAGTGCTACGACATGAGCCACCTGCAGGGGACCGACTACGTAGGCTCCATGGTGGTGTTCGAGGACGGGCTGGCCAAGCGGTCGGATTACCGGCGCTTCAAGGTGAAGACCGTCCACGGCAACGACGACTACGCCGCCATGGAGGAGGTGCTCACGCGCCGCCTCAACGCGCTCAAGGCGGAACCGGCAGCCGAGGGGAGCCGGCCGCGGCGCTTCGCCTACCGGCCCAATCTGCTGGTGGTAGACGGTGGCAAGGGCCAGCTCGGAGTGGCCGAACGCGTCGTGCGCGAGCTCGGGCTGCAAGGGGAGATAGAGCTGGCGTCGTTGGCCAAGCAGTTCGAGGAGGTGTACCGGCTGGGCTCACCCGACCCGGTGCGGTTGCGCCGCGGTTCGGACGCCCTCTACCTCCTGCAGCGCGTGCGTGACGAGGCCCACCGCTTCGCCATCACCTTCCATCGCGAGCGCCGGGCCAAGCGGATGACGCGGAGCATCCTCGACGACATCCCCGGCCTCGGCCCGACCCGCAGGGCGCGCCTGGTCAAGGAGCTGGGTGGGGTGAACGCGGTGCGGGCGGCATCGCTCGAGCAGCTCGAAGGGCTGTCATGGCTGCCCGACCAGGTGGCGCGCGCGGTGTACGAGGAAGTGCGCAAGGCTGGAGGACGATGAGCGAGTTCGCGGTGGTGACGGGGATGTCCGGGGCGGGCCGTTCCACCGCGGCCGCCGCGCTCGAGGATGTGGGCTGGTTCGTCATCGACAACCTGCCCGCCGGTCTGATCATGAAGATGGTCGAGATGGTTGATCGACCCGGGTCCGGCATTGAGCGCGTGGCGCTGGTCATCGGCCGCGGTGGAAGCGACACGGGCCCGGAGTACTTCGACGATCTCCCCAAGGTCCTCGACCAGCTCCACACGGCGCGTCGGCGCGTGCGCGTGGTGTTCCTCGATGCGCCCGACGACGTCCTGGTGCGCCGTTACGAGGGCACGCGGCGGCGGCACCCGTTGCCCGCACGGGGCGTGGAGGAGTCCATCGCGGTCGAGCGGAGGCTGCTCGAACCGGTGCGCGAGCGCGCCGATCTCCTCGTCGACACCGGGGACCTGAATTCGAACCAGTTGCGGGTGCGCATCCTCGAGGCGTTCGGCGCCGAGGACGCCCCGCAGATGCAGACCTCGGTCATCTCGTTCGGGTACAAGCACGGCATCCCGCTGGACGTCGACCTCGTCTTCGACTGTCGCTTCCTTCCGAACCCGTTCTGGGTGGAGGAGCTGCGGCCCTTCAGCGGGCTGGACGAGGAGGTACGCGACTTCGTGCTGGGCCAGCCCGAGTCCGTCGGCTTCCTCGAGAAGGTGGACGATCTGCTGACGAGCATCCTGCCGGCGTTCGTCCGAGAGGGGAAGTCGTACCTGACGATCGCGATGGGCTGCACGGGCGGTCGTCACCGCTCCGTGGTCCTCGCCCGCGCCCTGGCGGAGCGACTGAGCGAGCACGGTCAGACGGTGTCGGTCTTCCACCGGGACATCGACCGGTGAACGGCGCCCGCCCCTCGGTCGTCGCCATCGGCGGGGGCCACGGCACGGCCGTCACGCTCAGGGCGGCCCGGCGCTACGCGGGCACCCTCACGGGGGTCGTCTCGGTCGCCGACGACGGCGGCAGCAGCGGGCGGCTCCGCGAGCTGCTCAACATGGTCGCCGTGGGCGACATCCGCAAGTGTCTGGTGGCGCTGGCCGACGAGGACTCGGCACTGGCGGTGGCCTTCGAGCGCCGGTTCGACGAGGGGGAGCTGGCCGGGCACGTGCTGGGCAACCTCATCCTGACCGGCCTGATCGACGCCACCGGCGATCTCGTCCTCGGGGTGCGCGAAGCGGCGCAGCTGCTGGGCGCGTGCGGCGACATCCTGCCGGCCACCACCGAGCGGGTCGTGCTGAAGGCCGAGGCGGCCGAGGGCACGGTGGCGGGCCAGGTGGCGGTCATGGGCACGGGCGACATCCGGAAGGTCTCGCTGGTGCCCGACGACGCGCAGGCGCCGCCGTTGGCGGTCGAGCGGATCGCCCAGGCGGACCAGATCGTCATCGGGCCCGGTTCGCTGTTCACCAGCGTCCTGGCCGCCGTGGCGGTGCGAGGCATCACCGAGGCGGTGGCCTCCTCCGCAGCCCAGGTCGTGTACGTGTGCAACCTTCGTCCCCAGGTGCCCGAGACCGAGGGCTTCGACGTCGCAGCCCATGTTGCGGCCCTGGCCAGGCACGATGTCAAAGTGAACATGGTCGTGTGTGACAGCATCCAGGGTATGGACATCGGCGCGACGGATGTCTCGGTGCTCGACGTTCCCCTGACGGGAGAGAACACCCTGGTGCACAGCCCGGCCAAACTGGCGCAGGCGCTGTCCGGTCTGCTGGCATAGGTCACCCGGAACCCGAGAGGAAGGGACGAGATGACGGTGCGGGTCGGAATCAATGGCTTCGGGCGCATCGGCCGCAATTTCCTGCGGGCGATCCTCGACACCGGCGCGGACGTCGAGGTGGTCGGCGTGAACGACCTGACCTCCGCCGAGACCCTGGCGCATCTTCTCCGTTACGACTCGACGCAGGGACGGCTCCCGGTGCCGGTCGACATCGATGGCAACGATCTCCTCGTGGGCGACCAGCACATCCGCGTCCTGACCGAGCGCGAGCCCGAGCAGCTGCCGTGGGACAAGCTCGGGGCCGATGTCGTGATCGAGTCCACCGGCCGCTTCACCTCCCGGGCCGACGCGGCGGGGCACCTCGGGGGCTCGGTGAAACGGGTGATCATCTCGACGACGTCGGGCGACGCCGACGCCACCTTCGTGATCGGCGTCAACGACGACGAGTTCGACCCGGCGACACACCTGGTCGTCTCGAACGCCTCGTGCACCACGAACTGCTTCGTCCCGATGGTCAAGGTGGTCGACCACGCGTTCGAGATCGTCAGCGGCCTCATGACGACGGTGCACGCCTACACGAACGACCAGAACCTGCTCGACCTGACGCACAAGGACCCGCGCCGGGCCCGCGGGGCGGCCGTCAACATCGTGCCGACCACGACGGGTGCGGCCAAGGCCACCAGCCTGGTGATGGAGTCGATGAAGGGGCGCCTCGACGGGTTCTCGCTGCGCGTGCCGCTCCCCGTGGGTTCCATCACCGACTTCACGGCGGTGGTCAGGGGCAACCCCTCCGTCGAGGAGGTCAACGCCGCGTTCGCCGAGGCGGCCGCCAAGCCGCCGCTGGACCGGGTGCTCGAGTACACCGAGGACCCCATCGTCTCGAGCGACATCGTCGGGTCACCGGCCTCGTGCACCTTCGACGCCGGGCTCAGCATGGTGATGCCGATCAGCGACGAGCTCTCGCTCGTGAAGGTCTACGGCTGGTACGACAACGAGTGGGGCTACTCGAACCGGCTGCTCGACCTCGCCGTGCTGGTCGGGGGCTGACCACCGTATGGACCCGCTCCACGGCATCCCGCTCCTCGAGGACCTCCCCGACCTCGACGGGAAGCGCGTGCTCGTGCGGGTCGACTTCAACGTCCCGCTGCACATCGGAGTGCGCGGCAAGGCCACGGTGGCCGACGACTTCCGGATCACGGCGGCCCTGCCGACACTGCGCCGGCTCCAGGACGAGGGCGCGGATGTCGTGGCGGCCTCGCACCTCGGCCGCCCGGCCGGGGCGCCGGACCCGCGCTGGGAGATGGACCCGGTGCGCCAACGTCTCGAGACGCTGTGCCCGGGGATCGGGCTGACCGAGAACCTGCGCTTCGACCCGGGCGAGAAGGCCGACGACCCGGCCTTCGTGCAGCGCCTCATTGCGGGCTTCGACGCCTACGTCGACGAGGCCTTCGGCGCGGCCCACCGCGCCCATGCCTCGATCGTGGGGCCGCCCCAGTTCCTGCCGAGCGCGGCGGGGCTGCGCTTCGCCAAGGAGGTCGAGGTCCTCGGAGGGCTCCTGGAGGACCCGGCGCGGCCCTTCGTCGCCATCGTCGGTGGCGCCAAGCTGGCCGACAAGCTGGACGTGCTCAAGGTCCTGGCGACCAAGGTCGACACGCTGGTCATCGGCGGCGGCATGGCGTTCACCTTCCTGGCCGCCAAGGGGCAGGCCGTCGGGAACTCGATGTTCGACCCCGGCCACCTCGAGGAGTGCCGCAACCTTCTCGACTCGGGGATCCGCATCGTGCTCCCGACCGACACCCGGGCCCTGGAGCCCGGGGGCACCTTCGGACCGCCCGCCGACGGTCACGGGCCGCGGGGGAGCGTCAAGGTGATCGAAGGCGACCTCCCCGACGGCTGGACCGGCCTGGACATCGGTCCCGAGACGGCCGCCGCCTTCGCCCAGGAGGTCGCCACGGCGGGGACGGTGCTGTGGAACGGCCCGCTCGGCGCCTTCGAGGACCATCGCTTCGCCGAGGGCACCCGGATCGTGGCCGAGGCGGTGGCGCACTGCCCCGGCTTCTCGGTGGTCGGCGGGGGTGACAGCGCCAGCGCGCTGGACGAGCTCGGGCTGTCCGACAAGATCGGCTACCTCTCGACTGGCGGTGGGGCCTCGCTGTCCTTCATTGAGCTCGAGGGGCACCTGCCGGGGATCGACGCCCTCCGGAACGCCCCCAACGCTCCCCGGGGGTGACGGACCGCCGCCCGCTGGTCAGCGGGAACTGGAAGATGCACCACGACCACATCGAGGCGCTGCACACCGTGCGCGACCTCGGATTGCGGCTGAAGCCCGAGGACGTGGCCCGCATCGAGGTGTCGGTGCACCCGCCCTTCACCGACCTGCGCACCGTGCAGACGCTGGTCGAGAAGGAGCGCCTCCCGCTGGCGCTCGGCGCGCAGCACTGCTCCGACGAGGATTCCGGGGCACGCACCGGCGAGGTGAGCCCGCGCATGCTGGCCCGGCTCGGGACCGCCTACGTGATCGTCGGGCACTCGGAGCGGCGGACGCTGTTCGGCATGGACGACGCCACGGTGGCGGCGACGCTCCGGGCGGTCCTCCGCAACGGCATGACACCCGTGCTCTGCGTGGGGGAGAACGAGGAGCAGCGCGACCGGGGGCAGACCGAGAGCCTCCTGGAGGAACAGGTGCTGGCTGCGCTGTCGGGCCTCAGCGCCGAGGTGGTGGGGGGGCTGGTGATCGCCTACGAGCCGATCTGGGCCATCGGCACCGGGAAGGCCGCCACGGCGGTGGACGCCGAGGACGCCTGCGTGTTCATCCGTTCCCTGGTGGCCAAAGTCGGGGGTGAGGCGGCGGCGGGGACGGTGCGGATTCAGTACGGGGGGTCGGTGAACGGGGAGAACGCATCCGATCTGATGGCGGAACCGGACGTGGACGGCCTCCTGGTCGGGGGGGCGAGCCTGGAGGCGGCGGGTTTCACTGACATCATTCGGGCCGCCGCCGCCTGCTACCGTTCCTAGGCCGTTAAGGCCCGATCCGCCGCGAGTGGGAGGCTCCTCCGTGTTGATGCTGGCAACCTTGGACGCAGTGACCTGGGTCTACGTCGTCATCGAGGTGCTCGCCGCGCTCGGACTCATCTTCCTCATCCTCATGCACAGCGGGAAGGGCGGTGGGCTGTCCGACATGTTCGGCGGCAGCGTCGGCGCGGCGGCCCAGGGCTCGACGGTGGTCGAGCGGAACCTCGACCGCATCACCGTCACTGTGGCCATCGTCTTCGCCTTCGCGACGGTCACCCTGGATCTCCGGCTGCAGTGACGGGCCGGGGCCGACGCCCCCGGTGGCGAGGGCTGATCGGCGGGCTCGGAGCACTGGCGCTGTCGGCTGCGGCGTGTGGGGGAGGTGGCGACGGCGGCACGACGGTGACCTATGTCGGGGTGGCCGGAGGCAGCATCTCCTTCGGCATGACCGAGAGCCCGACGGGGTGCAACCCCAACACGCCGGCGGGGGACACGCCGGGCACGCAGACGGTCCTGGGCGCCGTGCTGCCCAGCCCGTTCATCCCGGACGTGGTGGACAGCGCCGGGACGCCCACGTCCAACTCGGAACTGATCGTGTCCGCCGAACCGATCAGCATCAGTCCCCAGACCATCGTCTACACCTTGAACCCCAAGGCGGTCTGGTCCGACGGCGTACCCATTACCGCGGCCGATTTCAAGTACGCCTGGGAGCAACAACGCGGCGACCCGGATGTGCCGTCCGACGAGGTGGCGAGCATCGCCGGCTACCGGGACATCGCGTCGGTGACCGGATCCAACGGGGGTCACACCGTGACGGTGAAGTTCAAGACCACGTTCGCCGACTGGCAGATGCTCTTCGCCAACCTCGTGCCGGCCCACGTGATGGAGAAGACGGGCTGGAATCCGAGCTGCACCACCGTGAACCCCGACATCGACCTGTCGGGCGGGCCGTTCAAGATCACGTCGGTGACACCCCAGGCGATCACCCTCGTGCAGAACCCCAGGTGGTGGGGGACGCCGGCCAATGCCCGCACCATCACGATCCACATCGCGTCGTCGACGGCGCAACTGGCCCAGTGGATGACATCGGGCTACGTGCAGGTGGCGGAGCCCAGCACGGTGACGCAGTCCTTCCTGACCCAGATGACGGGGCTGCCGGGAGCACAGAGCGAGGTGGACACCTCGGCGACGCTGTTGCAGCTGGACATGGCGAGCTCGCTCGAGTCGGACCTGTCGCCTGACCTCCGCTATGCCATCGCCCTCAGCATCAACCGCCAGGACCTGGTCAACCAACAGGTGAGCTGGGCGGTGCCGGGGATCGAGCCGGGGAACAGCCACCTTTCCGTGCAGGGGCAGCAGAGCTACAAGCCGGCCTCGACCGGCTCGCCGACCACGACGATCCCGCCCCCGACGTCGTCGACCTCGACGACGGTGATCGGCGCCGGCGGGAGCGTGAACTTCCCGGTGACACCGGTGCCGACGCAGGCGGCCGCATACATCGCGGCTTCGGGCCTGGTCAAGACCCCGGGCGATCCGTACTATCACTCGGCCTTCGGCGCTCCCTTCCAGCTGCACATGGTCTACGACTCGAGCGATCCCTGGGCGTCCGCGGCGGCCCCGACGATCCGGGCCGAGCTGGAGGCGACGGGCCTGGACACGACGCTGCTCCCGGTGGATGGCGCGACCGAGACGGGCGAGGTCCTGGCGGCCGGGTTCGCCGACCTGGCCGTGCTGCCGGTGACCTTCACGCCGTACATGAGCCAGACCATGGCGTGGTACACGACGCTCCTCGGGCCGGCGGGCAAGAACGGGTCACAGGATTGGACGGGCTACTCCGACAGCCAGTTCGACAAGCTGGTGGAGACGGCCTCGCAGCAGCTGAACCCGGACACGGCGGCCACCTCCTACAACCAGGCGGACGCCATGCTGTGGGACGACATGGTCTCGTTGCCCCTCTTCGCCGAGCCGACGGTCCTGGTCTGGAGCCGGACGATCGGCGGCGTCACGGCGATGCCGCGAAGCCCCAGCCTCTTGTGGTCCGCGCAGCTGTGGGCGGCCCGGGCACCCGAGTCCACCAGCAACACCACGCCGTCGCTCCCCGGTCAATAGGCCGTGTCGCCCCCCGGGCCGCTCTCCCGTAGCCCTGAAGTGGGCCTTTGGCCACGCGCTACGATCTCCGGACGCTGCGACCCAGTCGTACGCCCGTCGGAGTGGCGGAATAGGCAGACGCGCCAGCTTGAGGGGCTGGTGCCCGCAAGGGCGTGGGGGTTCAAGTCCCCCCTCCGACACGCTCCAGGTCCACGCCTCGCAGGCCTGGGACCTGGGAGTCTTCCGAACTGCTCTTCACACCGACACGCTCCAGGTCCACGCTTCGCAACGTCGAGGAGAGCTTGACCTGTTCGGTCGTGCCGATGCGGCGGTACGTGACGGTCAGCCCGAGCGCCTGGTAGAGCGCCGCCCGGTCGGCCTGTTCGATCGTTTCGAGGAGCTCGGGCAGGTTGTGCAGAGCCGACAGCGTTTGGACCACCTCGGCGAACGTGAGGGGCTCCGGTGGCGGAGGGGCTGTCGCCAGCACCGCTTCGGCCGCTGCCTTCTCCCGTTGGGTGGTCGCGATCCGAGACGCGATCACCTCGGCGGGGATACCCGCCTCCAGACCGTCAAGATGCTTGGCCTGCTTGCGTTCGCACTCGGCGAGCGTTGCCCTGGCCCGGACGACAGCCGGGTCTTCGCGGTGTCCCTCGGCGTCAGCTTCGACCACCTGGGCGGCGGTGGCCTCGATGCGCTCCGGTGTGAACAGGCCGCACAGCCAGGCGTCCACGTGGGGGAGCAGCCGGTCCTCGCGCACGGCCAGGCTCTGGGGATGGCCGTCGATCGGCACCGGGTAGTCGCGGCTCAGCTTGCAGCGGTAGAAGGCGTGTCCTCGGACCAGATTGCCCTGGAGCGTCTTCCCGCAGCCGTCGCAGACCACCAGGCCGGCCAGCGGGTAACGGGATGGTGCGGCACGGCGCACCCCCGTACGGGTCCGGCGACGGGCTGGCGTGACGGCGTTGGTGCGAGTGTTGGCGGCGAGGAGCGCCTGAACCCGGTTCCAGGTCGCCTCGTCGACGATGGCCTCGTATGTCTGCACCGTGGCCGTGACCCACTGGCCCCGTTCTTGCCACTCCTGTCTGGTGACGTGGCCGAGCATCGGCGCATCGGGGTCGAGCAGCACATCGGTCTTCCTGGTGCGGCCTGAGACGTGGTAGCCGAGGTAGCGGGGATTGGCCAGGATGCTCCGCACGGCCGACATGGCCCAGGCATGGCCGGACCGGTGGGAGTTGCGGGTCCGGTCGTGGGCTGACGGGCAGGGTACGGACTCGTTGGTCAGCAGGGTGGCAATCTGCTTGTAGCCGGCGCCGGCGAGGTACATGGCGAAGATGCGGCGAACGACCGGCGCGGCCTCCGGGTCGGGCTCGAGCTGGTGGAGCCGGGCGCCGGAGGCCGCCTTGGACGGGTTGGAGTGGGGGCCCTGGTCGGCGATCCGGTAGCCGTAGGGCGGCCGGCCACCGAGCCAGCGCCCGGCCTGGGCATGGGCCCGTACGGCGTTGGCGACCCGCAGGCGGGTCCGGTTGCGCTCCGCCCGGCTCATCGTGCCGTAGTTCGAAAGCGCCATGTAATGCCCGTCGTTGTCGATGTCGACGGCGCCGCCCAGCTCGGGCACCCACAGCCCTACGCCGTAGTGGGCGAACTGGAAGAGGATCCCCTCGAACTGAGTGCCCGAGAAGGCGCGCTGCGGCTCGGCGATGACCAAGGCGTCCCAGCCCCGGTTGGGGTTCTTCAGATCGCGCAGGATGCGCGACGCCTCGGGGCGGCGCTCCCACGGCAGGCTGCGGCTCTTGTCGATGTCGTGGTACGTGGCCACGATCTCACCGTGGGGGGCGACCAGGCGGGCCGCCGTGTCGGTCTGCCAGCGCAGGCTGTCGGCCGGGTCCTGCAGGTCGTCGGTCGAGGTGCGGGCGCTCAAGGCGAAGCGGATCATGCTGCCTCACGTTTCTGGTGGTCGCGCAGGGTCCGCACGATGCGGGCGAGTACGCCGGCCACACTCGGGGTCATCACCAGTGCGCAGTCAACCACGAAGTCAACCGGCTGGCGGTGTTCCTGCGTGGACGATGCACGAGCCCCCACGGTACCGCGAGGTGCTTTTTCGAGCGGTGCGGTTGTCCCCCTGTTGCCGGAAGCGGGTTTCACCTCGGGTCGTGGCTTCCATGCAGGTGGTGGTCGGAACCCCGGTGACCCAACGGGTGCACGTAGTCCACAGGGCGCCCGCCCGCCGGAATCGTCTTGGTGACCAATGTCCAATCTCTCAGCAGTGTCGGCATTCACCCCAAGGTCAACCAGCGGTCACCTTCCACCCCGGCTGCCATATCCCCAGACCATGGAAGCCGGCGCGGAAAACTCGATTGGCGCCCCAGACCTGGGACCACCGGCGCTTCACGGCGTCAAGTCGCCGGCTCGGCTCGCAACAACTTCTGGCGGCTTCGCGATCGTTGAAGTTCGCCCTGCGGGCGAACCCGCCAGAACTTCTTGCTCGGCCCAAGGGCTGCCCTCTCCGGAACTTGACCCCGCTTCGCTGCCGGCGGAGATCGCCGTTCATCGAACGACGCAGCCGCGTCGTTCGCAAGGAACGAAGCCAAGAGCATAAGGAGCAAGACCATGAGCAACACGACCACGATTACCGGGAACCTGACTCGGGAGCCCGAAATCCGCTACACCAAGCAGGGTCAGGCCACGGCCCAACTCGGCGTCGCCGTCAACCGGCGCTGGCAGGACCGGACCACCGCCGAATGGCAGGAGGCGACGTCGTTCTTCGACGTCGTGTGCTGGCGTGACCTGGCCGAGAACGTGGCGCTCAGCCTGTCGAAGGGCATGCGCGTCGTGGTCACGGGCCGCATCGAGCAGCGCAGCTGGGAGACCGACGACGGTGAGCACCGCTCCAAGGTCGAGATCGTGGCCGACGAAATCGGCCCGAGCCTGCGCTTCGCCACCGCCGACGTGCAGCGGACCCAGCGCCGCCAGGCGACGGAGGAACCCTCCGAGTCAAGTGACGCCGAGGCAGCTTCCTTCTGAGGCCTGCGTCCCGAGCAGGGTCACCGGCTCTGGCCGGTGACCCGACCCGGGGCACACGGCACCGGACAGAGGGAAAGGCGACGTCATAACAACCACCCTGACGCGCCGGCACCCGCGTCGACGGCGCCGGCCGCCGTGCCCGGCGGCGCACCGACGGGCTAGGGGGTACGGGCTGCGAGTTTCGGCGCCGGAGCCTGGTTTCGGCGTCCGCTCCTCGTAACCACCCACGGTCGAGCGAACCCGGAGAGTGACGATTGGGTCCCCCGTGTCGTAAAGGCACCAGACTCGGTGCTTCTCAGAGGTGAAGGCATATGGAGGGTCCCGACGCCAGCGACTTCGAGTCGTTCTTCCATGCGGTCGAGCCGCAGCTGCGTCGCGCCCATTTCGCTGTCTTCGGGCTCGAGCGGGGACCCGAGGCGACGGCCGAGGCCTTCGCCCGGGCCTGGGAGACCTGGCCTCGGGCCCGCAACCTGGACAGCCCGGTCGGCTACCTGTTCCGAGTCGGACAGAGCAAGACCCGGCGCCGCCGGTTCCGGCCGGTGTTTTCGCCGGCGGCGGCCGACGACCCCGTCGTCGAGCCGAGGCTCGACGCTGCCCTGGCACGGCTCAGCGAATCCCAGCGCGCCGCCGTGGTGCTCGTCCACGGCTTCGGCTGGACCCTGCGTGAGGTGGCGGAGCTCCGTAGGATCAAGGTCACGAGCGTCCAGACCCATCTCGAACGAGGACTGCGCCGACTGCGCGCTGCATTGGAGGTGACAGCTCGTGCCTGAGTTGTCGGAAATGATCAAGGACTACGTCGACGCGGTGGCACCCCACGTCACCCTCGAAGACGTGTGGACACGCACTACAAAAGACCGCGCCGCTAGTAGGGCCGCTGAGCCGAGGCGGCGGCGCGTGCGTGTGGGGGTGGCCGTGGTCGCCGTGGCGCTCGTCGTGGCCGTTGTGGCAGCCCTACTGATCGTGCCGACCGGATCGCCGGGGTCGAGTGCCGCCGCGACGTTGAACGAGACGGCGCTGGTGGCGGCCTCACGTCCGAGCGGTCCTGTGCCCCGTGCCCACGAGTACCTCTACTACGAGATGACAGAAGGGTCCGTGCAGGCCACACCGGCCCCGGCCGGACAGAAGCCAATCCTCTACCACTACACCGAGACGTTGGAGACATGGGTGGCGCCCAATGGATCGGGTCGCCAACGCATCACGTATGCGCCCGATACGGTCGTCTTGCCGTCCCAGCGTGCGGCCTGGGATACCTCTCCCCCCCGGGTTATCCCGCCCACGACGAGTGTCACCACGTTCCCGACGACCTTCGCGGGAAGTCACCCGGTGGGTGGCCCGCTGGTCGTGCCCCACGGCAAGCAGTCGTCCTACGTGTTGAGCTACCCCGACACCGCCAAGTTCCCGACGCAGCCGGCCGCACTCGAGCGCGCCATCGAGAAGTACTTCGGGGTGACGCCGTAGGGGCGACACCTCCATTTTCTTTTTGGCCGGCAATGTCCTCCAGGTCGGCGCCAGCCCTGCGCTACGAGCGGCGCTGTTCAAGCTCGTGGAGCAGCTCCCTGGTGTCACCGTACTCGGGCGGACCAAGGACGCCTCGGGTCGTTTTGGCACGGGCGTGGTCATGACCACGCCCCACCTCCGCGACATCCTGGTCTTCAACCCGCACACTTCTGCTGTGCTGGGCGACCTCACTGTGACCGTCAGGAGTTCGAGCGTGCTCGGGACGGTGGTGCCCAAGGGCACCATTATCGACTTCACCACCTTCGGGAAGACCGGTGTGACGTCGTCGACCGCGCGTCTACCCGACGGAACCGTGGTGCCCTTGACTGCCAATCCGACGCCGAACGCGAACGGCTCCAACGCGTTCTACCTCGGTCAGAGGTAGAGACTGGCGAGGCGGCTCAGACCATGACATTGCCGAGCGGCGGAGGTGGTCGAACTTCGGCAAGGCGTGGTTGCGCGGGAGCGAGGTCATCGTCGACATCGCGGGGTCCCAGCATCGAGTCGTCAATCGCCAGCATCTCGCCCCCAAGCCCCAGCCGCGACGAATCAGATACGCATCCCGATGCCAGCCACAACCTCGACCGTTCTCGGCCGCCCATCAGCCACATCAGTTTCTTCACACGATTGCAAGGGGTTCCCCGCTTGAGGGGAGGTGTCGGCGTGGCGTGGATGCGGATGATGGGAGCCGAGTCGGTGGCTTATCACCGCGAGACCATCATCGAGCGCGGCGACGACTTCCAA
>Ga0181538_10003968_pt1 | contig 14148 bp, 13 predicted proteins | sample PEATcosm2014_Bin_40_FD_119773 | JGI IMG/M metagenome (GOLD analysis project Ga0181538, IMG submission 119773) | Peatland microbial communities from MTU Mesocosm Facility, Houghton, MI, USA - PEATcosm2014_Bin23_30_metaG | ecosystem: Environmental > Terrestrial > Soil > Wetlands > Peat | place...
ATCAGCGACTTCGAATCGTAAAGCAGCCGTCCGATGAGGGTGGACTTGCCGTCGTCAACACTGCCACACGTGTTGAGGCGTAGAATTTCGATTGGGTGTTGCGTGTGGGGCATTTTTTTAGGAGATGGGAGATAGGAGTTCGGAAATCGGGTTTAGTTGCGGTTGTCCAAAGAGCGAATCAAACCGCTCACGAGTTTGCCGGCACGGGTGCAAAGTTCTAGCAAAGCTCTTTGCTCTTCGGAGGTGATGAATATGTTGTCGAGCAGGACATAACTCATGGATCGGACTTCGCCACATGAACGGCGCGACCAATTGTAAAATTGTTTTTTCTCTGCCACATGAAGACTTTCCCAACCCTCGGCGATGTTATTCATCACCGAAAGTGCCGCACGTCTGAATTGGTCGCAAAGCCCAAAATCCCGCGACATCGGCTCGCGTCGTGCCAGTCGGTAGGCCTCGTTTGTTAATTCACGAGCCGCCTTCCATGCATCCAAATCTTCAAATGTCTTGGGCGTTGCCATGTTTTTACCGATCTTCCATCTCCCAACCCCGATCTCCAAGTTAGAAATACCCGGCTTTCTTGCGGTCCTCCATCGCCGCTTCAGACGCCTTGTCGTCGGCGCGCGAACCGCGTTCGGTCACGCGCGCGGCGGCGATTTCGGCAATGATGTCGTCCACGGAATCGGCCGGCGATTCGACCAGGCCGGTGCTGATGATGTCGCCAATCGTGCGCACGCGGACGACAAGTTCCTTCACTTCGTCTTTCGGCTTCAACGGCAACAGATCGCTGACCGGCAGCCACTGGCTGTTGCGGCGGACGCATTTCCGCGTGTGGCTGAAATAAATCGTCGGCACTTCCAGCTTTTCCTTGCGGATGTATTCCCACACGTCCATTTCCGTCCAGTTGGAGAGCGGAAAGACGCGCATGTGCTCGCCCGGGTTGACGCGGGCGTTGAAAAGGTTCCAGATTTCGGGGCGCTGGTTTTTCGGGTCCCATTGTCCGAAACTGTCGCGGAAACTGAAGAAACGTTCCTTGGCCCGGGACTTTTCCTCGTCACGCCTCGCGCCGCCAATCAGGCAATCAAATTGAAATTCCTCAACAGCCGCGAGCAGCGTGGGGATTTGCAACTGGTTGCGGCTGACTTCTCCCGGCGACGGAACGGCGATGCCTTTGACGATGGCGTCTTCGACTTTGCGGACGATGAGCTTTGCGCCGAGTTCCTTGGCGCGGCGGTCACGGAATTCATTCAATTCCGGGAAATGATGGCCGGTGTCCACATTGAGCAACGGCATCGGGATGTCGGACGGGCGAAATGCCTTCTCCGCCAGGCGCAAGAGGCAGATGGAATCCTTGCCCCCGGAGAAGAGCAGGGCGGGCCGCCCGAACTCCGCCGCGACTTCACGCATGACGTGGATCGCTTCCGTTTCCAAATGCTGCAGGTGATCCAAATGATAGCTGTTCATTTTGACACGGATTTCACGGACTGGCACGAATTCATAAAATGACGCGCTTCCATTCTAGCGAATCCGCGCCAAAATTAACAAGCAATCCCAACCGTAGCTTTGCCGCGGCCAGGTAATTCAAGACCTGTTTGACATGCGCCTCGGTGAGTTGCTCAACGGCTTTTGCCTCAAACAAAATTTTGTCCCGGATTACGAAGTCGGCGCGGTACGAATGTGGAAGAATCACGCCTTTGTATTTCACTTCGTATTTGTTTTCACGGGCGAACGGAATGTTCGCTCTCCCCAGTTCAACAACCAACGCATCCTTGGAGATGACTTCGTCGTGTCCCTTGCCCAGTTCGCGGTGGATCTCCATGCAGAAGCCAATGAGACGGTGTGTCTCTTCGCGATAGAGCAGTTCACTCATAGTTGAATTCGTGAAAATCCGTGCAATCCGTGTCTGATTTTTGTCGTTAAATGCCGGACCCGATCGCTTGCGTGCCCCAGTCCGCGTGCAGGCCGCACTCGCGTTTTTCATCGGCCTTGGCTGGATCGAAATAGTCCCACTCGTTCGGCAGGTTGTGCTGCTTCAAATATTCTTCCATGTCCGCATCGCTCCAATAAAAGACCGGATTGACCTTCAATGCACCAAAATTTTTGTCCTCGGAAACCACGTCCAAACCGGCGCGGTCCGGGTTTTGCACCTTGCGCAATGCCGTGAGCCAGACTTTGGGCGCCAGCTCCTTCATGCCGCGCTGGAATGGCTCCAGTTTCATCAGCGTGCTGAATTGTTTCAAACCCGCTTCGTCGTCCAGGGACGGAATCTCGCCGTAAATGGCGTCGCGATGCGCGGCCGAAATTTTCGGCAAATACGGCTTCAGATTCAGCTTGAGCAGCTTTTTCAATTCTTCGGCGTGTTTGTAAGTCGCGGCCCGATTGTAACCGTGGTCCACCCACAACACCGGAATGTCCGGCTGCACCTGCACGCACAAGTGCAGAATCACTGCTTCGTAGGGACGGAAATTCGTCGAGACCAGCGCGCGGCCTTTGGCTTGCGCAATCGCCCAGCGGATAATTTCGAGGGGCGATTGGTTGCGCAACTCGCCATTCGCTCTGGCAATTTGGTCGGCAGTCATGGTATTGGAATTTGATTGCCGACTCAATTGACTGCGACCGGGGCCGGCTCTTCCTTCCACAAAACCCGGTCGCACCAGTCGCCAAAACGTTCGCCGGGGTTTCGTTCCTTGGCAAAACGCGCGAGGACCGGGCGCAATTCGTTTTCGATCTCCGGGTCCTTGACGGTTTCCTTCCACACGCGATTGAGGCGCGTGCCGGAAACATTCCCGCCGAGCCAGACCTGATAACGTCCCGGCGCTTTGCCGACGAATCCGATTTCCGCCATGTAAGGCCGGGCGCAGCCATTCGGGCAGCCGGTCGAACGGATGATGATTTCCTCGCCACCCAGTCCCAGGTCGCCGCAAAGTTTTTCGATGCGGTCAATGAGTCCGGGCAGTATCCGCTCGGACTCCGCGAGCGCGAGCCCGCAAGTGGGGAGCGCGGGGCAGGCCATCGCGGCGGCGTGCAAAAGGCTCGCCTGGTTTTCAACCGGAATGTTGTGCGCGGCAAAAATCGAATTGATGCCGGCTCTGTACGCATCGTTCACGTTAGCCAGAACCACGTTCTGGTTCGTGGTCAGGCGGAATTCGATTTGCGGAAATTTCTCCGCGATTTCGCGCAGCGCGATTTTTTTCTCGTTTTTCACGCGGCCGGTTTGGACGAACAGCGTGAAGAAATTCTGCCCGTCCACGGATTTGTGCCAGCCAAGCAAATCGGCAGTCGTCGTGAATTTGTAAGGCTTCACCGGCGCGAATTTGATGCCGGCGCGTTTCTCGACTTCGGCACGTGTCCAATCCACGCCACGCTCCTCGACGACATATTTGAAGCGCGCGTGCTTGCGGTCGGTGCGGTCGCCGAAATCGCGGTGAACCGTCAGTACGGCTTTGGCGACATCAATCAATTTGTCCGGTGTCAAAAATCCAAGTTCGCTCGCCAGACGCGGATAGGTTTGCTTATTGCCATGCGTGCGGCCCATGCCGCCACCAACGACGAGGTTGTAGCCGACTAATTTGGAGTTGGGAGATAGGAGTTGGGAGTTGGGGTTTTCCCTGTCTCCCATCTCCGAACTGCCATTTTCGACGACGGCAATAAAGCCGAGGTCGTTGGTGAAAACGTCGAGGTCGTTCACCGGCGGAATGACAAACGCCGTTTTGAATTTTCGCGGCAAATACGTTTTGCCGTAAAGCGGGTCAACGAACGCCTGGTTGAACGGGTCGTCAATCTTGAGTTGGTAACCGTCAATCCAGATGGCGTAATAAGCGCGGGTCTGCGGCTTCAGCGCATCCGCCACTCGCAAGCAATCGCGATAGACTTCATCGCGCGCCCGGGTGTAGGCGGGGGTGGGCGGGGCGAGGACATTGCGATTCACGTCGCCGCAAGCCGCGAGTGTGGAGAGCAGGCACTCATTAATCTTTTTGACCACCAGGCGCAGGTTCGCCTTGACGACGCCGTGAAATTGGATGGTCTGGCGGGTGGTGATCCGCAACGTATTGTTGCCGTAAAGCCACGCGAGTTCGTCGAACACGCGCCACTGGTTGGCGGTCATCACGCCGCCGGGAATGCGGCTGCGAACCATCATGATGTATTTCCTGCCGGCCGGAGAGCGTAAATCACGGTCGTCCTGTGGATAAACACCGTGAAATTTCAGGAACTGGCTGTCGTCGCCCGAGAACGTGTCGGCGCCCGGGTTGGCCAGCGTGGACGCGATGGTGCCCGCGAGCGTGGGAATCGCTTCCTTAATCTCTTCGTTGTGCGTCAACTGACCTGGCGCTGCCGTATTCATATACGAACCGACAAAATAACCGAGGATGATGACTTGTTCAAGCGAAGCTTGTAGAAGCAAAGGCGTGAAAATGTGACAAGTGACAGGTGACAAGTGTCGAGAGAAGCCATCGCGTGCCGGTTGTTTCGTGTCACATGTCACCCGTCACCCGTCACAGGTTTAAGTTGCCGGTACGAACCGCTGCAGCCACAGCGTCGCGCCGAACAGGACTAAAAAGGTGCAGCTCAACCCATGCGGACATGCCGGGGCCACCGCCAGCCAGTCCACCCAAACGATGCCCGCCAGCAGGCCTGATACGACACGCGGGACGTTGACTTCGGCCGGCTGGAAAATGGTTCGTGTGCAATAGGCCACCCACAACACGAGCACGAGCGACAACCAGATATCCGGCAGGCGGTATTCTCCGGCGTCCATCATCGCTGCCAGAATAATGGGCGCGGCCAGCAGACCCAGCGGCCAATAGGGAATCGGTTTGCGAAAACTTTCCCGCTGCGCCACGAAGCCCAGGCCCGCCACATAAACTGCGAGCACCACGCCGCACCAGATCGGCCAGCCGTTCATGCCCCAGGCGCCGGTTGACGCGGCGATGACATAGACCCACAAGCGGCACACGCCCATCAACCACGGTGACGCGGTGAAGGCTTTGTGCCCAGCGTCGTAAATTACGATACAGATGGCCAGCACGACCGCGAGCGCGCCGGTGGTCTTGCCCAAAATCGTTAAACATAAAAGGCCCAGTGCCAGCCACGCCCAGCCCCAGCGCCAGACCGCTGCCAGTGAAATGGCGCCGGACGGGACCGGGCGTTCCGGGCGGCGTTGTCGGTCAAAGTCCGCGTCGAATGCGTCGTTCAAAAACATTCCGCCGGTGTAGAGCGAACTGACACCGAGGAACAGCAGCGGCAGTTTCCCATCATTTTCGCCCCCGCCCAGCCACCAGCCCGCGAGGCAATTTGACCAAACCGTCGGCAGATTCGATACGCGACCCAGAACGAGCAGCGTGCGAAGCCGGCGAAAGACGGTTTTATTCATCGCGCAAAGGAAATCAGAAAATTCAGCGGCTGGCGAGTCCGCGCTCGGCCAATTGCGCCAGTGCCCAGTCATATTCCGCCGCGAGTTGCGCGACGACGCTGCGCGCCTTCAATTCCGGCGGCAACACTTCCCAGGTGTAGGTTTCCATTTCGAGATGCGAGCAAAGCTTCGGGTTCGCCGCCAGAACGTCCAGCGTGCCAAGCAAATGATCGTTCGTGTTGTCAAACGGCGGTGAGGAGGGCGCGTGCAACGGCACGTGAAAATGGATTCGCCATTCGGAGTTCGGAGTTCGGGGATCGGAGCTTGGGTCTGGGGCAGCGAGCGCGTCGGGCAAGTCGCGGAAAAATTGCAGCTTGCCGTTTTCGCCGCGAGCGATGATTTGATGCAGGTAAACGTCGTCGGCAAAACTGTTCAGCGCGGCGCGGGCTTCCTTTGTCGCGTTGGTCTTCAGCGCGGAACTCAAATGGATTTTACTGAGTTTGATTCCAGCCTGTTGCAACGCGGCCATGGCGTTTTGCGGCTCTTCAAATTCGATTGCGAAATGACAGCAGTCGTAATTGACGCCCAGAAATTCGTCGAGGCGCGGATCGTTTTTATGTTCAGCGCGAAGCTGCTCAAAGAACGAAATCGTCCCGGCGGAATCTTCGAGCAGGCACAGCGGTTCCGGTTCGAGGCCAAGATGCAACTTGCGTTTAGTGCGCTCGCTCAGCTTTGCGAGATGTTCGACGCAACGCCAGAGATTTTCCCGGATGATTTTCAGTAGTGGCACGGGCGTCTCGCCCGTGATTCTCTCAGAAGCCGGTGTTCGCGCCGAAACACACCGGCGAGACGCCGGTGCCACAAATTCCTTGAACGAGCCGGGCAGGGTGCTGACGCTGCCTTCAATTCCAGCGGGTAAAAGTTTCGCGAGCAATTCAAAGAGCAGGTTCGTGTAAACGAGCCGTTCGGACGTAGTCCAGTCAGGCGCGTAAACCTGTTCCTTGACGCGCGTGCCGTGGAACTGACCGCAGGGAAATCCGTTGATGGTGAAAACGTAGCAGGAATTCGTTTCGAGCCAGCGTTGAAATTCTAAAATGGTTTTTGGGTCATACAACTCTACTGCGGCTTGATTGCTCAAACGCAGACCGATGGCGAAGGGGCTGCGCGGGCAGACGCGTTCGCGCACGGCGAGCGTGTGGGTTTTGAGCGAATCAAAGGTTTCGCGCCACGTCTCGCCGCGATGAACGTTTGTGCAATAGGCGAGGTGGAGGCCGTGATTGAGTCGCATAACGTTGACACGGCAATTTGCCGCAACGCCCGCGTTTGCCAAAGTCAAATCGCGATTTTGGACCGGCGTAAATGGCAGGGCACGATCAACCAAGCCGTTTCCGCAAGCCGTCGAGCTGCTCGGTCAACATCTTTGGCAGTTTGCTGTCATACCGCGCATAACTCGCGGCGATGTCTTCGACTTCCTTTTTCCAGCCGGCGACGTCCAACTCGAGCAGTTGCCGGAGATTCCCGTCGGGAAGGTCCAGCCCCGACAAGTCGAGCGCCTCCGTCGTCGGCAGGTTTCCAATCGGCGTTTTTTGCGCCTTGCCCGTGCCTTCAACGCGTTCGCAAATCCATTTGAGCACGCGGCTGTTTTCGCCGTAGCCGGGCCAGAGCCACCGGCCGCCGCCGTCCTTGCGAAACCAGTTGACGAAATAAATTTTCGGCAGCTTGGCGCGGTCGGTGCGTTGGGCGAACGAAAGCCAGTGCGCAAAGTAATCGCCCATGTGATAGCCGCAAAACGGCAGCATGGCGAACGGGTCGTGGCGCAACACGCCGGCCCGGCCGAGCGCGGCGGTGGTGGTTTCTGAGGCACACGCCGAACCCAGGAACACGCCGTGTTCCCAATCGAAGGCTTCGTTCACCAGCGGAATCGTGTGCGGACGCCGCCCGCCGAAGAGAATGGCCGAGAGCGGCACGCCTTCGGGATTTTGCCAGTCGGGATCAATGACCGGGCACTGCGCGACCGGCGCGGTAAAACGCGAGTTAGGGTGCGCGGCCTTGCGACCGGAAGCCGGTGTCCATTCATTGCCTTCCCAATCAATCGCCGCGGCCGGCGCGGGAATGCCGGAGTCTTCCCACCATACATCGTTCCCCGGCGCCAGCGCGACGTTGGTAAAAATGCTGTTCTTCGCAATGGTGACGACTGCGTTCGGGTTTGACTGTCTCGAAGTGCCCGGCGCAACGCCAAAAAAACCGCACTCCGGATTTATGGCGTAAAGCCGTCCATCCCGGCCAATCCGGATCCAGGCAATGTCATCGCCGATGCACGTGGCCTTCCAACCCGGCACCGTGGGTTGCATCATGGCGAGATTGGTTTTGCCGCAGGCGCTCGGAAACGCGGCGGCGATGTAATGCCGTTTCCCTTTTGGCGAAGTCAGGCAGAAAATGAGCATGTGCTCCGCCATCCAGCCTTCCCGTTTCGCGATGATGGACGCGATGCGCAACGCCAGACATTTTTTCCCAAGCAACGCATTGCCGCCATAACCGGAACCGTAAGACCAGATCGAAGGCTCTTCGGGAAAATGCACGATGTATTTCTTCTGCGGGTCGGGTTCGCATGGCCAGGAAACGTCCTTTTGCCCCGGTGACAGCGGCGCGCCGACCGAATGCAGGCAGGGAATAAACCTGCCGTCAGCGCCAAGTTTGTCGAGCACCGCCTGGCCCATGCGTGTCATGATGCGCATATTCACGACCACGTAAGGTGAATCCGAGATTTCAATGCCGACTTTGCAAAGGGGCGAGTCGAGCGGTCCCATCGCAAAGGGGATGACATACAGCGTGCGGCCTTTCATGGAACCCTTGAACAGGCCGAGCAATTTCTGCTTCATCTCCGCCGGATCAGCCCATTGATTCGTGGGGCCGGCTTCGTCCTTCGTCTTCGAGCAGATGAAAGTGCGGTCCTCAACGCGCGCCACGTCGCTGGGATGCGAGCGGGCGAGGTAGGAGTTGGGCCGCTTCTTCTCGTTGAGCTTTATGAACGTGCCGCTCTTGACCATCAAATCGCACAGCGCCTGGTTTTCCTCCGCCGAACCGTCGCACCAGTGAATCTGGTCGGGCTGGCAAAGCGCCTCCATTTCTTTGACCCACGCGATCAGTTTTTGATGGGTTGTGTTTGGAACATTCCACATTTTGCTCCTCGTGCTGCGATCTTTTTTTCTCATGCTTGTCATAGCGGCGCGCGCAGCTTGCCACAGGGTTGCCGGTTTGGACAGTCTAAAAAATTAAATATGAGGATTTTCACGTGGTTTTGGCATCGCCGCGCGCCCGATGATATGTTACAAATAATCTTATGAGTTCGCCACCGGCCACTGGCGCCTTGCGCCGCGACGAAAACGCCCGTTGTCTCGCGCGCTCGGTGGTGAACACGCTGGCCGAGGAACCGGCGCTCGAAGCCGTGACGATTGACCGCGCCCACCAGAAGATTTCCGTCGCCACGCTGGGACGGGCCGATGTCGGCAAGCTCGCAGAACGCATCCGCGTTGAATTTGAGGCCGCGCAATCCAACTCCGCCGAACGCCACTGCCGCCTGCTCGCCGGCGAGAACGATTGCTGGAGTTGCGAGACCCCGTTGTCCAACCAGGAACGACAACGCATCGTTATCAAACACGACGGTGACAGCACAACCATCGCGCGCATTACCTGTCCCACCGCGCCGAAATTCTGGCGCTGGCGCGACATGCCATTTCCCAAGGTCGTCCCGCGCGATGTCGAGTTTCTTGAACATGTCGAGGCGATTGACGAATGGAAGCCGCAGCTTGCCGCCGCCATCCTGTGCGGCGTTTTCGGGCTGGCCGGATTTTTCCTGCCCGCGCCGTTCAAGATTTTCGCCTACGCGGCGGCGTATCTCGCGGGCGGTTTTTATCCGATGGAGGAGGTTTGGGAACGTCTCAAAAAGCGCACGATTGATGTGCATTTCCTCATGGTCTTCGTCGCCGCCGGCGCGGCCAGCATCGGCGCCTGGGGTGAAGGCGCCACGTTGCTGTTTTTATTTTCATTCTCCGGCGCGCTTGAACATTATGCCTTGGGTCGCACGCAGAAGGAAATCCGCTCGCTCTTCCGCGACGCGCCAAAGACCGCCACGGCGCTGGATGAACAAGGGCGCGAACGCGAGGTCAAGGTCGAGCAGCTCCGGACCGGAATGCGCCTGCTCATCAAGCCCGGCGCGCAATTTCCCGTGGACGGTGAAATCGCCAAAGGCAGCAGCGCCGCGGACGAATCGAATCTCACCGGTGAAGCCACACCCGCCTCAAAAAGCGTCGGTGACACCGCGCTCGCCGGCACCATCAATCTTTGGGGCGCGGTCGAAGTCATCGTCACCCGGCCCGTAGCCGAAAGCTCGCTGCAAAAAATCATCACGCTCATCAAGGAAGCCCAGCAGCGTAAGGCGCCCGCGCAGCAGTTCACCGACAAATTCAGCACCATTTACACCTACGGCGTCATCGGACTTTCGTTTGCGATGTTTTTTGTCTGGTGGCTTGGCTTCCGGCTCGCGCCGTTTCAATCCGCCATCGAATCGCAAAGCGCGTTTTATCGCGCGATGACGCTGCTCGTCGTCTCGTCGCCGTGCGCGCTGGTGCTTTCGATTCCGTCTGCCGTGCTGGCGGCCATCGCGTGGGGCGCGCGGCACGGCATTCTGTTCCGCGGCGGCGCAGCGGTGGAAAAGCTCGCCGAGATTAACATCGTCGCCCTCGACAAGACCGGCACGCTCACCACCGGCGAATTGCGCGTCGAAAAAGTCGAAAGTTTCCCGCCCGGTCGCGAAAATGAGATCGCGCGGCTGGCTTACTCGCTCGAAAAACTTTCCACGCACCCGCTCGCCCGCGCGATCACGCGCCACGGCAAACAGCAGGGGATTGAGCCAATCGTCTTCGACCATTTTGAGTCGGTGACGGGCGAAGGTTTGCGCGCAAAACACAACGGCAAAATCTGCCAGCTCGGGGGACGCGATTGGGTGTTGGAACGCCGGGCCGTTGGAGTTCAAGCTTCAGCTGGCTCAGGCGGCACGCTAAAGCGTGAACTCCAACCCGATCTGGCCATACCGGAGGCCGGTGCTCCGGTTGACGCCGGGTTTTCGGAGGTGTGGATTGAGGAACACGATTTGCTGGGGCGCGTTATTTTGCGCGACGACATCCGTCCCCAGTCCGCGTCGGTCGTGGAAGAATTGCGCGATGAAGGCCTGCGCAGCGTCGTGTTGACCGGCGACCGCAAGGCCGCCGCTGAACATTTGCGTGTGGAATTGAAACTGGATGACGTGCGCGCCGAATTGAAGCCCGACCAAAAAGTTGCGGCCATCCGCGAATTGAGCGACCGGGGCAAAAAGGTGGCAATGATCGGCGACGGCGTGAATGATGCGCCGAGCCTGGCGGCGGCGCACATCGGCGTGGCGATGGGGGCGCGCGGTTCCGATGCGGCGTTGGAACAGGCCGATGTGGTGCTGATGCACGACCGGCTGGAAAATTTCCTCGCCGCCTTTCGCCTCAGCCAGCGTGCGCGGCGCATCATCCGGCAGAATCTGGTCATTTCGCTTGGCACGGTGGTCGTGTTGGTGACGTTTGCGATGCTGGGCAAAATTCCACTGCCGGTCGGCGTCGTCGGCCACGAAGGCAGCACGGTCGTCGTGGTGATGAACAGTTTGCGATTGTTGTTTGGCGGCACGACCAAATGATAAAAAATCCGTGCCCGTCCGCGTAATCCATGGTTAAATTCTCTCGTGAACCGGAAATTCATGCGCGCGGCCATCCGGCTGTCGCTTCAAAAGATGCGGCGCAACGATGGCGGGCCCTTCGGTGCGGTCGTCGTGCGACGTGGCAAAATAGTCGGGCGCGGCTGGAACCGTGTCACCTCCACGAACGACCCGACGGCGCACGCGGAAATCATGGCCATCCGCGAGGCCTGCCGCCGTCTCAAGACCTTCCGGCTGGACGATTGCGAGATCTACACCAACTGCGAGCCATGTCCGATGTGCCTGTCCGCGGTTTACTGGGCGCGGCTGGAGAAAATATTTTACGCCAACACGCGGCGCGACGCGGCGGCGATTGGTTTTGACGACGATTTGATTTATCGCGAGGTGTCCCGTCCGCTTTCGCGCCGCAAAGTTCCGATGAAGCAACTGCTGCGCGGGGAAGCACTGGAAGTTTTTGCTGAATGGAAAAACAAGCCGGACAAAATCCGGTACTGAATTTCACACGAAGGCCGCGAAGAAAGCGATGGAACTGCGCGTTTGACGCCGTTTTGCGGCCTGCTAAAGTCGCGCAATGAGCCTTGCAGTTAATCTCCTTCACCGCAGCGTCAAAAAACAATTCACTGATGGCAACCGGAAAGGTGGCCGTACGGAAATTCGGAGAATTGCCCCCGGTTTGCTTTGGGGGATGATTTTATTTTTTCTCGCGGCCTGCCCAGGACATGCCGCTGATGGAGGGATTGTCGCCCATGGTGTTGTCCACCGTTACGGTCAGCTCCATGTGAAAAATGGCCAGCTTTGCGACCAACACGGCAATCCGGTTCAACTCCGGGGAATGAGTTCTCATGATCTTAAATTCTTCCCGTTTACCAGGAACACAGTGAGTAATCTGGTGAACGATTGGCATGTCTCTGTGATTCGCGCGGCGATGTACACGGACAGCTACGGTTCGAGCTATATTCGGGAGCCCCAGGTGAAACAAACCGTCAAACTCATCGTGGATGAGGCGATCCGCAACGACGTTTATGTCATCGTGGATTGGCATATTCTCGAGGACGGCAATCCCAACCGCTACAAAGAACAGGCAAAGAAATTCTTTGAGGAGATGGCGGAGACATATCGTGGTTCTCCCAACGTGATCTATGAAATTTGCAATGAACCCAACGGCACCAATGTGACCTGGAGGGAGATTAAATCCTATGCCGAATTCATCATCCCGGCCATCCGCGCCATTGACCCGGACAGCGTCATCATTGTCGGGACTGGTACATGGTGTCAGGACGTGCGCGCGGCGGCGGCAGCGCCCCTGAATTTTACGAACGTCCTGTATGCCCTGCATTTTTATGCCGGCACCCATCGTGGCGATTTGCGCCGCAATGCGGATTTCGCTTTGTCCCAAAATTTGCCCATTTTTGTTTCAGAATGGGGGCTGACTGATTACACCGGGAAGGGCGGACTTTATTTCGACGAAGGTCAAAGGTGGGTTGATTGGATGAATGAACACAAGATCAGTTGGGCAAGCTGGTCTTTCAGCAACGCGGACGAAGCCAGCGCCGCGCTCAAGCCGACGGTGAAGATGGATGGCCCCTGGCGGGCTTCAGATCTCACGCCATCCGGGAAATGGATCAAATCAAGGATTCAAGCAGATTAATCGCGCGGCGCGGCAAGGTTCCGGTGTAGCCACTGCCGCGCAAAGACGCTCTGAAAGTTTTTGCAGACTGGAAAAAGAAGCCGGACAAAATCCTGTATTAAACGCTATCCGGTTTGCAGCCTATTCTGATATTAGGCGACTGTTTTGTGTCTCGGTAAAAACAAGACCACAGCCGAGACCGTCGCAAAAACACTGGCGATGTAATACATCCCCGGAAGCGACCTTAATGCAACAAATTGCGATTGTCGCCATAACGATCAAAAACGTAACCAAGACAACAAACTTACGCGCCCCCCGTGCACCGCGAAAAAGAGAAAAACCTGCCACAGTGCCAGCCCAATACAACAGGCAAAACAAAGCGCCCAAAGAGTAACCTGGCGACGAGGGGACTCGTGAAAAGCGAATAATAGGGTATAAAAGCAGCCACAAATATAAGATGCCGAGCACGCCGTCAAATAGCATCCAAAGTGCGCCGATAATGCGCTGTGTTTTCAAATATGCCTTTTGACAGAGTTGAGTGTTTACCATCACGCAAAGTCGCCTAACATATAATGGACGCCGCAACGTGCAGCCTATCCTTTGCGCTGTGCAGCCTATCCTTTTTCACAAAAAGACTGTAAGCCGGACTGAAATGCTCGTCCAGCATCAAATTGCGCCGATTATGACCTCGTAACCGGCGAAACGGCTTCTCGGCAGAGAGCCGCGCTTTTTGATTTTGCGAAATTGGCGGCGGTCGATAGACCGCCGCTACATTGCCCGCTACAGTTCAAGTTTGCTTCGGTTGGGAACTTTTCCCATTGTTGGCGCGTCCAAGCAGTGGCATGAAGAAAAAATTGAAATGGGTTTTCAGCGCGCTCGTCGTCGTGTTTGCCTTGTTGCAACTCGCGAATCCGGCGCACACGAACCCGCCCATCCTGCCGGGACATGATGTCTCGGCCACCAACGCGCCGCCGCCGCGAATCGCCGCGTTGCTGCACGCGGCGTGTTACGATTGTCATTCTTACGAAACCAAGTGGCCGTGGTACAGCCTCGTTGCGCCGATGTCATGGCTGATCGCCAGCGACGTCAAGGGCGGGCGCGAGCATGTGAATTTTTCCGACTGGCCGAATGACCACCTGGATTGGGCGGCGCGGCGATGGGAACGCGTGAGCGAAGAACTCGATTACAAGGAAATGCCGCCGGCCAAATACACGTTGATGCACGCGGAAGCGCGCCTCACTGACGACCAACGGAAGGAATTGATTCAGTGGACCGATGCGGAAGCCGAACGCTTGAAAGCGTCGGTCACGAACGAGTAGCGCAGAGTGGCACTTTGCTGTATCGCCGATTGGCAATCGGCACGCCGTCGAATTAGCCAGAAACAATCACACTTCGTCACCTTCGCAGAATGCCATTCTGCGAAACGGCAGATTAACA
>Ga0181538_10003969_pt1 | contig 14145 bp, 10 predicted proteins | sample PEATcosm2014_Bin_40_FD_119773 | JGI IMG/M metagenome (GOLD analysis project Ga0181538, IMG submission 119773) | Peatland microbial communities from MTU Mesocosm Facility, Houghton, MI, USA - PEATcosm2014_Bin23_30_metaG | ecosystem: Environmental > Terrestrial > Soil > Wetlands > Peat | place...
GAACGCGCTGCCGGCCACGGTAGAGAGTGCGGTTTAAGGGGCGGTTACTCGGCTACTTTTCACCTCTCCCCGCTGCGCGGGGAGAGGTCGAACGAGCGGAGCGAGCGAGGGTGAGGGGGCCTCTCAGCGATTCTGAGCCCTCGAGTTCAAGCCCAGCGGAGAGGCCCCCTCACCCCAACCCTCTCCCCAGCAAGCGGGGAGAGGGAGGAGTTACCCCGCGGCGGCTTCCTTCGCCGGCTTCGTCTCGGCGCTCTGTGCCGCAAACACCGCGATCAGCGGGCGCTTGATGGCCATCTGCCGCGTCGGCTCGGAAATTTGCGCGCCGAGGAGATCGGTGACGTAGAACACGTCGACCACCCGCTCGCCGAAGGTCGCGACGTGGGCCGAGGCGATGTTGAGGTTGAGCTTCGACAGCGACGCGGTCAGTTCATAGAGCAGGCCGGGGCGGTCGAGGCCGGTGACCTCGACCACGGTGTAGCGGGCCGACCATTGGTTGTTGATGGTCACTTCCGGCTCGATAGCGAAGGCCCTGAGCCTGCCCTTCGGCGCCGCGCGCTTGGCCACCACGTCGGGCAGTTTTAGCTCGCCGCGCACCGCCTGCTCGATGGCATTGCCGATGCGTGCGGCGCGGCGCGCCTCGTCCTCGTCGCGCTCGAACTCGCGCGACACCGAGATGGTGTCGAGCGCGAGCCCATCGGTCGTGGTGTAGATCTGGGCGTCGACGATATTGGCGCCGGCGAGCGCACAGGCGCCGGCGATGATCGACAACAGCCACGGATGATCGGGCGCGAACACCGTGAGTTCGGTGACGCCGCGCGAGGCATCGAAGCCGACGCTGGTGGCGAGCCTTTTGCTGGACTCTTCGCTGGCGCGCACGAAGCGCGCATGCGCCAGCTTGTGCGGCATGTCGACCTTGAGCCAATAGGCCGGATAGTGCCGCGCGATATAGGCGTCGAGTTTTTCCACCGGCCAATCCTTGATCTCGGCGCGGAATTCCGATTGCGCGGCGGCGACACGCTGCGCGCGGTTGACCTCCGAAAAGCCGCCGGTGAGCACCGGCTCGGTCTCGTAATAGAGCGTGCGCAGAAGCTGTGCCTTCCAGCCGTTCCACACCCCGGGGCCGACGGCGCGTATGTCGGCCGTGGTCAGGATGGTGAGCAGTTTCAGGCGCTCCAATGACTGCGCCACGGCGGCGAAATTCTCTATTGTCTTGCGGTCGGACAAATCGCGCGACTGCGCCACGGTCGACATCACCAGATGCACCTCGACCAGCCAGGCGACCAGCTCGGTGTCGGCTGCCGACATACCCAATCTCGGACAAAGCCGGCGCGCGATGCGGGCGCCGCCGATCGAGTGATCCTCGACCCGCCCTTTGGCGATGTCGTGCAGGAACAGCGCGACATAGAGCACGGTGCGGTGCTCCGGCTGGATCGTGCGAACCAAATCGTTGGCCAGCGTGAATTCGCGGTTCTCGCCACGCTCGATCTCGTTGAGCACGCCGATGCAGCGCAACAGATGCTCGTCCACCGTATAGTGGTGATACATGTTGAACTGCATCATCGCCACGATGCGGCCGAAGGCGCGGACGAATTCGCCGAGCACGCCGGCCTCGTTCATGCGCCGCAGCACGGTCTCGGCATCGTTCTTCGAAGTGAGGATTTCGAGAAACAGCCGGTTGGCTTCCTTATTCTCGCGCAAATCCTTGTCGATCAGCTTCAGCGAATGGGTGGCGCGGCGCATGGCTTCGGGATGGATGGCCAGATTGTGCTTTTGCGCCAGGTAGAACAGGCGGATCAGGTTGACCGGGTCGCGGGCGAAGACCTTTTGCCCGGCGATGTTGATGCGGTTGTTGTCGATGACGAAATCGTCGGTTTCGGTCAGCCGTTGCGGGCTGCGCGCCGGGCGCAGCCGCGCGATGATGCGGCTCAAGACCGGCGCCGGCATCGCCTGGCGTTCCTCGAGGCCGGCGCACAGGATCGCGGTGAGATCGCCGACGTGCTTGGCGGTGAGGAAGTAGTGCTTCATGAAGCGCTCGACGTCGCGCAAGCCGGGATGCTCGGTGTAGCCGAGCCGCACCGCGATATCGCGCTGGATGTCGAACGACAGCCGCTCCTCGGCGCGGCCGGCGAGAAAATGCATGTTGCAGCGGACCGACCACAGGAAATCTTCGCAGCGGCGGAACATCACGTATTCGTCACGGTCGAAGACGCCGCGCTTGATCAATTCCTCGGGCTCGCGCACGCGGTAGACGTATTTGGCGATCCAGAACAAAGTGTGCAGGTCGCGCAGGCCACCCTTGCCGTCCTTGACGTTGGGCTCGACCAGATAGCGCGACTGCCCGGCGCGGCGATGGCGCTCCTCGCGCTCGGCGAGCTTGGCGGCGACGAATTCTGGCGCTGTGCCCTGTACCACTTCCTTGTCGAAGCGCGTGGTCAGTTCCTCGTAGAGTTTTGCATCGCCGAGTAGATGCCGCGCTTCGAGCAGCGTGGTGCGGATGGTCATGTCGGCCTTGGCCTGGCGGATACATTCGCTCACCGACCGCGTCGCATGGCCGACTTTGAGCCCCATGTCCCACAGGCAATAGAGCAGCGCCTCGGCGACGGATTCGCCCCAGGCGGTCTGCTTGTACGGCAGCAGGAAAAGCAGATCGATGTCGGAGCCCGGCGCCAATAGCCCGCGGCCATAACCGCCGGTGGCGACCACCGCCATGTGTTCGGCTTCCGACGGCACCTGCGTCGGATAGATCTCGCTGCCGATGAACTCGAACAGGATACGGATGATCTCGTCCTGCAACCGACACAGCCGCTCGGCGCAGCGGCGGCCGTGGCGGTCCTTGAGCAACAATTGCTCGGCGCGTGAGCGCGCCTGCGTCAGCGCCGATTTCAACCGCAGCGCCACCGCGGTGCGCAATTCGCGCTCGCGGCCGGCATGGGTTTTGGCCAGCGCCTTGAGATCGGCGACGATGGCCGCGCTGTCGATGAGCTCGACCTCGGTGCGCGGCGATCGTTGCGTGTCCAGCATCATCGTATCGGCATAGCGGAGGTGTGGTGCGCTGTCATCGTGCGCCGCGGTGCTTGCGGAAATCAGCGCGCCGCTTGGCCTATGGGCGGGAGGATGAAAATACTGTATCATGCTCATATGGTAGTATTTATTTCTAATTGACGGCTCATAATTGGTATCCTAGAGAAATAAAACAGCGCCGATTTGAGCGAGCAGCTTGCGGGCGCTTAACAAGTGCAGCTAAAGCGCGGGGCCTGCCCCGTCGCCTCGCTTAAGATGGCGGGCCGTCAAAATCCCGCCTCCAACTGTGATCGTGTCGCGTGTGACAGCGTTGACGCGATCCGAACCGGAGGACGTCATGCTTTCACGCCGTCACTTGCTTGCCTCTGCCGCCGCCGCAACACTGATGCCGGCCGGCCTCGCGCGCGCCGCCGGCAAGCCCACGGAAATTCGCATCGATTGGGCGACCTACAATCCGGTCCCCATGGTGCTCAAGGACAAGGGCCTGCTCGAAAAAGAATTCGAGAAGGACGGCATTGGCATTCGCTGGGTGCAGACGCTCGGCTCCAACAAGGCGCTGGAATTCCTCAACGCCGGCTCGATCGATTTCGGTTCGACCGCCGGCTCGGCGGCGCTGCTGGGGCGGATCAACGGCAATCCGATCAAGTCGATCTACGTTTTCTCGCGCCCGGAGTGGACCGCGCTGGTGACGCGCAAGGACACGCCGATCAACAAGATCGAGGATTTGAGGGGCAAGCGCGTCGCGGTGACCCGCGGCACCGATCCGCACATCTTCCTGGTGCGGGCGCTGCTTTCGGTCGGCATGAGCGAAAAGGACATCCAGCCGGTGCTGCTGCAGCATCCCGACGGCAAGATCGCGCTGATCCGCGGCGACGTCGATGCCTGGGCCGGCCTCGATCCGATGATGGCGGCGGCGCAGGTCGAGGACGGCGCCCGGCTGTTCTATCGCAACAAGGCGGCCAACACCTGGGGCATCCTCAATTCGAGCGAGGAGTTCCTGAAAAACTATCCCGACCTGACCAAGCGCGTGCTCGCGGTTTACGAACAGGCGCGCAAATATTGCCTGGCCAACTACGATGACGAAAAGCGCGTCTTCATGGACGTGACCAAGCTGCCCGGCGCGGTGGTCGACATCCAGCTCAAGGAACGCACCGAGCTCACATTCAACCGCGTCGGTCCGGAGCAGCGCGACTCCATCCTGCAAGCCGGCCTCGCCTTGCAGCAGGCGGGCGTGATCCCGGCCAATGTCGACGTGAAGCAGACCCTCAACGATCTGGTCGACGACCGCTACGTCGGCGCTTAGTCGAGGGGGCGGCCGGCCACCACATTGATTTTGCGGCGGGCAGCATGTCTCCTGTGACGATGACCATTGCCGCCCAAAACACTGGGAGCGAAGGCACACCAAGTGAAGCCGCCCCGGTGGAGCGGGCGAGTGCGCGACCCTGGTCGCGGCGTTTGATGCGGCCGGCGCTCGGCCTGGCGCTGCCTGTCGTACTTGCGGTGGCGTGGGAATTCATCGTGCGGATGGGTTGGGCCTCCGGCCGGCTGGCGCCGCCGCCCTCGGTGATCTTCGCGACTTTCGTCGATCTGGCGCGCACCGGTGAGTTGCAACGCCATACGCTGGTGACGCTGGGGCGGGTCGCCGCCGGCTTTGGCATCGGCGTCGCCGCCGCCACGGTGATCGGCGCCGCCGCCGGCTATTCGCCGCTGGTGCGCCGTCTGATCGATCCGAGCATTCAGGGCCTGCGTGCCATCCCGTCGATCGCCTGGGTGCCGCTGTTCATTCTCTGGCTGGGGATTTTCGAAGCGTCGAAAGTGACGCTGATCGCGGTCGGCGTGTTCTTTCCGGTCTATCTCGGCCTGATGGGCGCGATCCAATCGGTCGATCGCAAGCTGGTCGAAGTCGGCCGCGCCTTCCGCTTGAGCGATGTCGAGATGGTGCGCCGCATTTTGCTGCCGGCGGTGCTGCCGGCCTATGTGATCTCGCTGCGCTCGGGCCTTGGGCTCGGCTGGATGTTCGTCATCGCCGCCGAGTTGATGGGCGCGTCCGAAGGCCTCGGCTATCTGCTGATCGATGGCCAGCAGCTCGGCAAGCCGGCGGAGATCGTCGCCGCCATCGTCGCCTTTGCCATCGTCGGCAAGGCGACCGATTGGCTGATCGTGCTCGCCGCCGCGCCGTTTTTGCGCTGGGAAGACGTGGTGCGGCAGGACTAGCTTTCGGGATCTCATGCAGCACGCCGAACGCTCAGCGCCTTGGTGGCAAGTCTTCATCGACGAAATCGACAAATTGCCAGTTTCACAGCAAACCGACCGTCTCGCAAAACTGGCGCTTATGTTGGCCGCACGGCGTGAGCGTAAATCTGCGGCAAACATTGCGCTTCGGGCATGGCGTCAAGAACAGGAAGCTGGAGGCGACGCAGATAACTACACGGTGCGGCGAGCATTGCGCGCCGCGACCCCTGGCTATCACGTTCACATTTCCACCGACGCGCAACGTATAGCGGCCTGGCAAGCGTCACTCGCCGAAGTAACAAAACCGGGAATGCTTGCGCTCGAGATCGGCACGGGCAGCGGCATCCTCGCCATGTTGGCCGCCCGAGCCGGAGCTTACGTCGTAGCTTGCGAGAAAGATGCAATTCTGGCCGCAATCGCCGAGGCGACGGTCCGCCGCAACGGCCTCGGCGAGCGGATAAGCATCGTTGCCAAGGCCGGCGCGGAATTACGTGTGCCGCACGACATCCCGAGGCCCGCCGATTTGCTTTTGCTCGATCTGTTTGCCAACCGGCTGTTCGATTTCGATCCGTTTGGGACGATCCGATCGGTCAGTCGTCTTCTCGGCCCGAACGTCATTGTCGTGCTCTCTCGCGTCTCGCTCGAGGCTGCCCTGGTCGAATTTGGCCGATGGGACCGGGTGATACCCCGCAATGTTGCGGGATTAGACCTCGCTCCGCTGCAATCTCTTTCGCCCATGCTCACCAAAATAGAAGCCACCGATCCGGACCTTGTCACTCGCTCCATCGCCGGGACGATGGTGAGTGCCACACTGCCTTACGATATGCCGGCGACGAGCGGCGTATCCGAACGCATTCTCACCAGCAATGGCGGCCGCGTGAACGGAATCGTATTCTGGCTGCGTCTCGAGCTTGCGCCGGGCCACGTTCTGGAAGCGCGGCCGGGTCAGACACGACACGGTTTTTATGCGCAACCTCACTTTTTCGCGCTTCGAAATCAGACGGAGACGTCCTCCGGTCAACAATGCGCGGTGCGTATCGGCTGGCAGGACAAGGTGTTGACGGTCGATTACGCAGATTGGAGATCATAGGCGATGCTCGCCCTCGATCGCGTCGGAAAAACTTATCCCAACGGCGTGCACGCGCTCGGCGGCGTAACGCTCGACGTCGACCTCGGCGAGATCGTCGCCGTGATCGGCGGCTCGGGCTCCGGCAAATCGACCTTGCTGCGCGCCATCGGCGGGCTCGATCCGCCGAGCGAAGGCGCGGTCGTGCTCGACGGCGAGCGCATCACCGCGCCGCACGAGAAGATCGGCATTATTTTCCAGGAGCCGCGACTGCTGCCTTGGCTCAAAGTCGCCGACAATGTCGGCTTCGGCCTCGGCGACCGGCCGCGGGCGGAACGGGCGGCACGCGTCGCCACCGCGCTCAAGCGGGTGGGGCTCACCGACAAAGCGGCGATGTGGCCGCGCGAACTGTCCGGCGGCCAGGCGCAGCGGGTTGCGATTGCGCGGGCGCTGGTGCCGCGGCCGGAAGTGCTGCTGCTCGACGAGCCGTTCTCGGCGCTCGATGCGTTTACCCGCGCCGATCTGCAGGACCACCTGCTCGATCTGTGGGCCGACGCCAAGCCGACATTGATCCTGGTGACCCACGACGTCGACGAATCCATCGTGCTTGCCGACCGGGTCGTGGTGCTGTGCCCGCGCCCCGGCCGCATCTTCGACGAGATCAACGTCGACCTGCCGCGGCCGCGCGACCGCCAATCCGCCGCCTTCGATTTCGTCAAGCGCCGCGTGCTGGTGGCGCTCGATCGCTCGTTGAACCGCGCCGCAGGGGCCGCCGAAGCCGAGCCGAAGGCGACAGCCGGCGCGGCGTTGTGGTGGTGACGGACGACGGAGGACAGACGACGGACGACAGATTAGAGGATTGAACGATCCATCCTCTGTCGTCCGTCGTCCGTCGTCTCTATATTCCCCGGCGATAGTTCACGGAAAGGACCTCCCATGGACGCCGCCGGGCTGCGCGCGATGCAGGCGCCGATCAAGGAACGCTATAAGGCCGATCCGAAGGCCGGCTTGATCACGCTCAAAGCCAAAGGCGCCATCGACGACGCCAACATCGCTTGCAAGGTCGAGACCGGCCGGGCGTTGGCGGTCGCCGGCCTGCATCCGGCCACCGGCGGCTCGGGGATGGAATTGTGCTCCGGCGACATGCTGCTCGAAGCCTTGGTGGCCTGCGCCGGCGTCACGCTCAAAGCGGTCGCCACCGCGATCGATATTCCGCTGAAATCCGGCACGGTATCCGCCGAAGGCGACCTCGATTTCCGCGGCACGCTTGGCGTAGCCAAGGAGGCGCCGGTCGGCTTCGCGCAAATCCGCTTGTCCTTCGACGTCGACACGGACGTCGCGCAGGACAAGCTTGATCAGCTTCTCAAACTCACCGAGCGTTATTGCGTCGTCTATCAGACGCTGAAAAATGGACCTCCGGTCGAGGTAAGCCTGAAACGGAAAAGCTAGTCGCTTTCGTTCCGTTTACTGGCCCCGGCCGCTCCTTGTTCAGGCAGCGGCGTATCTCACCTTGGTGCATTCATGTCTCTCGACCTCATTTTTTTGTACGAGCTGGCGCTGAAGATGGCGCTGACGGCGTTCATCGTCGTCATCGTCTCGATTACCGTCGAGCGCTCCGGCCCGTTCATCGGCGCGCTGATCGCGGCGCTGCCGACCGCCGCCGGCGCCGCCTATATCATCCTCGCCTTCGAGCATCCGCCGGACTTCATCGCGGCGAGCGCGGTCGGCAGCGCCGCGGCGGTCGCCACCGTCTCGATCTTCGCGCTCAGCTATACGGTGCTGGCGCAGCGCCATGGTCTCATTCTCAGCCTCGGCATTGCCGTGGCGATCTGGTTCGTCGGCGCGGCGGCCTTGCGCCTTTTTGACTGGACGCCGCTCACCGCATTCCTGCTCAATGTCCTGGTGTTCGGCGCCACCGTGCCGCTGAGCTGGCGTTACCGCACCTCGGGCCCGACGCCGAAATTCATGCGCACCGCCTATGATATTCCGCTCCGCGCGATCACCGCCGCCATCGTGGTCGCCATCGTGACCACGGCGAGCCACAGCATCGGTTCATTCGTCTCCGGCGTGTTCGCGGTATTCCCGATCGTGATGGCGAGCTCGGTCGTCATCCTGCATCCCCGCGTCGGCGGCAAGGCGACGGCCAGCATGTTTGCGCATTCGCAAATCGCTTTGGTCGGGCTGTGGCTCGGATTTCTGGCGCTGCATTATCTGGTCGCGCCGGTCGGCGTGTGGCCGGCTTTGCTACTGGCGCTCGGCGTCTGCATGGGATGGAGCTTTGCGCTGTGGCTGATGCGGGCGCGCACGCGCCCGGCCTGAGCGTCAATCTTTTTTCGTCTTGGCGAGCTGCGCCTTGAGCGCGTAAAGCGCTTCCAGCGCCTCGCGCGGCGACATTTCGTCGGGATGCAGCGCGGCAAGCGCTTCGACGAGAGCGCTGAGCGCCTCGTCGCGTTGCGGCGCCGTGGGTGCCGGCCGCGCCGCGGCGAACAGCGGCAGGTCGTCGATCAGCTTGCGCGCGGGAGACGTGCGATCCTCGGCTTCGATCTGCGCCAGCACCAGCTTGGCGCGCTCGATGACAGAAGGCGGAAGTCCGGCGAGCTTCGCCACCTGGATGCCGTAGGAGCGGTCGGCGGCGCCGGGCACGACTTCGTGCAGGAACACCACGTCGCCGTGCCATTCCTTCACCCGCATGGTGGCGTTGTGCAGCCGCTTGAGCTTGGCGGCGAGCGCGGTCATCTCGTGGAAATGCGTGGCAAACAGCGTGCGGCAGCGATTGCTCTCGTGCAGGTGCTCGATGGTCGCCCAGGCGATGGAGAGGCCATCGAATGTCGCGGTGCCGCGGCCGATTTCGTCGAGGATCACCAGCGCGCGCTCGCCGGCCTGGTTGAGGATCGCCGCGGTCTCGACCATCTCGACCATGAAGGTCGAATGGCCGCGGGCCAGATCGTCGGCGGCGCCGACGCGGGAGAACAGCCGGTCGACGACGCCGATATGGGCGGCGCGCGCCGGCACGAAGCTGCCCATCTGGGCGAGGACTGCGATCAGCGCGTTCTGGCGTAGGAAAGTCGATTTGCCGGCCATGTTCGGGCCGGTGACGAGCCAAATCCGTCCCGCTGCGGCGTCGGCCGGCGGTGACAAATCGCAATCGTTGGCGACGAACGGACCACCGTCGGTGCCAAGCGCCTGTTCGACAACTGGGTGACGGCCGCCGTCGATCGAGAACGTAAGTCCGCCATCGACGACAGGGCGCACATAGTTGCGCTCCACCGCCAGCGCCGCCAGCGCGGTCATAACATCGACGGTGGCGAGCGCTTCCGCCGCCTGCTTGATCGATGCGCTGGCCGCGGTGACGCGCGCGGCCAACGCATCGAAAATCTCCAGCTCCAGCGCTAGCGCGCGATCGGCGGCATTGGCGATCTTGGCTTCGAGCTCGCCGAGTTCCGTGGTGGTGAAGCGCACCTGCCCGGCAAGGGTCTGGCGATGGATGAAGGTTCCGTTCAGCGGCGCCGTGAGAAGCTTCTCGCCGTGTTGCGCGGTGACGTCGACGAAATAGCCGAGCACATTGTTGTGCCGGATCTTCAGCGTTTTCACGCCGGTGGTTTCGGCATGGCGCACCTGCAGCGCGGCGATGACGCGGCGCGATTCGTCGCGCAACGCGCGCGCTTCGTCGAGCGCCGCCTGGTATCCGCTGCGGACAAAACCGCCGTCGCGGCGGAACGCCGGCAACTCGTCGGCCAGCGCCTGCGCCAGTTCGATGGCGATGGCGGCATCGGGCCGGCGCAGCGCCGCGATGGCTTCGGCGATGTCGCGTGGCACGCCGGCCAGCGCCGACAGCCGCGTCGAAAATTCCACCGCGGCGAAAATCCCGTCACGGATCGCGGCGAGATCGCGCGGCCCGCCGCGGCCGATCACGATGCGCGCCAAGGCGCGCGCCAGATCGGGCACGGTTTTGAGCGTGCCGCGTATGTCGCCGCGCATGGCGCCGTCATCGACGAAAGCCGAGACCGCATCGAGCCGGTGCGCGATTTCTTTCGGGTCGGTCAGCGGCGCGGCCAGGCGCTGCGCCAGCAAGCGCGAACCGGCCGCAGTCACCGTGCGGTCGATTGTCCCCAACAGCGAGCCGCGCCGCTCGCCGCCCAAGGTGCGAATCAGTTCCAGATTGGCGCGCGTCGCCTGGTCGATGGCAAGCGTCGCGCCGGCGGCCTCGCGCACCGGCGGCGACAGCGGCGGATGCTTGCCGATCTGAGTGCGCTCGACGTAAGTCACCGCGGCAGCCGCGGCGGTCAGCTCGATCCGCGAGAAGGCGCCAAACGACGCCGTCGTCGCCACGCCGAAGAACGAAGCGAGCCGCCGCTCGGCGGTGGCGCCGTCGAACACGTCGCGGGTCAGCGGCGTCACCGCCGGCAGCAAGCGCAGATAGGGTGCCAGCTCGGCGTCCGAAAAAACTGCGTCAGCGACGATGATCTCGCCCGGCTCGATGCGGGCGATGGCGGCGGCAAGCCCGCCGCGGTCGCATTCGGCGACATTGAACTCGCTGGTCGAGATGTCGATCCAGGCCAGCGCGAAACGGTCTTCGGTGGAAGAGGTTCGGGAGCGCGCGATCGCCAGCAAAAAATTATTGCGCTTGGCATCGAGCAGCGAGTCTTCGGTGAGCGTGCCGGACGTCACCAGCCGCACCACGTCGCGGCGCACCACGCTTTTGGCGCCGCGTTTGCGCGCCTCCGCCGGATCTTCGAGCTGCTCGCAGACCGCGACTCGGTGGCCCTGCGCGATCAGGCGGTGCAAATATTCGTCGGCGCGCTCGATCGGCACGCCGCACATCGGAATGTCGCGACCGAGATGCTTGCCGCGCTTGGTCAATACGATGCCGAGGTCGCGGGACGCAATTTCGGCATCGTCGAAGAATAATTCGTAGAAATCGCCCATCCGGTAGAACAACAGACAATCCGGATTAGCCGCCTTGATCTCGATATATTGCTCCATCATCGGCGTGATGGGCCGCGCCGCCGCTTCGGGCACGTCCCCTTCCGCTCGATGGGTTTCGGCTATGGCCATGCCGTACTCGTTTAGCCTAAGTATTGCGCCGATCATCTATCGCGAAACAGCAGGGCAGGTCGATGAAGAAAGAAACCCATACCGCCATCAAGCAACAACTTATCATAGCCGGCAAAGTGCTGGTCGCCGAGGGTCAGGACGATTTCACCCGCGGCCACATTTCGGTGCGCGTGCCGGGAAATCCAAAACTGTTCTTCATGAAGGCGCATAGTCTGGGTCTCGACGAGATCACCATGAAGAACATCCTCACCATCGATCTCGAAGGCAACGTCGTCGCGGGCTCCGCACGCCGCCACAGCGAGGTCTATATTCATTCCGAAATCTTCAAGGCGCGCGCCGACGTCAACTGCGTTATCCACACCCATCCCACCTATTCGGTGGCGTTCTCCTCAACCGGCCATGCAATGAAGGCCTATAGCCAGCCCGGCGCGATGTTCTCCGGCGAAATCGGCGTTTTCACCGAGACGATCACGCTGATCCGCAGCCACGCTTTGGGCGCCGGCGTCGCCAAGGCCCTCGGCAGCCGTCGCGCGGTCCTGCTCAAGAACCATGGGCCCGTGGTGACGGGGAAAACCATCGAGGAGGCCGTGGTCTCGTCGATCATGCTGGAAAACGCCGCGCAGATTCAGCTCTTAGTCGATGCCGCCGGCACGCCGGCGCCGGAGTTCCCACCCGACGATATCGCCAAATTCAAGAACGAAATCGGCCAGCCCGAGCAGTTCAAGATCAATTTCGATTATCTGGCGCGCCGGGTAAAGCGCAGGGGGTGAAAGCACCGACCTGTCATCATCCGCGCAGGCGGATGATCCAGTATCCACCCGCCGACGGCGTTTACTGGATGCTCCGCCTTCGCGGAGCATGACAATTCAAGGCCGCTACCCGATCAGTATTTTTAATCGATTGATCGCGGCTTTCACCTTGGCAACGGCAACCGATAGTGGAATGATTATGTCTGCAAGCAAGCCGCGCGCATGACGCGGCGAATTGAAAAGGGGAATGCCAATCTAGCAAATACATCCAGGGAGGGAACGACAATGGCAGCGGTGACTGACGTCAACTATGCGCTCACACCAGACCAGCATGCTCGCGAGCTCCGTCGCGCCGTCGTCGCGGCGACGGTAGGCACCACCATCGAGTGGTACGATTTTCTCCTCTACAGCACCATGGCCGGCCTCGTCTTCGGCAAGCTGTTCTTCCCGAACGAGGACCCGCTCACGGCGACGCTCAGCGCCTTCGGCATCTATTTCGTCGGCTTTATCGCGCGCCCGATCGGCGCGTTTATTTTTGGGCACTACGGCGACCGCATCGGCCGCAAGTCGACGCTGATCGTCACGCTCATCCTGATGGGCGTCTCGACCTTCCTGGTCGCGTTCCTTCCGGGCTACGCGATGATCGGCATCTGGGGCGCGGTGCTGTTGACCGTGCTGCGGCTCATTCAAGGCATCGGCGTCGGTGGCGAATGGGGCGGCTCGGTGCTGCTGTCGATGGAATGGGCCCGCCATAACGGCGAGCGCGGCTTCCTGTCGTCGTGGCCGCAGTTCGGCGGCCCAGCCGGGTTGTTTCTTGCCAACCTCGCGGTGCTGGTGTTCAGCCAGATGTCGGGCGATGCGTTCTTCGCCTGGGGCTGGCGCATCCCGTTCGCGCTCTCGATCGTGCTGGTCGGCATCGGCCTGTGGATCCGGCTGCGCATCATGGAAACGCCGGTGTTCCGCAATCTGGTCGCCGAGCGCAAGATCGAGCGGGTGCCGATCGTGGAGGTGTGCCGCAAGCAGTGGGGCACCATCATCCTCACCGCGCTGGCCCGCACTTCCGAGCAGGGCCCATTCTACATCTTCACCGCCTTTATCTTCGCCTACGGCACCACTGTGCTGCATGCGTCGCGCGATCTCTTGCTGGCCGGCGTGCTGGCGGCGACTTGTCTGTCGGCGTTCACCATTCCGTTCAGCGGCTGGCTGTCCGACGTGATTGGGCGCAAACGGATGTACATCATCGGCGCTGCCACCATGGGCGTGTTCGGCTTTGTTTATTTCGGCTTGATCGACACCGGCTCGTCGATGCTGATCTTCATCGCCATGGTGTTGTCGCTGATCCCGCACGACATGCAGTACGGCCCCCAGGCGGCGCTGATCGCGGAAAGTTTTACGCCGCGGCTTCGCTACAGCGGCGCCTCGATCGGCTATCAGCTCGCTTCGATCACCGCCGGCGGCCCGGCGCCGCTGATCGCGACCGCGCTGTTCGCCACGTATAAATCGGGGACGCCGATCGCGATCTACATTCTCATCACCGCGATCATCTCGATCATCGCGACGATGTTCCTAAAGGACTATACCGGCAAGGACGTGTCGGCTGAGTACGACGCGTAACGCTTACGCTGTGCAATATTCCCTCCCCCTGAAAGGGGGAGGGCAGGGTGGGGGTCCGCGGCCGAAATGCCTGCGCAAGCGTCGCCGCCGCGGACCCCCACCTGCTCGCGGAGCCTGTCATCGGGCCGGCCACTTCGGGCCGGACCCGTTGGCTCGCTCCTCCCCCTTTCAGGGGGAGGATAAAGACTACTTCACCAGCGTCTTCCCCGTGACCGCCTCGAGGTTCTTGTAAAAAACCTTGTCGCTGGTCGCCTTGTCCATCTTCAGCTTGTCGAGAATGCGCAGCGTCTCGCGCACATACATGGTGCCGCCCTCCGGATCGAACGGGCAGTCGGAGGCGAATACGATCTTGTCGATGGGGAAGAACTCCATGCCGCATTTGGTCGCCGGCTCGGCGGTAAACGCGGC
>Ga0181538_10003971_pt1 | contig 14145 bp, 6 predicted proteins | sample PEATcosm2014_Bin_40_FD_119773 | JGI IMG/M metagenome (GOLD analysis project Ga0181538, IMG submission 119773) | Peatland microbial communities from MTU Mesocosm Facility, Houghton, MI, USA - PEATcosm2014_Bin23_30_metaG | ecosystem: Environmental > Terrestrial > Soil > Wetlands > Peat | place...
AACGAGTTCGTCTGGAGTCAAGCCCTCGGAAATTGTGGTGAAGCCGCGAATGTCGCTGAACATCACCGTCAGCTCTTTCATTTCACCGCCCGGGCGAAAGTACTTCCGCGGATCCTTTTCGATGAGCTTGATAACGCCGGGTGACACATACTGGTAAAAGGCTTTGCGAATCTTCCGCTTTTCGCGCTCTTCGAAGATCATGCGGAAACTTGTGATGGCAGCGTAATTCGCCGCGAGCGTCGCCGCGGGAATCACGAAACTCAGCCAACGGCCCCCCTCCGCAAACATGAAGTAAACGAACCATCCGAACAGCGCCAATGTGGCCAGCATGGAGATCGTGGAATAGAGCGGCGTGGCGTGGCTGAACAAGTACCCAAATACGAGGCCGAAAAGCAGGATGAAGCCCAGGTCAATCATCTCGTCGTTCGATCCACGCGTGAGAAAGCTTCGCCCTTTTTCACCGCTGTGGAGCACGTTGTCCATGATGTTGGCATGCACCTCCACTCCCATGTAGAGGCCCTCGAAAGGAGTGTTGCGAATGTCCCCGATCCCAAGCGCTGTGGCGCCCACCAGCACCATTTTTCCGCGAAACGAATCCGGAGGCGTCGCACCGGTCATCACGTCCCACATGGAATAGTGCCGATAGGTGCCGTAGGGACCCGTGTAGTTGATTAGATCGGTGCCGTCGTGCCCCGGCCGCAGCGTGTGGCTGCCGAGCTGAATTCGCTCTAGCCCGTTCGGTGCGATGAACGCGGCCACATTTTGGTCCGGAATCTTTTCGAATTCGCGCACCACCTGCAAATCGAGCGACGGGAAGAAGTCCTGGTCCCTGTAACGGGCGATCAACATCGCGTGCCGCAACGTGCCATCCGGGTCCGGCCGGATATTGATGAAGCCGTAGGAATCCGCGGCCTCCGCGAGCTTCGAGATGTTTGCTTCCACGTTCGAATAGACTCTGCCCCCGTTGCGAATCCAAGCCTGCCCCAGGTCGAAATCCCGCCCATCCTTGGAATTCACCTTGAGGACTTGCGGAAACGCCTTGGCCCAAACGATGTTGAAGTACTCCTTGGCGAGCGGGGACTCTGTGGGCGCATCGCTTTCCGAGCCGAGAAAAATGTGGCCGAGCACCACGTTGCCGCTGCTCTTGAGCGCGCGTGCGAATCGCGCATCCTCATCGCTTGCGCTCTCGAGATCCTTCATTTTTTGCAGCAGCGCGGGAGAAGCGGAGGAGCCAACATCGCGCTGCAGCCGCTGAAGGGCCTGTTGGGCGGAATCGGTCTCAGGGGTCGGAAATGTGGCGTCCAACGCGATGACGGATGCGCCTTCGGCGCTCAACCGATCGATCAGCTGAGCGTAGCTTTTGCGCGGGAATGGGAACGAACCGATGTTCTGAAGCGTCTTCTCGTCGATATCAACGATCACCACGCGATCGTCGTGGGCGCGCTGGCCTCGCATCCCAAATCGCAAGTCCAGGGAGCGCTGCTCGATATTCTGGAGAAAAACGAAGCCCGCGCGCGAGTTGCCGCCGATTCCGGAGAACCAAAAAAGCGTCAGGCCCAGTAATGTGACCACCACTCCCAGCCACAAATCCGTTCGGCCAAACGAAAGAGTGTCCAGCCACGCCGACCACCGCGACCAGCGTTGTTCCAGAAATTTCATAAGTATCGCGATGGTGGCTTAGCGGCCCGGAGCGATTCCTCCGGCCGACCCCAGCTGAATTAGTTACAGGCTCCGGTAGCGGGGTTTTTCACGCACGCGCTGGAACTGCCGCCGCCACGCAATCCGAGCGGGAGACCGATCGCCAACCCAGTTGCCACTACCACCGCCGTGGTAATCGCTATGTTCCGGCCGAGATGGCTAGGGTGAGCGGTGGGAAGCGTGTCCGAAACATCCGTGGCGAGCAGGCTCGCCTGCTGCGTGTCAGCGGGAGTCTGACTGGGCTTGTAGCCGGGGGGAGGAAAGTCGTTGGTGATTTCCACCATTTGTCCGGCGGCGACTGTAATCGAGTTGGTTGCGGCGTCGGATTGCCCCGAATTGCGGGTCACCTTGGCGTTGGCGCCGGGAGTTACCGTTACTTTCCCTTTGTAACAGATCACCGTCGTCTTGTCCTGATCGAATGCCGCATAAAAATCGGTGCCGATCACGCCGATCACGGCGTTCGGCGTCTTCACTTCGAATTTACCCCCCGGCTTGGTGATTTTCACCACCTGGTTGCGCACTTTGCCGAAGTTCAACTCCAACGAGGTCTGCTGCGAGGTGGCGTCGTGCTGCACGATGCGGAGCTCGCTATCGGAGCCCACGCTTAGGATGGAACCATCGGTGAGACCCGCTCGCACGCGCCCAGTATGTTCGGTCTTGAGCAGATCGTTCCAATCAAGCTCTTCTTTTACCGTCGCCACCTGGGAATTTCGCGTGGCCGCGGGAATCAGCGCGCTGATCTGGCCGGCTTGCTGCGCCGCGGCCTGCGGTTCAGCCATCACAGGCAAGTAAACCAGCAAAACGCAAAGCAGTACGACCGTGAAGTGTTTGAAGGAGTTCATCGGTGTCCTCGTTCGATGCCTAAGTTCGCCTTGATTGGACCAAGTCTGACAGAGGGGCTTTGTGAGTCAACGGCGGCGACGTGACGCGGTGACCAATGCAGCTACATGTCGCCGTTGCGACGGAGTTTACTCAGGCTTGCCGGGTTGCGCGGATTTCGGAGGCATGTCATTGACGGTATAGGGCTTACCGTTGCGCAGATAAAGCCGCGCAGCTTCTTCGCGGTTCAGCGGACGAGCGCCGCGCCGCCCGAAAACGGCGAGCTGGTTGCCACTTTCATCGGCGGCGCGATCGCGATCCACTCCCTTGGAAATTGCGAGTGCCGGGCCGCGCGTTCGATACGTGGCGATCAGCTTGGGAGTTGGACGGGGACTGAAACCGTAGGAATTCGGCGAGTCTTCGGGCGAGATGAGCTGCAAGACGCGGAGGCCGTTGCGGCCGTCGGCGACAAAAGCGAATGCACTGGCATCCACCATTCCGATTTTTACGTCGCGGGCATCATTGAGCTTGCCGTCGCCCGTGAAAAGCTGGTCGAGGCGGGGCTGTTCCGGCTTCTCGACATCAACGATCGCCAAGCCCTGCTTGCCGGCGGCAACGTAAGCGTATGTGCGCGCGACGTAGACGTTGCGCGCGTCTTCCAGCGGCACGGCAGCGGAGGGAACGATTCGCGGATGGTCCAGCGCCGTTACGTCCAAGACTTTCAACCCCTGGCGATCCACAACGAACGCGTAACGAAATTGTATGGCGATCCCCTGCGGATCGGCCAGATCCGGCGCGCCGATCTCGGCCGTGACATGTGGATCGAGTGGATTCGAGAGATCCACGACGACGAGGCCGCGATCGCAAAGCATGTAGGCGTAGGTGCCGGCGATGGTGATGCGGCGCGCTCCGTTCAGAATGCCGTTCGGATTGAATGCCAGCGCGCGCTTCAGGAAATTATTCTCCGGATTGCCGTCAAGCAGTGTGCTTACGCCTGGACTCTTGCCTTTGACGTTCGGGTCTCCGGCGACGACGAGGCCTTCGTATTTATCCGCGACATACAAGAAAGCATAGAGTGGATGGATTCCCTGCTCTTCGTTTTCCGGATTTTGCTTGCGCGCGGGATCGAGAGCCAGGGTGGAGGGGCTGGCGACCGAGGTGGCAAATCTTGTTTTCAGATACAGGCGCTGGCCGAGGGGAGAAACGGGCGCGGTGACCATGTGCTCGGAAAAATTCTTGTTGTCGATGTTAGCCACGTCGTAGATGCGGAGGCCGCCTTGACCCGTGGCGGCGTAGAGATATTCGCCGCGGAGCTGAACGTCGAGCACGTTGCCTTCGTGATGGTAAGCCTGCGTGAGTTCGCGATTGCCGGCGACGTGCCGCTTGTAATCGTCCGGATAAGCGAGGCGTTGCAGGTAGCTGCCGATCACGGCGGGCGGCTCGTCGTGTTCGGTGGCGGCAACGGCGTCAAAGCCCTTGCCGCCGTCGGCGACATAAATGTAGCGGCCCATGAAATTGACGAGATTCGTCCCCTGCAGCAGGACTTGCGCCATCCAGGCGTTGTTGTCGTTGCGCGGGGTGAGGTGACAATCTTCGCAGGATTTCGTTTCCTTCGCGCGCACCGTGTGGGGAACGAACGTGCTGAATGCCGTGCCCGCAAATCCGTCGGCGGAAACGGTTTGCTGCATGTAATAGAGCCAGTCGCGATTCGCATTCTGCGAGCTGACCAGGATCGCACAGGACGAACGCGCGGGCGCGATGCGGTGGCCCGTTACGGTACCGTCAATTCCGAGCATGAACCCATCGTCGCGCAAGACTTGGAAGCTGTAGTTCGTCCAGTTACGCGTGAGCAGGCCCTCATTGTGCAGCATGGGCTTGCGCTGGTTGGCCGTCATTGCGAGATGGCAGCCGAAGCAGTTCGTGGTCCAGGAGGTATGGCACGCGTAGCACGTCATTTTGCTATTGGGATGCGCGAGATGAGATTCATCAGAGGGCGCGTCTCCCCACGTTGTGCCGTCGGTCTGAACGGTCTTCGCCCAGCGCGATTTTTCGCTGTAATGCGCGTTGCCGGGAGTGATCGTGTCAAGGGTTTGCAACACTTCCCAAGCGACGTTCGCATCCATCATGGATCGCTGGTAGAGCTTGCCCGCTTTCCATTCGAAGCGGCGTTCGCCCCACGGCGTGCGCAGGATTTCAAGATGGTTACCGCCCGCGGGAGCGGCCGAGCCGGACGTGAGCAGGCTTGCGTGTTTTTCGATCGTGCCGTGGCAATCGATGCAATCGAGTTCGATAGCGGCGCGCGGCTCGCCGTAGAGTTTTCCATTGCCGTGACTGTCCTGCTCGAAATGGCAATCGATGCACTGCATTCCTTTTTCGAGATGGATATCTTTCAAATGAACGGCTTTGTCGAACTTCTGGGGATCGCTTGGCGAAACAACATTGTCGTCCGCGTCGAGGAGATCGCCTGTGCGATCGCGCTTGAAGACCGCGCGAAAGATCCAGCCGTGGCTGTGAAAATCCGCGAACTGCGATTCGTGGAGCTGTTTATTGAATTCAGGGGCGCCCACTTGCTGCAAGAACTTCGTGTCCGACCAGAGGCCGCGCGGCGCAGCGCCTTCCGGATTGCGAAGCGAGACTTCATATTTTTCTTCTTCGGTCGGATTCCGCTGCTTGGCCGGATACATTTTCTCGCCGTCGGCTTCGTTGTCCCACCATGTGTAGCCGAAATAGGTGGTCTCCATGTTCGTTCCCGGATGGACATGGCAGACCATGCACTGGCTGGAAGGAATGGAGCGCGTGAAGGCGTGGCGAATGGGATGGCCCGATTCGTTCTTAGGGATCGTGGGATCGGTGGTCGCGGACTGTCCTAGATTTCCGAAACTCGCATACCGGCCGGAATGGTCTGGCGAGCGATCGTTGGCGTAGACGACGTGGCACGCGGTGCATCCGCTGGCGCGATAGTCGCCGGGTTGATCGTTTGTGCCGGGCAGATAGAGGAGCGGATCGAGGAGGCGCGTTTTTTGAAGGCCGAGAAACACGGGATCGGTGCGCAACTCAGTGCCGAATCCGCGGTCGCTGAGTTTATCGTCGGGGCGCCCGGATTCCTCTTCGCGGCCGGGGTTCCCAATTTCGCTCTTTTTTTCGCCGCCGCGCTCGAACACGCGCAGCACGTTGCCGGGTTGCGAAATTTCCCAGCGCTCCAGCGGAGTAAGTTCTGCGAGGATGCCTTTTGTACGCGTTTCCTCGGGCGTGGGCTGCGGGATGGTGCGAATGTCCTGTGGGACACCATCGGCGGAATAGCTTTCGCCGAAGTGCGCGTTCTTAATCGGGTAGGAGCCGTTGTTATAAAGCGCCGCGCCCCAAAGGAGGGCGCCGGTTGTCATCATGCTGGTTTGAACTTTCAAGACTTCCGCGGCGTGGCAACCGGATTGGCCGCAGGTTTTCGGTGCGACGCGCAAATCGCCCGGATTGATGAAGCGAATGTAATCGTAATTTTCGCGCAGCCAGCTCGTATAGGGGCGGACCGGGTTAGCGGAGCTGCGAGCAAATTCAGGGTTGCTCGATTTCGGGTGCGCGCGATTTTTTGCCTGCGCGTATTCCGGCGAAGAGGGCGCGGTGCCGGGCGCGATTTGAACGCTCGAGTCTCCGCCGTGGCAATCCACGCACGCCAGATGCACGGTGCGGGTGGCGTGCATGGTGGGCTCGTCCGTGGTGACGTGGCACGTGAGGCAGCCGGAATTCTTCCGCTCCACATCGGATTCGGATTGGGCCGCCGCGCCGAGGCTCACCGGTGGCTGCGACGATTGCTGTTGCGATTGCGGAAGCTGCGCTTTGATTGCGGAATCGGCGGCGAGCGCCGCGCCGATCGCGATCAAGGCCGCGAGAACGGGAAAGTACCGCCGTTTCGCGCGGTGCACGAGTTCGTTGTTCGATTTGGCCGAGCGATTCATCCAGCTGGCACTCCCCGTTCGTATTCCTGCCGCATACATCCTGGCAATTCAAAACTGAAAGCGCAAATTCGTGAAAACGGAAAACAGAACTTTGCCTGAATAGATATCGCGGAACCCCGCTCCCGGCGTGAGAGCCGAGGCGCCCGCGGTGAGCGTGACGTTTTCCGTGAGCGGCGGGCGATAGCGCACGCCGGCGCTATAGTCAAAGCCGATCGAATGACGGATGTCACCCTGAGACAAAAGCAACTCCAGCGGCTCCGTGCGCATGAACTGCAAGTAATTTGCATTGATGAAGCCGCGCAGTTTGGGCGTGAGGTCGAGATTGGTGCCCATGTTGACGAGCAGGATTCCGGGATTTACGAAATTGGCCTGGCCTTCATCCTTGCTCGAGCGAAGGTCGGGCAAAAGGCTGTTGGGAGGAGTGAGCAGTACGCCGGTGCCGGTGAGGCGAATGCTTTCGCGGTTCCACAGGCTGAAAATTCCACCAGCAAACTCCGGGAAATCGTCGATGGAATCGAAGCCGTGGGCGCGGCCGCTCGACGGATTGCCGTCGCCGGAAGCGTAAAAGACGGAAGTCTTGAAGCGTGCCCAGTCCTTGTCAACGGAGAGTTCGAGCGCAGCCATGCGGGCGTCGATCGTTACAGGGCGATTGGCGAGCGGATTGAAACTGTCGTTGCCGAATGCCTGGTAAAACGCATGGTTCAAATTCAGCCAACCGACGCGCCCGTCGCCGGCCCAGCCCAGGTAGGCGGCGTGAACGCTGTGCGGACGAGGGTCGCCGATAGGAGCGGGGCGGACGAGGAAGCCATTGTCGTCGTAGTGGATCGAAGCCTGGTCCATGTTGTAATGCACGCTGAACTGCGCCGTGTAACCGGGAAAGAGAAAATCTTGGCGGTAGGCGTTGGCGACGATTACCTGCTGATTTCTCAGCGCGAAGGAATTGATGCCGCTGTTCGTATTTTTTTCGAGGAAGTTGAAGTAGGCGAGATTGTATTGCCAGCGGTTGGAGTCGAGGTTGCCGAAGACGCGCACGCCGGGCTGGTTGTCGTTGAACATGAAGCCGCGGAAATCGCTGTTGAATTGCTGAATGCCGGCGCGGACGGAAATGAAATCGTAGTGTGTGCCGAGGTCGGCGAGCTTCACTTCCGCGAAAGCCTCCTGCAGGCCGGCATGCGAATCGAGGCGCGCGGTGCCGCTAGCCACATTTACATTGACGATGCCCAATTCCTGCACGTTGAGATAATTTACGCTCACGGCGGGCGTGACGCGGATGCGCCAGTCCACGGGCCGGAACGAGGTGTCGCCATGAGATAGGTCGAAGGAAAACAAGAACACCTGGTCCACGAAAAACTGGCGGCCTTTGCCGAAAAACCCCGGCTCTCCGGGACGCGCGGTGCTTTCGCCGCTCGGCGTGGGGAGGCGGCGGCCGTCGAAGAATGTGTCGCTGACGGCGCTAAGATTCAGGAAGGTGCGGTTTCCGATGATGGGGTAGTCACCTTTGAGCTTATTGCGATTGAACGGATCCCAGGTGCGGCTGTGCGCGTACGGGCGCTCGCCGCCAATTCCGTAACGATCCCAATCCGGCATCGCGATGGCCCAGCGATCTGGATCGGGCTGAAAAACCAAGTTCGCGGGAGGCAGTGATTCGGGCGATTCAAAATTAAAAACGGATGGTCCTGCCAGGCGCTGCAGCACGCCCGGATATGGATTCAGCTCGGGCGATTCTTGCGGCGGCTGCGGCGGACCGGCAATGGCGGCCGCAATTGCCTTGATTTCGATGTCGAGATCAATCACTTGGCCTGCGGCCAGATGTATATCGGCTTGAGCATGCGATTCGTAGCCCTCTTTTTCGAACGTGAGCTCATAATCGGCGGGCGGCAGGTCAATGAATCGGAAAACGCCATTGGCGTCGGCGATTTGTTTGAACGTTTTCCCGGCAGGATTCGTGTCACGCAAGACCACCGCTCCACCAGTCGCGGGTTTGCCCGAGGCATCGCGGACAATTCCTTCGACTGCGCCGGTTTGAGGCGGCTTCTCTTGGGCGATACGTTGCTGCTGGCTCTGTTGTTGTTGCGCCGGATGACTTCGATTCGGCGCGTGCAAACTGGGATGCGAGTGACTTGATGAATGGTGAGGGCTATGCACCAGCTTTGCTGGCTTGCGCGCATGATGCGCATCGTGGCGGGGCGTGGGAGGCAACGCAAACAACGACATCGAGAGACATAGGAATGCGGCCGGATTCAGCGTCACGCTTTTGCCGAGGTTCGGGGATGCGGGCAGCATCCCCTCGATTGCGCGACGCAATGATTGACGATTCCTGAGGAGCAGAGCGTTAGGCCTCGCCATCAAATTTTCTTCGAGCGGCCAAGTATATTCCACAAAATTGGCGAAGTTTCGGGCAGATTGCGCGGGCGTTGCGAAAATGATTCCTAGTGCTGCGAACGAATCCGGGAGCGGATGAGGAATTGAGAAGCGTTTTCGCGTGTGATACGAATCACTTCACAGCCATGTCCACGCCTCGCACGCGAAATTCGTCTATGCAAACGCTTGGATTGAGCCTCGCGTTGATCGTGTGCCTCTGCGCTTGCGGCGGAGCGAGCAGCGGAAACGGCGGAGGCGGCGGCATCACTGCCACGCAGTACCCGCAACCCCCATCGGGATCGGCTTCGCTGACGCAGGGCGACGTGGGAATGATCGTCGAGGCGGCTGCTCAAACGGCGGATTCGGATGGAATGTCCATTGCCGTTGTGGATCGATTGGGCAATATCCTGGCCGTTTGGCAAGGGCCGAGCACGCCGGCGACGTCGGCTGGAAACTACGGAAACACGGTGCCGACAGGAGACTTGGCGGTTTCACTCGCTCGCACAGCGGCCTTCTTCAGCAACGATCAGGCGCCGCTCTCTTCACGCACGGTTCGTTATATTAGCGGGATTCATTTTCCCCCGGGAATTGCAAACGCGCCCAACGCGGCGCTCTACGGGATTGAAAGCACAAACCGCGGATGCCTGCTTTCGTCGAATTACATTGCCGGGCAGGAGATTCCTCCTGCCGCCTCCATTGATGGCTCGCCGGACCGGCTGGGTGTGATCACGGGCAAGGCCGATTCGATGGATAGCCAGCCGTCTGCGGTGAATCCCGGCGGAGTGCCCATTTTCAAGAGCGGACACGCGGTGGGGGGGATTGGAATCGCGGGTGTGCCGCTTGATGTCGCGGAATACGTCGCATACGCCGCGGCCGGCATGATCGCGATGGGTGGGCCGAATGCAGCCACGGATCAAATTGGATTTTTGCCTTTGCCTGCGCCTGGCGCGGTGGTGATCGACGGAATCGCGGTGCCGTTCGTGGACAATACGTCGCCTCCGAGCGACTTGCCTCCTGCAAGCGGACCATTCAATTCCAGCTTTTATGTGATCGCTCCTGTAGCGAGTGCAGGGCCTCCGCCGGACGGCTATCTTGTGGGACCCACGGACGGTCCCCTAGGCGGACTGACGTCGGCGCAAGTGGGTGCGATCATCACGAACGCAGTGAACACGGCCAATACAACGCGAGCAGCGATTCGTCTTCCGTCGGAATCGCGAGCACGCATGACGATTGCCGTGAGCGATCTAGATGGCACGATTATCGGATTGTACCGAATGCACGACGCCACGGTCTTCAGCGTCGATGTGGCCGCGAGCAAAGCGCGCAACATGAGCTATTTCAACGGGCCAAACCGGGCAGCGGCTGACCTGCCCGGCGTTCCGATGGGCACGGCTGTGACGAATCGCACGATCAGTTTTGGCGCGATGCCTTTGTATCCGCCGGGAATTGATGGGACGTCACCAGGACCCTTCTTTGCTTTGTTCCTGCAAGACATGGCGAACCCTTGCACGCAGGGCGCGGATCCTCCGGGGCCGCCCGGACCGAACACCGCGCAGAATCAAAGTGGGATCGTATTTTTTCCCGGTTCGGAGCCGCTCTACGTTGGAGGGGTTCTCGCGGGAGGTTTGGGCGTCAGCGGAGACGGCGTGGAGCAGGATGACTACGTGAGCGATGGGGGAACGTGCAGCGCGGGGCCGGGTGCTTGCGTGAATGGCTGCCCGAGCGGCGCCGTGAACTGCTTTGCAGCGCCTCCGGCGATCCGCGCTGATCAGATACTGATTCAGGGCGTGCGGTTGCCGTATTTGAGTTTCCCGAGGAATCCGACGGATTAGGGTTTCGCGTGCCGTTAGCCTTCGCGGAGTTTATGGCCGGCGAGGTTTCCCAGGCCGTCATAGGCAGCGTATTTGTAGGTTTCCGAAAGCGTTGGATAGTTAAAAACAAAATCTATGAACAGATCGATCGTCCCCTTCAATTCGAGCACCATCATTCCCAGGTGAATCAGCTCCGTAGCGCTCTCGCCCAGGATGTGGACGCCGAGCAACCGGCGGTCGTCGCGGCTGAAGACCAATTTCAACATGCCATGCCGATCTCCAGCGATTTGCGCGCGGGCGTTGTTGGAATACTGTGCGCGCCCAATTTCATACGAAAGTCCTTTCTCCTTGCAGGATTCCTCCGTTTCACCCACGCCTGAGACTTCCGGAATCGTGTAGATTCCCATGGGAAGCATATTGGCCAGCCGTTTTTTGTACTGGAATCCAAACGCGTGGCAGATCGCCACCCGCCCCTGTTCCATGGACGTGGAAGCAAGCGCCGGAAAGCCGATAACGTCGCCAGCCGCGTAGATATGCGGCGCAGTGGTCTGATACACCTCGTTAACTTCGATGTATCCGCGCTTGTTGACCCCGAGCCCGACTTTTTCAAGCCCTAGTCCTTCCACTGCCGCGCGTCTGCCCGCCGCGAAGAGGCATGTCTCCGCCTCCAGAATTTTTCCTGATTCAAGTTTCAGGGTAATTCTTCCGGTGGCTTTATCGAGATTTTGCAGCCGGTCGTTGAAAAGGAATTGCATGCCGAGATCGGTAAGGCAGCCGCGCAAGCGTTCGGAAATTTCCGCGTCCAGAAAAGGAAGCGGGCGGTCACGGCCATCCACCAATGCCGCCTTTACTCCCAGCGCGGCAAAGATGGACGCGTACTCACAACCAATCACGCCCCCGCCAATCACGGCCACACTTTCCGGAATACGGTCCATTTGCAGGATGGTGTCCGAGTCGAAAATGAACTTGTCGTCGAACGGAATTTCAGGAGAGCGATGAGGCTTCGATCCGGTGGCGATCAGAAAAACGTCGGCGGAAATCCGCTTTGGCTCACCTTGCGCGGGATGAACCACAAGGTGATGAGCATCCTCGAATTGCCCTGCGCCGGTGAAATGATCGATCGAATGGGCCACGATGTTCTTCGAGACCCTGGAGCGTTCCTGTCTGACGACCGCGTCCTTGTGCCGCATGAAATCCTGGACGGTGAGCCCTTCGCGAAGTGAATAATCGATGCCGTAGAGGCCGCGCTGGCCGAGCCCGGAGAAATAGAGCGCGGACTCGCGCAGGGTCTTGCTGGGAAGCGTGCCCGTGTTGATGCACGCTCCGCCCAATTGCTCGCTTCGTTCGACGAGCGCAACCTTCTTACCGAAATAGGCGGCTTGAGCAGCGCCTTTTTCACCCGCCGGGCCGCTGCCGATCACGATCAGGTCGTAGTGCTGCATCGAAGAATTCACCTCTGCCCCAAGGCTGAGGAATAGGCGCGGGGCTATGATGAAATCGATACTCTCAATGGCCCGATGGATTGTGAAAGCAAGACTATAGGCGGAGTTTCGTACTTGCTAATGGAGCAGCGCGTTGACTTCATGCATTTGCCGCGAGAAACGTGTGGGATCGTAGTTCGATGGGACCTGCAGCTGGTCAAACAAGGCGCTGATGGCTGCACGCACTTCTTGCGCATTCTGCATCTTCTCGTTGCGGTCGTAAGCGACGAACAGCGATTGGATGGCCATCGCGGCTTGCGCGGCGGCGTGCTCGTCCTGGTTGGAAATGTAATCCGCGTCGGAAGCGATTTGGTGCAGCAAACGCAGAGTCATCGCGGAATCGTAAGGTATGTGATTCAACTTCAGGGCGAGATCGTGCGCGATGGACGCTGCACTCTTCGCTTCCGTGGCGATGGCCGCACGATCCGAACTGGCATCGCTCATCAGATTCCCGAGGTGCGCGAGTTGCTTGTCAAGTTCTTGCGAGCCGGACTCGTCCACCTGCCGCGCAATTTCGCGGAACACGACGTAACGCGAAGCGTTCCATGGCGGGCTCCCAGGGCGCCGGTTCGGGTAGCCGCGCGCTTGCCGCCAGCTCTGCTCCGCAGGTCCCAGCGAATGATGGCACGCGTAGCATTCGAGCTCCGAATACTCCGGCCAGATTTTTCCCTGCGCGCGTGAGGCGAGCTGCGTCAGCGATTCCTGAAGCTGGACAGCCTGGCCGGTGGACCATTCGCGAACGTCGAACCACGGATCGCTTCCTTCTGTTTCCCCTGGCTCTCCCGGTTCTTTCCAGTGCCGGGGCATGGTTGCTGAGAAAGCGTCAAGCTCGAAATAGAGATCGGGGTGGCCGGCGGCGATCATTCCATGATCCACGGATTTCTGTTCGTTGCCCAGATGGCACGAGAGGCACATTTCGCTGCGCTTGATCAGGTCGCGCGTGTCGTACATACCCAGGGCAACAGATTGCTCGTGCGTCCAGCCTCGTTCCGTGTGGCGGCCGAGCCATGCGGACGCGGGGCCGTGGCAATTCTCGCAGCTTACGCCATCACTCAAATCAAAAGTATGCGCTCTCTGAGCCGCCGGGACATCGAGAGCGTGACACGCGAGGCACTTCGGCGCCGACTCAGCTTTGCCCAAATTCAAAATGGCGGCCATCCGTTCACCCACAGTTCCGGTGAGCGAGACAAATGCTTTGGAGTGCTTGTCGCGGACGATCCAAACGCTGTATTCATTCTGACGGACGCGATTATCGGTTCGCGGCGCGATACTGCCGTGGCAACTCGTGGAGCTGCACGAACCGGGCCCCGTGTATTGCTGCGCTTGCTCGCCGGAAGCAAATACAAATGCCGAGCGAGCGTTAGCCGCGTTGTGCGATTGAGCTTCAGGCGAAATAACAGCGGCGCACGCAAGAGCGGCAAAAAGCAAAAAGGAGGCGGTCGCGAAGCGGGAGCGATATGCCGCGGGTCTCCGAATCATCTTCCGTATGGTAAGTCAGGACGCCCGGGGATTGTCACCAAGATTGATCGCACAGCGCCGTTCTTGTACTACCGGTAAACCGTCGTGTCAACGCACGCCGGGGCACGTCGGGGCATGTCGGGCCTCGAAAAATTCTCGGCGGTAACTCTTTGACGCAGGTGCGCACACCTTCGTAGACTTGCGCGGCGAGGATTGCTATATGAGTGCTGGACCATCCTGCTTCTCGTTTACTTGGGCGGACATGCGGGGACAAAATAATCTCCCCAGGGCGGGGAAACAATTTGATCGTTGAGGAACTCAGGGCGCTACAGCAGAAGTTCGGCTTTCTGCCGGCCGAGCAGCTGGACGCGTTGTCGAAGAAAATCGACGTACCCATTTCCCGCCTGCATGGCGTCGCCAGCTTTTTTCCGCACTTTCGGTTGACGCCTCCGCCAAAAGCCGATGTTCGGATTTGCCGCGATATGTCGTGCCATTTGCGAGGCGCAGACCAGCTTCGCATGATTCTCGAAACGCAACACCCGAACGCAAGCGATCGAGATGTCACGA
>Ga0181538_10003972_pt1 | contig 14144 bp, 9 predicted proteins | sample PEATcosm2014_Bin_40_FD_119773 | JGI IMG/M metagenome (GOLD analysis project Ga0181538, IMG submission 119773) | Peatland microbial communities from MTU Mesocosm Facility, Houghton, MI, USA - PEATcosm2014_Bin23_30_metaG | ecosystem: Environmental > Terrestrial > Soil > Wetlands > Peat | place...
CACCATTCAGCAGGCCTTCCACTACATCGATCTGCTCCAATATCTCGTCGGCCCGGTAAAGCGAGTGCAGGCGCAAATGACCAACCTTGCGCACCCGAGCATCCCGGTCGAAGATACTGTACTGGCCTTCGTGACCTATCAGAGCGGTGCGCAAGGCGTAGTGCAGGCCTCAACGGCGCTGTGGCCGGGCACTGACATTCGAATTGAAGTGAACGGGGAATTCGGCACGGCGATCATGGTGGGCGAGCGCATGGACACCTGGAAGTTCAAGGATCAGCGGCCGGAGGATGAGGAAATCCGCCACTACGGAAGCGCCGCCGCGGCCACCGGCGCTACGGGCGCGGCCGCTCTCGGCTTCCAGGACCATCAAGCCGTGATTGAGGACATGGCTGCCGCAATTGAACACGGCCGCGAACCCATGATCACACTCGCCAGTGTGCGTCCCACTCTCGAGTGGGCGCTCGCCATGTATCAATCAGCCAAGCAAGATGCCCCCGTCGATTTGCCGCTCGCCGATGAGCAGGATGTTTGGTGAAAGGGTGTAGGGGTAGGGCTTGCCCTACCCTGTTCGCGGCCCTTTGGACCACGCCAATCAGCCATTCGCCAAAAGGGGACGGCAAGCCGCCCCCCTACGAGACTCGCCCGCAAGACTCAGGGCAACTCAAAAGTACCATTTCAGGCGCCCGGCAACGGACCTAAGATTAGAGGGGACCGACGCCTTCGACTGTCGACTGCTGACCGGTCGCTAGCCCGATGAATGTCGGAGTACACTAAGCCGTGCTCAGCAGACTCAATCAGTCCGTGAAGAACCACTCCTATGCGGCCGGGGCTTTTCTGGCGCTGGCGGCGGCCGTGGTCTTTTCGGGCGTGTTGTCCAACGGACTCGTTTACGACGACGGCAAGCAGCTCCTTGAAAACCCCTTCGTTCGCAACCCTCACCTTTGGTGGCGAATCTTTTCCGGCTCGGTGTGGTCGTTTCTCGGGGCGGCGGCGGAAACGAATTTCTACCGGCCCCTGCAGATCTTTTCCTACTGGTTGATCTGGCGCGTGGCCGGTCCCAATCCTACCGTATATCATCTATTCCAATGGCTGCTCTACATCGCCACTGGGCTCGTGGTGTTTCAGATCGGACGCGAAATCCTTGAGAACGATCTGGCGGCGTTTGCCGGTTCACTGCTCTGGCTGCTGCACCCACTGCACGTGGAAGCTGTAGCTTGGATCGCATCGGTTCCGGAGATGGGTTGTGGTTTTTTTTACCTGTTGGGATTCCGGCTTTTCTTGCGCGCCGAAAGGTCGGAAAGCCGGCGCCTGGCTCGCCACGCTCTTGCCGCACTTGCCTATTTTCCGGCGCTTTTCTTCAAGGAAGCCGCTCTTAGTTTTCCGCTGCTCCTGATTGCCTACTGGTATTTCTTCGCCGAAACTGCAGAGGCCTGGCGCCGGCGAGTTGCTTGCTGGAGCATGTACGCCGGCGCGGTGCTGGCGTACTCGTGGGTGCGCGTTGCTGCGCTGGGACACTTTTCCGGAGTAGGTCATTGGTGGAAGATCTCGCTCAACATCGTGGCGGCCGCGGTGGGATTGTTGGGCCAGCACGCCCGGCTTTTCTTTTGGCCTTTTTACCTAAACGTTTTTCATACCTTCGAGCCGGGCTCGAGCTTGCGCTCGGTGTGGCCGTGGCTGGCCCTGCTGGCTCTAGTGGCGGCAGGCGCGCTGCGAAAGCGCCAGCCCGTTCTTGGCTTTCTCCTGGTGTGGTGGGCGGTAACCCTGTTGCCCTGTCTGGACGTTCGCCAGCTCAGCTTTCCGTTGCTGGCGGAACGCTTTTCTTATCTGCCGTCGGTGGGCCTCTGCCTGGCCCTCGCGTACTTCGGCCTGGATTGGCTTCCGCAACGCCTGCCGCGCGCCCGCCGGGCTCCCGTGGTTCTGTCTGCCCTCGGCCTTGTCCTTTGCTTCTGGTGTATTCAAGACGTCCGGGCAATTCCAAACTGGCGCAGCAACGAAACCCTTTTCGGCTATTCCCTTCGTGTCGCCCCCAACGCAGGCTTGGTTCGCATTCACCACGGTCTCGATTTGCAGTATCACGAGCATGACCTGGAAGGCGCCGGGAAAGAGTTTGAGGCGGCGCTGCGCTTGAACCTGGCCGGTTTTAACCCACTGAATACTGTCACCTATGATGCCCTTATCGGCTTGGGCCAAGTCGCCGACCTCGAAGGCCGCCACGACGAGGCGCTGACGTATTACCAAAAAGCCGCCCGAGTTCTGCCTTATCACAGCCTTGCTTACGATATCCTGGGCGCGGTCTACTTCCCCCGCGCTGATTATGCCAAAGCCGCAGAGTATTTCGCGCGTTCGGTGCAGGTGAATCCGCAGGACTTGACCGCACGCTTCTATCTCGGGACCTGCCGGATGAAGCTCGGCAGGTACAGGGAGGCGGCGGAGCAGTTTCGCGCGGCGCGCGAGGTTGACCCGGCTTACTGGCAAGCCTACGGCGCTGAGGCCCAGGCCCTCGAGGCTGCCGGGGATGCCGCCGGAGCCGCCGCTGTCCGCAAATTGAAGCCCGCAACTGAGTGAGCCCGCAATTACCAATACAATTGCACATCATTGTGCGTTTGTGTACAATTCGACGTAGGAGGGAGAATACATGAGGACGATTACCTTCAGCGAATTTCGACGTAACGCATCCCAGATTCTCGACTTGGTTGAGAAGGGCGAGAAAGTTTGCATCCTCCGCCATCGCAAAGCAATTGCTAACATTGTCCCTCCAGAGGCGCGCGATTCGAAACCTGCCTGGAAGCGCCCAGGTCTGCGGCTCGTTGTGCCAGGGGTATCCCTAAGCAAGGCCATACTCGAGGAGAGGCGGTCGAAGCCTTGAACGTTTTTCTTGACTCTTCAGCCCTTGCCAAGAGGTACCTTCAAGAGCCGGGCAGCAATCACCTCGAGGAAATTCTGCCCTCCGCAACCTCTCTGGGTGTTTCGGTAATTTGCCTCGCAGAAGTGGTCTCGGCTTTTTGCAGGCTTCGACGGGAAGGAAAGTTGTCACCGGCGCAATATTTGAATGCCAAGCGAGCGTTCTTGGCGGACATTGAAGACTGTAGTGTCACCGATGTGACGGACCAAGTGATGGCGTGCGCCATCGAACTGCTCGAGCGCTGGCCTCTGCGTTCGTCTGACGCTCTACAAGTCGCTTCGGCGGCAGAGTGGGCCGCCGAACTGTTCGTCTCTGCGGACACAAGGCAGTGTACCGCGGCACGGGGGTATGGACTTCACGTCGTCCAGTTGCCTTTAGCGGTATAATAAGAGTTGGGCAACCGAATGTCAGGTAATTCCGCGCGGAGATCGAGGCAGGAGTATGGGCTGGATTGAGAATCGCTTTGAACAGAATTTCATCGTCACCACGGTGGACCAGATATTCAACTGGGCGCGCAAGTCTTCCCTTTGGCCGCTCACCTTTGGTTTGGCCTGCTGCGCCATTGAGATGATCGCTTCCACCACTTCGCGCTTCGACATGGCGCGCTTCGGAGCGGAAGTGTTTCGTCCCAGTCCGCGCCAATCCGACCTCATGATTGTGTCCGGCACGGTGACCCTGAAGATGGCGCCCGCCATCAAGCGAATCTGGGAGCAGATGCCGGCCCCAAAGTGGTGCATCTCCATGGGCGCCTGTTCGAGCGTGGGCGGCCCGTTCAACACCTATGCGGTGCTTCAGGGCGTCGACAAGATCGTGCCCGTGGACGTTTACGTGGTGGGCTGCCCCCCGCGTCCCGAAAACCTCTTCTATGCTCTGCTGAAGCTCCAAGAGAAGATCGACAGCATGAGCCTGGGCAAGCGCCCCACCGAGGTCCGCCTGGAAGAGAGCATGCTGGAAGAGTTCAAGAAATCCGTCCGCATCGGCAAGCCCGGAACGCCCGAAATGGTCCAAATTGGTTAGGCGGAATCCCGAGCGGGGAACTTCAAAACCACTCAAAGTATTCTGTGTCATTCCGAGCGAAGCGAGGAATCTGGCCCTGCTTCGGACGCATGGCAGTTGGGGATTCCTCGCTGCGCTCGGAACGCCACAAGGTGGTGTGTAACCGCCGCCGCAAAGGAGGAGTGCGCATGGCCGAGTTCATCAAAGTTGCGAACCTCAATGAGCTATCTCCCGGGTCGGCCAAGGTCGTCGAAGTGGCCGGGAAGACGCTTGCGCTTTTCAACGTGGGCGGCACGATCTACGCTACCGACAACACCTGCTTGCACCAAGGCGGGCCGCTCGGCGAAGGTGAACTGATGGGCGAGGTGGTTGTTTGCCCTTGGCATCAGTGGGAGTACAACGTTTGCACCGGCGAGAACATCGGTGACAGTTCCCTCAGAATCGCTACCTACCCCGTGCAAGTTGAGGCGGGTGATATCAAAGTGGCTGTGTAATCGATCGGAGGAGGCGCTTGATGGGGACGTTGTTTCAAGACCTTCGCTACGGCCTACGCGTGCTGGCGAAGAACCCCGGTTTTACCGCTGTGGCGGTCTTGACGCTGGCGCTCGGCATCGGCGCCAACACAGCCATCTTCAGCGTCGTCAACACTGTCCTGCTGAAGCCGCTTCCTTACGCCCAACCTGACCGGCTGGTGTCTGTCGAGTTGACAAACGCTCACGGCGCACCGGCCACGGGCAGCCTGTCGTTTCCCAACTTCTTCGATCTGCGCGCCCGCAATCACGTCTTCGAGCATTTCGTGACAGGTCACGACGCGAACCTGACGCTGACCGGCTACGGCGTACCGGTGCAACTCGACGCTGGCATGGTCACATGGGATATGTTCCCGGCCCTTGGCATCCAGCCGGCATTAGGTCGCGGCTTTTTGCCCTCCGAGGAAAAACCCGGCACGCATGTGGTGGTGCTCAGTCACAAGCTGTGGCAGTCGCAATTCGGGGGCGACCGCAACATCGTGGGCCGCAGCATCACGCTCAACCAATTGCCTTATACCGTGGTGGGCGTAGCGCCCAGCGGCTTCAGCTTTCCGGTCGACCTGCCTAACCTCCAGCTTTGGACGACCATCGCGGACGATCGCGAAAGTTTCGACCAGCGCGGAGCGCGCATGTTGACCGGGCTCGGGCGACTCAAGCCGGGGGTCAGCATCGAGCAGGCGCGCGCCGACTTCAATGTCATCGCGGCGGCCCTGGCCAAGCAATATCCTGACTACAATACCAACTATAGTCAGGCCTCGGTCCGCCCGGAACTCGATACGCTGGTCGGTGGATCTCGCCCTCCGCTGTTGATCTTGCTCGGCGCAGTGGGATTAGTGCTCCTGATCGCTTGTGCGAATATTGCCAATCTGCTCCTTGCCCGGACCGCCAACCGGACGCACGAAATGGCCATACGCGCCGCCATGGGCGCGGGCCGCCCCAGGGTGATCCGCCAACTCCTCACCGAAAGCCTGCTGCTGGCGATCTTGGGCGGTGCGGCCGGAGTCCTGCTGGCCGAGTACTGCTTGCGGGCGGCGCTGCCACTGGGGGGCCAAAGCATCCCGCGCCTCGCCGAAACCCGGATTGACGCCTGGGCGCTCGCCTTTTCTTTCTTGCTTGCGCTGCTGACCAGCATTCTGTTCGGGCTGGCGCCGGCTCTCCAGGCTGCCAAAGCCGATCTCGCCGGTTCACTCAAGGAACCCGGCCGCGGCGGCACGCAGGGGCACGATCGTCTACGCGGCGCCCTGGTGATCGCGCAGGTGACGTTGGGCCTCGTTCTGGTCAGCGGAGCGGGGCTGTTGATGGCAACTTTTCTGCGCCTGGAAAGAAGCGATCTGGGCTTCCGGCCCGACCATCTGCTGAGCTTTTGGTTCGGCTTGCCGGGATCGCAATACGACACCACCCAGCAGGAGGCCTTTTACGATCGGTTGCTCGAGAGGGTGCGGGCGCTGCCGGGCGTGCAGTCGGCGGCAGGCGTTTGGCCGCTCCCGCTGGGCGGCGATATGGCGAGCGTGGCCTTCAACATCGAGGAGCGTCCGGCCCCTCAACCCAACCGGCCCCACGCGCGCATGGCCTTTGCCACTCCGGGGTACTTTTCCACGGCCGGCATTCCCTTGCTCAGAGGCCGATTCTTCACCGAACGCGACGACGCCAAGGCGTTGCGCGTCTTGATTGTCAACAAGGCATTCGCAGACAAATACTTTCCGGGTGAAGACGTGCTCGGCAAGCGCATTACTTCAGGCGCGGGTGCTCCCGGCCGGCCGCCGTCGCCGGAGGAAATCGTGGGCGTGGTGGGCAGCGCCAAGCTGTTTGCGCTGGATGCCGAGCCGCAGCCCATCTACTACTTCCCCTACAAGCAGCTTCCCTGGCAACCCCCGGTGGTGGTGCTTCGCACCGCCCTCCCGCCTCAGGCGCTCGAATCCTCGATTCGCGCCCAGGTGGCGGCGCTCGACCCGTCCGTTCCAGTGTTTCAGGTCAGCACTATGGACGAACTGCTGACGACGCAACTCACCGAAGAACGCTTTCACACGCTGTTGCTTGCCTGCTTCGCCGGCATCGCGCTCATGCTGACCACGGTAGGACTCTACGGCGTGATGGCGTATTCCGTTACGCGCCGCACGCGGGAGTTCGGCGTACGCATCGCACTCGGCGCCAGTCGCTCTCTCGTGCTCTCGATGGTGCTCAAGCAGGCGGTCGTCCTGCTGGCGGCAGGGTTGGCCCTGGGCCTGGCGGCTTCACTCGCGGCAGACCGTCTGCTCTCAAGCTTGTTGTTTGGCGTTTCGACTCTGGACCCGGCGGTTCTGGCCTTATCGGCACTGCTGGTGGCGTTGACGGGTTTGTTGGCTGCTTACTTGCCCGCCCGCCGCGCCACCAAGGTCGATCCCATCGTGGCGCTGCGCCACGAGTAGGGGTCAGGACAACAGGCTGTCAGCCATCAGCTCTCAGCCGTCAGCCGGGAGTCCGTTTCAGCGGAAACGCGGCCGCCTCATCGGCTTCGCAATTTACTATTCACTATTCGCAATTCACTGATTCACCATTTATAATTTAGAATTCCCTGTGCCCGAACTTCCCGAAGTCGAAACGGTTCTACAAGGTCTGAAGCAGCATGCCTTGGGGCGCCGCATCATCGCCGTCGAGGTCCGCCATCCGGGCGTTATTGCGGGCTCGCCGGAGCGGTTCGCCGCTGAGGTCGAAGGGCGGACTATCGTTTCGATGCGGCGCAAGGGAAAGGCGCTCGCTCTCGAGCTCGAGGCCGAGAACACGCCGCCGCGTTATCTTCTCGTGCGGCTCGGCATGACCGGACAGTTCACCGTCGCGGCGCGCGAAACACCTCTCGCGCCGCACACCCACGTGCTCCTCGCCGTCGGTGAGCACGATGAGCTGCGCTTTCGCGACGTGCGCCGCTTTGGCAGATTGCGCTCCTGCACGCGTGAGGAACTGGAATCCGTGTTCGACCGCCTCGGCCCGGACGCGCAGGAAGCGACCGAGGCTCAGTTCCTGAACGCCATGCGCGGACGGCATGGCGCCATCAAAAGCTGGCTGATGAACCAGCAGTTGCTCGCAGGCCTCGGCAACATCTATGCGGACGAGTCGCTGTTTGTAGCCGGAATCCACCCGCTGGCGCAGCCGGGCAGGGTTTCTGCTTCCAAAGCCCGCCATCTCTTCAAGGCCGTCAGAAAAGTACTAGACCACGCCGTCAAGCTCCAGGGCACCAGCTTTCGGGATTACGTTGACATCGAGGGCCACCCGGGCAACTACGAGCCGCGCCTGCAGGTCTACCAGCGCACGGGAAAACCCTGCCGCCGCTGTGGCCGGCCGATCCGGCGCCTGGTGATTGGCGGCCGCAGCAGCCATTTCTGCCCCCGCTGCCAACCCCGTCCCCGCCACGTTGCCCAAATGCGCGGCGCGCGCCTTTAGCTCTTTCGAGCCCCGATGTGGTGTAGGGGTAGGGCTTGCCCTACCCGCGTCGTCCTAGTTACCCTCAGGGGACGGCAAGCCGTCCCCCTACAAGCTGTTATCCCAGGGGCATACTCGAATTCACCGCAACTTTCCGCGGATCACTGTGATCGATCCGATGGGCAGGGTATACATGCCGTCAGGGCTGGGGGCCATGGTGGTGTTCTTGTTCTCGCTGGGAGTGTTGCAGTATTGCACAAGGGTGATCGGCCCCGCGAATGAATGGTGCGCGTGTTTGGCATCGTCGATAACGAGATGAATCTCGTGAGCCGCATTCAGGTCGTGATTGATGAGCATCAGCGACCAGGTTCCGTCCGGGCGATGCACCGCGTAAGAAGTGATCACCGTGCGCCCGGCGGCGTCAAAAAGATCGGTCGTGGCGGGAAAGATCTGGTTCGCTCCCCCGCCGTGCTCGAGCCATTCGAAGTTAATCATGTGCGCCGAACTAAAGGGAGTATATTCCGGCGTACCGTAGGCCCCGCCGCCGTTCGGCAGTCTTCCGGCGCCAAGAAAGCCCCCGCCGGTGGCGCCATCATTAATGGCCGGCCGGTAGAACGCTTTGCCCCCCTGTTCGAAGAACGTGCCGAACGCGTCGCATTCCCAGATGGCTCGGCCCGTCACGCCCAGGTAACCCCGGGAGCTGTGGCCTGCCGTGATTCCGCTTTCGGAGATAATCAGCGGCACGTCTTTGGGAACGCCGTCCTCACGCCACATCTGGACGACATGCTTCATGATTCCCGGTTCCATGTAAAGCGTGTCCCACTCGTCGGGGGGCCCGGCGCCGTTCTGCATGAGTGGGTAGTGCTCGAATGACATGAACGCGAGATCCTGAAGGTGTCCGTGGACCTTCAGGTAATCGACGAAGCGAGCCATCCACGAGGTGCGGCCCTGGTCGTCGACCCATAGGGTGATGTCCTTGTTGACGCCTTCGAAAACAGGGCCGCCCAGCTTGGCGCCGGGAACGAGTTTGTGAATGGCCGTCGCCCATTGGCAATAGATGGCCCCGTAGTCTTCCGGCATGGTGTGCTTGCCGTCGCATTCCTCGCCCATCTCAATTCCCACCACCGGATAGCCGCGCTTGTGGATGTATGCAACCTCGTTCGCGCAATCCTCCGGCGTGTCATAGATCGCCGCGCAGGCCACCAGCGCCGGATGCCCCATCGTTAAGCCGCTGGTAAAGAAATTATCAATGCCGTTGTATTCGTCGCCCCCGCCGGTGACGAGATTGTCTGCCTGGTGCCACGGGTCGACGGAAGAAGCGCAGAAATTCCCTGCGGTGTCGGCCGCCGAGTTGGGGAACGCATTGGGCTGACCGGCGGGATGCCGGTGGCGCTCGCCGGGCACGGAGGGTTTCGGTTCGACGCCATCGGCCGGGTAGGCGATCGAGTACGCGCCGCTCGCATCCATCGTCCCAACCGACATCGTCTGGAGCGCATAACCCACGCAGTTGCGAATGTCCTGCGCGTCATGCGTATCGCAGGTTCCGGAGGATTTTGACATCAAAACGCGGACGAATCGGGCGGTAATCGGCTTATCGGAGAGTTTCAGGTGCACGTCTCCGCCGGTGCTGTTCTCGACCGCGCCCGAGGGGAAAGCCTTCCACACCCCATTCGGACCCATGTCCCAGTCGAGCGCGTTGTCGTCGCCAATCCAGTATTGCACCACATACGTGACCGCGTAGGGATTAACCCACTCGATGTGGATCGCATTGACGGCGCGCCCAATGCCCATATCGGCCACCACCCACTGCGGGTGCAGGGCGTCGCTTTCGCCGGTGAAGCGGCTGGTGAGATAGGGGTTGCTCTTCCAATAGCTTTGGAAACCCGCCACCAGAGGGGTGTCTCCGCTGGTCATGAAATCGCGATGGGGCAGCGAGTAGGAATATCCGTAATGGATCGGCTCGCCCAGTTCGGCGCTGCCCGCGTAGTATCCGCTCTTGGTGGCCGGATCGCTCCACGTGCCGTTCTCGTTCCAGTGCCATGCGGCCAGGCGCAACTCACTGTTGTTGCGCATGGTGATCGATCCCCAACCCAGGTTCTTGATCCCTTGAATCGTCTCGGGCTTGCTGAGGTTGTCCACCTGCGTTTTGCTCAGGTCGTCCATCCACGCCCCGGTGGCCGTGTCGGGATAGATCGTATTCAGGATGTGCCCCGGCGTTACGTCCACATGCACCGTGGCCGCCGGCGCCGCCGTCTGCGCCTCAACCTGGGAAAGAATGCCGATGCAGGCCGCCACGAAAATAAGTGCGGCCATAGATGTCGAGAGAAACCTGTCAAGCGGAGTTCGTTTGCATAAACCGACCTTCAGCATGAGTGCTCCTTAATGAACGGGATTTGCGGTTGGATCGATCACGGATTCACAATACTAAGTAACTCAACCCCAGAGCGCTTCGCGGCAGCACGCAGGTTGTTGTCCAAGGTGGCAAGGGGCAGGTTCTCGGCGACCGCGAGGTCTAGATACGCCGCATCGTAGGACGAAAGCTGATGTTGCTGTGAAAGCCGAGCTGTCGATGAATAGACTCTCTTGAGGCCCTCAATGTCGACAACAACAGGAAGGTCCTTGAGGTCCTGCAAAAAAGTCTCGAATTGCGCGGCACTGATGCCCTTATGGCGCACCGCCACCACCAGACTGTTCACGACTTCCAAGGGCCAGAGTGCGGGCACAAGCGCCTCGTCGCCTCTCGCCAGGCAATCGAAAACTGCCTCGGTATAAGCTGTTCTCTGTTCCTCAAAGTACCAGCATAAGGCGACGGAGGCATCCACGACAAACCGGCTCAAAACCGCCTCCCTTCTTCAACCAGGCGTCTCAGCGTGTAGCCGGCGGGCAAACGGGCGCCTATCCGGCTCTCGCGAATATGCTCGACAACGTCCCGAGCCGTGCGCTGAGACCGCTTCCTGGCAGGCACCAGCATAGCAGCCTCCTGTCCTCGCCGGGTAATCATAATCTCCTCTCCCCTGAACGCTTGTTCAACCAGGGCGGAGAGTTCGTTCTTCGCCTGGAATAGTCCGACACGGCGCATGTGTGATTATCTCCTCTCTCAAACAATCTAGCTGACAGTCTAGCTCATTAACCGGCTCGGGTCAAGCTGCGCGTCCTTGTGATCTCCGGACAGCCTGCTGTGACGGAATTTTGACCCGCGTTTCTTGCATTTTGGTGAATTTCGCTTGACAAATCCGATGAGTTGTAGTAGCCTATCGTTGTGCTCAGCTTGTGGACACATTGTCGTGGGCAAGCGCCGGGAGTGCCCATGTGCAATAGCGAACCAAATAGCCTCCGGCGAAGGTGGAAGAGGAGAATCCTGGAAAAACACAAAACAGTGGGAACGAAGCTAAGAAGTACTTGAAAACAAAGGATGATCACTTTTTGAATGCTGCAAATTGCGCACGTTTTGCGCACAAATTAGCACAAACTAGTGCTTGGAAGGAGCAAGGACAGGACATTCTGCAACGCCTTTAGCCCCGAAGGGGCGCCATAACTCAGCCAAGGCCAACGAAGCTGTGAAAAAACTAACTACGTGTCATCCTGAGCGAAGCGAAGGATCTCTGCAGTTGTTCGTAAATCTTTGAATCTCAGCAAACTGCGGAGATCCTTCGCTTCGCTCAGGATGACAAACGTCGATTTCTTCACACCTTCACCGGCCTGGGTCACTGAAGGCGTTCCTCTCGGGTTCGCGAAAGCCCTGAAGGGGCGTGATTAATCCGCCGAACAGGCTTCGTAGCGGCGCTCCCCCCACGGCTTATTTCGCCCTTGCAGGGCTTGACGCTAAGCGCAGGACGGATTCGCGGACCCAGGCCGTTGGCTTGGGCTGTGCTAGTGCCGCCCCTTTGGGGCTCAGCGCGAACTCCGATGACGCACTCCAGAATTGCCGGAACAAAGCGAGAATGTCTATGAAAACAAAGAGTCAAGCAGTCGAGAAGTCAAAGAGTTGAGGAGTTGGGAGGCCGAAGTAAGAGGCTGGGGTCTGACGCCGACGGTTTGTCACTCTCGACTCTCAACTCTCGACTTGAATTTGCCGGAACAAAGCGAGAATGTTATTGAAAACAAAGGACCGCTGTGAAAGTCAACCACCCTCGACCCCTCCTTATCAAAGGAGGGGGGTTTCGGGTTCGCCTCTTCAGGTGAGGAGGGTAGGCGAGAGTGCCAACCTGAAAGTCGGCGCTACGGAAATTACCGGAACAAAGCGAGAATGTCTATGAAAACAAAGGATCGCCTTGAAAATCGACCACCCCTGGCCCCTCCTTATCCAAGGAGGGGAGTTCCGAGGCTCCCCTCCTCAGTTGAGGAGGGGTTGGGGGTGGTGGGGCGCCGTGAGTTTATGTGCTTTGCGCCCAAGCCTGAAACCGAAGAGAGTACGATTTTTGCCAGAACAAAGCGAGAATGTCTATGAAAACAAAGGAACGCTGTGGGAATCAACAGAACTTTGCGATCTTTGCGTCCTTTGCGCCTTGGCGTGAAACCGGGCTTGTGCGTGAATGTGGGGGAAGTGAAAAGAAACATGTTTTTTCGGGGGAACGAACTCATCGATCTATTGCAAATAAATGACTTAATGTTTTTTGTGTACACAAAACGAACTGTTTTTTGAACAAAACGAACTCGAATTAAGATGAAAGATGCCATGCCCAACACGGATTTGCTCATTGAAACGCTAAAGCGACGCATTGTCATCATTGACGGCGCCATGGGCACGATGATCCAAGCCCACAAGCTGGAGGAAGCTGACTATCGCGGCAAGGAGTTCGCCCGCCACGAGCGGGACCTACACCTTTGCAACGACGTCCTGAACATCACCCAACCGGCGATTATTGAGGACATCCACCTCCAATACCTCGAGGCTGGCGCGGACATCATCGAGACCAACACCTTCAACGCCACCGCGATCTCAATGGCCGAATATCGCCTCCAAGATCACGTCTACGACCTCAACAAAGCCGGGGCGCAAGCAGCGCGCCGAGCCGCGGCCCGGTTCACCAGCCGGAATCCCGGGTGCTCCTGCTGGGTGGCCGGTTCCATCGGCCCCACCAGCCGCACGGCCTCTGCATCGCAGGACATTTCCAGCCCCGCGGCGCGCGCCGTGACCTTCGACCAGTTGAGGGACGCCTACTACGAGCAGATCCGAGGTCTCGTGGAGGGCGGTGTTGACTTGCTTCTGGTGGAAACCATCTTCGACACGCTCAACGGCAAAGCAGCGCTCTTCGCCGCCCAGCAGTATTTCGAGAACACGGGCAAGCGCCTGCCGCTGATGGCGTCGGTAACCATCGTGGACCTGAGCGGGCGCACGCTGTCGGGCCAGACGGTCGAAGCCTTCTGGATTTCGGTATCGCAGGCGCCGCTTTTGAGCGTGGGAATCAACTGCGCGCTGGGCGCGAAACAGATGCGCGCCCACATCGAAGAACTCTCGAGGATCGCGCCCATCTTTACAAGCTGCTATCCGAACGCCGGTCTTCCCAACGCCTTCGGGGGATTCGACGAAACCCCCGAAAGCATGTCGGCGGACTTGCGCGAGTTTGCCGCAAATGGCTGGGTGAATATCGTGGGCGGCTGCTGCGGCTCAACGCCCGCGCACATTCGCGCCATCCGCGAGGCGGTCTGCGAGTTCCCGCCGCGCGTGCCGACCCAGGCCGAGCGCCATACTCAGTTCAGCGGCCTCGAACCGCTGGTGATCCGCCCCGAAACCGGTTTCGTCAACATTGGCGAACGCACTAACGTGACCGGCTCGCCGAAATTCTCCAAGCTGATCCTGGGCGGCCAATTCGAGGATGCCCTGAGCGTCGCCAAGCAGCAGGTGGAAGGCGGCGCGCAGATCATCGACGTCAACCTGGACGAGGCCATGCTGGACTCCGAACAGGCCATGACGACCTTCCTGAATTACGTCGCCTCCGAGCCTGACATCGCCCGTGTCCCCATCATGATCGACAGCTCCAAGTGGAGCGTCATCGAGGCGGGGCTGAAGTGCATCCAAGGCAAAGGCATCGTCAATTCCATCAGCCTCAAAGAGGGCGAAGAGGTTTTCATCGAGCGCGCCCGGTTGATCAAGCGCTACGGCGCGGCCATGGTGGTGATGGCCTTCGACGAGGCGGGCCAGGCAGTCTCGACGGAGCGGCGCGTGGAAATCTGCGCGCGCTGTTACCGGATTCTCACGGAAGAAGTGGGCGTGGATCCGTGCGACATTATCTTTGACCCCAACGTCCTCACCGTGGCGACGGGAATCGAGGAGCACCGCGACTACGCGGTGAGCTTCATCGAAAGCACCCGCCAGATCAAGG
>Ga0181538_10003976_pt1 | contig 14131 bp, 12 predicted proteins | sample PEATcosm2014_Bin_40_FD_119773 | JGI IMG/M metagenome (GOLD analysis project Ga0181538, IMG submission 119773) | Peatland microbial communities from MTU Mesocosm Facility, Houghton, MI, USA - PEATcosm2014_Bin23_30_metaG | ecosystem: Environmental > Terrestrial > Soil > Wetlands > Peat | place...
GACCCGCGACAGCCACCGGCGCCCTCTCGGTCGGCTTATCCGTGGTTCCATAGTCGGCGGAAGTTTCCGAGGCGGAGGAGATATTCCGGGCGCCAGTGTCTCGCAGGGCTGCCTTTGCCCGATCGCACCACTCCGGACTGTCGCAGTGCACCGACAGGAGGATTCCGCCATGCCTGATTCTGCCCGCGTACCGCTTGGCGACATACTCGGTCAGCCGCGAGCCGGCCAGCCATCCCACCAACCAACCCAGAGTCCCGCCGGCGCCGGCGCCAGCCAAAGCAGCCAGCACCGGTCCAGCCGCGATCAGCGGCACTAGACCGGTGATGGTCGCACTCTGCAGGGAGGCGAACCAGCCCAATGCGGCGCCAACCACCGCACCCACTGCCGCGCCCGCCGCCGCGCTCTCCAAAGCCTTGGTGCGCTTCATCAGGGCGAAATCCTTGGTGCCCTGGTTGTCGGACGACAGCACTGAGATGTCCGTCGCCCGATACCCCGCCTTGTGCAGGACGTTGATGGCGTCGGAAACGGTTGTGCGATCCGGATAGATTCCGATTACCGATGTGTTCTTCGACATCTACTGTTCCTCCTTTTGGAAGTGTCGTACCTGTTGTCTGTGCACGAGCCGGGCCAAGTGCCACAGGCCAGCACGCTACTCAGAATGTGCGGTAAGGACCTTACCGAGTAGGTGCAGAAGCTGCCCATGAGCGTGCACATTTCGTTGCGCTGGGCGCCCGTTTGGGCGACTCGGACCATACCCCTCTTGACAATTCGAACGGCGGTCAACGTGCCACACCTAAGACGGGCCGGGAACCGGAACCCGCCTTTAGAGTTAGGAATCGCCCGCCTGGGCTAAGGACTGTGGATCGATGAAACCGACCCAAGCTAAAATCGCGAACCTCTGGTGCAGGTGGATGCACAGCGAGCCAATGTGGCCCTCGCACGGCCAGTACGAGTGCCGGACCTGCGGGCGGCGGCATCGAGTGTGCTGGGAGCAGCCGGCGTTGGTCGCGCCGCGCGTGCTGGCATCACAGCGCGAAATGCTGGTTCGTAGCGCCTCGGTGGCCACAACGGAATCGAGCATCCAATGTTCCTGCCAGTAGCTACCCGGATCCATTAGCGGCGATGGGCGTGTATCACCGGCCAGCCCGCCACGGAAGCCCGTCCGTCTTTCGTCCGGACCGCGCCCTATCCACGATCTTTCAAGGCAAAGTGCTGCGCTTTCTGGAACCGCTAGCGACGCGTTGGCGTTCGGATTGCTGAGCATCGGTTGAATTCGCGAAGTAACTTCTTAACCTGCCCTCTGCGGCAGCCGGCGGGCGAGGAAGAGTGAGCTTTAGCGACTATGCTTGCGGGAGCCGATGGTCGATTCATGGCTATTGCTCACTCGACTCTTCCCTGGCTTGTTGCTGCGGAGGGTTTTTCGCTGAATGTTCATAAGAGTCTCTCCGGGGGATCGCGATTTCGGTAGCCGTCCGGCGTTCCGAGGCGAAGGAATAGTTAGGATGGGGACCTCGCCAGGATCGACTTAGAGCACATATTCCAGACGGACCGGCGCCGGATCGCAAGCCCGAACCTGGGCGAGCCGCGTCGGCAGCAGCTCTTGGTGGTGGTCAATGAGCTGCTCCGATGCGGTTTTTCTTGGGGGCCGGTTGCCAGGTTGGGGCGGAATTCTGGCGGGGTTCACTGGCGGCAGAAGCTGCGTTCCGTGCGGCAATAACTGCATGAGTCGATAGCCCGGGCGCCACGACCACGACTGCCTGAGGCAGATTCTCAGCCTTGTCGCTGCGCCGCATGCCCCGCAAGATGCGGCAAGCACGGCCTCGAACGAGACGACAGCCGCGCTCTTCGGGCAGCAATGTGCCGATGGACCTTGGAATGCTTCTTGTCCGTCGTGTGCGGCCAGCCAGCCGAGGTCTGCCAGGCATGGTGCCCGACAGAGCGAAGTGCCGGTCGCACGGATTGCTAGATCAAAGGAGAAGAAGCAGATGAGTGTTTTGAGAACAGTAACAGCAACCGTGTTCAGCCTGGCGCTGATGGGCGTGGTATTTTCACCAGGCGCAAAGGCGGACGAGTGGAACGACAAAACCGTGATCACCTTCAGCGGGCCGGTGGAGATTCCGGGCGTCCATCTCAAGGGGTGGGGTGTATTGCCGGCCGGCACCTATGTATTCAAACTCTTGGACTCGCAGTCCGACCGCCACATCGTCCAGATCTTCAACAAGGAAGAGACCGTGGTGTACGCCACCATACTGGCCATCCCAAACTATCGCCTGAAGGCCACCGGCAAGACCGTAATGACTTTCCGGGAGCGGCCGGCCGGTTTGCCGGAGGCACTGCGGGCATGGTTCTATCCGGGGAAAGTCTGGGGCGAGGAATTCGTGTATCCGCGGGCGAAAGCAGTGGAGCTAGCCAAGACGGCCAATGCGCCGGTTCTCGCCACGACGGTCGAGTTGCCGCTGGAGGTCGAAAAGCCGATCTTGACGGCAGACGAACCGGTGGTAGTGCAGTTAAAACAGGCGCCCGTCATCGCGGTTAAACCCACTGGAGAAGATGTGGAACTCGCGCAGGCGGTCACCCCGCCACCAGCGCCGGAAACGGTAGCGGTGCAGGCCGCGCCGGCACCGGCAGCGGCGACACTGCCCGCGACGGCTAGTTCGTTGCCCCTGATCGCGCTGTTCGGATTCCTGGCCCTGGGCTTGGCCTGGACGCTCCGGTTGGTGCAAAAGCGCGTTCTGTAACGGGCTTGATCCGGTGACGAAGGCAGAAGGGAAAAGCCGCTATGAGGAGGGCGCTGTCTAGGGCCGGAGAGCATGGCGTGGCGAAAGCGCTCGCTCTCCCGGCCCTTTTCCTGATTGCCCGGATGGCCTGCGCCGGCGACCAGGCTCCCCCGGCCAGACAAGATCCGGGAGCCTTCCGGATCTCGGTGGACGTTGCCTTGGTGGTGTTGCACGCCACGGTGACCGACCGGCAAGGCGGCTTTGTCTCCAACCTGGGCCAGCAGGATTTTGAGGTGCAGGAGAACGGTGTCCTGCAACGCATCCGGCTCTTCAGCAACGAAGATATTCCGGTCACCGTCGGACTGGTGGTCGATCACAGCACCACCATGCGGCCGAAACTGCTGGAAGTGACCGCCGCCGCGCGGACCTTCGCGCGATCCAGCAACGGGCAAGACGAAATGTTCGTCGTCAACTTCAACGAGAAGGTATCCTTGGGTCTGCCTCGCACGACCCGATTTACCAATAACACCGCCGAACTCGAATACGCCATCACGGCCACCCCGACCGGAGGCCAGACGGCTCTGTATGACGCGATCGCCCGAGCGCTGGAGCAATTGCAGGCCGGCAGCCGGGATAAGAAAGTGCTGATCGTCGTCAGCGATGGCGGCGACAATGTGAGCGCGCATAGCCTGGGCGAAGTCATGAAACTGGCCGAGCGATCCAGCGCCGTCATCTACACGGTTGGTGTATTCGACGAAGACGATCCGGACCGGAACGCGGGTGTGCTCAAGCGCCTGGCGCAGGCGACCGGAGGCGAAGCCTTCTTTCCCGGCCAGGTCAACGAAGTGGTCGCCATCTGCGCGCGCATCGCGCGGGACATTCGCCATCAATACACGATCGGCTATGTGCCCAGCAACCCCGCTCGCGACGGCGCTTATCATGCCATTCGGGTCCATGCCCGGACCAACGGCCAAGACAGACTGTCCGTGCGCACGCGCACCGGCTACAGAGCCGGCGGCGAACCGCGGCTGGACGAGAGTGGCGCCAAATGAAGCTCCTCATTGGAAAGCAACCCCTCGGGTGGACGCTGCAGTGGGCCCATCGGGCGCTCTTCGCCTGCGCCATCGTGCTGCTGGGCTATTGTGGATTCGCCCTAGCGGACTCCTGGGTATTCCAGCGGCGCGAGAGCCGGGAACTCGACCGCCAGTTGCGTGGTGCGGGCGTGGCCACCGATGGCACACCTCGATCGGAGTCCACCGCTCCCCGGAACGGTGCGCCGGGCGCCGCGACGCATGGCCTGGTCGGCCGCATGGCGATCCCCCGTCTCCGGTTTTCCGAGGTGGTCGTCGAGGGGATCGGCAGAACCACTCTCCGGCGCGTGGTCGGACATATTCCCGGCACGGCGCTGCCGGGACAGCCGGGCAACGTGGGCCTCGCCGGACACCGCGACACATTCTTTCGCCCGCTGAAGGATTTGCGGGTCGACGACGAGATTCGGTTCTCGACGCCGCGGGGCGATTTCCAGTATAAAGTCGAATCGCTCCGGATCGTGGACCCGGACGATACCGGAGTACTCGCTGCGTCGGGCGGGAACGTGCTGACGTTAGTGACCTGCTATCCTTTCTACTACGTTGGGCCGGCACCCAAACGGTGGATCGTACGGGCGAGACAGGTGTCACCGCCGGCGCTGGCAAGATTAGCGGTGGAACGATGAGGAGAGGACGGAGATGCCTGGTCCGCTGAGCTTGGAAGACGCTTCGGTGGTGCGCGCCGCCCGCATCGTGGTGATTGAAGACAACGACTCAGACGTGTTCCTGCTGGAGCGGGCCCTGCATCGGCAGGATTTTCGATTCGAACTGGTTCATCTGTCGAGCGGATGCGAAGCCCTGGCGTTCCTGCGCCGGCAGGGGGCCTATGCCGACGCCGCCATTCCCAACCTGATCCTGGTGGATTTGAACCTGTCCAAGTATACCGGCGAAGACATTTTGCGCGAGATCCGCAGCGCCACCCACCTTGCCGGCGTTCCCGTTTGCGTGTGGAGTTCTTCCCGATCCCCGCGCGACGAGGCGGTGCTGAAAGACCTCGGCATTCGCCAGTTCATCACCAAGCCTGCCGGCCTGGATCAATTCATGGATATCGGCAGAATCCTCAAGGATCTGCTGGCCGCTCCCAGAGCCGGCTGACGCCCGACGCGAGGACCAGGCGCCGGCGCCCACACTGGCACGAGAGTGGCACTTCGCGTGCTAGTGAGTCGCGTTAGGTTGCAGTGATCACGGCCGTTTGGCCGGAGAGAGAAAGGTAGTGGTGGCGCGTGGTAGAGAAGAGCAGCCGTCGGCCAGGAAGGGTCGTGCGTTCGCCGCGTGCGCCTGATTCGCCCCGCCCAAGGCGACGAACGATCCCGACGGAGAAGACTTCCGGAGCAGCCGCAAGTCCGGTTACCGCGGGAGCTGTCGTGCGACCACCCGCCGAGGAGCACAGCGCAGCCAGTTCACTCCCCTTCCTGGTTGGCGTGGGAGCCTCCGCCGGCGGACTGGAGGCATTCACGGAGTTGCTCAGCCATCTGCCGGGCGATACCGGCATGGCGTTCGTGCTGATTCAGCACCTCGATCCCAGTCACGAGAGCCATCTGACGGAGTTGCTTGCCAAAGCCAGCAAAATGCCGGTCTCCGAAGTGAAAGGCGAGACTCGCGCCAAGGCCAATCATGTTTATGTGATTCCGCCACGGTGCAATCTGGGCATTTCCGATGGAGTACTGCAGACCCCGCCCCGGCCGGACAGTGGCCGCAACATGCCGATCGACTCTTTTTTCCGCGCCTTGGCGGCAGACCGCGGCAGCCAGGCCGCCGGCGTCGTTCTGTCGGGAACCGCATCGGATGGGACGCTGGGCCTCCAGGCGATTAAGACCGCGGGCGGTATCACTTTCGCTCAGGAAATGGGAACCGCGAAGTTCGACGGCATGCCGCGAAGCGCCATCGCGGCCGGTGTGGCGGATTTCGTCCTGCCGCCGGCCGGAATCGCGCGGCAATTGGTGGCCATCGCGCGCGGTTTTCAGATTCCGGTCGAGTCTCGGGAGGCGACTGAGCCGCCGGGGGATCCGGAACTGGCCAGGATTCTCCGGCTCGTGCGGAACGCTACCGGAGTGGACTTCACGCACTACAAGCACGGCACCCTCGCGCGACGCATCAAGCGGCGCATGATGCTCCGCGGATTCGAAACACTGGAAGACTACAGCCGCGATCTCGAACAGAACCGCGAGGAAGTAAACGCGCTGTGCGAGAACTGCCTGATTACCGTCACTGCATTCTTCCGGGAACCGGCGGTCTTCGAGGAACTGAAGAGGAAGGTATTCCCCGCGCTGGTCGAGAACAGAGAGCCCAAGGATCCGATCCGCATTTGGGTGCCTGGATGCGCCACCGGCGAGGAGGCTTATTCGATCGCCATCTGCCTGATGGAATTCCTGGACGATACGAAAGCAACCCTTTCGTTCGAGATCTTCGCCACCGATATCAGCGAAACGGCGATCGGGAAGGCCCGCTCCGGCATCTACACGGGCGCCTCGTTGGCCCATGTTTCGGCGCAGCGATTGACGCGGTTTTTCACCCGAACCGAACGCGGATACCAGGTTGCGAAGATCGTCCGTGACGGGTGTGTTTTTGCCCGGCACAACCTGGCACAGGACCCGCCTTTCTCCAAGCTGGATCTGATCAGTTGCTGTAACGTGCTGATCTACCTGGAAGACGTATTGCAACGCAAGGTGTGGTCGATCCTGCATTACGCACTTAAGCCAACCGGCTTTCTGGTGCTCGGTCCAGCGGAGAGCGTCGGCACGCTTTCCGAGTCGTTTCATCAAGTGGAGAAGACCCACAAGATCTACTGCCTGCGGCCGGCTGCCAGTGCGCCGGCGCTGCCGTTAAGCGAAGGCCGCCGAGCCGAAGGCCGGGTGGGTCTCCGGGAGAGAACTGCCGACGGCCGAATCGGGCCTGACGTGCTGAGAGAAGCCGACCGGTTAGTGCTGGCCGAGCATGGCCCCCCCGGCGCCGTCATCGACGACAAGATGAACATCGTCGAGGTCCGGGGCCGCACCGCTCCGTACCTCGAGCTTTCGCCTGGCGAGCCGACCCAGAATCTTCTCAAACTGGCGCGCGAGGGCTTGATTGCGGGTCTGGGTAAGGCCATCCGAACCGCCCGGCAAAGGAACGCCGTAGCCCGAGAAGACGGCTTCCGGATCGAAGATGGCGGCCAGCTAAGAGACGTCGCAATCAAGGTAACCCCGTTCAGAAGCTCGTCCTCATCCAAGGAACGCTATTTCCTGGTGCTGTTCGAGGACGCCGAGCCGAACGGCGGCCCGGCGGCGGCGCAGAGGTCCGCGACACAGGACAACGGGGGAAGCGCCCGGCTGCAGCGCGAGCTGGTAGCAACCAAAGAGTATCTGCAATCGGTCGTCGAAGATAATGCAACCACCCTGGAAGAGCTGCGGGCGGCGAACGAGGAGGCGCAGGCCGGCAACGAGGAACTGGAAACCGCGCAGGAAGAGCTGGAATCGGCCAATGAAGAACTGAACACGCTGAACGAAGAGCTGAAGATCAGCAACGTGGAATTCAGCAAAGTCAACCGGGATCTGAACAATCTTCTCGAGAGCATCAGCATACCGCTTGTGATGGTGGGGCGGGATCTGCGGATCCATCGCTTTACGCGCGCCATGGAACCCATGTTGAATCTGATCGCCTCCGATGTCGGACGGTCGATCACCGATCTGCAGCCTCAAATGGAACTACCCGACCTGCGGCGGTTGCTGCTGGATGCCATGGAGGGCGGCAACCGGCAACCGCGCGATATCCGCGACTCGCATGGCCGCTGGTATTCGCTGCGCATCCTTCCGTCCCGGGGACCGGATGGCAAGATCGACGGCGCCGTGCTGATGTTGATCGATATCGATGCCGCCAAGCGCGGGCTTGATTTCGCCGAAGCGATTGTAGAAACCGTGCGGGAGCCTTTGGTGATCCTCAATCAGAACCTGCAAGTCATCAAAGCGAACAAGTCGTTTTACGGAACCTTCGGGGCCGCGCGGGAGGAGACGGAAAACCGTCTGATCTACGACCTCGGGAACGGACAATGGAATATCCCGAAACTGCGCGAGCTGCTGGAGAACATTCTTCCCGCGCACGCCACCTTCCGGGACTTTGAGGTGACGCACGAATTTGAACATGTCGGACGGAAAGTGATGCTGCTCAACGCGAGCGAGATATTCAATCCGAATGCGCAAGCGCGGACGATCCTTCTGGCGATTGAGGACACCACCGACCGCAAGCAGGCTGAGGAAGCGCTCCAGAAGACCAATGCCGAACTGCAGCATTTCGCCTATGCGCTCACCCACGACTTGCAGGAACCTCTACGGATGGTGGTGAACTTTACCGAGCTGTTGGGGCGGGAGTACGCCGGAAAACTAGGCAAAGAAGCGGACCAATTCATTTCTTACTCCGTGGAGGGGGCCCTGCGGATAGAAGCCCTGCTGAAAGCCCTGCTCGCCTATTGGGAGGTCAGCGGGCGGGAGCAGGACGGCTTCGCTCCGGTCGATTGCGGCGCTGTTCTCGCCAAAGCGCTGTTGAACCTCCAGGCGGCCATCGCGGAGAATGGCGCCATCGTAACCTCGGGTTCGTTGCCAACTGTGGTAGCCGAAGAGGTCATGCTGACACAGCTTTTCCAGAACCTGATTTCCAACTCGATTAAGTACCGAAGCGAGGAAACGCCGAGGATCCACGTCTCGGCGGAGAGAGACGGGGAAGGGTGGCTGTTCGCGGTGCGGGACAACGGAATCGGTATCGATTCGCAAGACGCCGACCGGGTGTTCGGCATGTTCAAACGCCTGCATGGAAGCGAGATTCCCGGTACCGGCATCGGTCTTGCGCTCTGTAAGAAGATTATCGAGCGCCAGGGTGGACGCATCTGGGTGGAATCGGAAGCCGGGCGGGGCGCCACGTTCAAGTTCACCATTCCCCCCCGCACGGAACTCGGACACCGGCGAGCGGACTGAGAAATGGGCAGCTCTGAACAAAACCGCGCGGAAGGCGAAATCGAGCGCTTGCGGAAAGCGCTGGACGCCGAGACCCAGGCGTGCCTCGAGGTCCAGCGGAAGTTGGACCGGGCCAACGCAGAATTTGAAGAGTTTGTCTCGAGGGCGGCTCACAACCTGCGCCAGTCTCTCCGCGAGGTAGCCTCCTTCAGTCAACTGATGGAGGAGAAGTATGACGGCCGCCTGGATGCCGACGGCGGCGCATTTCTCGAGCGCATCCGGGGCGGTGCGGCATCCATGCAGTCGCTGCTCGCCGACGTGGTGGACTACTGGGCCACCGGCATTGGCAACCGGCAGTCCACCGCGACGGACATGGACGCGGTTCTTCGCCAGGTGCTTCTCTCGCTGGACAAGCAGATCACAGAAACCAGCGCAGTTGTTACCCATGACCCATTGCCGAGCGTATGCGGAGACTTCGAGATACTCACCAGGGTCCTGCACCATCTGATTAGAAATGCCATCGAATACTGCGGCACCGCTTCTCCGCGCATCCACCTTTCAGCCAGACGGGCGGATCTGGACTGGGTATTCTCCGTCGAAGACAACGGTCCTGGTATCGATCCGGCATTCCAGGCCCGCGTATTCGGGGTATTCAAGCGCCTGCACGGAAAAGAGCACCCCGGGAACGGACTTGGCCTCGCGTTCTGCAAGAAGGCCATCGAATGGCAGGACGGTCGGCTCTGGATGGAATCGACACCCGGGACCGGATCGAAGTTCTACTTCACTCTCCCGCCGGCTGATTAAGGTTCTCGTATCGAAATCGCCATTGCGACTCACCGCCCGCTTCGCCGGCGCAATGCCTCCTGATTTCCATCATTAAGCGAAATGCCCGATCGTCCGGGGCGTGAGCCAATGCTTTGTCCGGATTCTTGCCATGGAACCGCCCGGTGAAAGAGTGCACTTCTGTGCAGGTTTTGCCTGAACTTGGGGTAGCCGCCGTACGGCGTGTCAGATGTTTGCGCACGGCCACGTACGTGCACTGCTAACAATCGAAGAGCGGTGAAGATATGTCCAAGTGGTTCTCTATCATGCCCTCAGGCGGAGAAGAGCTTGGTCGCACCTGCCCGCTTGGATTGGTCCGTGGTTTGGTAATTGAGAATGGGAGAGCGTGTTATGTTTCCTAGACGATTGATTGGATTGGTTTTTGCAGGTGCGCTGGCCCTCAGCCCGCTGGCGGCCGAGGTTGTGGTTCGCATCGCGCCACCGCACATCGTAGTCGAGGATCGGGGTCGTCCCCCGAGCCCCAACCATGTATGGATTTCCGGGTACCATCGGTGGGATGGCAACGCTTACGCCTGGACCCCGGGAAGGTGGGAACAGCCTCCACGGCCGCATGCCCGCTGGGAAGCGCATCACTGGGTTCACCGTCACGGCGGGTATGTTCTAGTGGAAGGGCGCTGGCGCTAGATCTGCTCTCACGGCAAACTCCACATGCCGGTAGACGGCGCTACTGGCATGTGGCCCTCGAATCGCCGGGGTGCTGGTGGGCAGATCGTGTACCAAGGGACATAGGAGATAGTAGATGTCACTTCTCTTGATTATCGTAGTTCTCGTGCTGCTATTTGGCGGCGGTGGCTATTACGGCCGTGGCCGCTGGTATTAGGGCTCGCGGTAAGTTCTGGCGGAGATGTCAATCAACACGGAAAATGGGCAGCGAGCAGCGGGATCGCATCGAAGCAGAATCTGCACGTTTGAGAACAGGATCTGCACCTGCTAGAGACGCCCTCCCTCTTCTGCAGCTCCCCCGTGGCTTCGCACATCTGCGCACAACTCCTTAGCCTGCACGGCCGCGCTGCCCGCGGCCGGATGAACTAAAGATGGTACCCATCGTGCACTACGTCCAATGATTGGCATGGGAGACCGGCACGCCGATCGCAGCAGCCCGGTAATCCAAAAGAGAACACGATACGAGGGTAGGCTGCTGGCAGGCCCACGTAGCCCGTCTCCAGCGGCCTTGATAGGAGGACTCACATGATCAACGTCTGGATCATCGTAGTAGTTGTTCTCGTCCTTTACTTGATGGCTTCGATCAAAATCCTCAGGGAATACGAACGCGGTGTTGTGTTTCGACTGGGCCGTGTCCTGCCACAGGCCAAAGGACCGGGCATCGTGCTGATCTTTGCGCCCATCGACCGCATGGTCCGTATGTCACTGCGCATCGAAGCACTGGAAGTACCCGCCCAGGATGTGGTGACCCGCGACAATGTAACCGTAAAGGTGAACGCGGTGATCTTTTTCCGCGTGATCGATCCGCGTCTGGCTGTGCTCGAAGTCTCCAATTTCCTTTATGCAACTTCACAACTGGCCCAAACCACACTCCGCAGCGTCTTGGGCGAGGCGGAGCTCGATGAATTGTTGAGCCAACGCGGCAAACTGAACCTCCGTTTGCAGTCGCTCCTGGATCAGCATACGGCGTCATGGGGCATGAAGGTCACGCTAGTTGAGGTGAAGCAGGTGGAGTTGGCCGAACAGATGATCCGCGCCATCGCGCGGCAGGCCGAAGCCGAGCGCGAGCGTCGCGCCAAAGTCATCCATGCCGAAGGTGAATACCTGGCGGCGGAGAAGCTGGCGATGGCCGCCGCCGTTATCCAGCAGCAGCCGGCGGCGATCCAGTTGCGCTATCTGCAAACCCTGGTGGAGATCGGAGCCGAGCACAACACAACCATTGTCTTTCCACTCCCGATTGATCTGATCACTTCCATGACCCAGGCGGTGAGTGGCTCGAAGAACACCGGAGCAGCGGCCGTCTAGGAATGGACTCGATACAGGGAGGTATACGAACATGATGAGCAACGGACCGGTTGGAACCGTATTCCGTGAAGGCGACGAAGTCGTGCTGGCCAAGGGCTCATACCAGGGCACCCTTGGTGTGTTTGTCGGACTCAAGAAAGACGTCAACTGGGCCGACATCAAGGAGCGCAATGGCAGCATCCGCAGCCACCCGGTGGCGTGGCTCGCCCCTTCCACGAAGGTGGTCTGGGGCAATCAGGAGCAATAGGCCGGCGCGACGACGGTGATTTTGACTCAACGAGTGAGAGGCTAACCGCATCATGACCATTCGACCCCTATATGACCGCATCGTGGTGAAGCGGATCGAGGAGCAGCAAACCACGCGCAACGGGATCGTCATTCCCGATTCCGCCCAGGAGAAGCCCCAGGAGGGTGCAGTCATCGCCGTCGGCAAGGGCAAGCGGCTCGACGACGGCACAATGGTCGCGCTGGACGTCAAAGCCGGAGACCGCATTCTATTCGGCAAGTATTCCGGCAACGAGATCAAACTGGATGGCACCGAGTACATCATCATGCGCGAAGACGATGTCCTCGGAGTTCTGAACGCCAGCTAATTCAAATCCGAATCAGAGGAAGAGATCCATGGCAAAACAGATTACTTATAGCGACGCCTCCCGTCAAGCGATCCTGCGCGGTGTCAACCAACTTGCCGACGCGGTGAAGGTGACCCTCGGACCCCGGGGACGAAATGTCGTGCTCGAAAAGAAATACGGCGGGCCGACCATCACCAAAGATGGCGTGACTGTGGCCAAAGAGATCGAGTTGAAGGATCCACTCGAGAACATGGGTGCGCAAATGGTGCGCGAGGTGGCGTCGAAAACATCCGACGTCGCCGGAGACGGCACCACCACCGCCACCATCCTGGCGCAGGCCATCTACCGCGAAGGCGTCAAAGCGGTCACCGCAGGGGCGAATCCGATGGCCATCAAGCGCGGCATCGACAAGGCCGTAGAAGTCGCCGTCGAGGAAGTCAGGAAGCTCTCCAAGCCTGTTTCCGGCGACATGATAGCCCAGGTGGGCAGCATTTCCGCCAACAGCGACCCGACCATCGGCAACATCATTGCCGAGGCGATGAAGAAGGTGGGCAAGGATGGCGTGATCACGGTCGAGGAGTCCAAGACCATGACCACCGAGCTGGAGACGGTGGACGGGATGCAGTTCGATCGCGGCTACCTTTCACCCTATTTGGTGACCGATCCCGAACGCATGGAGTGCGTTTTCGAGGATCCCTACATCCTCATTCACGACAAGAAGATCGGCAACATGAAGGACCTGCTGCCAATTCTCGAGCAAATAGCGCGCGCCGGTAAGCCGCTGCTGGTGATCGCCGAAGATGTGGAAGGCGAAGCCCTGGCCACGCTCGTAGTCAACAAGCTGCGCGGCACGCTCAGCGCCTGCGCCGTGAAGTCCCCGGGCTTTGGCGACCGCCGCAAGGCAATGCTGGAAGACATTTCGATCCTGACTGGCGGCAAGGCCATCATGGAAGAGACCGGCATCAAGCTGGAGGGCGTCAAGCTAGAGGATCTCGGCCGCGCCAAGCGTGTCACGGTGGACAAGGACACGACAACCATCATCGACGGCGGCGGATTGCCGAAGGATATCGCGGGGCGGATCAAGCAGCTCCGGGCGCAGATCGAAGAGACGACCTCGGACTACGATCGCGAGAAACTGCAGGAGCGGCTGGCGAAGCTGGCCGGCGGCGTGGCGATCATCAAAGTCGGCGCTGCGACCGAAACCGAGATGAAAGAAAAGAAGGCCCGTGTCGAGGACGCTCTACATGCCACTCGCGCAGCAGTCGAGGAAGGCATTGTGCCGGGCGGAGGCGTTGCACTGCTTCGCGCGGCGGTCGCGCTGCAGGCTCTCAAACTCGAGGGCGACGAGCAGTTCGGGGTGACCATCGTCCATCGCGCTTGCGAGGAACCGGTCCGGCAGCTCGTGCTGAACTGCGGGCCTGAAGGCGCCGTTGTGGTCGAGAAGATCAAGAACCGCCAGGATACTAACTTCGGCTTCAACGCCTCCACCGAACAATATGAGGATCTGGTGAAGGCCGGCGTAATCGATCCCACCAAAGTAACTCGCACAGCTTTGCAGAATGCGGCGTCCATCGCCTCTCTCATGCTCACCACCGAGGCCACGGTCTGCGAGATGGTTGAGAAGGCAGATGACGCAGAGCGGTAGCAGCCACCGGAAGTGGTTTGCGAAAACACCGGAAGACGAAGGCGGAGCGCCCACGCAGGGCGCATGCAAAGCGGCGCAAAGTGCGCACGATCATCGCAAAGTGTGGACCGGCGTGCTCTAGGCCCTTGGTCGAGGCGCCAAGCGGTGAAGGTGCATGCAGAATCTGTTCACAGCGAGTGCAAAGTCTGCACCGGGAAGCCAGTCGTCAAAAGCGGCATCAAACGCTAGGACCTTATCGGGAGTGACCCGGCGCGACGACGCCGGAGTGTGGCGAAAGTCTACGTGCCCGGGTCACTTCGGATAAGGACGTTCGAAGGAAGCCGCCCTGAATTTGGCCGGGCAATTGCTTATTGGGTATTCAATCGAAATCGTGTTA
>Ga0181538_10003977_pt1 | contig 14128 bp, 10 predicted proteins | sample PEATcosm2014_Bin_40_FD_119773 | JGI IMG/M metagenome (GOLD analysis project Ga0181538, IMG submission 119773) | Peatland microbial communities from MTU Mesocosm Facility, Houghton, MI, USA - PEATcosm2014_Bin23_30_metaG | ecosystem: Environmental > Terrestrial > Soil > Wetlands > Peat | place...
AGATCTGGGACGCGCTTCAGGCCGAAGCCTGATCGGGAGGGGCGAGTTCAGGGCCACATCCCATTCCGCACCCGGGCGCGCTTCGGAGAGCCGAGTTACACAAGTCCCTGAGTTCCACTTCGAATCGGCCCCAATTGGAGACTCGCAGAGCTAGTCCCTCCGAGCTGTCGGTTTGGGCAACAGGCCCATGGGAGTCACACCGGAGCCTCGCCGTTACCTCGCCGTTACCTCGCCGTAGCACCTCTTATCGGCGATAAGAGGTGCTACGGCGAGGTAACGGCGAGGCTCCGGCGTGGCTCCGGGGGAGCACTGGAGGTGTGACACGCGACAATCAAGGCTTTCGGGCTTGAAGGGGCATGCCCGTTGGCAGATACTCGCGGTCCCAATGACCTTAACCGAAGTTGGTAGCGCAGATTTGCAATCTGCCGTATCGCCGATTTGTAATCGGCAGCCGGCTAGATTAATGTCCGCGACGCACCGTTACCCAGGCTCAGCAGAATGCAATTCTGCGATACGGCAGATTGCAAATCTGCGCTACGCCAAGGAGATACTGCCCGCGCGAGGCGGCGTGCGTTGAGGAGCGGACGGTTTATTAGGCGCAATATGTCTATCGCGGATGTCCGAAGAGAATACAACCTGACCGGTTTAAGGCGAAGCGACCTGGATGCGGACCCAATCGGCCAATTCAAGAAGTGGTTCGACCAGGCCAGCGGCGCGCGGGCAAGCGGGAGGGTGCGAAAGCTTTGCATTAAACTCTACAAGCGGCTTCTAATGGCCTCCGGGGCCGACGTGATGGACCTGACCGCGATGACGCTGGCGACCGCAGACAAACAAGGCCGGCCTTCAGCGCGCGTGGTGTTGCTAAAGGGCGTGGACCAGCGGGGGTTCATCTTCTACACGAATTACGACAGCCGCAAAGGGCAGGAGCTGGCCCAGAACCAGCAAGCGGCGCTCGTCTTTTATTGGCCGGAACAGGAGCGGCAGGTTTGCGTCGCCGGGGAAGTCAGCAAGCTGCCCCCGGCAGAATCCGACGCCTATTTCCAGTCGCGGCCCCGAGGCAGCCGTATTGCGGCGTGGGTTTCCAATCAAAGCGCGGTCGTGCGCGACCGGGCGGCCCTCGAAGAGTTGTGGCGGAAATTCGAGGCTCAATACGCAGGCCACGAAGTCCCCCGGCCCCCCTTCTGGGGAGGCTATTTGCTATCACCGGCGCGGATGGAATTCTGGCAAGGGCGGCCTAACCGGCTCCACGATCGCTTCCGCTATGCCCGGCAACAGGATAAGACGTGGCTCATTGAGCGCCTGTCGCCTTAGATTTGCCCTCAATATAGTCCTTGATTTCTTATGCCAAGGGTGCACAGTACCCTTGGTCCGGAGAACTGCTGCCGGCAGCCAACGCTTAAGGCAAACAGGGTTTCCCGACCGCAACCATGACGCGGACAAACGATAGCGGGTCGGTGCTCGAAACGAAAACTGGATGGTCGGTCGTGGTGGTGTACGAGGACGCCGCGACCCGTGAACGCGCGGTGACCTTCTGCGACCAATTGGTCAGCCGGTATTGGGCGAAGTGCGAATTCGACGTGAGTTGGTGGCCGTTTGCCATGCTGGACCAAGCAGCCGCGGGCAAAGAGGCGGTTGAACGGGCCGCACAGGCCGATCTGATTGTTGTCTCGGCCACGCCTGAAGGCGATTTTCCTCCGTCCGTCACAGCCTGGGTTGAAAGCTGGCTCAACCAGAGGGGTGAGCGCGAAGGGATGCTTGTCGGCCTGATGGAACCCGGCGCGGACGCAGACAATCGGGAAGGGCAGAAGCATCATTATCTCCGTAAAGTCGCCCACCACGGCGCGATGGATTACCTGACCAGAGTTCCGCCAGACACTTGCTTCTCAATCCCCGATTCGCTCGAATCATATACCGAACGCGCGGACCAGGTCACGAGCCTGCTGGACGACATCCTGCGCCAGCAAGCGCCGCCGCCGAGTCTTTCGCCCTGATCGGGCTCCGCTACTTGGCTTCTTCCTGCACGGCGGCGTCTTCCTGCTGCTCGCTGATCACTGGCGCGATGGCTTGCAGCTTGTCGCCCTCGCTTAGGTTGATCAGCTTCACGCCTTGCGTGTTGCGGCCGGCTTCTCGGATGTCTTTAACGTAAATGCGCACCATTTGACCGCCGGTGGTGATCAGCATGATTTCGTCGGCGTCCCGCACGGTGAGCGCGCCCACGACCGCCCCGGTCTTTTCATTGGCCTTCATGGTGATGATGCCCTTGCCGCCGCGTGATTGAAGGCGATAGACCGGCTCCACGGTCCCGTCCTCCAGCACCATATCGAAGGGCGTCCGCTTGCCGATGCCGTTTTCACCGGCGACGAGCAAAGTTGCGTCCGTTACCACCACAGCCAGGGCCACCACCGCGTCGGTCTTCTCCAGATTGATGCCCCGCACACCCGCCGCCGGCCGCCCCATCGCCCGCACATCCTCCTCGGAGAAGCGGATGCTCATGCCTTCGCGAGTGATCAGCACCACCTGGTCTTGTCCCGAAGTCAATCTCACCTCTATCAGCGTGTCGCCCGGCTCGATGCCAATTGCGATGATCCCGTCTTTGCGGACATTGGCAAAGACTTCGAGCGGGGTCTTCTTTACCGTGCCCTGCTGAGTCGCGAAGAACAGGAACCCAGGCTGCTGCCAAGTAGTGTCTTCCTTGTTTGGTCCCATTCTTGCCTCGATACGGATCAAGGCGGCAACCCTCTCGTCCTGCTTGAGTTCCAGCAGGTTGGCGATGCTGCGGCCTTTGGCTGCCCGGCCCATATCCGGAATCTCATGCACGCGCTCGACATACACGCGCCCGGTGTTCGTGAAGAACATCAAGTGATCATGGGTGCCGGCAGTGAACAGATGCTCGATAAAATCCTGGTCCTCCTCAGTGGCGCCTTCGCGCGTGGCCATGCCAATGACCCCTTTGCCGCCGCGGCGCTGGGAACGATAGGAGCTGATATTCGTCCGCTTGATCAGCCCGGTATGCGTGAGGGTAATGATGACGCCCTCATTCGCAATGAGGTCTTCAATGGCGATTTCGCCCTCGTCGGGCACCAGGTCCGTCAGCCGCGGCGTGGCGTATTTTTCTTTGATCGCCTGCAGCTCGGCCTTGATGATCGACATTACTCGGGCTTCCTTAGCCAGGATGTCGAGCAGGTCCTTGATCCGCTCGATCGTCTCGCGGTACTCGGCCCTGACTTTGTCGATTTCCAGTCCGGTCAACTGGTAGAGGCGCAGCTCCAGGATCGCGTTGGCTTGCGCTTCGCTGAACGAATAACGCCCGCTGGTCAGCCGCTCCTCGTTGCGAATGAGAATGCCGATCTTCTCCACCTGGGCGCGCATGAAGTCGAAGGCCAGCAGCTTGATCCTGGCTTCCTCGCGGGTAGCCGAACTGCGGATGATCCGAATGAACTCATCCAGGTTGGAAAGGGCAATCAGGTAGCCCTCCAGGGTCTCAGCCCGTTCCTCGGCTTTGCGCAGCTCGAACTTCGTCCGGCGAATCACCACCTCGCGCCGGTGCTCGATGTAGCAGTTAATCAGCTCCTTGAGCCCCAGGGTCTTGGGCCGGCCATGATCAATGGCCAGGGCATTGACCGCAAAACTCGTCTCCAACGAGGTGTGCTGATAGAGATTATTGATGACCACCTTGGGCACGGCGTCCCGCTTAATTTCTATGACGACGCGGGTGTTCTCATCCGACTCGTCGCGCACGCCCGTGATGTCCGGGATGATCTTCTCATTCACCAACTCGGCAATCCGCTCGACCAGCACGGCGCGGTTCACGTTATAGGGGATCTCGGTGATGACGATCAGTTCGCGCCCGCCTTTAAGTTCCTCCAAGCCGACTTTGCCGCGCACTTTCAAGCTGCCGCGGCCGCTGGCGAAGTATTCCTTTATTCCTTCCAGCCCGCAAACCATACAACCCGTCGGAAAGTCGGGACCTTTGATGTGCTGCATCAGCTCCTTGAGCGTGATGTCGGGTTTATCGATCTGGGCGCAAATGCCGTCAACGATCTCCCCCAGGTTGTGCGGCGCCATGTTGGTTGCCATGCCGACGGCGATGCCCGTGCCGCCGTTGATCAGCAGGTTCGGGAAGGCGGCCGGGAACACCACCGGTTCGGTGAGGCGCTCATCGTAATTGGGGACAAAGTCCACTGTGTCTTTGTCCATGTCTTGCATCAGCGTTCCGCCGACGGGTGTCAGGCGTGCTTCGGTATAACGCATTGCTGCGGGCGGGTCACCTTCCACGGAGCCGAAGTTGCCCTGCGGGTCCACCAGGCACTCGCGCATCGCCCAGGGCTGCGCCATGTGAACCAGCGTCGGATAGATTACCGCCTCGCCGTGGGGATGGTAATTGCCGGAGGTATCGCCGCAAATCTTGGCGCACTTCATGTGCTTCCTCGGCGGATAGAGCCCCAACTCGTGCATCGCGTAGAGTATGCGCCGCTGTGACGGCTTGAGGCCATCCCGCACGTCGGGCAGGGCGCGCGAGATGATCACCGACATGGAGTAATCGAGAAATGAGTTCTTGATCTCGTCGGCGACGTTGATCTTCGCGACCTTCTCGTTAGCGGCGTACGCCGGCGTGGGACTTGGTGGAGGATTGGTGGGGGTGTTATCTTCAGGCATGGCAAGTCACGGTAGTGAGCGAGCGAGTGATGGATAGCGCTATAAGCCAACTCCGCTCTAAATGTCCAGATTACGCACGTTCAGCGCGTTGTCCTCGATGAACTGGCGGCGGGGCTCGACCTCCTCGCCCATCAATTTGGTGAACATTTCTTCGGCCTCGATGGCATCCGTCAGGTCGATGCGCAGCAGCTTGCGGCGCACCGGGTTCATGGTCGTTTCAAACAACTCCTTGGCGTTCATTTCGCCCAAGCCCTTGAATCGCTTGATCGAGAGCCCCCGGCGGCCTACTTCCTTGACGCTTCCAAGGATCTCAGGGATCGAGAACAGCGGCTTGACCTGCTCCTTGTCGCCCGCGCCTTCGATCACCTCGAATAGCGGCTTGTCCTGCGCCGAATAGTGCTCGACGCTTAATCCCTTCTGGGACAGCTTCGCCAGGAGGTCCGCGACGGCCTTGCTCTCGTGCAACTCGACGTGGTGGGCGCGCCGCGTGTGACCGTTCTTCGCTTTCTCCAGCAGGCTGGTGTCGGAATCTTCTTCGCCGAAGAGGCGCAAATCGGGGTTCTTGGAGCCGAACTCCTCCAAGTCCTCCTCGGTATGGAAGTACTGCACCGATTCGTCGTTCCCGTCGCGGACCTTTACGAGGTGCCGCGGCAACTCGTGCGTCTTCGGGTGACGCTGTTCGACGTAGGTGGCGAAGTCGCCGCCGTGACGCCGTAATGCGTTGGCGTACTTGTCGAGCGATTCGAGCAATTCCAGGATTTCGGCAAGCTGCTTTTCCGTCAGCTCCTTGCCGTCGGACAGGTTTCGCAGACGCACCTCTTCCGTCCCCAACTCAATGAGGATCTTGTTGAGCCGGGCGTCGTCATCGACATACTCCACGCGCTTTTTGCGGGCGATCTGGTACAGCGGCGGCTGGGCGATATAGACGTAGCCTTGCCTGATCAATTCCGGCATCTGCCGATAGAAGAACGTCAGCAACAGCGTGCGGATGTGCGAGCCGTCCACGTCCGCATCAGTCATGATGATGATCTTGTGGTAACGCAGGCCTTCAAGGTTGAAAGCGCCCTCCCCTTCCCCATCGCCGATGCCGGTGCCAACGGCGGTGATCATGGTGCGGATTTCAGTGTTCTGGAGCACCTTGTCCAGGCGCGCCTTCTCCACGTTGATGAGCTTGCCGCGAATGGGCAGGATGGCCTGGAACTTCCGGTCGCGCCCTTGCTTGGCCGAACCGCCGGCCGAATCACCCTCGACGATATACAGCTCGGTATTGGCGGGGTCGCGGTCCGAGCAATCGGCGAGCTTGCCAGGCAAGCCGCCGCCCGTAAGCGCCCCTTTGCGCACTGTCTCACGTGCCTTCCGCGCCGCTTCCCGCGCACGCGCCGCCAGCAAGCCCTTTTCAATCACCTTCTTGGCCACCGACGGATTCGCGTCAAAGTGGGTCATCAGGCCGTCATAGATGACCGATGATACGAGACCATCGATCTCCGTGTTGACGAGCTTGACCTTGGTCTGTGACTCGAAGCGCGGGTTGGGCAATTTGACGCTCAGCACGCAGACCAGCCCTTCACGGACGTCATCGCCCGAGATGGCGGGGTCCTTTTCTTTCAGGATGTTATTCGCCTTGGCGTATTGGTTGATGGCACGGGTCAGGGCAGAACGGAACCCCGTCAGGTGCGTGCCGCCGTCCGGATTTGAGATCGAGTTGGCGAAGCAGAGTATCTGGTCGTTATAGCTGTCGGTATATTGCATCACGCAATCCACGAACACTTCGTCCTTCTGCCGGCTGATGACGATCGGCTTGGGATGAAGCACTTGCTTGGTCCGCCCAAGCTGTTTGACGAACTGCTCGATGCCGGCCTTGTACAAGAACGTCTCGGTCTTCTCGTCGCGCTCATCCGTGAGGATGATCTCGACGCCCGGGTTGAGGAACGCCAGCTCGCGCAGGCGGTTAGCCAGGATGTCGAACTTGAACTCGGTAGTGATTGTAAAGATGGTCGGATCGGGCTTGAAGGTGATCAAGGTCCCAGTGCCTTTGGATTTGCCCACCACCGTCAACTTCTGCGTGGTGACGCCGCGCGCGAACTCCATGGAATACACCTTCCCGTCGCGCGACACTTCCACCTTGAACCAATCCGACAGCGCATTGACGCACTTAGCGCCGACGCCGTGCAAGCCGCCGGAGTATTTGTAGGCGCCCTGCCCGAACTTGCCCCCCGCGTGCAGGTTGGTCAGCACCAACTCTACCGCCGGCATGCCCCACTTCGGATGCATGTCCACCGGGATGCCGCGCCCGTTATCGCGGATGGACACTGAACCATCCACGTGGATCGTTACTTCTATCTTGCTGCAATACCCCGCCAGGTGCTCATCGATGGAGTTGTCCAGCACTTCGAAGACACTGTGGTGCAGGCCGCGCTCGTCCGGGTCGCCGATGTACATTCCCGGGCGTTTGCGCACTGCTTCCAGCCCCTCGAGCTTGTCAATTTTAGACGCATCGTACTTCTCGGGCGCCGGGGGGAGCGCCACGGCTTTTTCTATCACTTCAACTGCATTTTCGTCAGGCATAAAATCAATCGGACCAGGCACTTTGGCGGTCCACTTACGGACTAGAAATAGTAGGGAAAATGGCCCCGGAACACAACTTCTATTTCGGCCCATTTTGCCCTCAAAATACCATTAGTTGTGGGGCTGCTGGCGGTCCACGCCCATATATTGGGCTTTCGGGAAGTACCTTCGAGACCAGATTAACTTACGCTTGTTCGCCCGTGATGCAACCCGGTTTGCCGTGGCTGGGTGATGGCGGAAACAGCCTCTGCGGAGAGTGCGCCCAAGTGTCCGCAATGCGTCTGCACGGTACACACCACGGGCAACCCGCTGCGCCTCACACGTCTAAACCCTGGAGGGGTTGGCCTGTGTATAGACCCGCAGGCCCCCGACACCGATCTTTTTGTTTTTGGGCGGCGCGGCCTCTCCCGGGATACGCGGAGTCAAGTCGAGACGCCGCCCGGCCGCGCCGCCCAAAAACAAAAAGAGGATTAGGACGTGTGCTGGCCTATACACAGGCCAAGCCCTCCGGGGTTTGACACCCCCAAAACCTGCGGCAACGCCCGAGATGCGTGTAGGGCGCAGCGAACCTGGTCGCACTCCGGCGGAAGCGTCGCCGTCGAGGCTAAGATGTTTCTTAGGACTTGATGTCGCGGGCCTGGAAGGCGGCGGTGCCGATGAGGAAGGTCGTGAGGTTAAAGGCGAGCAAGACGGACACCGATTGCCCGATCTGCGACCAGGGAATGGGCTGGACATAGACGTTGTGCCAGCAGCGGAAGTGGTAGGTGAGCAGGTACTCGTGGTAGCGTTCGAAGAATGGGATGCCCTCCATGACCAGGTTCACGAATAACAATGACAGCGCCAGGATCGTCGCGGCGGCGGGCTTCATGTTGAAGCAGGAGAACATGAAGGCGATGCCCAACACGACGCTCGCGTTGAGCGTCATGAAGAGGTGGGAACACAAATACAGCTTGAAGCCTTCTCCGGCACCCAACACGTTGAAGACCTGCCCTGGCACAAAGACAAACATGCCCTTCCACGGAAACCACATCCGGGCAAAGCCAAGAGCCGTGACGCCCAGCACGAGCACCAGCGCGGCTGAGAAGATCCCCCCGGCTACCCACTTCACGAACAGCAGCCGGAACCGGGAGATCGGCCGCGACAGAATCATCCGTAGGGTGCCGTCCTCGACTTCCTTGGCGACCAGGTCGCCGCCGACGAGCGCCGCATACAAGGGCATCAGGAGCAGGATTTGAGGGATTAGCATGAGCAGCGCCACAGTGAGCGCGGACACGTATTCCTGGGCCAGGTAGCCGTTGCCCTCCAGCATGGTCTCCATCTGCGTCTGCCAATGGGTGTAGTGAAAGGTGAGGAGCATCCCATTCTGGGCGAGCAGGAACGCGCCGAAGCCGATATAGGTCCGCTTCTTGCCGAAGAGCTTCCAGAGTTCGTTGCGCAGATGGCGGTAGAACATGGTCATTCGCCTTGCTTCTGCCCGTTCATCAGCGACAGGTAGAAGTCCTCCAGTGTGTCTTCCACCGGGGCAATTTCATAGACCGGCATGCCGCGCTCCACCAACAAGCGCACGACCTGGTCTGTCCCAATGCCGGGGCACAGCGCGACCAGGTGGCCGTCGCGCTCCTGCGTGATGAGTTGCGACTCCCGAAGCTGCTTCACCGCCAACGCGAAATCGCCTGTCTTGAGCCGGGTCCAGGCGCCTTGTTTCGTCGCCGCCAGCGTGCCTTCAAACACCATGCGGCCCCGGTTCAGCACGGCGATACGCGTGCAGAGCTGTTCCACCTCAACAAGGAAATGGGACGAGAGCAGAATGGTCAGCCGCAGCTCGCGGTGCAAGCGCTGGATCGTCAGCCGCATTTCGTGGATGCCCTCGGGGTCGAGCCCGTCGCTGGGCTCGTCGAGGATGAGCAGCTCTGGCTGGGGCAGCAGCGCCTGAGCCAGCGCCAGCCGCGCCCTCATGCCATGCGAGTAGGTGCGCACCTTGGAGTATTCCCGCCCGCTCAGGCCGACCCATTCGATGACCTCCTGGATGCGCCGCTTGGAGGTCGGGGCGGTGTAGGAACTGAGGATTTCCAGGTTCCGCCGCCCACTCAGGTAATCGTAGAAGGCAGGGCTCTCAAAGATCGCTCCGACCTTCTGCAGGGCGAGGCGCCGGTGCGCCGTGACGTCGTGGCCGCAGATATTCACGTCGCCGCTTGTGGGCCAGACCTGGCCGAGCATCATGCCAATGGCGGTGCTTTTGCCCGCGCCGTTGTGGCCCAGCAAACCGTAGATCTCCCCTGCGGGCACCTGCAAGGTGAGGTCGTCCACCGCGAGCCGCTGGCCGAACTTCTTGTTGAGGTGCTTGAGCTGGATCATTGGCCGGGTTTGATGGTGCCCGCAATGACCAGGAGGTTCTTGATATGGCCATCGGCGTAGAGAAAGTTCTGCGCTTTGCCCTTCCCGCGAGCGATGTGGAACTTCTCCTTGTCGTACATCAGCGGCATCAGGTGTGGAGCGATGTTCAGGCCCAGCGCGCTCAAATGGTCGGCATCCTGGCCGTTGAGAAGCGTGTTCCAGGCGAAGCTGGAACCCGTCTGGTCAAAGTAGGTCGGGCCTTTTTGCGGGAAGGGCAACGGCTTGTCGGAGGCCCACTTGTCGGACGGGCACCGCAGCACGTTCAGGTTGGCAAGCTGGTTCGACAGCACTTGATTCGGGCCGGGGAATGCGTTGGTGACGCCCGGGTAGATGTCGGACATCGAAGGCAGCCGGTTATTGGAGTCTCCGACATACACCTGCAAAGCAATGCCGATCTGGTGGAGGTTGCTCAGGCACACTGTCGCCCGCCCGGACTCCTTGGCGCGGCTCAGCGCCGGCAACAGCAGGGCCGCCAGGATGGCTATGATCGAAATCACCACCAGCAGCTCGATCAGCGTAAACGCGCTCGTCGCGGTCTTCATCGTCCGCGGAACGGGCGGCCGCTTTCCATCACGCGCTGCAGCTCTTCCAGCACCGGTGCCAGCTCAGCTTTGGTCTGGGCCGAACTTTGGCTGTATAAGGTCTTTAGCCCGATGGACCTGACCTGCGCCTGGAGTTCGGGGCTCAGAACCGGCTGCGAGTTCGACCCGCCCTGGCTCATGCCGCCTTCGTCACTTGCCATTTGGTCGCGCGCCTCCCGGAGATGTCTCAGCGCGTCATCAATCGCCTTGCGCCGCTTCTCCTCCGGCAATTGCTCGAATGAGGTTAGCATCTGCTTGAAGCCCGTCGGCATGGTCGCTTCGATAAACCCGGCCTTTTCCTCCTCGGTCATCCGGTTGAACCAACTCGAGGCCTCGGCATCCAGCCGCGCCTTTCGCCGTTCCTCCAGCGACAGCGCGTTCAATTTGTCCGCCAGTTCCTTAATCGCCTTGGCCCGCGCGGCGCCTGACAGCTTGCTGATATCCACCGACGCGGCATAAGCCTTCACCTTCTCCGCGGTCATCTTGGAATTCCGGGCGATCCGGTAACCCGCCAAAGCGACGAGCCATATACCGCACACTGCGGCCGCGCAGAAAACGACAGGACGCCAACGTTGACTCAACATGTTCCCAGTTTACCGCCGCGCTGGTTTTGCGCCACGAAAAACTGATCCGCGCGCGGCCTGTTGCAGGAGCTTTGGAAAGTCGAGTAGTTGCGGCGGAAATCCGAGGACCGAAATCCGAAATCCGAAAAAGGCACCGCTCGAATGATCATTGGCTTCCGCGGTGACCTCCGCATTCGCGCCTCGGGTTTCGGATTTCCCTCGGGTCTCGGGTTTCGGGTTTCGGGTTTGTGCCCTTGCGCCCCTTGATTCTGCGCCGCGTTCCCACTATCCTGGCCGCGATGACCAATCCGCCCCAATCCCAAGCCGCCGGCGCGCCGACCCCACTCAAAGCCGGCCTTGACCACCTGCGCGACCAGATTGACGCCATCGACAAGCAACTGGTGGAGCTGCTAGCCCAACGCGGCCGCGTCGTCCAACAGGTCACCCAAGTCAAACAGCAGCACGATTTGCCGACGTTTCACCCCGCGCGCGAGGAGAACCTGATCTCCGCACGCCGCGCCCAGGCCACCCAGGCGGGGCTGGACCCCGACTACGTCGAGGACCTGTTCCGGACGGTGATGCGGCATTCGCGCGTCGGGCAACTGACCACGCTCGGGCGCCGCGGCGTCCGGCCTGGGGCGAAGGTGCTGATTTTGGGCGGGCTCGGCAACATGGGCCGTTTCCTATCGGGCTGGTTCCGGCAATCGGATTACGACGTGCGCATTTTGGACCGTGACGACTGGCCCCAAGTCCGCACGCTCGCGGCGGGAATTGACCTTTGTTTGCTGGCGGTGCCCATCGACATTACGCCGGCCGTGGCAGCCAAAATCGCTCCATATCTGCCACCCGCGTGCGTGCTGGCAGACATCACCAGTCTCAAGCAAAAGCCGCTCGAAGCGATGCTCCAGAGCCACGCGGGACCGGTCGTTGGCTTCCACCCGCTGTTCGGCCCGGCGACTACGACGATGGACAAGCAGATTGTCGTCGTCAGCCCAGGGCGAGACGTGGAGAAGTGCCAGTGGTTGCTGGACCAGCTCACCCTATGGGGCAACGTGCTGGTCGAGACGCCGGCGGAAGAGCACGACGAGATTATGGGGATTGTGCAGGCGTTGCGACACTTCGCCACGTTTACGTTTGGCCAATTCCTACATTCGCGCGGCGTTCCCATTCTGCGCACGCTCGAGCTTTCCAGCCCGATCTATCGGCTCGAACTGGCTATGGTGGGCCGTCTCTTTGCTCAGGACCCTGGGCTCTACGCTGAGATCGTGTTCGCCACGCCCGAGCGCATCGCACTCTTGAAGGACTACATCCAATCGCTCCAACAGAACCTTGGCCTGGTGGAACGCGGGGATAAGGCGGAATTCGTCGCCCGCTTTCGTGAGGTCGCCGAGTGGTTCGGGCCGTTCAGCGAGCAGGCCATGCGCGAAAGCACGTTCCTGGTCGAAAAGCTGGTTCACCGCTTCTGACCCACTGACGGAGAAGCGACGCTCCAGCATTCCGGCACCCCTTATGGCGCGAGCTTGGGGGGAGCGCGGAGCTATGGAGGTGCTCCGGTATTGCTCCGGTATTGCCAGCCTGTTGCTCCCTTGGGTTGCCTTCGGGTAGCCCTTGGGTCTGAATGGTATTTCGTTGGTGTTCAGCTTCCCGCCGTGACACGTTTGTGCAGCATTTATGGCCCCGCCGCAGTATCCCTGCCGCGTGTCGCCACCGTATCTAGACACAATTACTTTAGCCAGGTGGCCTCAGCCCGAATAGCCAATCGCCAAGCGCCAATCGCGGCTGGCAGATGGCAAATGGCCGATGGCAATGGCGCATGGTGCTCTGCGCGAGGGCACGCGGATTCCAAAAGGTGCCAGGCTGGGCGCTCTCAAATGACGGTGTTCCAGCGCCGCGGATAATTCTATTGCGGCGCACGGTTCAGGCCCCGAAGCTTGGCAGGTGGCATTGGCCTCGAAACCAGTCTTCTCGGTCCAGGTGCGCGAGCTCGTCGAATTCGCGCTGCGACAGGGCGACCTCGGCGGCGAGCGTGACTTCGTCGGGCCGAACCGTGCCTTGGCCGGAACGCGGGGGCATCAGCGGCTCCAGCGCTCGCGTCCGGACGGTTATCAAAAGGAGGTCCGGCTCAGCTATGAGATCGAGACAGCAGATTTCATCCTGCGTATCCAGGGGCGGATTGACGGGCTATTCGCCACGGCGGAGGAAGTGCTGCTGGAGGAGATCAAGACCGTCCAGGGCGGACGGGATCATACTGCGGATCCGCTTCATTGGGCTCAGGCGAAGGTGTATGGCTATGTCCATGCTCATGACAACTCGCTGGAGAAGATCACCATTCAGTTGACTTATCTGGACCTCGACAGCGGCGAGCTGACTGAGTTTCGCAACCTCTTCACCCAAGCGGAGCTGGCGGTCTTTTTCGAGGAGATAACGACCATCTATCTCGACTGGCTCCGCGCCCATCAGCAATCGTGCCGGGAGCGGGACGAGTCCATCCGCTCGCAGACTTTTCCTTTTGCGCGTTACCGTCCGGGGCAGCGGCAACTCGCGGTGGCGGCTTATCACGTGCTTGCTCGCGGCGGGCGGCTCTTCCTCGAAGCGCCCACTGGCATCGGCAAGACGATCTCGGTGCTGTTCCCGGCGGTCAAGGCGCTCGGTGAAGGCAAGCTGGAGCGCATCTTCTACCTCACCGCGCGCACGGTGGGACGCGCGGTGGCCGAGAAGGCATGCGCCGACTTGCGCCAAACGGGGCTCCGCCTGCGCACACTCACGCTGACCGCCAAAGAGAAAGTGTGCGTTCAGGAAGGCCGACCCTGCGACCCGCTGACCTGTGCGTTTGCTCAGGGATACTATGACCGCCGCAGACCGGCCATGCGGGCGGCGCTGGCGCGTGAGGAGATTACTCGTCCAGTACTCGAAGCCGTCAGCCGCGAGCATCAGGTATGTCCTTACGAGCTATCGCTGGACTTGTCGTCCTGGGTGGATGTCATCGTGTGTGACTACAATTACGTGTTTGACCCCAAGGTCTATTTGCGACGCCACTTCGCCGAGGAGCGAGCCGATTATGCCTTTCTCGTGGACGAGGCGCATAACCTGGTGGACCGCGCCCGGGAAATGTTCTCCGCCGACCTGGAGACGGGTGAAATCCAGGACGTCCGGCGTGCGCTGAAGCAAGCAGTCCCTCGTTGCGCCAAGGCGCTCACGCGCCTGATTGCCGCCTTGCGCAAGCTGGTTGGACCGGCCAACCTGCCCTCTGATCCTTCCACCGAACTCAACCTCTTCCCCTCCAAATCCCAAGGAGGAAACGGGCACCCGCACCCCCCCCCCCCCCCCCCTCTCCGCCGTCAGCGGAAAAACAGCAAAAAAGCCAACCAA
>Ga0181538_10003978_pt1 | contig 14127 bp, 7 predicted proteins | sample PEATcosm2014_Bin_40_FD_119773 | JGI IMG/M metagenome (GOLD analysis project Ga0181538, IMG submission 119773) | Peatland microbial communities from MTU Mesocosm Facility, Houghton, MI, USA - PEATcosm2014_Bin23_30_metaG | ecosystem: Environmental > Terrestrial > Soil > Wetlands > Peat | place...
CACGCTGCTTCTGAAGCGGACGACGTCGTGGCCCTCGCGCTCGGTCATGATGTTGATGGACAGCACCTCGGCGCGCGCCTGCAGCGCCTCGACCAGCGCCGCGAGCTCCTCGCTGTAGACGAGGTTGTTCCACTGCTGCGACAGGAAGCGCAGCGTGTCGATGAGCTGCGAGGCCCGCATCGCCGCCACGGGCACCGCCAGCAGGTCGGCCGGCAGCACCGGCGCGCCGCCATGCCGGCCCAGCAGTGTGGCGCCCAACAACGTTGCTGGCGTGGGATCAGGCGGCAGCTCGGCATGGGCTACGATGCCCAGCTTGGCCAGCGCGTACATCCAGTGCGGCATCAGCTGGATTTCGCACCAGCTGCCGCGGCGGTCGTACGTAAAGCGGTGCATCAGCAGCGTGTCGTGCTCTAGCGCCAGCTGGTGCCACTCTCTGTAGCACACGGCGACCACGTCGGCATAATCGGTGTCGGCCGGGTCGGCGCGGCCCGGCTGCGCAGCGCGCATGGCACGGGCGCCCACCTCGCGGCATAAAAGCAACAGCTGCTGCAGCGGCGCGGGGTCCATCGTCATGACGTCGGCGCCCAGCGTCGTCTGGTCGATGCCGCCCAAGATGCGGCGCGCCTGTGCGAGCAGCGCCTGCATCTATAAGAGTGTGGCACCGCGTGCTGGACAACGGTCGCGTTAGCCTAGCCCAGCCCATGGCGCGCAACAACACGGTCATCGTCGACGCCGACCCTTTTGCTGGCCTGTCGCGTTTTGAGCCGGCGCATCGCAGCGTGCCGCCGTCGCTGGCCACCACGGAGCGCCGCGCGCCGGCCCAGCCTGCGGCCAGCCGCCGCGACAACGAGACTTTTGCGTTCGAGCCCAGCGACGACCCGCTCATGCCGCTGGCCAGCGAGCACCAGCCCAAGCGCAGGAGGACGCGCGCCGCCCGCCGGCCTGCTGCGGCTGCAACCGCCGCCGCGCCCGAGGTGTTTGTGCCGGTCGACGCCGACGACGTCCTCATCCCGCCCTCGGACGGCGGCGCGCTGGCGCTCGACCTATCTGGGGGGCATGCTGCCCCCCGGCCCCCTGCGCCCGAAAACCCAAGCTTTTTTGCCATGTTTACTCAGAGCTACGAGCGTGCGGCACCGCCTGCCCCTGCGCCGCCCAGGCGTGCTTCTAGGGCTGCGCCGCACCTCGTGCCGCCGCCGGCCGGCGAGCGCGAGCCCGTCACGTTTCTGCCCGAGTGGGCGCCCGAGCTAGAGCAGCTGGTGGCGCGTTTTGGGCCGCCGCCGGACAATGCCGACAACTGCTGGCTGTGCACGTTTGCAAAGTCCGGGCCGCCCGACGCCGTCGAGGACATTGCGCTCGTGCAGAAACAGCACGACGCCGGCATCCTGACGTGCAGCTACGAGGTGCTGGCCGACCAGCTGCATCGCACCTGGGTGCGCCGCTGCCGGCGGCGGCACATCCAGGCGCTGCTCAAGCGCCGCGTCGAGGCGCAGCTGCGCGAGCAGGGCCGGCGCATGCCGCTGGACTGGGACATTGTGGTGTGCACGAACAACGACAGCGACGTCGCGCTGCGCGAGGACCACCCGCTGGCCTCGCTAGACTGGGTGCGGCAGCTCTTCGACGGCGTCTACGCAGAGTGCCCCGACTGGTCGCCGGGCGCCATGTTTTGGCACTTTCAGCTGCACGAGTACGTCTACGAGCGCTACCTCATGTTTGCGCAGAAAATGCACGCCAGCATGCACGTGCGCACCCTGTGCCGCGGCGCCTGGTCGCGCAACAGCGACACCGGCGAGGTTGCGCCCGACATCGAGGTCAACAAGCAGCTGACGCAGATGGCCGGCGTCGTCAAGTCCCTCAACGACCGCCGCTCCACCGAGCTCATCGAGCGCTACAGGCAGACCCTCGCCGACGCCCACGACACGCGCAGCATGCTCAACATGCCCCACCGGCCCGTTGTCACGAGGCGCGCCGTCGCATCCCAGCGGCGGAGGTAGACAGCGTGCCCGCTGCACCAGCCCCGCCTCGGGCCGCCGTAGGCGGCCTCGGCGGTCGGTGGGCATGGACGGCGTCGAGGATGCTGCCGCGCATGCCGGCCGAGCGCATATGCCTGCCCACGCTGGCTGCAAGACGGCCCATGTTCTGTGTGGTAGTATAAAAGAGGCTGCACGGCGCCGCTTGTAGATTGTGCAGCCCATGTCGCGCATCCAGTACACGGACCCGGCGCAGCTTGCGAGCAACACCGACGTGTTTGCCGGGCTCGTGCTGGGCCAGGCATTTGGTGCGACGGCGCCGAGCCAGCCGCTGGGCAGCGTCTACAATGCGCCTGGCTACGCGTTTGCCTTCACCAACAGCACCGGCGTCGAGCCCGGCTCCGGCGCGTTTGTCGACGCGTTTGGTGCGTTTGCGCCGACGATCAACGTGCCCATCGCCAGCGGCGACAACGCCGACGGCCTGTCGCAGCCGACGCCCACCACGCAGATGCTCAAGGTGCGGCCGTGGGCCCGCAACCAGTTCCACAGCTGGCTGATGGAGGGCGAGGTGCTGCACGTGTACGCGCGCGGCCTGTGCAGCGGCCATCTGGGCGCCACCGTCGTCGCCGTCAACACGTGGGAGTTCAACAAGCTGATGGAGCAAAAGTACAACGACAAGCGCGCCAAGGACCGCGACGCTGCCTCGATCAACCCGGCGGCGCTGCGGCCGCACACGGAGAAGGCGCGCGTGCGCAACGCCATGCGGCGCGACGACATCAGCCTCGAGTTTGACCCATACTCGATGGCCAGCGTGCTCGACCACTGGAACCTCGGATTTGGCGTCCAGGTGGAGGAAAGTCGCCTCAGCAAGAACCCGCAGACGCAGGAAATCGACTTCCTCAGCATCGATGCGGCGGTGTCGGGCGGCGCCTATGTCAAGAACATCTGGGGCCGCCACCTCGTCGCCGGCGCATCGCTGGCGTTCGTGCTCAAGCGGCGGCTCGTGCTCAACGCGCAGGGCCAGCTTGCCTACGGCGCGTTCGCGCTGCACCCCATCGTCTACTATGGGCGCGTGCCGCCGGACGAGCTGCACTACCAGGACGTGTGGGGCCATGCGCAGCGCGGCCACGTCGTGCACGTTGGCGTGGCGATGCATGCGCGCGGCCAGGGCCTCGACGCCGACGACAATGCGCGCGTCGTGGCGCTCGACGGCAGCAACGACATGACGGGCCTCGACTACTTTCGTCGCAACCGCGACACGTTGACGACCAGCTACGTGACGCTGCAGCCGCGGAAGAACGGTACCTTTCTGCGTCCATGAGGTATAAAATACGCACGTGAAAATGACTTGCAGTTTGGCTTGTCTAGCAGCGCATGGCGGGCCACGGGCTGCACGATCCGTTCGCGGCGCCGCGCGCCGGCGTCGAGGCGCTGCCCAGCCGCTACAACGATCCTCGCTACGCTGGCTTCTACGGCAGCACCACGATGAACGCCAGCAACGCGGACACGCTGACCTACGAGCTGCGGTCCAAGTCGTCGTGGATGCCCGAGATGATCATCAACCAGGCGGGCCACGTCAACGCCGAGCTGATGGAGACGCGGCGGGGCAACCTCGACAAGCGGCAGCCGGGCGACAACGTCATCGGCCGCATGATCGACTACGGCACGGGCACGGGCGAGCTGCTCAACTTTGTCGCCGGCGACGTCGCGCTGGTGCGCCGCGCGCCGTACTCGATGAACAGCGCGATGATGAAGCACACCGAGATGCCCGTGTCCGTCGTCGTCGGCCTCAACGGCCTGCTCGTGCCGCCCGACGTGCGCGACCTCAACGAGCTGTACGTGCCGTTCGGCCTGTGCAACCAGGACCGCACGCCGACGGACGCCACGAGCACGATCCAGATCGCCGTCGCCGGCAAGATGCCGTACAACCCGCGCGACCTCACGAACAAGCCCGCCGGCGCGCTGCTGCGCTGCCGCATGCCCAGCACCAACGAGGCCGTGCGCAACTTTGAGCGCCTGCAGGAGCCCGCATGCGCCGAGCACAAGCCGGACCGCTTCGTGGCGTTCCTCGAGGCCATGCATCCGTGCGAGATCACCGAGCTGCCCACGCTGGCGCTGACCGAGGCGCTGGCGCCCGACGCGTCGCCGCTCTACAGCGACCTCAAGCTGCTCACGCACGGCGACAACCACTACCGCGCCAGCGAGGTCGACACCACGCACGAGCTCGTGCTGCGCCTGCGCCAGTTTGTCTACGCCATCGGCGTGCTGTTTGCTGGCGCCACGCTGGCCGGCGCGGGCAACCCCACGGCCGACCAGGTCAAGGAGATCAACGACGCGCTCTACGACCGTATCTTTGCGGGCACCGTCGCGTCGACGCGCGACGCCGCCGTCAACGATATCATCAACAGATTTGACGCTGCCAGGCTGCAGGAGCTGTTCGGGTTCGCCGTCAGCGGCATGCTCGGCACCGAGGCGCTGCAAGAGCAGTACGACCCCAGCAAGCTCTTCAACGGCGAGCCCAGCGCCACCAGCCCCGCCCTCGGCATGTCCGCCTTCAGCCTGTTCGACAGCGCGCAGCTGCTGCGGACGCGCGCCACGTGGTCCTCCAACAGGCCAGCGATCATGCGCGAGTCTGCCGGCAGGCTCCACGAGGCACTTGCGATCTCCTACGACTTTTTGCTCAGCCAGGTCGTCGCCAAGCAGATGACGCAGGGGCCCGCCGGCGAGCAGCTCACGCAGCTCGCCCTGCTGCAGTAGGGCGTGCCGCCCTACAACCCTGCTGCCGCCGCGCTACGCGCGTCGGCGGGTTGATGGTGGAGGGCAGTTTGATAAATTCAAGCCATCATCGCTTTAGTGCAAATTGTCGCGGGGCAGGGCGACGGGGCGCTTCTCTACAACCTTGGCAGCGTCGCGCAGGTGCTGCATGTACAGGGCCTCCCGGGCAGCGTCATCCACCGGGCCGGTGGCGCGCCTTTTTTGGTCGACCCAGCGCCGTTTCTGGTCTTCATAGTCGGCAATGTTGGCCAGCGTCCGGAAGATGTCGCGCATGTGGTTGGCGGCGCCGTAGCGCGGGGCCGGCAGCGTGGGCGCATGTTGGAGCAAGTTATGTAGCTCGTAGATCGTGAGCCGCAGCTCGACGGCATGGTCGACGCCGCCAACGACATAGCGGCCAGGTCCAACAATATCATCCTTGGAGGCGTTCATGCTCCGCGCCAGGTACTCCTTGATGCTGCACAGGTGAGGCAGATGGGATGCCGTATCGGGTTCGACGCATGCTGTGCTGAGGACGTCACGTAGGCTCATGGCCTGCTCGTAGGTCATGGTGAGCTGGACCGTGTCCATCGGCGGTCGGCCAGCAAATAAATGTGCGTCATCCTGCCACAGCCTATAAACCGTGCTGCAGCGGCATCCATAAACGTCATGGCGGCAGCCACAGCACCTCCGCCGCCTGTGGACTGGCTGGGCGCCGCGCCTAGCTGGGCCGACGACCTCGCGGCGCTAACCACCTTTGTGGGCCGCCAGCAGACCAGGGTGCGCGGCAGCGACGAATACTGGGCCAGCCGCTTTGTCGACGAGCTGCGCCTCTTTGTTGGCGACCAGCCGCAGGCCCTTGCCTCGCCGCAGACCATCACCGCGATGCTGGCGCGCTTCCAGCAGGAGCAGCTGGCGCGCCGCGCATACGTCGAGCGCCAGGCGCTGGCCGCCATCGAGCGCAGCATGATGGCTTCGCCGGGCAACATTGTGCAGCTCTTCCAGGGCGTCGTGGCGCTGCCCGACGCGCCGGCGCAGCAGCTGCCTGACCAAGCACAGCTGCAAGCGATGCTTGTCGCCAGCGCCGCCAAGGCCCAGGCCGACCTCATCGCGGACCTCCAGGACAAGTTGGTGCCGGCGCTGACGCAGCTGGACGCTGCGGACGTCACCGTGAGGGACGCCAACGACGCGTTTGTCGAGGCCCTTGACGGCATCAAAAAGCGCGTCACGCTCAAGGCCGGCGTGCTGGGCCCCGACGACCGCGACCTGGCGCTGCTGCTCAAGTTCGACTACAGCAAAGAATCCGTCAAGAAAAAGAGCATCGCCGAGCTGCAGCAGCTCGTGGCCGACGACGTTGCTGCGGTGCAGCGCGCCACCGCTGCGGCCGAGGTACGGGCGCGCGAGATCGCCGACAACGCCGCGGTGCTCGAGGAGCATCGCAAAACGATGGTGCGCGACCAGTTTGCGCTGGCGTGGTTGCTCGACCCTAGCCACGGCGGCGTGCTGCCGGCCGACGGCGACGCCGGCTACGCGGCCTACATTGCGGCGCGCGACGCCGAGGTCAACCAGCCGCTGGGCAGGCCGGGCTCGGCCGTCGTCGGCGCCAGCGGCAAGACGCTCGAGGTGCTGCTCAAGGAGCTGCGCGACGCGCAGGCCAAGCAGTATGCGCAGCTCAAGGCCGCGCTGCCTGACGAGCCGCTGGCGCAGCTGCCGCTGGACAAGACGCGCTCCATCAGCGAAAATGCCGAGCGCTTGCGCGAGCTCACGCGCCGCCTGGCCGTAGAGTATGCACGCTACCCCGAGGCATGGACCGTCGCCGCGCAGTTTAGTCAAGAGTACCATCAGCAGTGGACGGCGCTGGCCAACTTTAAGATCGCCGACGGCGCGCGGCTGGCCACGCCCGAGGAGTTTGCGGGCACGCCTCGCGTCGGCCTCGACGTGCTGGCCGACCGCTACTGGACGGCGCTCGAAGAGACGCGCACGCGCGCCGTGGCCGCGCAGCCGTCGCTCAAGGAGGACGTGCGCTTCAACGACAAGTGGACGGCCAAGAAGCACCAGCCGCCGGATGTCACCGCCGCGATGCTGACCACGGCGCAGGCGCGGCTGGCCACAGAGTACGACCAGCTGCCGATGGTGGCGGCGAGCTACCAGCAGTTCAACGATACGGAGCAGCACTACCGCACGGCGCTGGCCGACGTCGTGCGGCCCGAGGATGCTCCGCTGCTGCCGACGACCGAGCCTGCTGCGGTGAGCGCTGCTGCGCCGCCCGCGCCGCCAAAAATCGACGCCAGCAAGACAACGATGCCGACGCTGCGCAACGTGTTTATCAAGCGCCTCGACGACCAGCGCCGGCAGCTCGTAGAGCTCGTGCCGCTGGTCGGCGTCGAGTATCCCGAGATGAAGAGCAGCTGGACAGCGACGCAGCACCCGCAGTTTGACTATGCTGCCGTGATGCTGGCGCGCGGCCTGGCGCTAGGCAGCCGCGAGATGGAGAGTGTCAGCCAGGCTGCCAACGAGCTGCAGATGGCCGGCGGCCCGTTCCTGCGCGAGCGCGGCACCACCAACCCGCCCAGCGAAGGCTGGACGCCGGCGCAGCTGGCCGCACAGAACCTGGACACGCAGCGTGCTGTCGTGCAGGCGCGCTACACCGAGCTGTTCGACAAGTTTGCTGGTGCGCGGCTGCCTGGCGCCGCGCCGGCCGAGCGCGCGCCGAACCCGACCCTCGAGGATCTGCAGGCGCTGCTGCTCAAGGTGCTCAACTACACGCGCACGCAGCTACAGAGCGTCTACGCCAAGGACGCACGGCTGCGCACCGAGATCCGCAGCGACGCCAAGCTGTCGTTTGCCGGGCAGTTCTACGCTGCGCTGGCGCAGCTGACCGAGGTCTACGAGGAGGCGGCGGCCGAGTATGGCACCGTCGACGATACTGTGCGGCGCGTGCAGGAGCTCGACGCCAACGTGCAGCTGCTGGCCCGCAGCGTCGAGGCCATGGACGTTGACGTGCAGACGAGCAGCGCCTCGGCGGCCCGCACCAGCGTGCCGCTGGCCGACCTCGCCGGCAAGACCAAGGAGCTCGTGGCGTTGGTCAACGGCACCGTGGCGACGCTCAACCAGATCACCAAGAACCTGGCGTTTGTCAAGAGCGCGCCGGCCGACCTCAAGCCGCTCGAGCCCAGCGCCGACCGCCGCGCCGTCGGCCGCAAGCTGGCCGAGGTGCAGGAGCGCCGCGACCTGCTCGTGCGCACCAAGTTTGAGCGCGACGCCGAGCTCGAAGAATTCCGCACGCTGTGGTCGAACCTGGTCGAAATCAACAGTGTCGACCTGCTGGCGGCGCCGCCGGGCGCTGCGACGGCTGCGATGGAGGTCGACTTTAACGAGGCTGCACTTGCATCGCTTGCGCCCGCCGCAGGGCCGGCGCGGCGGCGCTACCTGCTGCAGCTCGTCAAATGGGCGCTCGACGCGCTGCCCGACTACGACACGCAGCTGCTCAAGGTCTACAAGGGTCAGGTGGCCGTGTTCGAGCGCAAAACCATCGTGGACGAGCTTAACAGGCAGCTGGAGGTGCTCAACGCCGTGCGCGACAGCGAAAAGTTCACCGAGCGCACGCCGCTGCCCAAGCTGGCCAAGCTCGACAAGGACGCGTCGCTGGTCCGCGTGCGCGAGGCCATCGCCGAGGCCACGGCGCGCGCCGACGAGCTGCGCGACAACCGCACGCAGCTGGCCGCCGCCGTCGTCGAGGTCAAGGAAGGCGCCGACCGGCTGGCGCGCGTCGTCGCGTCGCTGGAGGCCGTCGGGCCGGCCAGCACCACGGCGGCGCAGCTCAAGGCGCAGCGCGAGCAGCTCGTCGACAACATCAACGCGCTGCGCGAGCGCGTCGTGGCACGCTACCGCACAGAGTACGTCGGCACGCGGAGCGACTACGACATGCCCAAGACGTTGAGCGCAGGCAAGTTTGATGCCGACACCGTCGACGACGTCCTCAGCATGATCGACAATGTCGTGCAGTCGCTCGAGGCCAACCTCGACGAGCTGGCCCGCCAGCGCCGCGAGCTTGACGATGCCGCCGAGCGCTACAGGCGCGTCGATGCTGCGGCGCAGGCGCTGCTTGCCGTCGACGCGCAGCCGTACCGCGTGCTGCGCGACCGCCTCGACGACCTCGGCACGCGCGCCAACGAGCGCATCCGGGCGCTGGACAAGCTGTACCGCGACGAGAACAAGGGCCGCGCGGCCGCCTTCAAGCCCGACACGGTTGGCGCACACCCGACGGCGCGCGAGCTTGACAAGACCGTGGCGATGCTCGAGCGCTTTGTCCAGGAGATCCAGGAGGCCCGCACGCGCGCCGACGAGGCCGGCAGGACGCTGGCGACGGCGTCGGTTCTGTTCGACAGCATGCCGCTGCTCGTCGCACGTGCGGCCTCGGCAGCACAGCCGGCGCGGCAGGGCCAGGCGCCGTCGACCACCGCCGCCGACGTCGTGCAGCAGCGCAAGACGCTCTACGAGGCCATCAGGGCGCGCTACGCCGACTGGAAGCACATCTTTGACCGTGAGCGCCTGCAGCGCACCGAGGAGGCCGTGGCGCTGCCGCGGCTCAAGGCCGACAGCACCGACGCCGAATTTCAGGCTGCCGTCGAGGCGCTCGAGGAGCTGCGCAAGCAGATCATCCGCAACCGCCTCGACATTGATGCTGCCGCCGGCGAGCTACGCGACCAGGAGCAGGCGCTGGCCCAGCTCGTGCTTGGCCTCGTGCCGCCGGCCGCAGCGGCCGACACGGCCGACCCTGCCGCCTACCAGGCCGCGATGAAGGCCTATGTTGAGGATGGCGCGCCGACGACCATCGTGCTGCGCGACCGCTGGTCCAGCCTGCTGCGGTTTGTCGTCGAGCGCATGCCGACGGCGCCGCTGGTCGACGTCGGCCGCACGACGCTGGACGCCGAGCGCGAGGCCGGCGCCAAGTCCATCAAGGCGCTGTACGATCAGCTGGTGGCGCTGTACAAGGCCGAGGCAGCGGCCTCGCGCGACCGGCCCCCGCCGCTGGGCCTGCCCACCAAGCCCGACGCCGCCGACCTGCTGGCGGCACGCAACGCGTTCGACCGCCTCGTCGACATGATCACGGCCAACCGCACCCTGCTCGGCGGCGAGCTCGAGGACACGCGGCGCGCTTTTGATGAGCTGCAGAACACCGCGCAGCTGCTCATCAACCTGCCGGCCACGGCGACGCCGACGCAGCCGCTGAGCTACGGCCTCACGCTGACGCTCGGCCAGCTCGATCTCATCTACCGGCAGGCCTCGAACAGCACCGTCATGATGGACCGCGGGCTGCCCCTGGTCGGCGAGCTCTACGGCATCCTCGCCGACAGCGTCAGGGCCGTCGCTGCAGAACAGCCGACGCCGCTCGTGCTGCCGCCGACGCAGCTTATGCTGTTGGTGCAGCGCATGTTCGACGAGCTGGCACTGCGCTACACGCAGGCCCAGCTGCCCGAGGGCCAGCTGCCGCAGCGCCAGGGCGACCACATGCTGGCAGAGTGGAACCGCCTGTTCGACCGCGTCAACGCTTATTTGGACAGCGGCGACCGCCTCGCCGTGCACGCGGACCGCATCGAGCCGGACAGCTACCTGACGCTACGCCGCATCCTGTACGACAGCAGCAAGCTGCGCGACGCCATGCTCGAGCGCACCATCACGGCGGCCGACTATGCGACGCTGCTGAGCACGCTGCGCGACGTGCAGCTCGATTTCATGCCCAACGCCGACACGCTGAGCGACGAGGAGGCCGCGGCGCGCGGCGTCATCCGGGCGTCCTCCAGCGAGGTGGAGCGCATCTTCACCAACCTCGGCCAGATCATCGCGCAGAACACGGCCTACAAGCAGATCGGCCGCCAGCTGGCCAAGCCGGGCCGCGACCGCGTGCTGGCCGTCAGGGAGCTCATCCGGCCGATCCCGCCCCGCGGCCCCGCGGCCTCGCCAGGGACGGTCACCGAGCTGCGCTACATTCTCGAAGCCGAGCTCGTGCGCGGCTCGGACTACCGCATCGTCGTCAGCGAAGCTGCCGCGGCAGCCCAGGAGGCGCTAGAGCAAAAGCAGCAGCAGCTCACCCGGGCGCAACAGCAGCTGGACGCCAGCTACACCAAGGTCGTAGATGACGACACCTACATTACGCGGCTCAGACAGCTGCTCGACGCAAATCGCATACCGGTGCCGCAGCGGCCTAGTGCTCACGGGCTCGACGGTGCTGGAGCTGGCGATGCACGGAAAAAGCAGGCAATCGACGAGGGCGCATCGGCATCAGCCGCCACACCTCCACCTGGCCCGACGGCCATGTCGATGCTGGCCGTGCGGCTGCACGAGGATGAAGCGTTTTAAAATCACGGTTTTTACATGCTATAGCGCGCTGTAGGCCGGCGCCGCGCTGCCTGTCGCTGTCGCCGAGAACACGGGCACGTCGGCCACGCACGCCGGCATGCGGCCCGTCGGCGTGTGCTGCCAGCCGTAGAGCGAGCTGCCGTCGGCGGCCTGCTCGTAGCCGTCGGGCTGCTTGTAGTGGGCCAGGCGCGCGTTGGCAAAGTAGCCCGCATAAAACGCCGCCTGCGCGCACAGCCGCCGCAGGAACGCCGCCGGCACCTGCCGCCTCGGCTGGTGGCTGCTGGACGGCCGGCCGCCGACGGCAGCGTCGCACCACGCCTGCATGCCGTGCACAGAGATCAACATATGCCTCACGCCGTCGGCCGCCTGGTGCGCATGCAGCAACCGCGGCTGCGGCTCCATCGACCAGAACGTCGTCCACAGCTGCACCTGGCTGATGCTGGGCGGGCAGGCTGGACAGTTGAGCTCGCGCCGCTGCTGGGGAACCGGCTTCCTGGCCGTCGGCATGGCGGCCTGCGCGACTTCGTCCAAGACCCCACGCCGCTCAACGGCGTCCAGCTCGGGGTGATAATCGTAGAGGTGGGCCTCGAGGCCGGCCAGCAGCACGGTGTCGTTGGCCGGCGCGTTTTTGCTGCCCAGCTTGACCTTGCTGCCGGCCAGCTTTTGCGTATAGTCGGTGCCGCGCAGCGCGACCAGCAGCGTCAGCAGGTCGACGACGTTCATGTGCGGCCAGCGCATCGCCAGGTCCAGCGACCAGTATAGGCGCCGCATGTCGTAGCTGACCGGCCGCGTCACCTTGTCTTCGGCCTCGACGTCGTAGCAGTTGTTCTTGGTCATCGTCACGTAATAAAGCGCGGACGACCGTCGTGCAGCGTCGCCGTCGGCGGCCGGCGAGCATGGTGAGGTCGGCGCTGCGGCCTGCTCCGCACGCTGTTGGTGGAGCAACATGACGACAATATCAATGTCGTTGGCGATGACGACGCGGCCGTCCGCGCGGTCGTGGTCGCACCAAAAGCCGATGCGCGTGTCGGCCTCGCCGAACGTCGTCGCGTCGCACGCATACTGCTCGTCCATCGTGTTTAGCGTCATCGCGCCGCTGGCGTCGCGCACCAGGTTCAGCGGCAGCCGCAGCGGCTCGCCGGCCAGCACCGCGCCGTCCAGCGTCAGCTGCGCGCTGCACGGCAGCAACGGCTGCACGTCGCTGCCGTACGACGGCCGGTAGACGCCCGACATTAGGCTCTGCGTGATCGCCTCGTAGACCAGCCGCCGCCCGCCGCCATTGTACATGAGCGTGCGCAGGCTGCCTAGCGGCTGGCTAAACAGGTCGGCGCCGGCCGCCACCAGCGCTGCAACGGCCTCGGCTGCAGCATCGTCGGGCGGCTCTTCCGTCTCTGCATCATCGATGTCTTCGGCCAGCGAGCCCGCTGGACCAGCCGTGGTGCATGGCGGGGGTGAGGGGGGTGCTGGCCCCCCGGTGGTCCGACCCTTGCGGGCAACGTCCTTGAGGGCCGGCACGCGCTGGTCGAGCAGCAGCCGCACCGTGTGCGTGCCGGGATATTGCTCCCAGCAGGCCACCACGCGGCGCTGTAGCTCCAGCAAAAAATCAGCAAACGTGACGGCGTCGGCAGGGGCGCGCGCTGCCTCCCGGCCCCCAGTCGCCCCCTCGCAGGCATAGATTTGGCCGTTGATGTCCATGATGACGACGCCGGTGTCGGCGGCCATCTGCGCCTGCGGCACGTTGAAGGAGGCCGGCACCAGGTTCTTGATGATGGTCGGCACAAAGGTTTCGCCGGTCATCGCGGGGCAGCGCACAGCAACGTCAAAGTGGCCCACGGTTTGTCGATTTTTGCGCTAGCGATCATTGTTCAAGGAATTTAATCGGCCCGGTCATTCTGACGCGCTGCCGGCACGAGGCCCGCACGCCGTTGGTTCTCTAGCCAGCGAGGCGACAATCGCTGGCGCCAGGTAGCTGTTGTTAAAGTTGGTCGTGGCCGTCCGTGCGTAGGCCAGCTCGGCGGCCTGGTTGATCGTCAAGCGCCTCGGATAGTTGAGCGTCGCCGGCGGACAATCGGTGGCGCGGCGCAGCTGCGCGACGCCGATGGTCATCGTGTAGCCGTTAATCGTGCCGTTGCTCAGCGACGTGAAGGTGCCGCGCTGCGGCGTCAGGCCGGCCATGTAGGCGGTGACGCGGTCGACGGGGTCGAACTGGAAGGGCAGCTGGAACTCGTCGGCATAGTTGCTGTACGAGTTTGGCGGCTGGTTGTCGAACACCGTGTTGCCCTGCCACCAGTACTGCAGCGGCATGCGGATTGTGCCCAGGGGGTCGTCGCGCAGGCGGCCCGTGTAGGCCAGCGACTGGAACTGGTTGGGCCCGCTTGCCTTCATCGCCACGCCGACGTCGCCGTACTGGTTGATATCCAGGCGCGCGTTGATCAAATCCAGGCCAAAACCGTCCTCAATCACGATCCATTGTCACAGCGTCACCTTGTTGTCGACAAGCGCCTCCGTCACGTCAAGCTCGGCCAGGAACACCACCTGGTGCACCGTGCTGACGTTGGCCGACAGCGCCAGCCACACAGAGTTGTTGTAGTGCACGCGCTCTGTCCACGTGCTGTACGGGTCGAGGCCGACCTGGATCTTGGGCAGCGGCTGGCGGATGTAGTTGCCGTAGAAGGCCTGCGACGCCCAGCACACCGTTGTCGGCAGCTTCACGCTGATCGGCGTGTACGTGTTTGTGATGCCCGCCGACGTCGCCCAGCGCACGTACAGCGTGTCGATGAGGCACGACGATGCGTTCGAGATCGGCTGGGGGTCCGCGGTAAGCACGCCGGGGCTCACAATGTACACGGGCTGGTTGGGCAGGCTGACGGGCGTGCGCAGCTGCGACAGGCCAGGGAAGCCCTCGCCGTCGAAAAAGTGGTCGTAGGTCACCGACACCGAGCCGCCGACCAGCGCCGTCTTGTCCAGCGCCACCACGAGGCCGCCCGTCACAAAACCTTGCACGTCGGATGTCTGGCAGGCTATAAAAACCGTGTCGGGGCTGGACGCG